>Ga0310834_100168_pt1 | contig 105764 bp, 81 predicted proteins | sample SM_ome_2_FD_201314 | JGI IMG/M metagenome (GOLD analysis project Ga0310834, IMG submission 201314) | Sorghum-adapted microbial communities enriched on stacked mutant (SM) sorghum from Joint BioEnergy Institute, Emeryville, California... ...
CCGGCCCCCGGGCCGCTGGTGTTCGAGGGGTCCGGCGAGTACGACGTCATCTGCGAGCCGCCGGCGATGGCGAGGATGACGATCAGGACGAGCATCGCCAACGCCGCCATGACCGCGAACGGCAGCGCCCCGACCGCCCCGACGAGCAACAGGGTCAGATTCGACGGGCTGAACCTGAACACCGAGCGCTGTCGTGCCCGTCGTGCCGCCTGGAGCCTCCACCTGGCCATGACGGTCAGCCCACCATGCCGACCTGCTGCCGGCGATGCCGTGCCGCCGCGCGCTCGGTGATGGCCTGGACCTCCGCCTTGGCCGCCGCGGCGATCGGCCCGGCGTTCGGCTCCTTGTACCAGGGACGCAGCCGGATCAGCGCGGGCCGGACACCGGTGGCCAGCAACAGGGCGGTGCCCTTGGGCAGCGCCCTGATCTTGTCCGCCGGCAGCACCTGCTCCTGGCGGTACGACACCGACCGGGACGAGCCGTCCTTGCTCCGGGAGTAGCTCGGCGTCTTGACGTCGTGCTGACCGACCAGACGGGCGATCTTGTCGACGAAGTCGGCGTCGTCCAGTCCGGCGCCGAGCAGCTTGATGGTGGCGGCGCTCCAGAGCGCGTCCATACCCGCCTCGCCCCAGACCCGGACCCCCTGCCGGTAGCTCTGCAGCAGGGTCACCACGCTGATGCCGCGTGAGCCGAGGTGGCTGTAGAGGTCGGGCAGGTCGGAGATCCGGCACACGTTGGCCGCCTCGTCCAGGATGGCGGTCATCGGCGGATCCAACCGCCCGCCCATCCGCTCGGCGGCGACGATGCCGGCGCGGATCACCGCGTCCGCCAGACCGGCGATCACCCCGGCGGCGGACCCGCCGCCGTCCTTGGAGAGCAGGTAGAGGGTGTCCCGGCTGAGGACGTGCTCCTCGGGGATGAACTGCGGGCGGTAGGGGTCGTAACTGACCCAGGCCACGATCTCCGGGTCGAGCAGGCACGCCACGCACTGCCGGGCGGTCTCGTAGATGCCGTCCCGGGTCTCCACGGCGCCGCGTATCGTGCCCTGCAGCTGCTCGGCCATCGCCGCCATGCCGGTGTCCCGGAGCAGGTCGACCGGGGTACGGTCGGCCGGGTCCGCCAGCCAGGCCAGCACGTCGCGGACCGTCGCGCCACCTCGGGCGGCGGCGAGGAAGAGCGCGGTGAGGGTGTTCTGGGCGGCGGCGATCCAGAAGTCCTTCTTGGAGGCGTCGTCGTTGACCGAGCTGACGAAGTGTCCGGCCATGCGGCGCGCCCCCTCGATGGTCCCACAGCTGCCCAGCAGGTCCCACCACATCTCGCGCTCGGTGTACGCGATGCCCTGCGGGTCGAACGTCCAGACCCGACCGACTTTCATCCGCTCCTGCCGGGTGACGGTGAAGACGTCGGACTTGTTCGACGTCAGCAGGACCGCGCCGGGGGCCCGCAGCACCCGCGGGATGGCGATACCGGTGGACTTCCCGGCCCGTGGTGCCATCAGGTCGAGCTCGACGTCCTCGAACGATGAGCGCAGCTCGGGCCCGGAGGGGACGAGGTCGCCGAGCAGGTTGCCGGTGTCGTCGGGGTGCAGCCGGGGAACGTCCCGGAGAGAGGGCCGCAGCTCGCGGGCGCGCGCCTCGATCCCCTTGGGCATCATGGCCCTGAGCTCGCTCGGCCGGGCCAGACTCCGGACTCCCCGCTCCCGTCGGACCACCTTCCGCACCAGCGTGACCGCCGGGGCGATCGCGAGAAGAAGCAGCACCGCCGTCGCACCGTAGACCGCGTACGGCGAGACCCCCGGCCAGACCTTCTCGGGGGCACCGCCGACCAGGTCGAGGTAGACGTCCGCGGTGAACGGCGGAGGACGCCAGCCGTGGCCGGTGATGGCGGCACCGAGCGTGCCGCCGAGCCACAGCAGGGCGAAGAGCACGACGTTGACCACCGCGAACGCGGGGATCAACCACGGAAGGTAGTCGTCGAACAGCCCACCCCCGCGCTTCATTGGTACCGCTCCAGTCCGTGCCACCCGGAGCCTCGCCACAGTGGCGGGTCGGCGGGATCGGGCAGGTCGCCGGCGGTGACGGCGCGCATCACCGCCGCGCGTTCGGCCATCACCCGGTCCGCCTCGCCGTCGGCGATCCAGCGGGTGTTGGTGTCGTGCAGGTGGCGCTCGGCGTCGGTGATGACCACCCGGATCGGAATCCCGGGCCGTCCGCCGACCTTGATCAGGAAGCGGCCGCGGCCGGGCGGCTCCTCGTGCCCCCCGTCCTGGGCCCAACCCGGGGGCGAGGACCAGGACGACACCAGCTCGATCTCGCGCCGGGACAGTCCGACCACCCGGCCCAACTCCTCCATCTCCGCCCGGGGCAGCCCGGCGCACACGACCATGCCGGCGCGTTCGACGAACCCCCGTGCCTTGGCCTTGTCCGCCTCCGTACCCAGGGCCTCGGCGTCCTTCAGCGTGTGGGTGATCTTCGCGTCGGCCAGACCGAGGGTGCGGTTCAGCCGGGTGAGGGCGTCGATCCGGTCGACGATGCCGGACGCCGCGCGCAACGGTCGCCACAACTCGTCCAGGATGGTGAAGAACCAGCGCCGGGGCGCCAGCCCGGCATCGGCCAGCGCGTGCGCGGCGGCCACCGTGCCCAGACCGTCCGACCACGCCGCGAGCATCGCCGCGGCGGTGAGCTGGCTGTCGGCCTCACCGATGCGCGAGATGTCGATACAGACCGCGGTGGCATCCGGATCGATCTTGGTCGAGGTCTCCGACGCGAAGGTGTCCCCGAGTGGGCCGTCGAGGATACCGAGCAGCGACCGGTGCAGCGGGTCGACCGCGTCACGGTAGCGGGACTCCTGACCACGGTCGAGCGTGACCTGCCGTACCCGGGGCGGTCCCTCCTCCAGCACCCTGAGCAGGTCGGGCAGGCGGAACGTCCGTCCGTTCGGGGTACGTTCCCGCAGGTGCCGCAGGCAGGCGGAGAGCACGGACTGCTCGTGGTCGCTGATCGGCGCGCCACGGACGATGGTGAGCAGCGCCGCGACCATGTTGAGGATCCGCCCGTGGGTCTCGGCGGCCAGCGCCTGGCCCGCCTGCCCGCCGATCTTCGCGGCGGCCGCGCCCATCGCGCCCGGGTCGAGGATGTTCAGCCCACCGATGCCGCGGGCGATCGAGATGACCTGCCCGCCGAGCGCGCGGACGGTGTCCGCGTAGTCGGGCTTGAGGTCACCGAGCACCAGCGGGACCACGCCCTGCGCGGCCAGCCCGATCACCATCCGGTTGATCAGGGTCGACTTGCCCAGACCCGGCATGCCCAGCATGAACAGCGACGGGTTGGAGATGTACCGGGCGCGGGTGAACCAGTTGAGTGGATCTCCGCAGACCGTGGCGCCGGTACTGAGGTGTCGACCGAGCGGTACGCCGGTCATCGGGGCGCCCGATCCGGAGATGAACGGCCAGAGTCCGCACGCCTGGACGGTGGTGGCCCGCCACATGGTGGGGGGATCCAGCGTGGCCACCCGGCCCCCGCCGGGGGCGTGGGAGCCGCGGTGCGGCACGCTGTCGTCCCGGTTCGCCCTGGCCAGGCGCTGGCGGTACCGCCACTCGGCCGCCTCCTCGCGCTCCCGCCTGCGGCGGGCACGCCGCAGGGCCCGCCGGGTCTGCCTGCCCGTCTCGTCGATCTCCCGGTCCTGTGCCTCCTCGGGGGGGACGACCAGGTCCGACATGGCCGTGGTGGCTCCGGACGCCCCGGCCGGCCAGCCCGCCGCGAAGTCCGGTAGCCGCACCTGGGTCGCGTCGTCGCGTACCGGGGACATCACAGCGCCTCCTGGAGGTCGCGGGGCACGATCGTCTGCTCCCACGGCAGGATGCCGACCGGAAGGGCGCACGTGAACGCCGCGGCCTGCAGCCGGTCGGCCGGACGCATCGCGATCCTGGTGGCGCCCAGCAGGTTGCGCATCGTCACGTCCGCGTCGCGGATCTCCTCGGGCGAGTCGACGGTCAGCGTCACCACCATCGAGAACTCGATCAGGCCCGCCCCGGACGCCTCCTCCGCCGCCGCCTGCTCGGCGGCCTGGACCTCGGAGATCGCGCGGGCCCGCACCAGGCCCCGGGTCGAGTTGGCCATGAACTGGGCGGCCCGCCGGTCCGCCTCGACGATCCGGGCGGAGGTCGCCGGGTCGATCGGACGGTAGAGCAGCGCCACCCGCTTGCGCCGGATGCCCGGCACGGGGTCGAGCAGGTCGCGCAGGATGTTGGAGTGCACCGTGCCCCGCGGTGCCAGGGTCAGCAGCCAGCTCCGGGAGACCCCGGAGTCGTGCTGGTAGTAGTTGACCGTCTCCACCGCGGCGACCGGCCCGGCGTCCGCCCACTCCACACCGGAGGAGCCGTTCCGGGCCCGCACGTCGAGCACCTCCGCGGCGACGGCCGGGTCGTAGGCGACGCGGACCACCTCGGCGATCCGCTCGGCCGACAGCGGCTCCGCCCGCCCGCCGCCGGCGGCCACCAGCCCGCTGATCAGGCCGGGTAGCCGCAGGGCGAGGTCGGTCAGCATCAGCTGCGGGTCACGCCGCTGGCCGCCCGGTGCCGAGTAGGTGAGGGTGATGTACGTGTTCATCTCGGAGGACGCCTCCGGATAGGTTTCCACCACCTCCTCCATCACGGCGCGCGCGACGGGCGGCGCGTTCGGGTCGATCCGTCCCAGCACCTCCGTGGCCAGGCGCGTGCCGGGATCCGGTGCGGTCTCGACCACCACGGAGGCGCCACGCAGCCCCGGCTCGTGCGCCAGCCGGGAAAGCCAGTCACCCCACAGGGCCACCCAGGTCTCGACCTGGTCGGGGTCGACCAGCGAGCCGCCGTCCGGCTCGCAGCCGAGCACGATCGTGAACTGGTGACGGCTGCGGTGGTACAGCACCCCGAAGGGGCGGTCGTACGGGTCGTGCCCCTCCAACATGCTCACCCTGCTCAACAGGCCCGGCGGGCGGAACCGTCCTCCGGGCCGGGCCGACAGCGGGCCCGAGACGTACAGGTGCTGTCGCTTGGACTTCCGCCGCAGCCAACCGACGCGGACCGCGGCCATGCTGTAGACGTGGCGACCGTCCTGGGTACGGATCGCCAACGGCGCCAGCAGCGCCCCGATCGGGATGCCCAGTACGACAGCCGCCCGCATCGAGACCATGGAGGCGAGCAGGACCAGCACGAGTCCGCCGAACAGGCCGATGGTCCCGAGCAGGCCGAGCGGGCCCAGCCCCGCCTTGCGAGGGCGGCGCCAGTTGCCGTACGTCGGTGTCTTGATGGATTCCGCTGCCGCGGTCATGATGGCCGTCCTCCTCGTTGGCCGTGCCTACTTGTCGTCCGGCAACGCGCTCCCGGTGACCCCGCTGGCGTGGCGGTACGTGTTGGTCACGACGCGGGTGCTCTTCTGCACCGTCGCCGCGGCGGCGGTGACCGTTCCGCGCACCACCCGCCCGGCGCTCGACCGGATGCCGCCAGAGCCACCGCCCGAGCCACCGCCGGTGCCGGCGGGCGCGCCACCCGCGGGGCCCGCGGGTGCGCCGCTCGCGCCCGGTGCCCGGGACCGAACCGCACCGCTGGCACCACCCCGGCCTCCACCGCCGGCGACCCTCCTGGCCCCGCTCGCGAGGGCGCTCGCCCCGGCCGCACCCGCGGTGATGCCGGCACCGACGCCGTCCCGCGAGCCGAGTGCCTCCATCGCCGGCACGACCAGCCGCATCAGCGCGGGAAGGGCAACCGCCGCCATCAGCAGGACAGCAGCCCCGGCCAGTTTGTAGTGCTTGGTGTCGTTGCCGGCGGCGCCGATCATGACCGCTCCGGAGTACATGATCAGTCCGACCACGGGTTTGAACGCCAGCCAGGCGACCATCCAGGCGATGTGCTTGCGCCACCAGCCCTTGCCCCACTCGGTCATCGACGCCGCGGCGGCCATCGGAAGCGTGCCGGTCAGCAGCACCATCACACCGAGCCGGACGTACATCAGGATGACGTGGATGCAGCCGGCGAGCAGGAGCAGCAGGCCGACGACGATCAGCAGAAAGGCCGTGAGCCCGTCGGTGCCGCAGCCGGCGATGAGCTTGAGCTGCTCCTTGACGCCCTTCTGGTACAGGTGGTCGCTGTACCGGTCCGCCTCGTCGGCGAGCCACCGGACCACGGTCCAGGCCGCGCCCACCGTGAGCACCAGGCGGACCAGGCCCAGCAGTGCCGCCCCACCAGGCTGGCCCTTCCGCTCCAGTGCCATCCGGAACGCCGCGGCCAGCAGCGACGCCACCGCGATCGTGGCGACCAGCCAGTCGGTCTGACGGTGGATTCTCTCGTTGATCTCCGCGTTGCCCAGCGTGGGAACGTTGCCGAGGTTGCTGAAGAGCTCGACCGCCGCGCCCATGATGGCGGCGGCGATGTCGCTGAGAATGCCGTCGATGCCCTGCTCGAAGAACCCTACGACCTGCCCGATCTCTCCGATGTAGACGGTGTCTCCGATCGCGCACTGACCCACCTCACACCTCGTTCCAGAGGACGAAGCCGACGAGGGAGACGACGGGGGTGACCCGGGTGTGCAGACCGCCGGTGCTCAACGGTCTCAGCCGCCAGTCCACCCCGTCCCAGTCCACCGTGTAGTCGACGCAGACGTGCAGCGTCGTCGCATGCCGGACGAGCACCCGGATGGTGGCCGTCCTGTCGGAGTACCGGACCACGTGGAATCCGGCCAGGGTGGCGGTGGCCTGCTCCGGCCCGGGGTCCTCCAACGACTCGCGCATCGCGTCGAAGTAGTCCCGGCTCAGACCGGGCACGAGCTGCTGCTGGCTGACCGTGCGCCAGTGCGGGCCGCTCATCTGACGGGATATGACGTGCGCCGCCATGACCGCGCCCATCGGGGTGTGCGCGAAGCACCACAGCAGGGGACCGGTGGTCTTCAGCGGTCCGGCCGAGGCGGAAACCGGGATCTTGGCGCCGTTGAGGACCCGCCAGGTGATGTCCCGCGGTGCCACCGTCGGGACGCGCTGGTCAGAGTCGTCGGTACGGCACCCCTGCGGTCGGGAGCCGTCCGGGCCGAGGCCTCCGATCACCGCTCCGGACACCGGCGCGGCGCGCGAGCTGGCGTCGTCTCCACCACCGATCGCGGTCGCGGTGCCGACGCCGAGAGCGAGGGCGAGAAAGACCGCTGACAACTGCCATCGGCGGTACCGCCAGAACGGCCTCTCCTCGTCCGCCTCGTCGGGTATCGGTCTCAATCTCATGGCTGCTGCTCCCGGACGACGGTCGGGTTCGGGTCTTCGATGTCGTCGACGATCAGGTGAAGAGCCATTCGACGATCGGCCCGGCGGTGGAGACCAGGATGCAGCCACCCAGCACCGTGCCCAGGCGGCTGATGTGCTCCGAGCCCTCACCCCGCTTGTGCGAGATCGCCATGGCCGCGCCGGTGATCAGGACACCGACGACACCGGCGGCCGTGCCCGCCCAGGCGATGAGGTTCAACGCCTGCTGAACCTTGTTGACGAGGGACGCCGGCGCCGATCCACCGCCGGTGGGCTGGGGAACCCCCGCGGGAAGCAGCGCGAGAGTGTTGTAGTAGAGGTCGGTGACGCTCATTTCTTCTCCTTGCAGCGAACACTGGTGAGCCGAAACCCGGCCCGTCGAATCGTCACGGGATCTTCAGCCACTCGATGATCGGGCCGGCGGTGGCCGCGATCAGGCAGGCGATAAGCACGGTGATGAACTGCCGCAGGTATTCGGACCGTTCAGCGAACACGCCGCTGCGGATCCGGGACGCCATCGTCATACCGATGATGATCAGACCAGCCACCGCGGCGGCGCTCACACACCACGCCATCAGGTTGAGCAGGCCCGTCACCGGCTGGCCCGCGCCGAGGGTCGGCTTGTACTCCGGGATTTCCGGCGGCGTGAACTCGATGTTCCTGGACACGAGGTCGCACTTGAACTTTCCGGCATACAACGCGCCCCACAACTTGCAGCTGTGGGAGCCGGTGATCTCGACGTTGTCCACGTCACGCGAACCGCCGGTCAGGTCGGTGAACATGTTGATGTCCACCCACACGGTGTCCCCGTCCGTGTACTTGGCCGAGAGCGAAAACTTCCCGTTCGGCGAGCCCTTCTTTCCCGAGCAGACCCGGTCCCCGTCCTTCGACTTCCACTCCCTGACCGTCGTGGTGGTCTTCAGACAGATCTGGAACAGGAACGCAGCCTTCGAGCCGTCGATGTCCACGTTGTAGCTGTCCTCGGCCGCCGCGGCGCCGGGTGCGAGCACGACCAGCCCGAACAACGCCACGAGGACGGAGGCAGCCCACGCGAGCCGTCTCGACCCGGTCACCGTCGCCTCCCGGACATCTCGGGGCGGGCATTCACCACCGCAGCCAACCGGGCGAGCTGCCGGGGCTGTCGCTTCGGCGTCTCACCCAGCCGGTACGCCGGAACCCACGGCACCCGGTACACCGGGGCGACCGAACGCAACAGGCGGATCCGGGCGACCAGCGGGGCCGGAAGCCGCCCGGGGGCGTCGGCCACGAGCACCACGCCCACCAGCCGCATTCCCGCCGGATGCCGTCCCTGGTGCATCGCGTACAGCGCACGGGAAACCGCCCGCAGCCCGTCCAGGTGCGTCCGTCCGACCAGCATGACCCGGGCGGGTTCGGCGAGCCGTGCGTCCGGCCAGCGGCAGCCGATGTCCGTGCCACCCAGCAGGCGGGCGAGCGTGGTCGCGCCCGCACCGCCGTGGGCGCCGATCCACCCGATGCCCTCCCCGGCGAGGGTGCCGTGCCGCACGGTCGGACGACCGTCGTGCGTCCCCGCAACGGGCTGCTCGCCCTGTCCCACTCCCGGGTCCGACGTTCGCGGTTCCTGCAGCACCGCGGACCGGGTGCCCATCCGTCTCGCCTCCCTCCGCTGCTCATCGCGATCGGCGTCGCCGGACGCAGTCCGGCGTCACCGGCTCCGGACCCATCCCCCCGGGGACCCGGAGCCGGTAACGGCCGCCTCTACGACGCAACCGCCCGCTCGGTTCAGCGCGAGTTCCGACTTTTTTCGCGGACGTTCACCTGCGACGTCCCACGGGCCGCGTGTGGTTCGGCACCCCTGCCCTGGCCGTCCACGCCGGAGGCTGGACGCCAGCTCCGCGCTGTTGGGACGTGTGGGTGTACACGGGCTCAACCTCGGGGACCCACTGATGCTCGTTGCCGTGGTCGTGGATCGGCGACCGCGAACCAGCCTGCTGCGACCACCACTCGGCTGCCTCCCGAAACCGATCGGCATCGGGGTCCGGACCGTGGCCTGCGCCCAGACTCGGGTCAGACGCACCTCTCCGGAAGGGATTGCTGCCACCACCCGGACGCCGATCGCGGACGTGACCAGGGTCCGGGCCATGACCGGCATCCAGACGCGAGTCGTACAGAGCCTCCCACCGCTGACTGGGGTGCGGGTCGACTCCTGCGCCCAGACTCGGGTCAGACGCACCTCTCCGGAAGGGATTACCGCCATCACCCGGACGCCGATCGCGGACATGACCGGGGTCCGGGCCATGACCGGCATCCAGACGCGAGTCGTGCACAACCCCCGGCTGCGGGCCGCCGGCTCTGGAAGCAGCGGCCCGAAGCACGCCGTCCACGCTTGTGACCAGCCCGTTTTCCCAGAGAGTGCGCAGACTCGGGTTGAAGTCCAATATGTTTCTCACATGTTCGACGGCGATTTCCGTCACCCCGCGTTGGGTGAGCGTTGCCTTTGCCTTGTCCTCGGACCTTGTCTTTCGCTGGTGGCCCCGGAAAAGGTACGCGAACCGTCGAGCCCGATCGAACGCCCGGTAGAGACTGTCCCGCGCCTCCCTTTCCCGTCGCCTGTCCTCTCGGATGCCCTTGTAGGCCTCGTCCTCCAGACGCTTCAGTTCCCGCTCCGCATTCCGGATGACGGACGCGTCCACCTTCACGCCCGACACCTTGTGTAGCAGGTCCAATTTGTGCAGCCGGCTGATGCTCTCGAGGTCGGCTCGGATCAGCCCGAGAACGGCCCGCATGATCCGGTCGTCGGTGGTCCGGGCCGGCCGGCTCCCGGGGCCGAGCGACCCCGGCGCGGGCCCAACGGGCGGCTGGTACGGGACGGGCGCCTGTGGGTAGAAGGGTGCCTGTGGGTACCGGTACGACGTGGACGGATAGGGAGCGGACGGGTCTGCCATGGTGCCCTCCGTGGCTGAGGTGTCGTCGACGACGGCTCTACGACGGAAGCCGTGCCGCGGTTCACCACAACTCACACGGCACCGGGGGCGCCCCCGGTGCGCCACGGACCACACGACACCGGGCCCGGCGACCCGGCGGCGGAGGCAGGGTCGGGTGACGGCCCCACCGGCCGGTCACGGTGCGCCAGCGAACCACCGACACCGCGGTGGACCCGTCGACGTGTCGGAGCGGGCACCGCCGTGGTACGGACCGGATCGCGAGGTCAGCGTGGCGAGGCCGGATCCCGGACGATCGGGGCGGTCACGACCGCCGAGCCGTCGACCAGCCCGACGGTGATGAAGGACAGCTCGTCGGCGGACAGGGGCGTCTCGCCCACCACCTTCTGCGGGCCGGACGACGCGGTCCAGTCCCGCACCACGTGCGTGGCGCCGTCGCGGGTCACCGCGAACAGCCGGTACCGGATGCCCTGCCGCAGCCCGGTGACCGTGATCCGGATCGTGGACCCGCCCCCGTCAGCGGCGACGATGGCGACGGAGAGGCTCGCGCCGTGGTCTGGCGCCTCTCCCGAGGCGGTCAGCACCGGGGCGGGGGACGTCCACTGGTTGAATGCCACCACGCCCCCGCCCAGGGCCAACACGAGGGCCGCCGCCGCGCCGGCCCAGATGATCCGCCGCCGGCGGCGGGACCTGGGTGGCCTCGACGCGGGACGGGCACCGGATGCCCGCCGCCCGCCGGGACGGGCGGAACCACCGGGACGGTCGCCGTCGGCGCGCTCCCGCTCCACGACGTCGCGGCCGGCGGTGGGCGTCATGTCACGCGTCTCCGCCGGTGCGTCCGAGGCGATCGGAGCGGAGCCGGACGGCGACTCCGCGGCCGGCCGATCGGGAACCGGCGTATCGGCACCGGGCGGAGACGACCCCGCCGGTCCGTCGGCGGAGGCCAACAACCAGTCCGCGTCGTCCAGTCCGGCCAGGCCGCTCAGCGACGGGCCGATCTCGGCCGCCTCCTCCAGACAGCGCCAGCAGCCCGCGAGATGTTCCTCGAACGACTCCCGCTCCGCACCGTCCAAGGCGCCGAGCAGGTAGAGGGCAAGCCTCTCCTGCTCAGCCGTGGCGTGATCCCCGCCTGCGCGCATCCTGCCCTCTCCTCAACGGGTTGGCACCACGCGGTGTGTCTGCCTGGTCCGGGGCGACCTTGAGATCAGGACGACTCGGTCGAGCCGATCGCGGCGTGCAGTGCGCGCACCGCGTAATAGGCCCTCGATTTTACCGTACCCTCGGGTATCCCCAGACGCGTCGCCGCCTCGGCGACCGAGGCGCCCCGGTAGTACATCTCGACGAGCACGTTCCGGTGCTCCGGGCTGAGCTTTCCCATCGCGAGTCGCACCGCGTGAACACTCACCACGCGATCCATGTCGTCCTCCACCGAGGGAACCCGGTGGAGGTCCGGCAGGCTCACCTCCGGTGGTCGGACCCGTCGGGCCCGGATCGCGTCGATGGCCACGTGCCGGGCGACCGTGTAGAGCCACGGTGCGATCTTCGAGCGGTCGGCCACAAGCGTCGCGGCGTGCCGCCAGGCGCGCAGCAGCGTCTCCTGCACCAGATCCTCGGCGAGATCCTCCTGCCCGTAGAGCAGGCGGGTGAGGAAGCGGTGCAGGGGACGACGGTACTCGTCGACGATCTGTCGCAGAAGCGCCTCGGCGGCGGAGGATCCCCCATCGGCGTCATCCGAGAGATGTGGTTCGGCAGACTCGTTGGGCACCGCCGACACAGACCGCCTCCCCTGACGGACAGATCGCACCCCTCGGCCGGGCGGACGACGGACGCTGGCGTCCTCACAGCCTGACGCGAGCATAGTCCCCGGCCGATTGGCCGCCGTCGGCTGGGCCGTGCGGATCGAAGGGTGCTCGTTCATCCGGCGGCAACCAACGCCGTGAACAATGGGGGCCCGTGTTGACCAGCAGGACGTGTTCGTCCACAGTGTCTACCAGCGCGGTGGAGACCGGCACGTACCAGCCTGCACACGTCTTGGTTGACCGGCCGGCCCGGCCGTGGGCCGCGCTCTCCTGGCAACAAAGTCTGTCGAAGGCGTGAACGAAGGATGCTGGACATCCGTCACGACAGGTGTCGGCACGCCGAAAGGGATGGCCCGTGACAACCCTTCTCGTACGCACCAAGCGCCGCCTCGGCCGGATACCACGCGCCGTACTGGCGGCCGTCCTGGCCGGGCTGGCCGTGCTCTCCGCCGTCGCCGCCACCATCAGCTGGGGCGTCGCCTCAGCCCGCGACGACACGGTGGTCGGCGCCCCGGTATCCGAAAAGCAGATGACCGCCATCGTGGCCGCCGCCCGCTCCTGCCCGGTGCTGACCCCGGCGCGAATCGCCGGCCAGCTGATGGCCGAGTCGGGCCTGAACAACAAGGCGCGGGAAACCGCTTCGGGCGGGCAGGGCATCGCCGGCCTGGACGACGACGACTGGAAGAGGTGGAAGCCGTGGCCGGACGCCCAGCGCGCGGACAGCTCGGCGAACATCCTGGCCCTCGCCCACCAGATGTGTGACCTCAGCGGACAGCTCCGCCTGGCCGGGGTCGTCGACGACCAGTGGCGGCTGGCGGTCGCGGCCTTTCACGTCGGCCTCTCCCCGGTTGTCGAGACCAGGGGCGTGCCCGCCGACGCCGTCGAGTACGTTGACCTGGTCAGTGGCTACGCCGGCTACTACGAGCGGCTGAGGCAGTTCGGCGGACCCGGCACCCCCGCCCCGACCGCCTCACCCGCCGACGGTTCGAAGAACATTCCCGCGCAGTACGTTCCCCTCGTCGTCGAGGCCGGATCCGTCTGCGAACAGGTGACCCCGCCGATGGTCGCCGCCCAGCTGATGGCACTGTCCGGATTCGATCCGAACATGCTCGGTCCGACCGGGCAGCGCGGCATCGCACAGTTCCTTCCCGAGTTGTGGCAGGCGTACGGCCCGGAGGGAGGTTCGGCGTGGGATCCCACCGTGGCGATCCCGACCGTCGGGCACGCGATGTGCGGCATGATCGAGGAGCTGTCCAAGCTGGACGGTGACCCGTACCTGCTGGCGCTCGCCGCCTACCGCAACGGCCCGACCGCGCTGCGGGAGACCGGCGGCACCTTCGACCAGGAAACCCAGACGTTCCTGCGTGAGGTCAAGGCCCTGACCGACCTGTACGCGCTCGACAGCCGGCTGCGCAGGCCCGAGGTGACCACACCACCCGCGACCCCGTCGACGACGCCGTCGACCAGTGAGGTGGAGACGGACCCCAGCCCGAGCACGACGACCGCCCCGCCGCCACCACCCCCGGTCACGACCGCCCCGACACCCGCCAAGCCGAAGGCGCCCGCGCGCCCCGCCGGCGCCAAGCAGATCTTCCACCCGATGACCGGGCTGTGTGTCAGCTCCGGCACCGGGGGTGACGGCACCCGGCTGACGCTGAAGCGCTGCGCCGAGGAGCCGGCACAGTGGTGGGAGTTCCACAAGGACGGGACGATCCGCTCCCGCAACCTGTGCATGGACATCGCCTGGGGTGCCTCCGCGGACGGCACCGCCGTCCAGGCGGCCATCTGCAGCGGCAACCCGGCCCAGGACTGGAAGGTCAACGACAGGGGCGGCATCATCAGCCTGCTCAACGGCAAGGCTCTGGACGTGGACATGGACTCCCCGGACAAGCCGCTCAACATCTCCGGCTACGTGGCCAACTCCGAGCAGTACTGGCGGCTGCGCTGACCAGACGGTCGTGGCCAGACGGAAACCGGGGTACGGGCTCAACGCCCGTACCCCGGTTCTCGTGTGCGGCGACGAAACCGCCGCACCGGCTAGGCGAAGGCGCGCCGGCGGCGCAGCCACAGCGTCACGGAGGCGGCGGCGCCGACGGCGGCGATGCAGATCAGGACGATGGCGGTCACCGCGCCGCCGCCACCCTCCTCCCCCGCCGCGGCCGCGGTCGGCTGCTCGCCCTCGAGCGTACGGACGACCGACGCCGCCGGGTTGATCATGCCCGAGCCGTACCTCTCCTCGGAGGCGCCGTCGCCCAGTGAGTCGGCCGTGCTCCGGATCCGCTGCTTGACCTGGGTCGCGTTCAGCTCCGGGTAGGCCGCCCGGACGAGCGCCGCCTGGCCGGCCACGAAGGCCACGGCGAACTGCGTACCCGTGTAGCTCAGCGCACCGGCGTTCCCCGGCCCGATGCCCGTCACGTCCGCACCGGGCGCCACCACCTCCACCGCACCCGGCTGGTACGCATCGATGAGCTGGTTGTCGGCACCGACCCCACCGACCAGCAGCAGCGCCCCGGTGGCGGACGACTCGCTGGGCGACGGAGGTGTGACCGGTTTGGTCGGCGCCCCCGCCACCACGAGCACGTCGTGGTTGAGCGCGGTGGTCAGCGAGGCGGCCACCGCCGGTGCGCTCAGGTCGACGTACGCGCCGAGGGCCACCACCGAGGCACCCGCGCTCACCGCGACCTCGATGGCGTTCGCCGCGTCGGCGGGCCGGCCGTTGCCCGAGGTGCCCACCATGCGGACGGGCAGGATGGTGGCGTCGGGCGCGATACCGAGCGGCGTCCGGTCGGTACTCGCGTTGGCGGCGATGATGCTCGCCATCGCGGTGCCGGTACCCAGGCAGTCGGTGTCGCCGCGCCCGTTTCCGACGGTGACGTCGGCGCCGACCGCGATCCGGCCGCTGAGCTGTTCGAGCCTGCCGTCCACACCGGAGTCGACGACCGCCACCATCACGCCGTTGCCCCGGCTGACGTCCCAGGCGCCCTCCGCGGCCATCCGCAGCTGGGCCCAGTCCGAGCGGCTGCTGGACGCGGAGACCGCGGTGCACCGCGACGCCTGGTCGTTGCCCGCGCCCGCGGACGAGGACGGGCTGGCGGTGGGGGTCGGGGTCGGGGTGCGGGTCGGGCTACCGGACGGCCTGGCGGAGCCGCGGCTCCCGGAGGGTGTGGTGGTCGGCTTCGGGCCGCGGGGAATCTGCCCGTACTTCACGCCCTCACCGACCGCGTCCCAGGGCAGCACCAGATACCAGCCGGGGTTGAGCCGGGCCGGGTCGGTCAGGCTCTTTCCGTCCGGCTGGACCCGACCGGCGTTCAGGTTGTAGATCTCGGCGGCGCGCTCGGCGCTGCCGAGGAACCGGGTCGCGATCTCGGTGAGATTCTCCGGCTGGCCCTGGTACGACTCGGCGACGACGTAGTACTTGACGTACGCCTGAGGGTCCGGCGACGGTGCCTTCTGCGCCGCCGACGGGCCGGCCGTCACCACCGCCAGGCAACAGGCAACCACCACGCCCGCGAGTAGGCGTCCAAGTTTCGGGCGCTTCGTCAGCACTGATGCTTCCTCCTTCAGAGGCACGCAACCGGTCGGACCCGGCCGTCATCCTCTACAGCGGATCAGATCGCGAATCGTTCAACTCAGACCGGAATAGCCGATCGACCGGGCTGAACCAGCGACCGATGATCTTCGTCGTTGACGGCGTGGGGTTCACGAGAGCAGGTGAGGTGGTGGATTGCCAACTGCCGCGGCCAAAGGCTGCACGCTGCACCATATACGCCGTGTCCGCCCTCTGGTCTCGCACCCGGACAATGCTTGATGGTGAGCGTCGAGCCGAGCGGACGGTGGTGAGAGCGCATGCACGCCATACGCACGACGATAGACGCGGACACCGAGCGCCTGACGCCCACGCGCCGGTTTGATCCCCGGCGGCACCGACGGATCACCGGTCTGTTCGACCTCTGGTTGCAGCCGGGGGCGCGCGGTGGACTGGTACTTCCGTCAAGACCCGACCGGCCGCTCGACGCGCGGGCGATCGCCGACCTGGTCCAGCGCTCCGGCGAGGCCGGCAACGACGTACGGATCCTGACCAGCGACGGTGAGCGGCACTCCGAGCTGTTGAGCGAGGTCGCCGGGCTGCTCGCGCACGACGTCCTGGTGAGTCCGGACGGTGCCGAGGTACGGCACCGCGACCGGATCGGCGGCAACGGGCCGCTACACGCGGTACCGGTGGACCGGGCAACCCGTCGGGTGCGCGACTGGATCGTCATCCAGCCGCCCGAGCTGGCCACCCCGCTGCCCGGCTGGTTCACCGTGGACCACGGTCTGGTCCGGCCCCGCAAGGGCGTGGTCGGTCTGCCGCTGCGGGGAGGGATGGTGCTCGCCACCCGGGCCGACTTCGTCGCCCGACGGGCCACCGCACACCGGCTCGCCACGGCCTCGGACGGTCTGGTGACCGTCGCGGTCACGGCACGGGCCGGTGGGTTCCTCGTCGGCGACTACGGCGGCACGCAGCGGGTGTACAGCGGCGGCGAACTCGCCGCCCTGCTGGGCGACCTTCCGTTGTACGGCAGTGACCTGCGACTCTGGCTGACCTGGCCGTCCGATCCGGACGAGCAGCATCGCCTGGCGGAACAGGCACGGGAGCTGGCCGAGACCACCGGCGCCACGGTCTGGACGCCGCCGCCGGGCGGTAGCGCGGAGCTGATCGACGGCCGGCAGAACCTGCGTGCGCTCGACCACGCGGGCAACGTCGCCCGGTGGCAGGCCCACCGGCCCCGGTGGGCTGCCGGCGCGCCGACCCTGCGCGCGACACCGGACGGCCTGCTGGTGCCGGTGTCGGCCCGCGAACTCGTGATCGTGCGCACCGTGCCGCCGCCGCAGGCCGACCCACCGAGGGCAGACGGTTCGTCGGAGGCGGACGGGCCCGGGGGGCGCGAGGTGCCGGCCGGTGGTGTCCCGGCGAGGCCGGCCCCGGCCTCGACACCGGTGCCGGCGAACTCCGGTACGCCCACCGCGGAGACGCCGGCGGAACCGCAGCGACCCGCGGCGAGAACCCGGGAGAAGCCGACACCGGCCACAGGGGAGGAGACGGCGGAACCGGCCCCACCCACGGCGGAGACCCCGACCGAGCCGCAGCCGGCCACGGAGAAGACGCCGAGCGAGCCGCAGCCGCCCGCGGAGGAGACGCCGACCAGGCCGCAGTCGTCCGCGGAGGAGACGCCGGCGGCACCACAGGCGGCCACGCCGCAGCCACCGGCGGAGAAGGCGCCGGCCGCGAAGGAGGCCGCGGCGGAGCCTGCGCCGGCAGCGGAGGAGACACCGCAGGAGCCGCGGTCCCCCGCGGCGGAGACACCGGCTGCACCGGTCACAAAGGACACCACGGCAGACCCGGCCCCGGCCACGAAGGAGACCGCGGCGGCACCGGCACCGACCGCGGCAGCGGTGTCCCCGGCGGCCGGCGACGTCCCGACGACTCCCCTCCCCCGGCCCGCACTGGTTCCCGACGACCGCCGGGCGGAGACGTACGGCCCGGCGTGGCTGCCCCCGGGGCAGCAGGTCAACGCCGAGCAGTTCGAGGCGTTCGTCGTCTCACCGTCGGACACCCGGTGGGCGGCGCGCGGAATGCCGACGGCTGAACTCTTCCTGCTCGCGTTTCTGGATCCCCGGTCGGTGCCGGAGGGCAGCCGGCTGTTGCGGGTCCGGGTGGGGCCGGGCGGTGCGATCCCGATGACGGCGCTGCGCGCACACGTGCCCGCGCGCCTGCAGCACCTGCGTGGGCTCCGCGAGGTGTACCTGCTTCCGGCGGGCCGGCTCGATCGGACCGTACCGGTGGACGTCTTCGAGCGGGACCACACCGGCCAGCTGCTGCCGGCGGGCCGATGCGACGGCGAGCCGTTGCGGATCCACTGCTCCTCCCCCGCCCGGTCGATCGCCGGTCTTCCCCACGATGTGTGCCGCTGGCCCAGGTCGGGCACACGTCGCGCGTACGCGCTCCTGCCGGCGGAACACGTCCGGCTGCCGCGCAACTGGCTGCGGCTCTACCGCCGCCAGCCGCCGGTCCGGCCCAACCGGCTGCTGCTGGAACTACAGGTGCCCCGCGACCGCGCGATCGACGTCCTGTCCACGGCCGACGTGCTCGCCCCGCTCACCCACGTCCGTACCCGGGCGGAACAGTTGCGCGCCGCGCAGGTGGAGCTGATCCTGGGCAGCCGGTCCTACGGACGGGTGCGGGTCCGTCGCGCCTACCGCGCCGAGGGGGACGCCTGGCGGCGCATACGCGGGCTGCACAAGGGGTTGCTCTCCACCGTCGTGCCGCAGCTTCACCTCGTCGAGCCCAGCTGAGCCGACCACCGGCCGTGCGGCACCGGGCCGATCACCATCGGCACGCAGCGACCGCTGGTGGCGGCGACCAGCTCACGCAGGTCGGCTCCCGCGCCCTCCGGCAGGCCCGCGGTGATGACGACGAACGGGTCCGGAAGCTCGTCACCGGGTTCCGGAAGCCCGGTCAGGCTCCGGCAGCCCGGGACCGACTCGTCACCGAGCGTGTCGCCGACGACACCGACCTCGATCCCGCTTCCGCGCAACTGCCGCGCGTACCGCGCCGCCAGCCGACGGCAGTCCTCCATTGCGCCGACCAGGGTGAAGACGTCGGGGGTCCGGCTGAGGTCCACGTGGAGCCGCCACGGTCCCTCGCGTCCCAGCACCAGCGGCACGGCCGCCGCGGGTGCCGGCTCGTCGTCGCCGAGCCAGGCGTACGCGGGTGTCGCCGGACCGGTCGTGACGCCGGCCAGGCGTACCAGGACCGGGCCGACCTCGGTCAGGACGTTGACCCGGACGTACGGCACGTCTCCGTCGAGTGGCAGCGCCGGCCGGCGGCGCCCTGCGGTGTCGGTGCGCCCGCCGCCGTCCGTTGCGCCGGGCGGCTCCGGCGCCGCCGGCCCGGGCGGCTCGGGTGACCGGTCGGTGCCGACCGGGGATGGCAGCCCGGGCGACGACTCGGGCGGCGTGGCGACCGGCGGTTCCGGCTTGGGCGGAGTCGGTGCCGCCGGGCCGGACGGTGGGGTGACCGGAGCCCCGGCCGGCGAAGGCCCTAGCGGAGGCGGCTGCGACGTGTCCTCGGCGAGCGCGGCGAGTTCCGCCGGGGTCGGGGTGTGGTGCCGCTCCGGTGGCCAGGGGCCGTCATCGAGGGTCACCGCGCGCGTCCCGTACCCCCGCTGGCGCAGCACCAGCAACGCGACCACCGCGAACACCACGGCGAGCACCCCCGCACCGATCCGGACCAGGCCGGGGCCGAACGGGCCTGACCCGGACCGCGCGGAGCCCGGCGGCACATTGACGGCGACCGTGGCCGGCCCGGCCGCCGGGCCCGAGGTCGCCGTGTCCGTCGCCGGGCGCGTGGCGGTGGCCGGCGACGACGCCGTCCTGCTCGGAGTCGGTGCCACCGTGCTCGGCGACGGTCGGGTGGGCTGCGGGCCGAATGTCGGGAGTGGGCCGGTACGCACTTCCGGTCCCTTGGCGTCCCGGGGCAGCACGAGGATCCAGCCGGGCGCCAGCTCGACGCCGTCTGTGAAGGTGCCACCGTCGGGCTGTTTCCGGCCCCGGTTGAGCTCGATGATCTCCCGGAACCGGTTGCCGTTGCCGAGGGTGCGCAGGGCGATGCTGTACAGGTACTCCCGCTGACCGTTGACGGGCGGCCCGACGATGTAGTACTTCCCGGTCTCACCGGGCGCCAGGGCGGCGGCCGGCAACGCCGGGGTGAACGGTACGAGCGCGATCGCCAGCCAGAACGGCGCGATCCACCACAGCGCCGCCCGCCGACCGACCGCCCGCCGCGACCGCGGCCGATCCACCGTTCCCGGCATCGCTGCCCGGCCCCGACAACCTGCGTCCATCCGCATCCTCCCATCTCGGCCCGTTCCCACGACCACGGCGCAAGAGATGCGCGGGGGCCATCTCTCGCCACGAGCGCGGGTGTTCCCCAACGGCCGGCGGCCGCCGCCCGTGCCAGGGCACGGGCGGTCCTCGGGGGCCTCAGTGACGGACGGCACGCCAGACCTGGTTCGCCTGTCCGGGGGCGCAGGTCCACATCTGCAGTGGCGCTCCGTTGGCGGCGTTCCAGTCGCGTACGTCGACACACTTGCCCGAGTGCGGGTTGCGCAGCATTCCCCCCTCGCTGACCCAGACCTGCGCCGGCCCTCCGTTGCAGTACGCGAGCTGCACCCTGGCCCCGTCGTCCCGCGACGCCCAGGCGACGTCCATGCACTTGTCGAGCACGACGAGGGATCCGTTGGGGCCGTGTGAGAACCGTTGTGCGGGAGTACCGTTGCAGTCCCACAGCTGCAACTGCGCGCCGTCGGCCGAGATGCCGCCCGGGACGTCGATGCACTTGTCCGCGTACCCGCGCAGGGCGAAGACGGGGGAGTCCGCGGCGGCGGTGTCGCCGGCGGCGGGCGAGGTGACGCCCGAGTTGTGGAAGGTGACGACGAAGTCCGAGCATCCGGCGCAGTTGAACACGGTCTCGGCTCCCGGGACCAGGTCGTGGGCGGACCACAGGTACGCCCGGGGCCCGAAGGGACGGAGTGCGGCGGTGTAGGCACTCTCCGCGTCCCGGTTGGGATTGACACAGTTCACCCGGTCGCCACGTTGCGGGTCCTTCACCGCGAGCTCCTCGGGGCACGCGGCGAGCAGCTGCCCGCCGGAGCAGTCCCACCTGACGCAGCTTCCCGCCACGGCGGAACCGGGGGCACCGGGCGTCTCGATCGTGATCGCCAACGACAGCGCGTCGACATAGCTGACGTTGTACCAGGGCCCCAGGGGGTCGTTCTGGTCGAAGTTGAACTCGGCGAGGCTCACCGGCTCCGCGGTGCGCTCACACCGGTCGGGGTAGAGACCGCAGTCGCCGACGAGGCAGTGGAACGTACTGCCGGGAGACCCGCTGCACCGCTGGCGGGCGAAGAACCGGCCGCGCCAGTGGCCCGGCCCGTCACCGTACGGGACGACGACCGTCGCCGACTCCCCCGGTCGCAGCGTGGGAAGGCCACCGATGCGTCGTGAACCGTCCGGGTTCTCGCCCGCGCCGATCCACAGTGTCTCCGCCGTGGCGTTGACGAACGTCACCCGTTCCCCGCCGACCGCGACGGAGCGGGTCGACATCACCACGATCAGGCCGGCGGCGAGCACCAGGACGAGGGCGACCGCGACGTACCCGCTGACGCGGGCCCAGCGGATCGGAAGGGACCGGACGTGTGGCGGCATACGCTTCTCCGATGGCGTGACGGGCGGACGGGCTCCGTCCGCGGATGGACGTGACGTGCGCACGCCCACATGACGACGCCGGACCGCCACCGGTTCACCGTCCAACGGTGCGGTTCGGCCACGCCCCTCCATCCAGGGTTCTCTCACCCTGGTCCGCCACCGGTCGCCGCCGACGCGTGGCGGCGCGACACACCGCGCGGCGACGGGCACGGGCCGGTTCGACGGCCCCACACCGGTCGGCTCGACGCGGTCCGGCGGGGTCGCGGCCCAGACGATGACGGCTCGCCACCGATCCCGGTAGCGAGCCGTTCCTGTCTTCTGAGAGGCGAGTCGCTCTGACTTGCTGCGTGATGTCCGCCGGCGTACGTGGAAGTCCGGGGGAGTGCACACCGATTGACACTCAGTTCGGCTGACGCGCCCTACGCCACACGACCGCCAGGGTGCCGTGCGAGGTCATGGTCCTCTGAGGAGCGTTGGCGTGGATCTCCGTGACCTGATCGGAATCATCGGCAGGGAGTACGACCCTGCGCAGGGAATGACCAGTCCCACCCAGCAGCTTCTCCGTCGGGCCCGCGTCGAGATGGCACCCTGGATACCCGGGATACGTGGCGCAGGGCAGCGGCGGCCAGGGACGTCCGGCGTTCATCCCCAGGATCGCCGTGTTCGACCCCGACGAGACCACCAGTGCCCAACGCGGAATGTACGTGGTGTACCTGTTCGCCGTGGAACTTGGCACCGTGACGCTCAGTCTCAACAAGGGCGTTACCGAGCTTGTACAACGTTACAGGGTCACCGAGGGCCGACGGCGGTTGGCCCAACAGGCAGCAGCCATCCGACAAGCGTTGCCGCCTGAGAGCATCGAGGGCCTCACGCCAACCATCGAAATCCTGCGTCGGACCCAGCCTGATGTCATCTTCACGACCACTGAGACGCCGCCACCGCGAACCAAGCACAGCACGTTTGCCCCAGAGTTCAAGCCAAAGAACGACGCCGAATACCACCAGCAGGTAGCCGCCCGCCTACTCGTCAATTCACGCAACTGCTCGCGTATCGCTACCTACACCATCGTGGGCAGCACGTGCGCATGCTGGCGCCATTCAGCGAGAGCATCGGCGACCACGCCGTCGGCTTGCTCGAAGCGCACGACGTGGTGGCCGTCTGGCGAGACGGATCGGCTTGGCGCGGTTCGCCAGGAGCACCGGCTGACATCGCTGGAGGCTAGCCTCTCCCCGCTCCGGAAGCATGACGCGACCTCGCCTACGACCGCCGTGAGAAAGATGGGCTCTGGGCATGTCTTCATCGGACATCGAGTCGGACGGCGACGGGATGACCGGGAAACAGGCCATGGCGTTGCGGCGGGCGTTCGACTCGCTGGTGTCGTGGGCCGACGGGCATGCCTGCACGCCTCACGCCGCAACCGGCAGACCGTGGCCGCGTATTTGGCCGAGTCGCTGATCCAGCTGCCCGGTGAGCGGCTGACCGACCCGCGACCATCGACCCCGGCCGGGCGAGCGCGGCCGGTAGCGCCTGATTACATCGATCCGTCGAGTTTGGCTGCGATCGTTGTAGGCGAGCCGTGGACGGAACCAGAGATGGACTCGACCCGGATCGACTAGGTGGCCCGGCAGGCCACCGACGCGATCCTTTTCGACGTGGTCGACGGGCCGCCGGTCAACCCGTGAGGCCCTACCGGCACCGCCACGGCCGTAACGAGTTGGGGGTCACTGGGGTGAGGTCCTGGCCGCCGACGCGATCGTGACCGCCACCGACGAGCACCACCGGCCCCGGCACTGGCCCGAGGCGGAGACATCTCCAACTGGCCGCCAACCTCGACGCCGTGTGCCGAGCCCAGTATGCGAACGCCGCGTAACCCTCGACGGCGTTGCCCGTGGCGTGGCCCGCACAATCCCACCGGTGCCATCAGCCACGCCGGCGCCTACGGGCGCTCTACAGGTACGAAAAGGGCTGCATGTCCGATCGATGTGACACGCAGCCTGTAGTGGTGGGCGATACTGGGATTGAACCAGTGACCTCTTCCGTGTCAAGGAAGCGCGCTCCCACTGCGCCAATCGCCCTCGTTGTGCCGAGGTGGAGACGGGATTTGAACCCGTGTACACGGCTTTGCAGGCCGTTGCCTCGCCTCTCGGCCACTCCACCGAGGTTGCCCCCGACATGTGGCGGCATCTCAGAGCGGACGACGGGACTCGAACCCGCGACCCTCACCTTGGCAAGGTGATGCGCTACCAACTGCGCTACGTCCGCTTGTCCATCCGGTGTTCCCGGCGACGGATGGAACTTTAGCCGAGGCCACGAACCTATGCCAAATCGAGGGTGCGATCGGCGGGTCACAGACGGGACGAGCAGGGAAAACATGGGTCACCACACCATCCCCAGCCATCCTAGGAACCTAGAGTGAAAAGGGGTCGGCGGGCCGCCGGACCGATCCTGGTTCCGACGGCCCGCGGGCCGGGATGCCGAGAGGACCGCCCCGGAGGGGCACGGACCGGCGGACGTACGGCCGAACGACCCGGACCGGCTACTTCGCGGCGTTCAGGTCGCTCAGGGCCTTTGCGGCCCCCCGGTGCAGCACCACCGGATCGGTGCGCCAGGCGAACTCCAGACTGATCTCCTTCGCCGCCGCGTTCGCCTGCTCCAGTTGGGGCTTGCGCTCGAAGAGCGCCTTGGTCAGCACACAGACCAGGTCGGCGTCGAGATCCTGCCGCACCAGCAGGAGGTTCGGCACCACGATCGTCCTGACGTCCGCCGGCGTGCCGTAGGTGGCGGCCGGGATCGTCCCCTCCTCGTACACCGGGTTGATCTTCTTCATCTCGGCGAGCAGCGGCGTGACGTCCAGCAGCTCGACCTGGTCCCGAGCGGTGGTGAGCAGGTCGGTGATCCCGGGAGTCGGCAGGCCGCCCGACCAGAAGAGGGCGTCGATCGACCCGTCCTTCATGCCGTCGACCGTCTTGGTCAGGTCCAGCCGCTGCGCCTGGACGTCCCGCTCCGGATCGAGGCCCGCCGCCTGCAGGAGCCGGTGGGCGATGACCTCGGTACCCGACTTCGGCGAGCCGGTGGAGACCCGCTTGCCCCGCATGTCGGCAACCGACCTGATCCCGGCACCCCTGCGGACGATCACCTGGGTGAAGTTGGTGTGGATCCGGGCCAGCGCCTGGACCGGCTGCTTCTGCCCGGCGAAGCTGCCGGTGCCCTGGACGGCGTCGGCGGCCGTGTCGGCGAGCGAGAACGCCACCGCGTACGTGCCGGCGACCAGTTGCTGGATGTTCTGCACCGACGCCCCGGTCTCGGCCGCGGTCGCCCGGATCCTGCTGCCGGGGGCGTTGGAGATCTGCTCGGCGTACGCGTTGCCGAGCGCGAAGTACACGCCCGTGGCGTTGCCGGTGGCGATACCGATCCGGGTCTCGGTCGTCACCTGGCAGGTGATCTCGCCTCCGGTGTCGGTACTGGCGACGTCCTGCCGGCCGCCACAGGCGACGGCAGAGACCAGCCCCGTCCCGGCGGCGACCACCGCCGCCAGGATCCGCCAAGCGCGCTTCATGTCGTTCCTCTCCTCCGTGCCAACCGATCGCTCGTACGACCCGCCTCACTCTCTCCTACGACCCGCCTCACGACGGCGCGCCAGCCCGGTCCGACGCGCCGGACGCTGTCGGGCCGTCCGCGGCCTCCCCCGCGGCCGGGACGGCGGCGGAGACGGTCGCCGGGTCGGCGACGGGTGGGTCCGCCGCCCGGGCCGCGGCGGCGGTCCGGGCCCGCCGGGCCAGCGCGGTCAACACCACGGCGACCACGACCAACCCGACCCCGGCCGCGACGGAGGCCGGCGCGAGGTAGAGCAGGAGCAGCCCGGCCAACGCGCTCAGCGTCCGCGCGACCGGTCCGGCGGGTCCCACGCCGAGCACCCAACCACCGGTCGCCACCGCCAGCGCCGCGACGCCGAGACAGGCGACCGCGACGGTCCAGAGGATCTCCGGTGCCGAGCCCCGGCCGAGCAGGTGCTCCCCCGGCCCGGTCAGCACGAACGCGGCCGGGGCCAGGAAGGCGGGCAGGGCGTACTTGAGGGCCTGCCACATGGTGGGGACCGCCCGTCCGCCGGTGATCGCGGCCGCGCCCACGGCGGCGAGCGCGGTCGGCGGCGTGACCTCGGAGAGCACCGAGTAGTAGAAGACGAACATGGCGGCGGCCGGCGCCGGGACGTCCAACGCGAGCAGCGCGGGCCCGATGATCACCCAGCCGATGATGAACGAGGCGGTCACCGGTACGGCGAGACCGAGCAACGCCAACGCGACGGCCGCGAGGAGCACGGTCAGGGCCAGGACCACCGTGGGGTGGTCGCTGATCGCCCGGGCAGCCCGGACCAGCAGCGAGGCGACCTGCGCCCCCAGCCCGGTCTTGGTGGTGGTGGCGGTGACGATGCCGGCGGCGGCGCAGACGGCGGCGACCGGCAGGACGCCACGGACCCCGGCGGCGAGCGCGCCGAGGAGGCGGCGGGGAGTCAGCCGGTGCCTCCGGTCGAGGAAGGAGAGGAGCACCGCCAGGGCGGTGGCGTAGACCACCGCGCGGATCGCGCTCACCCCGACCGCGAGCAGGACGACGATCACGACCAACGACGAGAAGTGGTAGCCGAACCGGGCAAGCAGCCGCCACGGGGACCCGGCGGCCACCTCGACCGGACGCACCTGGAACCGGCGGGCGTCGATCTCGACCGCGAGCAGGATGCCGAGGTAGTAGAGCAGGGTCGGGACCACCGCCCAGCCGAGCACCGTCAGGTAGGAGACCTCCAGGTACTCGGCCACGATGAACGCCGCCGCGCCGAGGGTGGGCGGCGAGAGGATCGCGCCGACCCCGGCGGCGGCGAGCATCCCGCCGGCGTGCTCGGCGGGGTAGCCGGCGCGGCGCAGGATCGGCCAGGTGACGGCGCCGATGCTGACCGCGGTGGCGGTTCCGGAGCCGGAGACGGTGCCGAGCAGGAAGCCGGAGGCGACGGCGGTCCGGCCGGCGGCGCTGCGGGACCGGCGGAACGCCGCCACCGAGAGGTCGACGAAGAACCGTCCGGCGCCAGATGCGTCCAGCACCGCGCCGTAGATGGTGAAGAGCACGATGTACGTCGCCGCGACGTCCAGTGGGGTGCCGTAGAACCCGCTGCCGGAGTTGTAGAGCGCGTCGACGATCTGGCTGAAGTCCAGCCCGGCGTGGGCGATCGCCCAGGTCTGTGGCAGGAGGCCGCCGTAGTAGCCGTACGCCAGGAAGAGAAGGCAGATCACCGGCAGGATCCAGCCGGTGGTGCGCCGGCAGGCCTCGACGAGCAGGACCAGCAGCAGCGCCCCCATCACCACGTCGACCGGGGCGAGCAGGCCCTGGCGGTCGAGGAACGCGTCGTACCCGCCACCGGCGTCGCCGACGGACGCTGGCAGCACCGGGTAGAGACAGACCAGCAGCGCCAGTCCGGCAAGCAGCCAGTCGACGACGGTCGGCCGGTCTCCGCCCCTGCCCGGCCGGGTCGACGCCGCCGCGCGCCGGGCCAGCCACGCCGGTGGCCGCAGTCCGGAGCGGTAGACGAGAAAGACCAGCGGGAGCACCCCGGCCAGGAAGATGATCAGATAGAACTGACTGCCCTGCGACAGCGGCCGGAAGACCTGCCAGAGCGCCAGCAGCGCGACGGCGAGGGCGACCACCGTGACACCGGTGCCGACCGCTTCGCCGAGCTGGCGTGCGGGTCGTTCCTCGTCGTCGTACGTCACCGTGGCGGAGAGGTCGTGCGACGCCGCGGCATTTGGAGCGGGTCGACGCCGGCCCGGCCCGGGGTGCGAAGTCGGAGAGATCTCGGCCACACCGTCGGACATAGCGGGACCCTACTACGAACAACGATCAGAATCGATCACTTCCGTGCCGGATCCTCGCCCTTCCCGACGCCACGGCGCCTTCCCGGGCGGTGTGTCGGCGACGACCGGGGACCGGTGTTCCTCCGGAACGCCCGGGCGGGGGTCGTGCGGTGCCGCCAACCGGGCGTGGGGCCACCCCGACCCGCCACCGCGAGCAGCCCCGAGCGCGGACCCGCGGCCCGGCTGCCGCCGGCCGACGTCCTGCGGCACCGGACCGGTCAGGCACCGCCGCCCCGATCCGGGCACCCGGCCGGCCCGGCGGGAGCAGAATCGGGCCATGGAGCTGTTGCCCACGTACCGGCGCACGCTGGCCGCCTTCGTCGACCAGGTCGGCCAGGTGGGCTACGACCAGTGGGCGTCACCCACCCCGTGCCAGGGCTGGGACGTCCGGGCGCTGGTCGATCACGTGGTCAGCGAGCTGTGCTGGTCGGTCCCGCTCTTCGCCGGAGCGACCGTGGCCGAGGTCGGCGACCGGTTCTCCGGTGACCTGCTGGGTGCGAACCCCGCGACCGCCGCCCGCGACGCGGCCGACCGGGCGGCTCGGGCGGCCGGCGCACCGGGAGCGCTGGAGCGGACCGTACACCTGTCGAGCGGGCCGATCCCGGGCGGCGAGTACCTGCACCAGCTGTTGGCCGAGTTGCTGGTGCACGGCTGGGATCTCGGGGTCTCCCTCGGCGTCGGACCCGAGCTGGATCCCGAGGGGGTGCGACGGTGTCGTCGCTGGTTCGCCGACCGCTCCGCGGTGTACCGGTCGTCCGGGCTGACCGCGCCCGTGGTGGAGCTTCCCCCCGACGCGAGCGAGCAGGACGGGCTGATCGCCGCGTTCGGGCGTGATCCCGGCTGGCGCGCGGAGGACTGACCGGCACCGGGGCCGGGACGTCGTCCCGGGTCGGCGCGCCGACCGCCACGACGACGCGGTGTCGGCGTCGCGGTGCGGTGCCGGGGCCGACCAGCCGGGTCCGTGCGTGGGCGAGCGCCACGCCACCCCGGGACAGCCGCCGGCCCGCGGTGGCCCGGATCGACCGCGACAGGCCCGAGGATCCGGGACGCGGCGTCCCGGATCCACCTTGGCGACAGTCATGCACACAAGACTCATGTATCCAAAAAATCTGCTATTCAGGACTTCATATGTTAGTAATGGGCTAACTGGACAAAGAGCCAACGAGTGTGGCCGGGAGGGTGACCGATGCCGATCCGCAGGCGTCTCGGGTCCGACCTGGTGGCCGGCGCCCGGTCCGGCCACCGTACCGACCTCACCGGGCTGGTGGTCGTGGCGGTCACACCGCTGCTGGTCGCGGCCCTGGGCCTCGGCGGCGCCCCCGGCGCCGGTGCCGGGGTGGACGTCCTCCTCGTCCTCGCCGGCTTCCTGGTCACCACCGTCGTGGTCGGCGAGTGGGTCCGAACCGGCCGGCTGGCGATCCTCGGCTGCTACGCCCGGTGCGCACGGCGCGTACTTCCGGCCGCCGCGCTGGTGCTGGCCGCCGCGCTGGTGCTGACCCTGGCCTGCCTGCCCCGGTCCCGGTGGCCCGGCACGGGCTGGGACCTGGTCACCGGCGGCCTCGCCGTCCTGAACTGGCGACTCGCCGCGCACCCCGGGACGGCGCCGGTGGTGCCGGAGGCGACGAGCAGCCTGCTGGCGCACTACTGGCCCCTCAGCGTCGCCGGGCAGTTTCTCCTGATCTGGCCGCCCCTGCTCGCCGGCGTCGCCGGCTGGGCGTTCCACCGCCGGCACCGCGACCCCCGTCGGTCGCTGCTGCTCGCGGCCGGCCTGCTCACCGCCGGGTCCTTCGCCTGGTCCGTCGGCACGGCGGGGGCAGCGGCCCTCGGTACCCACGCCCGGCTCTGGGAACTGACCCTCGGCGGCGGGCTCGCCCTGGTCGCGCTCCGCCCGGTGAGGCTGCCCCGGACCGTCGCCGCCGTGCTCGGTGTGGGTGGTCTCGCCACGCTCGTCGCCGCGGTGCTGACCCCCCGGCCGGACTCCGCCGGTCTCGCAGCCCTGCCACCGGCGCTCGGCACCACCGCCGTCATCCTCGCCGCGACCGCCCGGACCGGACCGTCCGGTGGCGGACCGGCGCGGCTGTTGGCGGCCCGACCGGTACGCGTCGCGGGCCGGCTCTGCTATCCGCTGTACCTCTGGTGTTGGCCCCTGCTGGTGGCCGCCCACACCCGGTTCGGCGAGGTGCCCCCGGCGGCCGGGCTGGCCGTCCTCGGCGGCGCCGTCCTGCTCGCCCACCTCACCCACCGGTACGTCGAGACACCGGTGCGAGCCCGGGTACGCGGCCGGTCGCCGATCGAGACGCTACGCACCGCCGCGCTGCTCCCCGCCACCGCGGTGATCGGCGGGCTCCTGCTTCACCTCGGCACCTGGCCCCCCGAGCAGCCGCATCCGCAACCGGCGGCCGGTACGGTGTCACCGGCGGCGACGCCGAGCCCGTCCCCGGCGCCGGGCGCCGCGGCGCTCGGCCGGTCTCCGACGACGAGCCCCGCCGGGACACCGGTCGCCCGGGTCCCGTCGATCACTCCGAAGCCGGCCGACGCCGCCCGCGACCTCCCGGACGTCTACCGCCACAACTGCCTCTCGACCGGACCGGACGCCCCGGCACGGGCCTGCGTGTACGGGGACCGCGGCTCGCGGGTCACGATCGCGCTGGTCGGCGACGACCGGGCAGCCAGCTGGGTGCCCGCGGTACAGGCCGTGGCGGAGGCGCGACGGTGGCGGCTGATCACCTATCTCCGGGCCGACTGCCCGTTCCTGGACGTGTCGGTGGCGGGCCCCGACAACCGGCGGGAGACCTGCGCCCGGTGGTACGCCAACGTGCGCGACGAACTCACCGGGACGGAACGGCCCCACCTGCTGCTCACCACCAGTCGTCGCCACCCGCTGAGCGCAGACGGCAGGACCCTGGGCGGGGAGGCGGCGCACAGGGCGTTCGTCGCCGGGATGCGGCGCACCTGGTCGGGCCTGGTCGCCGCCCGGGTGCCCACGGTGGTGCTGCGCGACACCCCGGTACCCGGCCTCGACGTCGCCGACTGTGTCGCGACCAACCCGACCCGGCTGACCCGGTGCGCCCCGCCGCGGAAGACCGCGCTCGCCGCGAGCGCCGGAGCCGCCCAGGTCGAGGCGGCGAAGAGGCTGGACGACGTACCACTGATCGACCTGACCAGCGCGATCTGCCCGGCCCCGCGCTGCGCGCCCGTCATCGGCGGAGTCCTGGTCTACCGGGACGCCCAGCATCTCACGGCGACCTACGCTCGGACCCTCGCGCCGCGGCTGGCGAGCGCGCTGGACCGGATCCGGGGCCAGGCACCGGCCGTCGGGTAGCGTCCGCCCGCCACCGGCACCCCGGTCGCCCCCGGAAGCCCGGCTCACCAGTCGGGCACGTCCGCGGCGCGTCGCGGATCCCCCACCCGGTACGGGCGGCCGGACGACCGGCCACGCCGCCGCGGTACCGCCGGGGCCGGGGTGGCCCGGACCCGGGCCCACAGCCGCAGCAGCAGACCGACACCGACAAGCAGCAGGACACCGCCGACCACGAACCCGAGCGGGGGTGGCTCGACACCCGTCCGGGCGCTCGTCGCGGTCCGGCCGCCGGCCGCCTGCGCCGTGTCGTACGCCTCGGGTTCGTCGACGTTGGCCAGCCCGGCCGCCGTGTCGTCGTCGTCCGCCCGCCCGGACCGGGCCGGCCCGACCTCCGCCGACACCGTCGGGCTCCTGGTGGGTGGCGGAGTGGGTCGGGACGTGACCCGCGGCGTCGCCGGGACCGGCCCCGGGGTGGACCGGTTCCGGCCGGCTCGGCTCCCGACGACCTCCCGGGTGGCGCCCGCCGCCGCGAGCAGCCGCCCCTGCGCGTCGTACGCCTCGACGGTGAGCGCGATGCGGCCGGCCGGGGCACCACCGGCGACCGCGATCCGGTACCGGGCGGTGACGGTGCGGTTCCGGCAGAGCGTACCCGGGTCCAGGGCGCGGTCGGTCAGCCGGACGCGGTCGCCGGTCGCCCGCACCCACACCGGGAACGAGCCGGTCTGCTCGACCCGGTCGACCGTCACCTGCCCGAGGTCGGCGCCGGTCACGCGCAGCAGCAGCGACCAGCGGACCCTGCGGCAGCCGTCGTCCCGGGTCGTGGCCACGACCGCGGTGACCGTCCCGGCACCGCCACCCGCGACGAATCGGCCGGGCAGCGCGGTCAGGCTGGTGTCGAACCCGGGCGCCGCCTCGGCCGACGCCGCCGGTGCCAGCGCCCAGCCCGCCACCGCGGCCACCAGCCCGAGCCCGAGCCGGAACGTCCCACGACGCCGCACCGCCACCACCTCCTCCTCGCCGCCGGGCACCCGCCCGTCACCGTCCGTCGGAGGCGACCCGACGCGCCCGGCGAGCACCCTCCGAACCTTTCGTGCGTGCCGTCGTGACCCGCCGGATCGCCGGGCCGGCGCGACCGAATGGGAGGGATCGATGTGTGCGCGACCGACGCTATGGGGTGAGCCGGCCGGTGGGAAGACTGGTGTATGCGCACATGTCAGCAATGAAGACGGGCTGTTTCACGTACGGTGGTGAACCGACCACCGATGACCGCGACACGCCGACGGCGGGTGTGGCGGACGGTACGCCGGGCACAATCATCGGTTGTGTCCGCAAGCGTCGCTGAGTTCGTCCGGGCCTACACCGAGCTGACCCCCGTGGCCGCGGTGCCGGAGATCCGGCTGCACCAGGCGGCCGAGCCGATCGGCCTCTGGGAACTGACCGAGGGCGAGTTCCGCAGCGAACAGCCGCCGCCGTTCTGGGCCTTCGCCTGGGCCGGCGGGCAGGCCCTGGCCCGGTACCTGCTCGACCATCCCGAGACGGTCGCCGGGCGGCGGGTGCTCGACCTGGCGTCCGGCTCCGGCCTGGTGGCGATCGCCGCCGCCCGGGCCGGGGCGGCGCGGGTCCAAGCCGTCGACACCGATCCGACGGCGGTCGCCGCCATCGGCGTGAACGCCCGGGCCAACGGCGTCACCGTGGCCGCCGAGCAGGGGGACATCCTCGACGACACGGCCGGGGATGCCGAGGTGGTGCTGGCCGGTGACGTCTTCTACAGCGCGACGATGGCCAACCGGATACTCCGGTTCCTGCTCCGGGCCGCCCGCGACGGCGGGGCCCGGGTGCTGGTCGGCGACCCGGAGCGGGCATACCTGCCCCGTTCCCGGTTCCGGAGGATCACCAGCTACGACATCCCGGTGCCGCCCGCGCTGGAGAGCGTCCGGAGCAAGCACACCACGGTCTGGGAGTTGATCCCGACCACCCCGGGCGCGACCCGGCCCGCCGAGGGACACCGCGCTGGCTAGCGTGGTGGGGTGCTGTTCCGCAGTTGGCAGGAACCGGTCTCGCTCCCCTGGCCGGATGTCGTCACCGTCACCGACCACGTCGGCGTCACGCACCTGGTGGTGACCCGGCACGCGCTGGTCCGTCAGGTACTCGCCGACCCGGAGACGTTCCGGCCGGACAACGCGCTGGACGCGGTGACCCCGATCCCGGTCGCCGCGCTGCGGGTGCTCGCCCGGCACGGCTTCCGGCTGCCCCCGACCCTGGCCAACAACGGCGGGCCGAGTCACCCGCAGATCCGGGGCGTCGTCGCCGAGGCGCTGCACCCGCACCGGGTCGCCGCACTGCGGCCCTGGCTGACCGCGGTGGTCCGCGAGCGGGTCGCCCGGCTCGGCGCCGAGCTCGACGCCGGTCGCCCCGTCGACCTGTACGCCGACCTCGCAGCCGACCTGCCGCTGCTGGTCCTGGCCCGGCTCGTCGACCTGCCGGACGGGCCGAGCGACGTGGTCAAGAGCTTCTCCCGGGCCGCGCTGGAGCTGTTCTGGGCGCCGGTGGACGCCGACCGGCAGCGGGCCCTCGCCGAGATCGTCGGACGGTTCCACGCGGTCCTGCGCCGGTTCGCCCGCACCGGGGACGGCCTCGTCGCCCGGCTACGGGACGCCGGACACGCCCCCGACGTCGTCGTCGGCGCGCTGTTCTTCCTGCTGGTCGCCGGGCAGGAGACCACCTCGCAGTTCCTCACCCTGCTGCTGCACCGGCTCACCCGGGAACCCACGGTGCTCGCCGGGCTGCGCGACGGCACCGTCGACGTCGACGACGTGGTGGAGGAAGGGCTCCGGCTGGAGCCGCCGATCGTCACCTGGCGACGGGTCACGGCGAGGGACACGACGCTGGGCGGCACCGCCGTGCCGGCGGGGACCAGCGTCGTGTTGTGGTTGGCCCGCGCCGGACGTGACCCGGCGGTGGTGACGGAACCCGAGAGCTTCTCCCCCGGGCAGCGCGGCTCGCGTCGGCACCTGGCGTTCGGGGCCGGGGCACACCGCTGCGTCGGTGCCCAGCTCGCCCGGCTGGAGGCGGCGGTGGTGGTGGCCGAGACCGCCCCGCTGTTGGCCGACGTCACGGTGCTGCGGGCCCCCTGGTGTCCGGACAACCTGTCGTTCCGGATGCCTGACGCCTTCGTCGTCGCCCGGCCGGCGGGCGTCCGCTACCCGTCGCCACGACGGCCGTCGAGCGCGACCCCGCGCAGGTAGAGCAGGGCGGCCAGGGTGCCGCCGACCACCAGGCAGATGTCGGCGACGTTGCCGACGAAGAATCCGGCGTAGTCGATGAAGTCGACGACGTGTCCCCGGGCGAACCCCGGCTGACGGAAGAGCCGGTCCAGCAGGTGGGTCGTGGCGCCGCCGAGCACCAGCCCGAGCGCGATCCCCCAGGACCGGGCCCGGACCCGCCGGGCGACCCGGGTGACCACCACCACGGCGAGCGCCGCGACGATCGCGAACAGCCAGGTGTGGTCCGTCCCGATCGAGAAGGCGGCGCCGGGGTTGTAGAGCAGCCGCAGGCTGAGCAGATCACCCAGGACCGGCCGCGTACGGCCGTCGGAGAGGGCGGCGACGGCCCAGAACTTGGTGAGCTGGTCCACGACGACGATGACGAGCGCCATGGCGAGCACCCGGGGGAACCAGCGGACGCCCCGGGGCGCCGGCCCGCTCTCGGACGTCGACGGACCCGGCCCGCTCTGCTGCCGCATGACGCACCCCTCTCGCACCGCACCCAGGGTACGGCCCGCCCGGGCGGGCCGGCCCGGCCGTGGGGACCGGGCCGGCCCTGGTGGCGGGTGTCCGCCGGCGGAATTGACCCGGCGGAAGACCGGCCGCCGGCGGTCGCCCCGGCCGGTGGGCGAGGACTAGACGGGCTGCGGGTGCAGCAGCGCGTCGATCTCGGCCATCTGGGCGGGGGTCAGCGGGCCGTGCGCGATCGCCCCCGCGTTCTCCTCGGCCTGGGCGACGGACTTGAACCCGGGGATCGGCACCAGCCCACGGCCGCGGGCCATCACCCAGCCGAGCGCCCCCTGGGTCAGGGTCCGACCGCCGGCGGTGAGAACGTCCCGGACCGCGGCGAGACGTTCCAGATACCCGGGTTCGGGTCGCCCGTCACGGAAGTACCGCACCCACGAGTGCCCGGCGCTGCGTACGTCGTCGGTGGGCAGCCGCGAGCCGGCGTCGTACTTCCCGGTGAGCAGGCCCATCGCGAGAGGGCTGCGGACCAGGCCGGTCAGCCCGGACTCCTCGCACGCCGCGATCACCTCGGCCGCGTCGGAGAACACGTTGAGGGCGAACTGCGCCGCGGCGGCACCCGGGCGGCCGGCCAGCTGCCGGACGGCCGCCGGTTCGTCGGTGCTCCACCCGTAGCTGCGGATGAGCCCCTCGGTCACCAGGTCCTCCAGGGCGGCGAGGATGTCCTCGGCGACGCCCGGCTCCACCACGCCGACATGCAGTTGGTACAGGTCGATGTAGTCGGTGCCGAGCCGGCTCAGGGACGCGAAACAGGCGCGCCGGACGTAGCCGGGCGACAGGTCGGTGCCGGTGATCTCGCGCCGGGACTCGTCGTAGGTGAAGCCGAACTTGGTGGCGATGACGACCTCGTCCCGCCGCCCCTTGAGGGCCTTGCCGAGCACGCGCTCACTGTGGCCGGTGCCGTACACGTCGGCGGTGTCGAAGAGCGTCACCCCCAGGTCGATGGCCCGGTTGATGGCCCGGATCGACTCGGCGTCGTCCACCTGTCCCCAACCGTCCGGTTTGCCGTCGAGCAGGAAGGGACCGCCAATGGCCCAGCAACCCAGGCCGACGGTGCCGACCTCCTTGCCGATCCGGCCGAGGCTCCCGCCTGCAACGGTCATCGTCGATGCTCCTTCCACGGTGCTGTGCGCGGAAGTAACGCTAGGAGTCGGTTGGTACGCTCTGAACAGCCAATTCCGCTCAAGTCGATCAGGCCATTCGCCCGTGACGCCGCCCCGCTCCCCCGCCCTCGCCGCCATCGGCATGACCCTGGACCGCTCCACGGGCGTCCCCGTCTCGCGGCAGATCTACCGGGCCATCCGCGAGGCGATCCTGGCGGGACAGCTCAGCCCCGGGGTGCGGCTGCCGTCCTCACGCGCCCTGGCCGCGGAGTTGGGGGTGTCGCGCACGACGACGCTGTACGCCTACGAGCGGCTTCGCGACGAGGGATACCTGGAGGGCCGGGTCGGAGCCGGCACCACGGTGGCACTGCTTCGGGTACCACGCCCCGTGTCGACCGCCCGCGACGCCTCCGGGCCGCAGCCGCGGCTGTCCGCCCAGGGCGCCGGCCTGGCGGGGATCCGGTGGTGGACCCGCGGGACGGCGGAGGCGGCCGTCGGGACGCCACCCCGCGCCTTCTCCGTGGGCCAGCCGGCGCTCGACGCGTTCCCCACCGACCTGTGGACCAGACTCCTGGCCCGCCGGCTACGCCGGTCGGCGCACTCGCTACTGAACTACCAGAGCCCCGCCGGCTACCGACCGCTGCGCGAGGCGATCGCCGCCTACGTCGGCATGGCGCGCGGGGTGCGGTGTGGACCCGACCAGGTGCTCGTGGTCAGCGGTGCGCAGGCCGCCCTCAGCCTGGTCGCCCGGCTGCTGCTCGACCACGGCGACGAGGCCTGGGTGGAGGATCCGGGCTACTACGGCGCGCGGGGGGCGATCGTCTCCGCCGGCGCCACACCGGTACCCGTGCCGGTCGACCACGAGGGTCTGGACGTCGACGCCGGGCGGCGCCGCGCCCCGAACGCCCGGCTCGGCTACGTCACCCCGTCCCACCAGTTCCCGCTCGGTGTGGTCATGAGCCTCACCCGCCGGCTCGCCGTGCTGGAGCACGCCCGCGACACGGGGATGTACGTGGTGGAGGACGACTACGACAGCGAGTACCGCTACGTCGGCGATCCCCTGCCCTCGCTGCAGGGCCTGGACCGCGCGGGACGGGTCATCTACGTGGGCAGCTTCAGCAAGGTGCTCTTCCCCGCGCTGCGCATCGGGTTCGTCATCGTGCCGGACCAACTGGTCGACGCGTTCCTGACCGGACAGCGGTTCGCCGCGGTACACGCGCCCGTGCTGGAGCAGGCCACCCTCGCCGACTTCATCGCCGAGGGCCACTTCGCCCGGCACGTCCGGCGCATGCGGACGCTGTACGCCCAGCGGGCCGCCACCCTGACCGAGGCGATCCGGAGGGAACTCGGCGGCCTGCTCACGGTCACGTCGCCGGACGCCGGTCTCCACCTGGCCGGTTGGCTGCCGCCCGGGACGGACGACACGGCGGCGGCCATCCGCGCCTCCCGGCACGGTGTGGAGGTCCAACCGGTGTCCGCGCACGCCCTGGAGCCGTACGGACGCCCCGGGCTGCTGCTCGGTTACGCCGCGACCACGGAGGCGGAGATCGTCGCCGGGGTCCGCCGGCTGGCCGCGGCGCTGTCCGGGGGCCGACCCGCCTCCCCTACTCCCCGTCGGGTACGTTCGGGGGCACCAGCCCGGCCTCGTACGCGATGATCGCCGCCTGGACCCGGTTACGGACGCCGAGCCGGCCGAAGATGCTGCTGAGGTAGCTCTTCACGGTTCCCTCCACCAGGAACAGCCGGCGGCCGATCTCGGCGTTGGAGAGACCGGCCCCGAGCAGCGCCAGCACCTCCCGTTCCCGTTCGGTGAGCGCCTGGATCCGCTCCCGGGCCGCCGGTTTGCGGGCCAGCAGCCCGCCACCCAGTCGGTCGGAGGGCCGACCGGCGCGTGGGGCAACTCCGCCACCACCTCGAAGCCACCCGCCACCGGGCCCGCCCGCAGCGTGCCGCCGCTCGCCCGGACCCATTCGGCGAGGCCGAGCAGCCCGGTCCCGGTGGTCCGGGGACCCGGCACCGGCTCCGCCGGGGGCGCGTCGTTGGTCACCCGCACCACGGTCCGGTCGGCGGTGGTGCCGACCCGGACCGTGACCGTCGCACCCGGCGCGTGCCGGTTCGCGTTGGTCAACGCCTCCTGCACCACCCGGTACGCGGCCCGTTCCACCAGCGGTGGCAGCAAGACCAGCCGGTCGGCCACCTCCGTAGCCCGGCCCGGACGCGACTCGTCCGGCTCTGCCGCCGTCGGTCCCCCCGACGCGGGGTCGCCCGCGGCGTCGGCGGGTCGGCCCACACCCTCCGTGCCTTCCGTCCCGGTCAGGCCTTCCGTCCCGGTCAGGAACCGGATCGACATTCCGGCGGCGCGGGACCGCGCCACGAGGTCGGCGATCCCCTCCCCCACCGGCCGCGTCGGCGCGGGCTCGGCGTCGTCCCGCAGCACCCCGATCACCTGGCGCAGCCGTTCGGTGGCCAGGGCCACGCTGGCCCGGATCTCCCCGGCGGCACGGCGGTGTCGCTCGTCGAGGTCGGGAGCCAACTCCAGCGCGCCGGCCCGCAGCGCGATCAGGCTCAGCTCGTGGCCGAGCGAGTCGTGGAGGTCCTGGGCGATCCGGGCCCGCTCCCGCATCCGGATCCGCTCGGCGACCCCGCGCCGCTCCCGCTCGGCCAGCTCCGCCCCCCTCCCGCCGGGCCAGGATCAGTGCCTGGTGCTGCCGGCGGCAGCGGCCGACCAGCCAGGGCAGGACGCCACCGAGCACCAGCGTGGTGGCGAGCAGGTACCACTGCTCGGCCCCGACACCGAGCAGGCCGAGGTTCAGCACGGTCCCGCCGAGGGCGATCCCGGCGAAGACGAGGACTGCCGGGGCGACCCGCTCCATCCGTCGGCCCACCAGGTAGCCGAGTACGGGGATGGCGAAGACGAGATTGCCGTCGACGAGGGTCGCCGCCACGACGAGGGTCAGCGACACCAGCGGCGCCCGGCGGCTCGCCCACACCGCGGCGCCGAGCACCAGCAGTCCGCCCACCAGCCGGACGCCCAGCCAGGAACGGTGCGGCGGGGTCAGCAGTGCCCCGCGACCGGCGTGGCGAGCACGGCCCAGAGCAGCCAGTCCACGATCAGCGCCCACCGTCGACGGAACAGGGTGAGGACCGGCTGCGGAAGGGTCTCCCCGGCTTCGGCCAGCACCCGGCCAGGGTAACGACCCGTCGGCCGGGTCGTTGCCGACGAAAGTGAGGTGTCGGCGTGTGTCGGCGGCTCGCGTCGGGCGTCCGCACCGGCGGGCCGTCCGGCGTCGGGCGTCCACGGTGGACGCGCCGGCCCGGCGGGTGTCAGCTCACCTCGTCGGCCCAGGCGCGCCAGTCGTCGAGCACGCCGTACAGGGCGGGGGTGAGCCAGCCCGGTGCGGAGCGCCGGAAGACGCCGGGGTCCATGCTGCCGGCCCCGTCCGGCAGGGCGCCGACCATGGTGGGGACCAGCTCGGTGAGGTTGGCCCAGTGCACCAGCTCCGGCTCGGCCGGCCAGGCCCCGAGCACCACCCCGGCCGGGACCGACCGCCGCTGCAGGGCCTCCAGGGTGAGCGCGGTGTGGTTGAGCGTCCCCAGCCCGGCCCGGGCGACCACCACCGCCGGAGCACCGAGCGCCACCGCCAGGTCGGCGACCGTCCAGGCCTCGCCGGAGGAGCGCAACCCCATCGGCACCAGCAGCCCGCCGGCCCCCTCGACCAGCACCAGATCGTGCTTCTCCGCCTCGGAGCGGACCTCCTCGACCACGGTGTGCAGGTCGAGTGGCTCCGCGCTCGCCACCCGGGCCGCGGCCAGCGGCGCCAGCGGTTCCGGGTAGCTCACCAGCGCGCGGGCGGTCATCGGGGCGGCCAGCCGGGTCACGACGTCGACGTCCGACGGGGCGCCGAGCGCCGTACCGGTCTGGCTCGGCTTGAGCACGGCGACCCGCAGCCCGGCGGCCTGGGCCGCCGCGGTGATCGCGGCGGTGACCACCGTCTTGCCCACACCGGTGTCGGTGCCGGTGACCAGGACCGGCCCCCGCCAGGCCGTCGGCGGCGTCACCGGGAACCACCCGGGCCCGGCTCGGCGGCTGCCCCACCCGCCGCCCGTACCAGCTCCTCCGGGCGCCCGGCGGGCGGCTCCCCGCCCGTCGGCGCACAGTCCACGATCACGTCGATGGCCCGGTCGAAGTCAGCACGCGCGACCCCCACGTTCACGGTGATCCGCAGCCGGGACCGGTGGTCCGGGGTCGACGGTGGCCGGAAACAGCCCACCGCGACCCCGCGGTCCAGGCAGGCGGCCGCCCACGCGACCGCCTCCTCCGGACCGGGTGCGGTCACCGAGAGCACCCCGGCGGCCGGGGTCGAGACCGTCAGACCGGCCGCGCGGAGCCGGTGGGCGGCGGCGGTGGCCCGGTCGGCGAGCTCGGCGCGCAGCGCGTTGCCGGCCCGGGCCAGGCCGGTGGCGACGAGCACCCCCGCGGCCACCGCGGGCGGCAGCGCGGTGTCGTAGATGAACGTCCGTCCGGTGTCGACCAGGTGCCGGATCAGTTCGGCCGGGCCGGCGACGACGCCGCCCGCTCCGCCGAGTGCCTTGGACAGCGTGGCGGTCACCACCACGTCCGGCTCGCCGGTCAGCCCGGCCTCCGCCACCGCGCCCGCGCCGTTCGGACCGCGTACGCCGAGCGCGTGCGCGTCGTCGACCAGCAGCAGCGCCCCGTACCGGCGCGCCACCTCGTGCAGCCGGGCCAGCGGGGCCAGGTCACCGTCGACCGAGAAGACCGACTCGGTGATCACCACCGCCGGGCGACCCGGTGCGGCGGCCAGGGCGGCGTCGACGGCGTCGACGTCGAGGTGTGGCGTGACCACGGTCTCGGCGCCGGAGATCCGGCACCCGTCGACCAGGGAGGCGTGGTTGTGCGCGTCGCTGACCAGCAGGGTCCGGGGCCGGGCCAGGGCGCGTACCACGCCCAGGTTGGCGAGGTATCCGGAGGAGTAGACGAGGGCGCCGGCCGTGCCGAGCCAGTTGGCGAGTTCGGCCTCCAGCTCGTGGTGCGGCACGGTGCTGCCACGCACCAGCCGGGAACCGGTGGCCCCCAGGCCGTACCCGGTCAGCGCCGAGGTGGCGGCGGCCGTGACCGCCGGGTGTCGGGAGAGGCCGAGGTAGTCGTTGCCGGCCAGGTCGACCACCGGCTCGGCGGGGACCCGCGGACGCAGTCGCCGGCTGAGCCCGGCCCTGGCACGCAGCCGGGCCTTGCGGTCCCACACCTCCAGCCAGCCTGGCACGGTCACTCCCCACTCGTCCGCGTCCCGCGGCCTTGAGGGCGGAACCCTCGGGCGGGTGTCCCACACCGGGGCGCCGACGCCGGCCACCGCCGGCCGTACGACGGCCTCGACCGGCGAAAATACCACCCGGAGCGCGGTGCGGGCGGACGCCCGGCCGAGGAACGACGACCGGGTTCACCGGCGGGTCGGGCGGAGGTGGCGTGTCCGGCCCGTCACAGGTCGATCCGCGACCCGCGGGCCGCCTGTAGGGTACGACCCATGTCAGACATCCTCGACAGGGCCCGAAGCCAGGTCCTCGACGGCGGTGTCGGCCTCGACGAGGCCGGCGTGCTCGACGTGCTCCGGCTTCCGGACGAGCAGCTCCCCGCCGCCCTCCAGCTCGCCCACGAGGTACGGATGCGCTGGTGCGGCCCGGAGGTCGAGGTCGAGGGGATCGTCTCGCTGAAGACCGGTGGCTGCCCCGAGGACTGCCACTTCTGCTCCCAGTCGGGCGTGTTCGCCTCCCCGGTCCGCTCCGTCTGGCTGGACATCCCGTCGCTGGTCGAGGCGGCCCGGCAGACCGCGAAGACGGGAGCGACCGAGTTCTGCATCGTGGCGGCGGTCCGGGGCCCGGACGAGCGGCTGATGAGGCAGCTCCGCGAGGGTGTGGCCGCGATCCGGGCCGAGGTGGACATCAACATCGCCGCCTCGCTCGGCATACTGACCCAGGCCCAGGTCGACGAGCTGGTCGAGCTCGGCATCCACCGCTACAACCACAATCTGGAGACCTGCCGCTCCTACTTCCCGAACGTGGTCACCACGCACACCTGGGAGGAGCGCTGGGAGACGTTGCGGATGGTCCGCGCCTCCGGAATGGAGGTGTGTTGCGGCGGCATCATCGGCCTCGGCGAGACCCTCGAACAGCGTGCCGAGTTCGCGGCGCAGCTCGCCGAGCTCGACCCGCACGAGGTGCCGCTGAACTTCCTCAACCCCCGCCCGGGCACCCCGCTGGGCGACCGGGCCCCGGTCGCGCCACGGGACGCACTGCGGGCCATCGCCGCCTTCCGGCTGGCGATGCCCCGGACGATCCTCCGGTACGCCGGCGGCCGTGAGATCACCCTCGGCGACCTCGGCACCCGGGACGGCCTGCTCGGCGGAATCAACGCGGTGATCGTCGGAAACTATCTGACCACACTCGGCCGACCGGCCAGCGAGGATCTCGCGCTGCTGGAGGAGCTGAAGATGCCGATCAAGGCCCTGTCGGCGACGCTCTGACACCGGAGGCACGGTGGAGACGGAAACGACGCCGACCACGGCGGATCCGGTGGCCGGATCCTGGTGCGACCGCTGCGGCGGGGCGCTGGCCGAGGGCGGCCACGAGGCGTGTGTGGCGGCCCGGCGGCTGGAGCCACCCCGGTTCTGTCCCGTCTGCCGGCGCCGGATGAGGGTGCAGGTGTTGCCGTCCGGCTGGACGGCCACCTGCGTGGCGCACGGCACCACGCGGGGTTGAGGCGCGGGGCCGGCGTCGTCGAACGCCGGCGCGCGCCGTCCACCCGGCCGGCACGTCCGCCGGCCGCCGGCGCCCCGGGCGGTCCGGCGGCCACCGTCAGCGCCCGGGTGGCCCGGCACCCGGCGACGCTACACTGCCGCCTCGACCGAACGGTCCGGCGTTCCCGGGGCCGGAGTGCGCACCCCGCCGGGCCGACCGTCGGAGAGCGGGGTGACATGACCGAGGACCGGCTGGATCGGGCACGGCGGCACTACGAGCGGGCGACCTTCGGCGGTGACGTCGCCGCACTGGCGGCGGCGGACCGGGATCTCGACGCGGTCGAGGCGGACCTCGCGCTGGCGCGGGGCCGGGTGGCGCACGCGCGCTACCTCGTGCACCGGACGGAGGACCCCGACGAGCTGGCCCTGTTCGAGCGGGCGGTCCGGCTCTACCGCCGGCTGGGCGACGAGCGTGGCGAGGCGGAGGCGCTGTTCTGGGTCGGCATCGTCCACCAGGTCATCCGGGACGACGACGAGGCGGCGCTGCCGGCGTTCACCCGCTCGGCCGAACTCGCCGAGCGGGTCGGTGACCCGATGACCCTCGCCTACGCGCTGCGGCACCTCGGGATCACCGACCACCGGGCCGGCCGGCTCGACGCCGCGCGAGCGCGGCTGACCGAGTCGACCCGGCTCCGCCGGGAGATCGGCTTCCTGCCCGGCGTCGCCGCCAACCTGGTCGCGCTGGCGCACCTCGCCGTGGCCGAGGGGGACCGGGACGCCGCGCGGGCGCTGCTCGACGAGGCCACCGAGCTCGCGCAGGCCAGCGACGCGCGCGCCGTCCTGGGCTGGATCGCCGAGGCACGCGGCGGGCTGTAGCCGGCGGTACGCTCCCGCCTGACGCGAGGCGTCGCCGGTCCGGCCGGGGGCGCGACCGCCCCGGCCGGACCGGCGACGCCTACCGCGGTTGCGGTACCCGGGCCCGGGACAGGTACGCGACGACGGCGTCCACGGTGGCCGGATCCCGCAGGATGCGTCGGTGCCCGAGCCCGTCGGTCCACCGTCCCTCCGCACCGGGCCAGGCCGCCACGATCGCCTCGGCGTCGGCGTACCGGACCTCCCGGTCGGCCCGGTCGTGCACGACCAGCATCGGCGGTAGCCCGGTCCGTCCCGCCGCCCGGGCCGGGATGTCGAAGTCGCTCATCGGGCGGCCGACGCGCCGTTCCAGCCGTGTCAGGAAGCCGGTCCGGATCCGCTCCCCGAACCCGAGTGTCCGCGCGAACACGGTGGTGTAGGCGATGGGGTCGGCCATCGGCGCGACGAGCACCAGCCGCTCGGCGGGGAGTCCGTCCAGGACGGCGAGGGCGGTGGCGGCGCCGCCGAGGGAGTGGCCGACGACCGCGTACGCGGGTCCACCCACCCGGGTCACCGCGGCCAGCGCGGCCATGAACTCCGGTAGGAGCCCGCGCCCCGGCCCGTACGAGCCGGGGTCGGAGTCGCCGTGGCTCGGTGCGTCGAGGGCGACGACCCGGTACCCGGCGGCCACCAGTCCGGGCACGAAGGCGCTGAACTGCCCCCGCCAGCCGCCCCAGCCGTGCATCAGGTAGACCGTCGGCCCGCTGCCCCAGCGCTCGGCGACGACCGTACGGCCCTCCACCGTGACGGTGAAGCGCTCGCCGGGCGGCTCGGGGGGTCGGGGACGTCCCTTCGGGAGGGTGCACCAGAGCCGTTCGGCCAGGACGGCGCCGGGTCCGGGGGCCATCCGTTCGAGGCTCCGGAAGGCCATCCGGGTCGCCCCCATGCCCAGGGTACGAACGATCGTGCTTTTTTTCTGCCGCCAGGCGGTCATGTCACTCCCATCGGCTCGGTCAGATCCGGGCGTTGGCCAACAGCGCGTCCACGGCGCGCCAGGTCCGGCCCACCGCGTCGGGGTCGCGCATCAGACGGTGGGCGTGGAAGAAGCCGAGCATCACCCCGTACAGGTCGTGGGCGAACTGCTCGGGATCGGCGTCGGGCCGGAACTCGCCTTCCGAGATCCCGGTCCGGAACATCTGGGCGATCGACTCCATCAGGTCCCGGTGGTCCCGGACCAGCTGGTCCCGGATGGGTCCGGGCTGGTCGTCGAACTCGGTGTCGGCGGAGACGAAGACACAGCCGGCCTGCCGTTCCAGGCAGACCGCCAACCAACGGTCGACCAGTGTCCGCACCCGCCGCTCCCCCCGGGGCGCGGCGATCGCGGGCCGGATGACCGCGTCGACGAAGCTCTCCCGGGCGTACGCCAGCACCGCCAGCTGCAGGGCCTCCTTGGAGCGGAAGTGGCCGAACAACCCGCTCTTGGACATCTCCACCTGGTTGGCGAGGGTGCCGATGGTGAGCCCGGACAGTCCGATCCGGTCGGCGATCGCGGCCGCCGCGGCCAACACCGTCTGCCTGGTCAGCTCACCCTTGCCCACGGGGGCATCTTCCGCACGATCGTTCGGCTCGTCAAGCCGACCGGGGTGGCCGTGGAGGTCCGCGGGACCCCGCCCGCGGTCGCCTCGCCCTCCCGGCAGACGCCGTGCCTGGCCGGCAGGACCCACGGTGCACCGACGCCTGCCCGTCCGGACCGCGGTGCCGGCCCGGGCACCCGCCGGAGGCCGGCACACGCGGACCGGGGCCGCCGGGCAGCCTGCTGGTACTGCCCGGCGGCCCCGGAGTGGGACCGGCGAGGGACGGTTCAGCCGGTCGCGCAGGCCGCGCCGTTGAGCGTGAACGTCGCGGGCCTCGGATTGCTGCCGGTGTGGGAGCCGTTGAAGCCGAAGCTGGTCGAGGCTCCGGGCGCCAGGGTGCGGTTGTAGTCGACGTTCGTCGCGGTCACCTCCGCGCCGGACTGGGTCACCGTCGCCGACCAGACCTGGGTGATCCGCTGGCCGCCCGGCAGGCTGAAGGCGAGCGTCCAGCCGTCGATCGTGGTCGTGCCGGTGTTGGTGATGGTGACCGTGGCGGTGAAGCCGGTGTCCCAGTCGTTGGTGGTGTACGTGACCCGACAACCGCTGGTCGGCGTGGTGCCGGTGGTCACCGAGACCGGCGACGACGGCGCCGAGACGTTGCCGGCCGCGTCGACCGCGACCACGTAGAACCGGTACGTCGTGCCCGGCGCGAGCCCGGTCACCACGTACGTCGTACCGGTGACCGTGTCCAGCAGGACGTCGCCGTCGCCCGCCTCCCGGTACACCCGGTAGCCGGTGACACCGACGTCGTCGGTGGCCGCGTTCCAGGTCAGCGTCACGCCGCTGTCGGTGACCGCCGAGGCGGCCAGGCCGGTCGGCGTACTCGGTGGGGTGGTGTCCCCGCCACCGGGGGCGGTGGTCACGGTGACCGGCGCGGAGGCGGCCGAGCGGTTGCCCGCCCCGTCCCGGGCCACCACGTAGAACTGGTAGGTCGTCGCCGGGGTCAGTCCCGTCACCGTCAGGGTCGCCGTGGTCGGCGAGCCGACCAGGACGTCGCCACCGTCGGCGACCCGGTAGACGTCGTAGCCGGCGAGGCCGCTGCCGCCGGTGTCGGTCGACGGTTCCCAGCTCAGGGTCAGGCCGGTCGCGGTCACCGCCGAGGCGGTCGGGGTGCCGGGACGGCTCGGCGCGACGGTGTCCGGGGCCGGCGGGGCGGGCTCGGCGCCCCAGACCAGGTCGTCGCCCTCCCAGAGCGCCACCTTCGGGTTCGGCCCGGCGGTGGCCTGGTACGACGGGTCGTTGCTCGGGTCCCAGGTGCCGCCCTCCGGCACCCCGATCTTGAACTGCACCTCCATCCGGTGCTGCGACTGCCCGGCCGGGGCGATGGTGTGGCCGGTGCAGTCCACCTCGACGTACCAGATGTCGCCGGCGTACTGGTGGGCGGTGGTCGGCGCCGGGCAGCCCTGGGTGTAGCCGCTGGTCACCTGGATCGGACCGGTACCCTCCGGGCGGAAGTAGTAGCGGAACCGGGACTGGGTGAGCGCCCGGGCCGGGAAGGCGGACCTGTTGTAGACGATCGCCTTGATCCCGGTGGCCCGCGGCTCGTTCTGCATCACCGTGGTCTCGACGGTGATCTCGTCCATGTCCGGCTCCTCCGGCTGCGGGAAGTTCGCCAGCGGGGTGCCGCCGTACTCGGCGTAGAGCCGGACCAGCGCGGAGGTGAACCCGGCGTTGTAGTCGGTGGCGACCTCGTTCATCACGTAGTCGCCGCGGCTGTCGGTGTAGCGGTCGTCCGGCGCCGACGGGCCGCCGACCAGGGCGCCGTAGAGGACGTGGCGGGTCTCCTCCGGCACCTGCTGGCTGTCCCACCACGAGCCGTGCGCGGTGCGGTGGTGCGGGTTGCGTGGCGGGTTGACCCCGAAGCCGATCACGTAGCTGGAGTTGCGCGGGTTGTCGCCGAGCGCGTAGTTGATCTGGCGGACGGCGAAGTCGTGGTAGCGCGCCTTCCGGGTCGCGTCGGTGAGCCGGTCCGAGTAGACCAGTGCCGCGAAGGCGGTGTTGGCGGCGTAGCGCAGGGCGCCCCAGGTGTCCAGCACCGCCATCCCGCCCGGCGAGGTCCGGACCCTCTCCCCGTTCACCCCGACGGTCCACCAGTCAAGCCAGCGGTTGGCGTCGTCGACGTACTTCTGCTTGCCGGTCAGGTTCGCCAGCAGGACGTACGCGCCGAACTGCTTGTTGTCCCAGGCGATCGTCCACTTGTACATCCGGGTGGTCGTCTGCGGCTCGGTGCCGAGCCGGTCGTACTCGCTCTCCGCCTTGGCCAGGTAGTCGGCCTCGCCGGTGGCGCGGTACAGCCAGATCGCACCCCAGACCAGTTCGTCCTGGTAGCCGCTCCAGGACCGGTAGAAGTTCGTGGCGTCGGTGATGCACTCGTGGTACGGCCGCCGGACCGTGTCGGCGAAGGTGTAGAGCTGCCGGGCGTGGGTGAGCAGCTGGTCGGCGTACGCCGGGTCGGTGGGACGGAAGACGATCGAGGAGGCCGCCATCGCCGCGGCCGTCTCGGCGGCCAGGTCCGAGCCGCCGCAGCTCGCGTCGATCTTGTACGCCGGGCGTGCCATCGGCAGCACCTCGGCCGGCCCCCACCACTTGTGGTCGTCGTCGCCCTTGCCCACCTGCCCGTAGAGGACGTTCGGTGCCGGGTGGGCCTTGATGAAGTAGTCGTTGACGAAGCGCAGGTTGTTCAACAGGTGGGGCAGTTGGCCGGAGGCGGCGTACGCGTCGCGGTACTCGACCGCGCCCCAGGCGAGCATGGTCGCGCTGAACGCCATCGGAAAGCCGAACTTGACGTGGTCGCCGGCGTCGTACCAGCCGCCGGTGAGGTCGAGTCCGACGTCGGCGCCGTCGTTCAGGGCCGAGTCGCCCCGCCAGGAGACGCGGTTCCACTCGGGAAGCCGGCCCGACTGCTGCGCCTCGTAGAAGAACAACGACTTCTGCAGCGCCTCGGCGTAGTTGAAGGGCCCGGCGGCGGCGAGCGCGGTGGCCGGGTCGGCGGTGCGGGATCCGGCGCCGGCGGGATGCGGGGCAGCGACGACGAGCCCGACGGCGGTCAGGGCGGCCACGGTGGCCGTCAGCGCGCGCTCGTACCAGTGACCGGGCCGCTGCCCCCGGTCGGGGCGCTGCCGGCCGTCCGGACGCTGTCGGCCGTCGATCCGGTGCCGGACCTTGGGTCTGGGACGTGGACCGGGCCGGGGGCGCTGCCCGTTCGGCCGGGCCGGGGCGATGCGGTGACGCACTAGGATCGCTCCTGTCCGTGGAGCCGCGCGCGGCGACGCGTAGCGGAGGACAGCGAGGGGCGGATGTGGGCGCATCCGCCCCTCCCCCTGTGCGGTGCGCGACGCGGGTTCGGGGGTGGGATCATGCGGTTCGGGCGGTGGGTTCCTGGTCCGGGGGTCGCGATCGGCCCTTGTCGGAGGGCCGGGAGCGCTCCCATGGACAGGCAACAATGTAACTGTGCCATTGCCTGTTTGTGAAGGACCAAACCGGCGGGCCACGGACGCCGTCTGGCCGGTCCACGGTGGCGGACCAGCGCCAGGAAAAGGGTTTCCCACTCTTTGACACCGCGCACACAATCCACACCCGTCCCCACGACTCGCGGCATCTCCGCAGCTCGGAGCCGAGCACACCCACCCACGCGGCCGGCCACCCCGGCCCGGTGGGCGAACGCGGACGTTCCGCGATACGGGCGTACGGTTGCCGCCGCCGGCCGGCACGCGAGACAGTACGCGCAGGACAGCGGTGCCACCGTCGTCGCCGCGTGACTCACCGTGACCCGTCGGACCGCCGTTCATCCAGTACGGCCGTACCGGCCCGGGTCGCCTTCCACCCACGGCCGCCGGAGCCGACCCCGCGCCGGCCCTCCGGAGGCCCACCGCAGCCGCAATCCGATCACTCCGCAGCGGACCGACCCGGCCCCCGCGACGTCCCGCCCCGCCTCCGCCGGAGCGACGCCCGGCCGGGTCCGCCACCCGGACGGAACGCAACCCGCCGACCAGACCGCGCCCGGGACGGGAGCGTCCGACCCGCGCCCCGGATCGCCCCGACGGGTCCGTCCCCACCGGAACCGCGCCGGCCACCCGCCGGCCCTCCCCCGACCCAAGGAGAAGCGATGGCACTGCGCCTTGCCGACGGCACCGCCTGGCAGGAGACCCTCGCCCGAGCGGTGCAGGCCGCCCCCGAAGCCTTCGACCTCGACGCGCGTCCCGGCGGCATCGTCACCCTCCGCAACCTGATCGAGGGGACCTGGCAGTCGATCGGCATCCCGACCGCGGTACGGACCCCGGTCGACAACACCGAGCTGGTCAACCTGCCCCGCCTCGACGCCGAGGCGGCCCGGTCCGCGGTGGCCTTCGCCGCCGCCGAGCACCGGGACTGGGCCGCCACGCCCCTCGTCGACCGCAAGGCCCGGGTGGTCGCCGCGCTCGACGAGCTGACCCTGCACCGTGACCTGCTCGCCCTGCTGCTCGTCTGGGAGATCGGCAAGCCGTGGCGGCTCGCCTGCGCCGACGTCGACCGGGCGCTCGACGGCGTCCGCTGGTACGTCGAGGAGATCGACCGGATGCTGGCCGGCGGCCGCGAGCCGCTCCCCGGCCCGGTCAGCAACATCGCCAGCTGGAACTATCCGATGAGCGTCCTGGTCCACGCCGAGCTGGTACAGCTCCTCGCCGGCAACGCGGTGATCGCCAAGACCCCGTCGCAGGGTGGAGCCGTCTGCCTCACCGTGGCCCACGCGGTGATGCGCCGCGTCGGGCTACCCGCCACCCTGCTCTCCGGCAGCGGCGAGGAGCTCTCCGAGGTGCTGGTCCGGGCCCCGGAGATCGGTGCCGTCGCCTTCGTCGGCGGCCGGTCCAACGGCGGAAAGGTCGCCGCCGCGCTCCTCGACACCGACAAGCGGCACATGATCGAGCAGGAGGGTCTGAACGCCTGGGGCATCTGGGAGTTCTCCCAGTGGGACATGCTCGCCACCCATCTGAAGAAGGGTTTCGAGTACGGCAAGCAGCGGTGCACCGCCTACCCGCGCTTCGTGGTCCAGCGCGACCTCGTCGACCAGTTCCTCGACATGTACCTGCCGGTCGTCCGCTCGGTCCGCTTCGGGCACCCGCTCGCCGTCGACGACTCCTGGCGCCCCGGCGACCCGCTGCCCGAGCTCGACTTCGGGCCGCTGATCAGCGCCCACAAGGCCGACGAGCTGCGCCGCAAGGTGGATGAGGCGGTCCGGGGCGGGGCGATCCCGCTCTACCGTGGCCGGCTCGACGGGGCGTCCTTCCTCCCCGGCCAGGACACCTCGGCGTACGTCGCGCCGTCGGTGCTGCTCGCCCCGCCGGGCCGGTCCCGGCTGATGCACGCCGAGCCGTTCGGCCCGGTGGACACCATCGTGGTGGTGGACACCGAGGACGAACTGCTGGCCGCGATGAACGCCTCCAACGGCGCGCTGGTGGCGAGTCTCGCCTGCGACGACGAGGAGAAGGCGGCCAAGCTCGCCGTCGACCTGCAGGCGTTCAAGGTGGGCATCAACCGGCCCCGCTCCCGGGGCGACCGGGCGGAGCCGTTCGGTGGTCGCGGCGCGTCCTGGAAGGGTGCCTTCGTCGGCGGCGATCTGCTGGTGCAGGCGGTCACCGTGGGCGAGCCGGGCGAGCGGCTCTACGGCAACTTCCCGGAGTGGACGGCGCTGCCCCCGAACATCTGAGGCGCGGCGACGACGTCCCGCCGGCGAACCGGGACCGGACGACGGCGGGGCCCGTCCGGCCGTCCCACCGGACGGGCCCCGCTCACCTCGCCCCTCGGTTGAGGCTCGGCGGCCCGGTCCCGAACCGGGACCGGGCCGCTGTCCCAGGCCCCCGGGCGCCTCGACGGCGCCGGGGACAGGTCGACGGCCGGCTCGGAGCCGGACTACAGCCCGGTGGCCGACCCGGGGCCGTGCTGCGGCCCGGCGATCAGCTCGGACCGGGAGTCGTCCCCCGCCGGCGTTCCGGTCTTCTCGGCCAGCGGCACGGTCAGGGTCAACAGGTCGCCGTCGCGGTCCACGGCGCCGGGCCGGTAGAACCGGTCCATCAGCCGCACCATCGCCACGTTCTCGGCCGAGGTGTGCATCGACACCGCCGCGAGACCGCTCCGGCGGGCGTGGGTGACCAGCCGGCGCAGCAGGGCACCGCCGAGGCCCCTGCGCTGCCAGGCGTCCTCGACCAGGAGCGCGACCTCCGCGATGTCACCCTCGGCGACCAGGTTCGCCATCGCCACCACCCGGTCCGGCTGCTCCGCCGCGCCCTCGGTCACCGCCAGCAGCGTCACCCCGCGCGGCGGGGTCAGCAGGCGCCGCAGCCGGGCGTCGTCCGGCTGCTCGGCGCCCGGCGGGTAGCGCCGGTGCAGGGTGCGCTCGGAGCAGCGCCGGTGCATCGCCCGGACCGCGGCCAGGTCGTCGGGGACCGCCGGACGGACCGCGACGTCGACGCCCTCGGGAAGCACCAGGGTGACGTGCTCGACGTCGCGCCGCACCACCGCACCGGCCAACTCCAGCAACGCCTGGGCGCGGGCGAACTCGGCCGGGGTGAACGCGGGGGCTGCCCGGACGACCTCGAACGTCCCGCCGTCCGGGTCCGGAAGCCGCATCGTGCCCCGGTCGTAACCGGGGCCCTCCGGTGCCGGCAGCGGCCGCCAGGTGACCGAATCGGCGGTGAGCAGTGCGCGCAGGGTCTCCCCCAGCGCCTCCGGGTCGTGCACCAACCGGGTCGCGAGGCCGAGCGCCCGGGTCGGTTGGTCGGCCAGGCCCTGTGCCTCGCTGCGCGCCACCCAGCAGTCGCGGCCGCGGCCCTTCTCCACCGCCGCGACCAGGTCCGCCGCGGTGAGCTCGGCCGGCGCGTCGACCAGGAAGTCGTCCACCGCCCCGGCCTCGGTCGTGTGCACCTGCACGGTGAGGATGTTGACCCCGCGCAACGCGAGGCTCGCGGTGAGCACCGAGAGGAATCCGGGCCGGTCGACCACCGTCGCCCTGATCCGCCATAGCGTCATGTTGGCTCCTTCCCGGCATCCAGCCTGCCCGCCGACTGTTACCCGGCGGTTGCCGAACCAGGACCGCCAACCGTGGTTCCGGTCACGGCCGCCATCGCCGCGGCCCGGTCCGAGGCGTTCCAGAAATCGGTCGGCGCGGCGCTGACCAGATCCAGCCGGTCGCCGAGGATCGTCGCGGCGGCGCGGACGAGTTGGGCGATCCGGTCCACCTCCGTGGCGTGGAAACTCGCCGCGGTGAGCCCGTCCCCGTCCACCCGGGCGAGGACCAGCACCAGCCCGGCCCGGCCGAACGGTGCCACCGCGTAGTGGACACCGGCCGGGCCGCGCAGGGCGCGGGCCCGCAGCGGTGTCACCTCCGGCAGGCGCAGTGGGGTCGGGGCACGCCAGCTCGCGTACGCCACCGCGGGCGCACCGCTGCCGTGGACCGCCCCCGAACCGGGCACCCGCCGGGCCGCCCAGTCGGGCGGCACCACGGCGGCGGCGGCCCAGTCGGCGGCCAGCAGCCCCGGCACGGCGTCGACCAGCGTGGCGAGCCCGTCCGCCGGGTTCGCCGCGACCTGGGCCAGCAGTTCGGCGTCCTGTCCGCCGCCGGTCGGCGCGCCGATCGCCCGCCACATGCCGTCGACCTGGACCCCGGGAATCGCGCCCAGCCCGGCGCTGAGCCGGTCGACCCGGGACGCCCCGGGCCAGACGACGGTGAAGTCGTCCACCGCCCGGCCGCCCAGCCGCTCCAACACCACCACCTGGACGATGTCGGCACCTGCCACGCCCAGTGTGCGGGCGACCTGACCGAGCGTGCCAGGCCGATCCGGCAGGGTGACCCGAACCCTCAGCAACATGTTCGTCCCCTCCGTCGGCGGACCGGCGCGGGTTGCCGCCGGCGTTACGGGGACAGCCTGCCGGATGGCCATTTCGTCCCTGTTGCCGCGCCATGTCCCGAACGCAACAACCGGCATGCGCCGGGGCAACACGCCGTGGTGTCACCCGGACGGGTGTGACCGGGACGGATCAGGCCGAGGCGCGGTGCACGAGGTGGGTGTCGAGCAGGACGTACGGCGTCTCCCGCTCCTCGTTGCGGATCCGGGACAGCAGCAGCCGGGCCATCTGCCGCCCCATCTCCTCCATGGGCTGGAAGACCGTGGTCAGGGGCGGATCGGTCTGGCGGGCGATCGGGGCGTCCTCGAAACCCACCACCGCCACGTCGTCGGGAACCCGGCGCCCCGCCGCGCGCAGCGCCCGCAACGCCCCGCAGGCCATCAGGTCCGAGGCGACGAAGACGGCGTCGAGGTCGGGACAGGCCTCAAGCAGCCGGCGCATCGCCGCCGCGCCGCTGGTCTCGCTGAAGTCGCCGTACGCGATCAGGGTTTCGTCGACGGCCACGCCGTTGTCCCGCATCGCCTCCCGGTAACCGCTGAGCCGGGCCACGCCCACGCCCATGTCCTGCGGTCCGGCGATCGTGGCCACCCGCTGCCGCCCCTGGCGCAGCAGGTGCTCGATGGCGAGCCGGGCTCCACCCGCGTTGTCCACGTCGACGAAGTACGCCCCGTTCGGGTCGGTCAGCATCCGGGCCGGCCGGCCGCCGAGCACGGTGGGCAACCCGCGCTGTTCCAGCAGCGCGGGCAGCGGGTCCGCGTCGTGCAGGGAGAGCAGGAGCACACCGTCCACGTGCTGGCTGGTCAGATGGTGCTCCATCCGCTCCCGCTCGGCCGGCGACTGCGCCATCGCCAACCACAACTGCATCGGCGTCTCCAGCAACGCCGAGCTGATCCCCCGGACGATGCCGGCGAAGAACGGCTCGCCGAAGACCCGCTCCTCCGACTCCGAGACCACCAGAGCCACCGAGTCGGTCCGCTGGGTCACCAGTGCCCGGGCTGCCCGGTTCGGCACGTACCCCAGTTCGGCGATCGCCCGCTGCACGGCGGCCCGGGCCTCCGGACTCACCTGGGGCGAGCCGTTGACGACGCGCGACACCGTACCCCGTCCCACGCCGGCGCGAGCGGCGACCGCGTCCAAGGTTGGCCGCCCGAGCGAGCGGGTGCGCTGCGTTGTCATCGTTTGCTCCTCAGACGTCGGGCAGCCGGCACCGACCTGGCATGGGCCGGTGCCGGGCACCCCCAATACTGGCCGACCACGCCTATTGAACCTGCCACGGCCCAGACAGCGCGCCGTCTGCGCCGATTGCGGTCCCCCGCGGCCGCGGGCCGCGGGGGAAGGCCTAGGTTCATTGTGCGGCCAAACCGTTACGTCGGATCACGTCCGCGTACCACTTGGCGCTCGACTTGGGGATCCGGCGCTGGCTGTCGTAGTCGACGTAGACCATGCCGAAACGCTTGGTGTAACCCCACGCCCACTCGAAGTTGTCCATCAGTGACCAGGCGAAGTAGCCGCGCAGGGGCACGCCGGAGGCGATCGCGGTGTGGCATGCCCGCAGGTGGGCGTCGAGGTACGCCACGCGGTCCGGGTCGTCGACCTCGCCGTCGACCACCTCGTCCACGAAGGCCGCACCGTTCTCGGTGATGTACAGCGGCAGCTCCGGGTAGTTCCGGTGCACCGTCTGGAGGGTCTCCACCAGCCCCGGCGCGTCGATCTCCCAGTTCATGTCGGTCACCGGTAGCCCGCGGGTGACGAACCGGACCTGCTCGCTGCCGGGCCAGCAGGACGGCGCCCGCCAGTACGGCTCCGGTTCCACTCCCTCGATCGGCGCGGCGACCACGTGCCGGCTGTAGTAGTTGATGCCGAGGAACGACATCGGGGTGGAGATCGTCTTCAGGTCGCCGTCCCGGACGTGGCCGAAGTCGGTGACCTCGGCGAGATCCGCCACCACGTCCGACGGGTAGCTGCCGAGCAGGATCGGGTCGAGGAAGATCCGGTTGGCCAGCCCGTCGATCCGCCGGGCCGCCTCGGCGTCGCCGGGCGAGTCGGTCTGCGGGGAGACGGCGTAGAGGTTCAGCGTCACCCCGACCTGGTGGTCCGGGGCGGCGGACCGCATCGCCTGGGTGGCCAGACCGTGGCCGAGCATCAGGTGGTGGGCGGCACGGACCGCTGCCGGGGCCTCGGTCCGACCGGGCGCGTGCGTTCCGGAGCCGTACCCGAGGAACGCCGAGCACCAGGGCTCGTTGAGGGTGATCCAGTGCCGCACCCGGTCGCCGAGGGCCCGCTGCGTCAGCTCGGCGTACTCGGCGAACCGGTACGCGGTGTCCCGGACCGGCCAGCCACCGGCGTCCTCCAGCGCCTGGGGCAGGTCCCAGTGGTAGAGGGTCACCCAGGGCTCGATGCCGTGCTCCAGCAGCTCGTCGACCAGGGCCCGGTAGAAGTCCAGCCCGGCCTGGTTGCCCGGGCCGGTGCCGTCCGGCTGGATCCGGGGCCAGGCCACCGAGAGCCGGTACGCCTTCAGCCCGATCTCGGCCATCAGCCTCACGTCGTCCCGGAACCGGTGGTAGTGGTCGCAGGCGACGTCGCCGGTGTGCCCGTGCAGGACCCGACCCGGGGTGTGGCTGAAGGTGTCCCAGATCGAGGCGGATCTGCCGCCCTCGTTCACCCCGCCCTCGATCTGGTAGGCGGCGGTGGCCGCCCCCCAGACGAATCCGGGCGGAAAGATCACCCCCTGCTCCTCCGCGAGGACCTGGGCGGACTGAGGGCTCGTGAAGCTGCTCACGACTTGACGGCGCCTTCCATGATGCCGCCGATGATCTGGCGGCCGAAGATGATGAACACAACCAACAGGGGGAGGGTCGCCAGCGAGGTGCCGGCGAACAGTGCCACGTAGTCCGTCTGGTACGGCCCGGACGAGAGGATCTTCAACGAGTACTGCACGGTCGGCGTGTCGGGCGTGAGCACGATGAACGGCCAGAGGAACTCGTTCCAGGTCTGCATGAAGGTCAGCAGGCCGAGCACGGCCGCCGCCGGTCGCAACGCCGGCAACACGACGTTCCAGTAGATCCGCCAGGTCGAGCAGCCGTCGAGCCGCGCCGCCTCGATCAGCTCGTCACTGACCGCGGACGTCGCGTACTGGCGCATCATGAACACCCCGAAGCCCTGCACCAGGAACGGCACGATGACCGCCTGGAGCGTCCCGGTCCATCCGAGCTCCACCATCATCAGGTAGAGCGGGATGACGCCGAGCTGGGTCGGCACCATCATGGTGAGGATGATGACCAGCAGGAGCGCGTTCCTGCCCCGGAACCTGAGCTTGGCGAACGCGAACCCGGCCAGGCTGGAGAAGAAGATCACCGAGACGGTGACGATGCTCGACACCACGGCGGAGTTGACCAGACCGTAGACGAACGCGGCGTCCTCGTTGGCCAGCATCCGTTCGATGTTCTCGAACAGACGGTCGCCCGGGACGGGCGGCATCTCGTAGACCGCGCTGTTGTCCCGCGACGCGACGATGAACGACCAGACGATCGGGAAGATCGAGAGTACGCAGCCGACGATCAACGCGAGGTAGGTCAGCGGGCTGGCCTGCCAGAGCTGCGCGCCGGGCATCCGGCCGCGCCGCGGACGCCGCCGGGTCACCGGGGACGGCGCCACCGAGCGGGGCAGGGTCTGCGTGGTGCTCACTTCTGCTCCCCCCTGACCGAGCGGCGGACCAGCGCGAAGTTGATCAGCGCGAAGCTGATGATCATCATGAAGAGGAGCCAGGACATCGCGGAGCCGTAGCCGTACTCGGCGTTGCCGGTGAAGGTCTGCTCGTAGATGTACATGGCCAGGGTCTGGAACTCGTGGTCGGCGCCGCCGCGAATCAGCCCGAAGCCGTACATCAGGGGCTCGGTGAAGATCTGGAAGCCACCGATGGTGGAGATGATGACCGTGAACAGGATCGTCGGCCGGATCAGCGGCACCGTGATCTGCCAGAACTGCCGCCAGGCGGAGGCGCCGTCCAGCGAGGCCGACTCGTACAGGTCCTTCGGGATGGCCTGCATGGCGCCGAGGTAGATCAGGGCGTTGTAGCCGGTCCACCGCCAGTCGACCATGACGGCGATGGCGAACCAGGAGGCGTAGCGGTTGTCCCGCCAGGCGATCGGGTCGATACCGACGGTGCCGAGCAGCCAGTTCACCAGGCCGTACCGGTCCGCGAAGATCAGCGCGAAGATGATGCCGACCGCGGCCACCGAGGTGATGTTCGGGATCACGACGCCCATCCGCAGCAGCGTGCGGGCCCGCATCTGCCGGTTCAGCAGGTTGGCGAGGATCAGCGCCGCGATCAGCTGCGGCACCGTGCTGAGCACGAAGATGCCGACGGTGTTGTACGCCGCGTTCCAGAACTGCGAGTCCTGCAGCAGCACCCGGTAGTTCTCCAGGCCGACGAACTCCTTGGTGCCGCTGAGCAGCTCGTAGTCGAACAGCGAGACGTAGACGGTGTAGAGGACCGGGAAGAGGCCGAAGACCCCGAAGAGGATGAAGAACGGCGCCACGTAGAGGTACGGGGAGTACTTGAGGTCCCAGCGGCCGAGGCGGTACGACCGCTGGCGGCGCGCGGCGCGGGTCGGCGGCGGGGCGGCGTGCCGGGGGCGGGTGCCGACAGCAGAAGTCATTGCGGGTCCTTCCGGAGAAGAGAGGCGGCGGAGACCTCGCGGCGCCCCCCACCCCGGGGGGGTGGGGGCCCCGCCGCCGGTCCGCGGGCCCCTGGCCCACGGACCGGCAGGTCACCGGCGACTCAGCTGGTCGCCTTCTTGGCCTCGTCCATCGCCTTCTTCCAGGCTTCTTCCGAGCTCAGCTGACCACGCTCGGCCGCCTGCATCTGCGGCTCGACGATGGTCTCCCAGACCTGCTGGTGCTTGGCCCCGAGGAAGACCGGCTTCATGTTCTTGACGCTGTCACCGAAGATCTTGCCGGTGGGGGCGCCGCTGAAGTAGTCGCTCGTCTTGTTCTTGAACTCCGGGTCCTCCAGGCCGGGGATGCTCGACGGCATGGCACCGGCCTCCTTGAAGGCCGCCAGGTGGCCCTCCTTGCTGGTCAGGAACTTGGCCAGCTCGTAGGCCTCCTTCGGGTGCTTCGACTGCGCCGGGATGGCCAGGTACGAGCCGCCCCAGTTGCCGCCGCCACCCGGGATCGTGGCGATGTCCCACTTGCCGGCGTTGGCCGGGCCGGACCGCTGGGCGATGACGCCCTCGGTCATCCAGGCCGGGCAGGGGATGGTGGCGAACGCCGAGTTCTTGAAGGCGGCGTCCCAGTCGGCGCTCCACCGCTGGGCCTTGGCGGTCAGCCCCTCGGCGGCCATCTGCAGACCCATGTCCCAGGCCTTGCGGACGACCGGGTTGGTGTCACCGATGAACTTGTTGTCCTTGTCGAAGAAGAAGACCTCGGAGTTCTGCATGACGTACGGCTGCATCAGGCTGGTCCCGCTGTCCAGCCAGGCCGCCTTGACCTTGCCGCTGGCCTTGAACTGCCGGCCCAGCTCGATGTAGTCCTCCCAGGTCTTGATCCGGTTGGAGACCTCCTCCCGGTCGGTCGGCAGGCCGGCCTGCTCGAACAGGTCCTTGCGGTAGCACATCGCCAGGCCACCGACGTCGGTGCCCAGTGCGATCAGCTTCTTCCCGTCCGGGGTCAGGGCATTGTTCCACTTCCACTCCGGGAAGTTGCTCTTCAGCTCACCGGCGCCCAGGTCGAGGAGGTTGACGAACTTGTCGTGGTTCTGCACGTACTGCAGCAGCACGCCCTCCTCGAGGCCGACCACGTCGCCGGCGCCGCTGCCCGCCGCGAGCCACTGCACCAGCTTGGGCTGGAAGTCGCGCAGCTCACCCATCTTCTGGTGCTCCACCTTGATGTTCGGGTGGGCCGCCTCGAAGTCCTTGATGGCCTGGTCGTAGCCGAAGTTCTGGAAGGTCTGGATGACCAGCTTGATCTGGCCGCCCTCGCCGCCCTCGTCGTCATCGCTCTTGCTGCACGCCGCGCTGCCCAGGGCCACGCCCGTGGCAAGCGCGGCGACCGCGACGGTGCGGAGCCGACGCCTGATGACGCTCATCCCTGACCCCTCTCAGGTCGGTAACTCATGTTGTGGTGGTTCCGTGTGTGTCGACGCGCGCGTGATGCGCCAGTTCGTCCAGGTGTTCGGTTGTCAAGGTGTGACAGGTGGCATCGGTCGTGCCGGTGTCCCCCCCCCCCTCGCCCGTCGGCGGCCTTCGCGAACGGTGGTCCGCAGGCCGTCGGCGGTGCGGTTCTCACGCCGCCGACATCGCGTGTGGTTTTGGCCACACATCACCGGGAGCGCTCCCATGAGATTGCCGGGGGGTTTCCGGAGTGTCAATGGCCCAGTGGGAGCGTTCCCATTTCGTTACCGTCGGCGTCCGGTCACTCACCGCAAAGCGGGCGCTTATCGGTGAGGTAACGAACGCACCGTCCGGCGGCCGGGCACGGGCGACGAGTGTCCGGAACGACCCCGCCCGCCCCATCGGGCGGGCGCCCGCGCGTCGACCATGACGTCGCCGCCGGGCCCCGCCGGCCCGCGTGGAAGGTGGCGGTCAGGGTGTCGTGGGCAGGCGGGCCGGGGTGGCCCGGACGTAGCGGAGCAGCAGCGTGTCCCCGGCGGCCAGGACGTGCCGGAGCGCCATGTCGCGCGGCGGGCTCTGCGGCCCGGCGGTGATCCGTCCGGCGCCCGGCCCGGTCAGCATCGGTGCCACGGTCAGACACAGCTCGTCGACCAGGTCGGCGGCGGTGAGTGCGCCGAACAGGTGGGGCCCGCCCTCGCAGAGCACCTGTCCGTGGCCGCGGCGCCGCAGTTCGGCCAGTCCGACGACCGGATCGACCCGGTCATCGCCGCACCGCACCAGGTCGGCGACGGCGGCGAGGCCGGGTGGCGCGACGGCCCGGCGGTGGGTGAGCACCACCGGCCGCACCGGCGCGTCGGCGAAGACGGCCGAGGTCGGGTCGAGGTTCAGCGACCGGGAGACCACGACCAGCGTCGGGTGGTCGGGCAGGCCCAGTTCGCGACGCCAGGCCCGGCGACGCTCGTCGAGCCGGAGCGCCCGGTAGCCCTCGTGGCGCAACGTTCCCGCGCCCACCAGGAGCGCGTCGCAGAGCATCCGCAGCAGGCCGAAGACCCGCTTGTCCGGTCCGTCCGGCCCGCCGGAGAGGCCCGCGGAGTACCCGTCGAGTTCCACCGCGCCGTCGATGCTGGTGACGAAGTTCATCCGGAGCCACGGCCGGGTGGCCCGTGGATAGAGCCGGACCAGCGCCTCGTCGTCCAGTGGGCCGGTGTGAGGCTGGGGCCAGAGACGACTTATCGGGACATTATTGGTCATTCGCCCGCTGGACCGGTGACCGGAGGTACGGGTGGGGAGGTACGGTGCTGGCAGTCGCACCAGTTGCGGCCCCGGCAGTGGTCGTGCCGCGCCTCTCGGCATGCTCGGCAGATCATGCCGGTAAGCCTAAGCCGGGAGGGTGGGAGAGCGTGCCACGACGGATCTTCCAACTCAGGGTCTCGCTGGTCGACGTCACACCACCGGTGTGGCGGCGGGTACTGGTGCCGGGTGGCTACACCCTGGACCGCGTGCACCGGGTGTTCCAGTGCGCACTGGGCTGGCAGAACTGTCACCTGCACTCGTTCGACATCGACGGGGTGCAGTACGGCGAGCCGGATCCCGACGACGAGTCGACGTTTCGGGACGAGTTGGACATTCGGCTGGACGCGGTGGTCGCCAAGGGCTCGCGCTTCCGTTACACCTACGACTTCGGCGACTGGTGGGAACACGACGTCGTCGTGGAGGACGTCTTCGGCGCCGACCCCGACGAGCGGTACCCGTCCTGTACCGCCGGCGCGGGGGCCTGTCCCCCGGAGGATGTCGGGGGACCGCAGGGCTACCGCCGGTTCCTGGCCGCGCTGGCCGATCCGGAGCACCCGGAGCACGAGTCGATGCGGAGCTGGATCGGACGCCCGTTCGACCCGGCGTGCTTCGACGTCGGTCGGGCGAGCACGCTGGTCCGCCGGATGAGCTGAGCCGACCCGGGGATCGGCCGGGCCGGGATGGTCGCGCGACGCCGCACGGCTCGGGCGGTGCCCCTCGGGCCGGACACACCGACGTGCGACCCGCTCGCCGCCGCGTCGCGTGGCGCGCTGTCGTACCGGTGAGGCAGGATGCCACTCGTGTGTCGTGACCAGATCTCCGCCCTGACCAGGTGCCGACCGTCGGCGAGGCGCGCGGACCCGAGCGAGCGGGCCGCCACGTGGGACGAGCTCCGCGCGGCGAGGGGGCACCACCGGTGACCGGCGTCGAACCGGACTCCCCCGACGCCGCCGTGGGTCGCGTGCTCGGCACCGCCGACGCCACCCCACTGCAGTTCTGGACCGCGGTCACCCCCGGCGCCTACCTCCAGCTCGACGACGTGGTGGTGACCCGGCGCGAGCTGCCGGACCGGGAGCCGGTCACCATCGCCGGGGTGGTCACCCAGGTCCGGGCCCGGCACGAGGGCGCGCAGTTCGACTCGGACGTCTTCGCCATCGCCGACGGCACGCTGCCCGCCCTGGTGCAGGAGGCGGCCGAGATCACCACCACCCGGGTGGACCCGGAGCTCTACGTGCCACCCGCCCCCGGCGCCCCGGTCTACCGGGCCGAGGGCGACGCCCGGTCGGCCGCGCTGCACTTCGACCGGATGGAGCGGAAGGTGCCGATGGGGATCGGCCGGGACGGCGTGCCGGTCTACCTGAACGCCGACTTCCTGGACGGCACCCGCGGCGCGCACGTCTCGATCTCCGGCATCTCCGGGGTGGCGACCAAGACCAGCTTCGCCACCTTCCTGCTCTACTCCGTCTTCCGGTCCGGGGTGCTCGGCGCCGACACCGTCAACGCCAAGGCGCTGATCTTCAACGTCAAGGGCGAGGACCTGCTCTTCCTCGACCACCCGAACAGCCGGCTCGACGCCACGACCGTCGAGACGTACGCGAGGCTCGGGCTGCCGGTCGGGGCCTTCCCGGACGTCCGGGTCTACGCCCCGCCCCGTGCCGGTGACTCCTCCGGCACCCCGGACGTGCGCAGCCGGCTCACCGGGGTCGACAGCTTCTACTGGACTCTCGCCGAGTTCTGCGCCGACCGGCTGCTGCCGTACGTCTTCGCCGACGCCGACGACGAACGCCAGCAGTACACGATGGTGGTGCACTCGGTCACCGCCCGCCTGGCCCGGTACGCCCAGCCGGCCGACGGCGGGGTGAGCATCGACGGTACCCGGCTCCACTCCTATCCCGACCTGGTCGACTTTCTCGTCGAGCGGCTCACCGACGAGGAGACCCGTGCCGACTGGGCCGGCAGCGCGATCAACACCGGCACCGTCAACGCCTTCGCCCGACGGCTCATCGGCAGCAAGCGGGACCTGGCGGGGCTGATCCGCGGCGACCTCGCCACCCGCCGGCCGCACCGGGTCAACACCGCAGAGAGCGCCCAGGTCACCGTGGTCGACCTGCACAACCTGCCGGACCGGGCGCAGCGGTTCGTGGTCGGGGTGACGCTGAAGAGCGAGTTCGAGCGCAAGGAGAAGGCCGGCACCGCCAAACCGCTGCTCTTCGTCGTCCTCGACGAGCTGAACAAGTACGCCCCCCGCGAGGGCTCCTCCCCGATCAAGGAGGTGCTGCTCGACATCGCCGAGCGGGGGCGCTCGCTCGGGGTGATCCTGATCGGGGCGCAGCAGACCGCGAGCGAGGTGGAGCGACGGATCGTGACGAACTCGGCGATCCGGGTGGTCGGCCGGCTCGACCCGGCCGAGGCCTCCCGGCCGGAGTACGGCTTCCTCCCCGCCGCCCAGCGGCAGCGGGCGCTGCTGGCCCGGCCCGGCACGATGTTCGTCAACCAGCCCGACATCCCGGTCCCGCTCTGCCTGGACTTCCCGTTCCCGGCCTGGGCGACCCGGAGCTCGGAGGCCGGGGCTGCCCCGTCGGCGACGCTCCGCTCGATCACCCAGGCCGCCGACCCGTTCGCGGTGGTCGGCTCCCGGTCCGGGACGCTCGCCGACGACGACATCCCCTTCTGAGCCATCTGGCCCCCTGACCCTGTTGACCTCCGGAGCTTCGAGGAACGGCGTGTGAAGATCCTCCACACCTCCGACTGGCACGTCGGGAAGGTCCTCAAGGGACAGTCCCGGATCGGCGAGCAGCGGGACGTCCTCGCCCAGGTGGTCGAGATCGCCCAGGCCGAGTCCCCGGACCTGGTCATCGTCGCCGGGGACCTCTACGACACCGCCGCACCCGCCCCGGAGGCGACCCGGCTGGTCACCCGGGCGCTCTCCGCGCTGCGCCGCACCGGCGCCGAGGTGGTGGCGATCGGCGGCAACCACGACAACGGCCCGGCCCTGGACGCGCTCCGGCCGTGGGCCGAGGCGGCCGGGGTGACGTTGCGGGGCAGCGTCCGGGACAGACCCGACGACCACGTGCTGGACGGCACCACCGCCGCCGGGGAACGGTGGCGACTGGTCGCGCTGCCGTTCCTGTCCCAGCGGTACGCGGTCCGCGCCGTCGAGATGTACGAGCTGACCGCCGCCGAGGCGGTGCAGACGTACGCCGACCACGTCGCGCGGCTGCTGGGCCGGCTCGCCGAGAGCTTCGACCACGCCGACCGGGTCAACCTGGTCACCGCCCACCTCACCGTGGCCGGAGCCCGCTGCGGCGGCGGCGAGCGGGAGGCGCACACGGTGCTCAACTACGCGGTGCCGGCGACGGTGTTCCCGAGCAACGCGCACTACGTCGCCCTCGGGCACCTGCACCGGGCACAGGCCGTCCCCGGCCCGTGCCCGATCCGCTACAGCGGAAGCCCGCTGGCGGTCGACTTCGGCGAGGAGGAGAACAGTCCGTCGGTCACGGTCGTCGAGGTGGGCACCCACACCGCCGCCACCGTGCGGGAGGTGCCGATCACCGCCGGCACGCCGCTGCGGACCGTCCGGGGCACCCTGGCGGAGCTGGCCGAACTGGCCGACGACACCGCGTGGTTGCGGGTCTACGTGCGGGAGACGCCCCGCGCCGGACTGCGCGAACAGGTGCAGGACCTCCTTCCCCGGGCGTTGGAGGTCCGCATCGACCCGGAGCTGCTGCCGAAGGCGGGGACGGCCCGGGCCGCGCGGCGCACCGGCCGCTCGCCCCGGGAACTCTTCGCCGACTACCTGGCCAGCCACGGGCACGCCGACGACGGGGTCCGGGAGTTGTTCGACGAGCTCTACGAGGAGGCGACGAGGTAGTGCGTCCGCTCCGCCTCGACCTGGCCGGCTTCACCGTCTTCCGGGACGCCACCACCGTCGACTTCACCGACGCCGACTTCTTCGCCCTGGTCGGCCCGACCGGCTCCGGCAAGTCGAGCGTCCTCGACGCGATGTGCTTCGCCCTGTACGGCACCGTGCCCCGCTGGAGCAGCGCCCGGGGTCTGGCCAACGCCCTCGCCCCGTCGGCCGCCGAGGCCCGGGTCCGGCTGGTCTTCGAGTCGGCCGGCGCCCGGTACGTCGCCACCCGGGTGGTCCGGCGGGACAGCCGGGGCACGGTGAAGACCAGCAACGCCGGGTTGCAGCTGATGCCGGCGGGCTTCGACGTGACCCGACTCGACACCGGGCTGACCCCGGACGACCTCGGTGAGGTGGTCGCCGGCACGCCGGCCGAGATGGACGAGGCGGTGCTGGAGGCGGTGGGACTGCCGTACGAGCAGTTCACCAGCTGCGTGCTGTTGCCGCAGGGGCAGTTCGCCGACTTCCTGCACGCCAGACCGGCCGTCCGGCAACAGATCCTGGTCAACCTGCTCGGGCTCGGCGTCTACGAGGAGATCCAGAAACGGGCCACCGCCCGGGCCGGGCGGGCCGAGGCGGCGCTGGAGGCTGTCGACCGGATGCTCGACGGGCTCACCGGGATCGACGACGCGGCCCTGGCGGCGGCCCAGGAGCGGGTCGCCGCGATGACCGCACTGGCCGCCGAGGTCGACGCCGCCGTCCCGGAACTGCACCGGGCCAGGGCGGCCGCGGCCGAGGCCGAGGCCGCCCTGGACGCCCTGGACGCCGAGCTCGCCGAGCTGACGGCGGTCCGGCCGCCGGCCGACCTGGACGCGGTCGCCACGACGCTGGACCGGGCCCGCGCCGCCGCGGACGAGGCCGACGCGGCGGTGGCCCTCGCCGAGGAGCGTGAGGAGAAGCTGCGGGGGGAACTCGCCGGCGCCGGCGACCCGGCGGCGCTGCGGCTGCTCCAGCAGCAGCACGCGGAACGGGACCGGCTCGCCGGAGAGGCGAGCGCGCTGGCCGAGGCGGTGGCCGAGGCGGAACGCCAGCACCGGGCCGCGGTGACGGCCGTGGAGGCGGCCCGGGCCGACGCCGAGCGGGCCGCCCAACAGCTGGAGGCGGCGCGGACGGCGTACCAGGAGGCGCAGGCCGCCGACCGGGCCGCCGCCCTCCGCGCCCACCTGCACCCCGGCGCCACCTGCCCGGTCTGCGCGCAGCCGGTGACCGAGGTACCGGCGCTTCCCGCCGGCTCGGCGGTTCCCGCCGCCGAGGCCGCCGGCAGGGCCGCGCGCGCCGCCGCCGACGCCGCGAACCGGGTGCTCACCGAACGGGAGCGGGCCGCGCGTGACCTGGAACGCACCCTGGACACCGCGCGGGCCCGGCACGACCAGCTCACGGTACGCCTGGCCGAGCTGGACGCCGCGCTGGCCGACTCGCCCGGGCCGGCCGCCCTGCGACGGGAGCTCGAACGCGTCGCGGCGCTGCGCCGCGACCTGGAGGCGGCCGGCGACGCGGTCCGGACCGCCCGGGAGGCGGCCCGCCGGGCCCGCGCCGGGGTGGCGGCCGCCGAGGAGCGGCGCCGGGACCTCTGGCGGGCCTTCGACGGGGTGCGGGACGCGGTCGCCCGGTTCGGACCACCGGCCGTCGACCGGGACGACGTCGCCGCCGCCTGGGCGGCACTGGTTGCCTGGGCGGGCCGGGCCGCCGACGAGCGCCGGGCGGGCCGGCCCGCCGCCGTCGCGGCGGTCGAGGCGGCGCACGCCGAGACCGCGGCGGTCGCGGCCCGGATCGGCGCGCTCTTCACCGCCGCCGGACTCGCCGCGCCGGCCGGCGACGACGACCCGGTCCGCCTGGCGGCGATCGCGCGGGAGCGGGCGGAGGCGGAGCACCGCCGGCTCGTCGAGCGCCGCGAGCAGGCTCGGGAGCTGACCGCGCAGCGCGCCGACCACGAGCGCGCGGCGCGGGTGGCCCGGACGCTCGCCGGGCACCTGCGGGCCAACAACTTCGAGCGGTGGCTGCTCGCCGAGGCGCTGGATCTGCTGGTCGACGGCGCCTCGCGGATCCTGCGCGAACTCACCGGCGGGCAGTACGACCTCGGCCACGACAAGGGCGAGTTCTTCGTCGTCGACCACCACGACGCCGGCCTGCGCCGCAACGTCCGGACGCTGTCGGGCGGGGAGACCTTCCAGGCGTCGCTGGCCCTGGCCCTGGCGCTGTCGGAGCAGCTCGCCGGAATGTCGACCACCGCCGCCAGCCTGGAGTCGATCATGCTCGACGAGGGGTTCGGCAGCCTCGACGCCGCCACGCTCGACACCGTCGCCGCCACCCTGGAGAACCTGGCCGCCCGGGGCGACCGCATGGTCGGGGTGGTGACCCACGTCCCGGCCCTCGCCGAACGGATCCCGGTGCGGTTCGAGGTCCGCAAGGACGCCCGCGGCGCCCACATCGAGCGGGTCGGCCGGTGAACACCGTTCCCGTCCCGCCGTCCGGGCGCCCCCGGGTCCACGTCGACGCCTGGGATCCGGCGTACGGGGCGTCGTTCGAGGCGGCACCGGGCCCGGCGGCGCCGAGCAGTGCCCAGGTCGACGCCGCGGTGGAGCTGCCGCCGGAGCGGTGGCGACCGCTGGACACGCCGGAGGGGGTCGAGCCGCCGCCCGTCGTCCTGCTGGTCGACGGGGTCCGCCGGATCGACGCCAGTCTCTGGATCGAGGAGCCGGACGGCACGTCGTACCCGGGGCTCGCCGCGTCGTACGCCGCCGGGGTGGTCCGGTGCGACCTGCGCCGGCGCACCGCGGAGCTGGTGCGGGCGGAGGTCGAACGCGGACTCTTCACCGCCAGCCCGTCGGCCGAGGACATCCGCGCCGGCCAGATCCGGTACGCCGTACACCGGGTGGACGGCACCGGCGAGCCGAGCAGGCTGCAGGCCGCGGTCCAGGGGCCGCTGACCGCGCTGGAGGTCAGGGTGTCCGGGGCGGCCCGCACCGACGGCGACCTGCTGGTGGTGGACGGCCCGCTGCACAACCGGCGGCAGCTGCCCCGGGCACTCGGCTACGTCAAGACCCAGCAGCGCCAGTACCTCGACGGCCGGCTGAACGCGGTGGTGACCGGGTTGGGCGTCCGGCAACGCACCCCGGTCTTCCGGCTCGGCACCGCCTGGGGCAACTACTCGTGGTACCTGCGGCTGCCCGGGCCGGGCCGGGGACCGTGGGCCGGGATCGTCCGGGTGGAGTGCTCGGCCGAGCTGGCCGAGCGGGAGGCGGTCACGCTCGCCGACCTGTCCCTGGTGACGCTGCCCCGGTTCGCCTCCATCGCGTACAAGGACCCCCGGGCACCGCAGAACCTGGTCCCGATCGCCGGGCTGGAGCGCCGGCTGCGGGCCCGGCTCGGCGACGGCCGGTTGCTGCACCGCGCGCTGACGCTGCACAGCCACCGGCGGTGAGGCGCCCGCCGACCGGACCGGGCCCCGCGCGGTGCCGGCCGGAACCGCCCGGGGCCGGCGGTCACGAACCCGCCGAGAAGGTGCCTTTCCGTACACTGTGCCGATGGGGCGGAGGCGGCGTACGGGTGTGGTCGCGGCGCGGGTCGACAGCGGTCTGGCCGAGCTGTCGCCCGACCCGGACCGGCCGCACTCCTACACCCTGCTGGTCGACGGGGCGCCGCAGTCGCACGTCGACCTCACCGACCCGACCCACCTGGAGTTCGAGTACGTCCGCCGGATGGCGATCGTCCTCGACCTCGCGGCGCCGGCCGGGAAGCCGCTGCGGGTGCTGCACCTGGGCGGCGGCGCGTTGACCCTGCCCCGGTACGTCGCGGCGACCCGGCCCGGCTCGACGCAGCGGGTGGTCGAGGTCGACGCGGCCCTGGTCGAGCTGGTCCGCCGGGAGCTGCCCTGGCCGGCCGACCCCCGGCTGCGGGTGCGGGTGGGCGACGCCCGCCAGGTCCTGGCCACCTGCCACGACGCCGCGTACGACCTGATCGTGGCGGACGTCTTCGCCGGCGCCCGCACGCCCGCGCACCTGACCTCGGTGGAGTTCGCCGCGGAGGCGGCCCGGGTGCTCCGGCCGGACGGCCGCTACCTGGTGAACATCGCCGACGGCCCACCGCTGCGTCATGCCCGGGCCCAGGTCGCCACGGTGCGGTCCGTGCTGCCGGAGGGCTGCCTCATCGCCGACTCGGCGGTACTGCGTGGCCGCCGGTACGGCAACCTGGTGTTGGTCGCCGGCCGGACCGCACCGCCGGTCGCGGAACTGACCCGGCGTGCCGCGGGGGACTGGTTTCCGGGCCGGGTGTTGTACGGCGCCGAACTCGACCGTTTCGTGGGCGGGGCACGGGTGGTCGACGACGCCACGGCCCGGCCGTCGGCTCCGCCGCCCGGGCTGGTGCGACGCTGATCCGGCCGCTCGTCGTGTCGGCCGGGGCGCGGCGGTTCCGCCCCGCGCGGGCGGGCCTCCCCCGAGTGCGGTCACGCCCGCGTCGCGGGCCCTCTCCGAATCCTTCCGGTCCGCCGTTGATCCGTCCCGGGTCGGATTCCGTACCGCTGGGTGGTACGTCCGCCCGCCGGCCGGCGACGGTCGCTGGTGGACGCGGTCGACATGGAGGGTGTGGGCGTGATGCAGGTGGTAGCCGGAGGGTGGCACAGCGACCGGGTCCTGCCGGGACGGATGTGCGCCACCGCGCCACGCCGGTCGGTCCGGCACCGGAAGGGTCTCGACGCGCGGACCGTGGACCGGAATGATGAACCGGTGACGTCGCGACCGGCTGCCGGCCGCCACCACGCGGTACCCGCCGAGACCCGGCACTCCGACGAGCTCATCCGGCTGCTGTACGAGCAGCACGCCAAGCCCCTGCTGATGTTCGTGCTCCGGCTGACCGGTGGGGACCGCCAACGTGCCGAGGACGTGGTGCAGGAGACCCTGCTGCGCGCCTGGCGTAACGCGGACCGGCTCGGCAGCGGCGACCACGCGTCCCTGCGCCCCTGGCTGGTCACCGTCGCCCGCCGGATCGTCATCGACGACCACCGCAGCGAGCAGGCCCGACCGACCGAGACCTACGACCGCGACCTGGACGGGTTCTCCGAATCGGACGCCACCGAACGGATACTGCGGACGATGACGGTGACGGACGCGCTGCGGACGTTGAGCCGGGCACACCGGGAGGTGCTGGTGGCAACGTACTTCCAGGGGCGTACGGTGCCGGAGGCCGCGGCCGAGCTGGGACTGCCGCTGGGCACCGCCAAGTCCCGGGTCTACTACGCGCTCCGCGCGCTGCGTGCCGCCCTTCAGGAGCGGGGGGTGACCGAGTGACCGGGGAGGCGCACCGGGACGTCGCGTCGTACGCGCTCGGCGTGCTGGACGAGCGGGACACCGCCCGCTTCGAGGAACACCTGGCGGCCTGCCCGTCCTGCGCCGCCGAACTGGAGTCGTTCCTGCCGGTGGTGGCCGCGCTGTCCGACGTGGACGGAAGCGACCTCGCCTGGGTCGAGCGGTCCGACGCGGAGGGCGGTCTTCTCGACCGGGTGCTGGCCGCGGTCGGCGAGGACCGACGCCGCGCCCGCAACCGCCGGCTCTACACGCTCGCGGCCGGGGTCGTGCTGTTGGCGATGCTGACCGGGCTGGGGTTCGCCGTCGGCACCCGGATGGGCGACCCCGGGCCGACCACGCGACCACCGGGCGTCAGCGCCGCCTCGCCCGACCCCTGGGGCGGTGGCCAGCCGGGGCCGGGTGGCAGCCCGGCGCCCGAGGGGGAACGGTTCCGCGTCGACGACGCGGCCTCCGGGATCCACGCCGAGTTCCTGGTGGAGGCGCGACCGTTCGGCACCCGGATCTCCGCGGTGCTGGGCAACCTCACCGGGCCGCGGGTGTGCCGCCTGGTGATCGTGCCCGAGTCGGGGCCGGCCGAGGCGGTCTCAAGCTGGTCGGTGCCGCCCGCCGGGTACGGCACCCCCGCCCAGCCGCAGCCGCTGACACTCCAGGCCGCCACCGCCGTCCCCCGCGACAGCATCCGGCAGGTGCAGGTGCAGCAGATCGGCGACGACGGCGCCGCCACGCCGCTGCTGACCGTGTCGATCTGATCCGGCGGCCCACCGGGACACCCCGGACCGGAACGCGACGTCGCCGGTACGCCGTACCCCACGTACCTCGACGGAACGGAACGTGTCGCGGTAATCACGAATCGGCTGACCGTCCTCACCGAATGGGTCTGACCACGCCTGTCTGCTCACGCTCTCCGACAAATCGGCGTGGCGTTCTCATCCTAATCCACAAACGGTCGCCAGAACAGCGTTCGCGCGCGAATTGCGCGCGGTACGCCTGACCGGTGGCGTGGCGACGCCGGCGCTCGTCGTCGGCCCCGCCGCGGGAACACCCCACACCGACGCCGGGCGCCCACCGGGGCGGGCGGCAGGCGCACGCCCGGCTCCCGGCGCCGGGTCGAAAATAAAATCCCCTTTAAGTCGACCCTAAATAATTCCTATCTCGACTACGGCGGTTTGACTCCCCAGCAACGCGATCCGTAGGTTTTTCGCAGCGTTGTCCGTCGATTCCGGAAAGGCGGGAGGATGGCGCCGGGGTCAGGTCGTCGGATGACGACCGCGACCGTCACCGACGTCGCCGTCGGTCGGTCGACCGACCCGCCGGTCGCCCCGGGACGGTGGTCCGGCCGGGTTCCCGACCCGTCGGTCGGCGCACCGACCCGCGCCGGCCCCCGATCGGCGGACGCCTCTCGTCTCGTCCCGGTCGGCGGTCCTTGCCGCCGTCGGCCCGCCCGCCAGGTCCGGCCGAACCGACCGCACGCCTCCGACCCTCCTCAGAAAGAGGTGGCACCCCGTGAAGGACAGCCCCGTCCGTTCCTCGCGACGGCGCTCGAACCGTCCCCCGCGCAACAAGCGCCTGATCGCCGCGTTGGCCACGCTCGGCGTCTTCGGCTCGATCGTCGCCGTCACCCAGGTCTCCAGTGCCGGCACGTGGCGCCGCCCGGCGAAGGCCAGACCGTGCCCCACGGCGAGCACGCCCGCCACCGCGTCGCCGGTCACGAGCGCGGGTGGCGGAACGGGTCCCGCCGCAGCCGCCCCGGACCCCGGCCCCACGCCGGCGGCGACCGCCACGGACCCCGGCACCGCGGCCCGCCCGGCCACCCGGTCCTATCACGACCACGGGGCGATCCAGCACCCCGGCGACGGACAGCAGCCGGGCACGCTGAGCCAGCGGAGCCGGGGCGGCCTGCCCGGCAACGCCACCTGCACACCCGGCCCGGGTACGTCGTCACCGTCCACACCGGGCGATCCGGCCGCGCTCGAACCGCTCGGGGTGGACTGCTCCGGCAGCAGCCTGCCGCCCCACGACGGCTTCCAGAACGGCCAGCGCTGCGTCGGCACCGCGTTCGGCGAGGTGGGTGCCCCCGAGGACAACCCGTCGCTGCTGATCGTGTCCGCGCCGCGGACGGTACGCCGCAACCAGCAGTTCACGTTGCGGGTCAGTACCCGCAACCTGGTCCGCGACCGGTTCCTGCCGGCCGCGCAGGGCGGCTACTACCGGGAGAGTTCGTTCCTCAACGAACAGGGCATCGTCCGGGGCCACTTCCACACGGCCTGCCGGATGCTGACCGACAGCCGCAGCGCGCCCGACCCGGCGCCGGCCCCGGCCTTCTTCGTCGCGACCGAGGACGGCCGGGGTGGTGTCCGGCCGGACACGGTGACGGTGACCGTGCCGGGCCTCACCCAGCGGGGTGTGGCACAGTGCGCGGTCTGGGCCGGCGACGGCTCGCACCGGGTGCCGATGATGGCCCGCGCCAACCAGATACCGGCGTTCGACGTGGTCCGGATCATCGTCCGGTGACCCGGTCGGCCCGGCGGACCGGTCGGATCCGCCGGGCCGACCGGGTCGGTGTGCCGGGGGCGACGGCTCCGGAACGCGGTGGCGGCCTTCCGGTGCCGTCGGCATCCCCGCCGGCCCGCCGTGGTCACGACGTGGCAGAGTGGCCGGGTGACCGGAACGGAACCGACGGCGCGACGGGTGTTGCACCCACCGGCCGGCTACCACCTGGCCGGCTCGCTGCGTCTGCTGGCGATGGGTGTGCACGACCCGTGTGCCCGGTTCGTCGGCGCGACCTTCTGGTGGGCGACCCGGACCCCGGTCGGGCCGGGGACGCTCGGGCTGCGCCGGGTCGGCGCGGACCTGGTCGCGGAGGGATACGGGCCGGGCGCCGAGTGGGTCGTCGAGCACGCCGACGCCGTGGCCGGGCTCCGCGACGACGTCACCGGATTCGCGGAGCTCGCCGCCAGGCACCCGGTCGTGGCGCGACTGGCCCGCGTCCATCGTGGTCTCCGGCTGCCGGCGACCGGCCGGCTCTTCCCCCGGCTGCTCCGGGCGATCCTCGAGCAGAAGGTGAGCGGCAGGGAGGCGTACCGGGCGTACGCGGCGACCGTCCGGCACCTCGGCCAACCGGCACCCGGCCCGGTACGCGGGCTCTGGACCCCGCCCGCCCCCGAGGTGGTCGCCGCCGCGCCGTACTGGATCTTCCACCCGTTCGGGGTGGAGCAGCGGCGCGCCGAGACGCTGCGCCGGGCGGCTGCCGAGGCGGGCCGGCTGGAACGCTGTGGCGACGCGGCGGAGGCGACCCGCCGGATGACCGCGATCGCCGGGATCGGCCGGTGGACCGCGGCGGAGGTGGTCCGGACGGTCTTCGGCGACCCGGACGCGGTGAGTGTCGGCGACCACAACGTCCCCAACACCGTGGCCTGGGCGCTCGCCGGGGAGGTACGCGGCGACGACGCCCGGATGTTGGAACTGCTGGAGCCCTTCCGGGGGCACCGCGGTCGGGTGTGCGTGCTGTTGCAGGCCGGCGGCCTGTACGCCCCCCGGTTCGGCCCCCGGATGCCGCTACGCTCCTTCGCCCGGTACTGATCCGCCACGACCGCCGCCCGCGGCATCCGAGGGGTTCTCGCCGCCGCCTGTCGTGCCGCCGGCGGCTGCGCGACGATGGTGGCATGTCGAACACCACAGGCGGCGGCAGGTACGTGAGCCCGGACGGGGAGTTCACCCGCGACCAGCGTTACATCGCGACCCGGATCACCGCGGACGGCCGGGACGGCTATCCGGTGGAGCCGGGCCGGTACCGGCTGGTGGTGAGCCGCGCCTGTCCCTGGGCGAACCGGGCGATGATCGTCCGGCGGCTGCTCGGTCTTGAGGACGTGCTCTCCATGGCGGTCGCCGGGCCGACCCACGACGCCCGGAGCTGGACCTTCGACCTCGATCCGGGCGGGCGGGACCCGGTGCTGGGCATCGAGCGCCTGCAGGAGGCCTACTTCGCCCGCTTCCCCGGCTACGACCGGGGGATCACCGTCCCGGCGATCGTCGACGTACCGACCGGGCAGGTGGTGACGAACGACTACGCCCAGATCACGCTGGACTTCTCCCTACAGTGGCGGGCCTACCACCGGCCCGGCGCCCCCGACCTGTACCCGGAGCCGCTGCGGGCCGAGATCGACGAGATCAACGCGGTCGTCTTCGCGGACGTCAACAACGGTGTCTACCGGTGTGGCTTCGCCGGCACCCAGGAGGCGTACGCGGACGCGTACCACCGGCTCTTCGACCGGCTCGACTGGCTGTCCGAGCGTCTGAGCAGGCAGCGCTACCTGGTCGGCGACACCATCACCGAGGCCGACGTCCGGCTCTTCACCACCCTGGTCCGGTTCGACGCGGTCTACCACGGCCACTTCAAGTGCAACCGCCAGAAGCTGACCGAGATGCCGGTGCTGTGGGCCTACGCCCGGGACCTGTTCCAGACCCCCGGATTCGGGGACACGGTCGACTTCGTCCACATCAAGCGGCACTACTACGAGGTGCACCGGGACATCAACCCGACCGGGATCGTTCCGCTCGGCCCGGACCTGTCCGGGTGGCTGGAGCCGCACGGCCGGGAGGCGCTCGGCGGCCGGCCGTTCGGGGACGGCACTCCCCCGCCCCCGCCGCGTCCGGAGGAGGTCGTCCCGCCCGGCCACACCCCGCTTCCCGATCCCCGTACCGCCTGACGGGTCGGACGGCGTCGGCGCCGCGCACCGCCACCACCACCGAGTGGTCCGGCGGGATTCATGCCCACATTCGTGTGATCCGTGCCCACTCGTCTCTCAAACCGCATAATGCACACAGGTCGCCGGCTATCGGGCTGGAGCGACATTGATGAGCGAAAGGCACGAATGTGAAGCTCACCTTCATCCGCAAGACAGCACAGTCACAGGTCAACAACTGCCCGTCGCTGTACCGCACCGACCGTGGCACCTTCGTCGTGCAGGGGTGGCGGGTCTCCGACCCCGAGGCACTCGCGCAGCTCGACATCCCGCCGCACGAGACCGCGGTGGAGGTGCCGGAGGACGTCCTGGCGGAGATCGCGAAGACCCTGTAGCGGTCGGCGGTCCTGTGACACCACGGCCGATCGGCTCACCGGTACGCGGGCGGCGTCACCCGGGGTGGTGAGCCGATCGACCGCCAGAGGCTGATCCCCCGACGGGGGACACCGCGCGGGGCGACGGTTCGGGCGGGTCGGCCGGGGCCGCAAGCCCTGCCACGCCCGACGCCCGCGGGCGGGAGAAGCGGGGCCGGGCGGGCGGCCGGGGCCGGGACGGGTCACCGCGCCCGGACGCCGCCGGCGACCCACCGGACGGACGCCGGTCTGGTTGACTGGCGGGGTGAAGCTGCCGATCAACCCGCCGGTCGAGCCGATGCTGGCGCACAGCGTCCCGGAGATCCCCGTCGCCGAGGGGATGACCTACGAGCCGAAGTGGGACGGCTTCCGCTGCATCGTCTTCCGGGACGGCGACGAGGTCGAGCTGGCCAGTCGGGGCGGCAAGACCCTCACGCGCTACTTTCCCGAGGTCGTCGCCCAGGCCCGCGCGCAACTGCCGGACCGCTGTGCCGTCGACGGCGAGCTGGTCGTGATCCGCCGGGACGACCCCGGCGGGCAGTCCCGGCTCGACTTCGACCTGCTGAGCCAGCGCATCCATCCGGCCGCCTCCCGGGTGGCCGTGCTGGCCGAGGCCACCCCGGCCGACTTCGTCGCCTTCGACCTGCTCGCCCTCGGCGACGAGGCGCTGCTCGACCAGCCGTACGCGCGGCGGCGGGCCCGGCTCGTCGAGGTGCTCGGCACGGCCGTGCCACCGGTACACGTCACCCAGACCACGAACGACCCGGTGACCGCCCGCCGCTGGTTCGAGATCTTCGAGGGAGCGGGGCTGGACGGACTGGTCGCCAAGCCGGCCGGGATGCCGTACAGGCCGGGGAAGCGGCTCATGTTCAAGGTCAAGCACGCCCGCACCGCGGACGTGGTGGTGGCGGGGTTCCGCTGGCACACCTCCGGCCCGGTGGTCGGCTCGCTGTTGCTCGGGCTCTACGACGACGCGGGCACCCTGCACCACGTCGGCGTGTCCGCGTCGTTCTCCGCCAGACGGCGTCGGGAGTTGCTGGACGAGGTGGCGCCGTACCGGGGCGGGGACGTGGCCGCGACACACCCGTGGCTGTCCGGCGACCACGCCGCGGGACAGCGGTTACCGGGCGCGCCGAGCCGATGGACGGGCACCAGGAACCTGGCGTGGGAACCACTCCGCCCCGAACTGGTCGCCGAGGTCGGCTACGACGCGATGGAGGGAGGCCGCTTCCGGCACACCGCGCGGTTCGTCCGGTGGCGGCCCGACCGCCATCCCCGCTCCTGCACGTACGACCAGCTCGACCGCCCGGTCCGCTTCGACGTCGACCAGGTCCTGCGCGGTGACCCGGCGGCCACCACCTGAGCAACCGCCCCACCGCCCGGCCGCCGTGGGCCGTCGGCGGTCCCGTCCGCCCCACCCCGGGCCGCGTCCCGTCCCGGGTTCCCGACCGGTGCCCCCGGGCACGTCCCGGCGCGTAACCTGGCATCGGAGAAGATCACGGAGGATTCCCCCTTGTCCCGCACGCGTCCTCGCCGACCGTCCCTGGCCGGCCTCGTCGCCACCGTCCTGCTCGTCTCGGGGTGCACCCTGCCCGTCTTCGACCGGGACACCCCCGGTCGGCGCGACGAGGCGGCGCCGACCGAGGTCGGTGCCGTCGACTGGAAACCCTGCCCGGAGGTGCCGCGCAGACTCGTCGGACGGGGCGCGCCGAACATGCGGTACGACTGCGCCACCATCGCCGTACCCGAGGACTGGAACACCGCCGGCGACACGGACGGCGGCAGACTGGAGATCGCCCTGCTGCGCGTCCGCTCCACCAGGCAGCGGGACCGGATCGGCTCGCTGCTGGTCAACCCGGGCGGGCCAGGCGGATCGGGCATCGACTCCGCCGTCTACCTCTCGTTCGGCGCGTCGTTCGGCGGGCTGTCCGACGAGGTGACCCGGCGGTTCGACATCGTCGGCTTCGACCCGCGCGGCGTCTCCCGGTCCTCCCCGGTCAAGTGCATCTCGGACGCCGACCTGGACGCCGCCTTCGGCTACGAGCCGGACCCGAGGAGCCAGACCGCCTTCGACGGCCTCGTCGCGCTGAACCGGCGCATCGGTGAGACCTGCGGTGAGAGGTACGGCGACCGGCTGCGACTCTTCTCGACCGAGCAGGCGGCCCGGGACCTGGACGCGATCCGGGTGGCGGTCGGCGACGAGAAGCTCACCTACCTCGGCTACTCCTACGGCACGCTGCTCGGGGCGACGTACGCGCACCTCTTCCCGCGCAACGTCCGGGCGCTCGTCCTCGACGGTGCGGTCGACCCGGAACAGGACATGGTCGCCGGCTCGGAGAGCCAGGCCAGGGGATTCGAACGGGCGTTCGACAACTTCACGCGGTGGTGCGCCCGGACGCCGGACCGGTGCCCGATCGCCCCGGACGCCCGTGCGGCGGTGACGGAGGCGATGGAGCGGGCCCGGGTGTCGCCCGTCCGCGGGGCGGACGGGCGGAGGGCGACCGCCGGCTGGATCTTCTACGCGGTCGTCTCCTCGCTCTACGAGGAGGTCGGCTGGCAGAGGCTCGCCGCCGCGGTGCAGTCGCTGCGGGCCGGCGACCCGAAGGGGATCTTCGAACTGGCCGACAACTACGCCCAGCGGGACGAGAAGGGCAGGTACAGCAACCTCTTCGACGCCAACCTGGCGGTGAACTGCGCCGACGACGACACCCGGCCCGGCCTGGACCGGATCCGCGAGCTGCAGTCCCGGTGGCGTACGAGGTACCCGCTCTTCGGCGCACCGCTCGCGGTCGGGATGCTCGGCTGCGAGTTCTGGCCCGGCCAGCGGGACCCGTACCCGACCGGACCGGCGGTCGGCGCGCCGCCGATCCTCGTGGTCGGGACCACCGGTGACCCGGCGACGCCGTACGAGCACACGGCGAAGCTGGCCGGGTTGCTCGGTGTCGGCCGGGTGCTGACCTGGCAGGGCGAGGGGCACACCGCGTACCCGCAGACGCCGTGCATCACCAGGGCGGTCGACGCGTACCTCGTCGACCTCGCGGTACCGGCGGAGGGCACCACCTGCCCGGCGCGCTGACGACGGGGGCGGCCGCTCCCGGCCGCCGCCCCGGCCGGTTGTGCCAGGCTGGCAGGGTGACCGACCTGATCTTTCGAACCGCACGCCGGGCCGACGTGCCGGCGATCGTGGCGATGCCGCGCGACGACGAGACCAGCCGGGCCCGGGAGGCACGGGACCCGGCGGGCGAGGAGGTCGACGCCCACCGCTTCTACGCGTCGCTCGGCTTCCAGGCCACCCACGAGGGCATGAAGCTCGTCCTCCGAACGGCAGGCCACCGGGCCGCCACCGGGGCGACGGGGACGCGGTACGCCGGGCGTCCGGCCGGTACGCGCCCCGCGCGGACGCGGGACCTCACCTGGCGCGGTCGCGGTCCCGGGACGGCTGCACCCGCTTCGGTTCGCCCGGCATCTTCGGGTGGTCGGGTGGGTACGGCAGGTCTCCGCCCCGCCCGTCCCGGTCGTCCTGGTCGGCCCACTCCAACAGCGGGGTGATGTCCCACGGCGCGTCGTCGATCCCGGCGTGCGGATCGCCGATGCGGGCCAGGCGCTCCGGCACGGTCCGCAGGTCGAAGTCGTCCGGCTCGACGTCCGGCAGCTCGTCCCAGGTGACCGGGGTGGAGACGGTGGCTCTCGGGTTGGCCCGCAGCGAGTAGGCACAGGCGATGGTCCGGTCCCGGGCCATCTGGTTGTAGTCCAGAAACACCCGCTCGCCCCGTTCCTCCTTCCACCACGAGGTGGTGACCAGGTCGGGGCGGCGGCGTTCGACCCGGCGCGCGAGGGCGATCACGGCCCGGCGAACCTCGGTGAACGTCCAGCGGGGTGCGATCCGCAGGTAGACGTGCACACCCCGGCCGCCGGACGTCTTGGGCCAACCGACCGCGCCCACCTCGTCGAGCAGCGCCCGCACCTCGCCCGCCGCCTCCACCGCGTCGGCGAAGTCGGTGCCCGGTTGCGGGTCGAGGTCGATGCGCAGCTCGTCCGGTCGGTCGACGTCGGTCCTGCGCACCGGCCACGGGTGGAAGACCACGGTCCCCAACTGGGCGGCCCAGGCGACGTGCGCGAGGTCGACCGGACAGAGCTCGTCGGCGCTGCGACCGCTCGGAAACCGGATCCTGGCGGTCTCGATCCACGGCGGGACGCCCCGCGCCGGCACCCGCTTCTGGTAGAACATCTCCCCCTCGATCCCCTCGGGGAAGCGCTGCAACGCCGTCGGACGGTGGCGCAGGGCCCGCATGATCCCGTCGCCGACCGCCAGGTAGTAGTCGAAGACGTCCTTCTTGGTGAAGCCCCGCCGGGGGAAGCAGATCCGGTCCGGGCTGCTCAGCCGCACGGTGCGTCCGGCCACCTCGACCTCGACGGGCTCCGCCCGCGCCCTACCACCACCAGCCATGGGCCGACCCTATGTCACCCCACGACGTCGGCCCGCCCGTTCGCGCCCGGCAGGCTGCCGTACCGGTGCGCCTGCCACAGCTGGCTGCCCAGCCCGCCCGTGCGCAGTCCCCGCACCAACGCCTGTCGCCAGGTCAGCCGGTACCCGGCCAGCACCGCAGGCGGCCCGGTGCCGCCGGCGGTCCGGTTCCGCCCGGCCTGGTGGCCGCCCGCACGTCCTGTCAACGATCCGACCGAAAACAGGTGACTACTTCCTGTTTCGTGGCAATCTCTGTCGGTGTTCGGGACGCGGACTCTTTTCGGATCCGGGACAACCTCGGATCCGGGACACGGAGTCGGGCCGCCTGGTTACCAGGTCGAAGATCGCCGCCGTACCGTGGTGGTATGGCTGCCGACGACAGGAGTCTCCCGCTCGACCAGGACAGCGGGTTGCCCGTCACCGAGGAGGAGTGGCGGGCCCGGCTCACGCCGGAGGAGTTCCGGGTGCTGCGCCAGGCCGGCACGGAACGCCCCTGGACCGGGGAGTACGTGAACACCAAGACCAGGGGCACGTACCACTGCCGGGCCTGCGGCGCGGCCCTGTTCTCCAGCGACACCAAGTTCGACTCACACTGCGGCTGGCCGAGCTTCGACCAGGCGCTGCCGGGTGCCGTCCGCTACCTGGAGGACCGCTCGTACGGCATGATCCGGACGGAGGTGCGCTGTGCGCGGTGCGACTCGCACCTCGGGCACCGGTTCGACGGCGAGGGGTACACCCCGACGAACGCCCGGTACTGCATCAACTCGATCAGCATGCGGCTGAAGCCCGCGTGACGTCCGCCGGTGCGTCGAGGGTCCCCGGCCGGCCCACCGGCAGACCGGTGTGAGGCCGGACGACCGGCAGACCCCGGCCGGGGGACGGACACCCGGGTGGTGTGCGGCCGCCCGACGACGCGCCCCAGTTTCACCGTTCCGGTTGCCCCGATACGCCCGAGGAGGCACGCTGGCGACAGATGTCATGAAACGGGGGGTTCGCGATGGGGACCTGCGAGGTCTGCGGCAACGACTACTGGATGACGTTCGAGGTCCGGACGGTGAGTGGCGACATCCACACCTTCGACTCCCTCGAATGCGCCGCCCACCGGCTCGCGCCGATCTGCGAGCACTGCGGGATCCGGATCCTCGGCCACGGCGTCGAGGTCGCCGGCCGGTTCTTCTGCGGCGCGCACTGCGCCCGAGAGGTCGAGGGCGAGCGCGGGGCGCAGATCCGGGACACGGTCGGCGCGCACCCGGCGTGACACCCCGTCCCGGCCCCGTCGTCGATCGCCGGTCACGCCTATGATCGCCGGCGTGCCCGCTCCCGCCCCGCCGACGCCCTCCTCGGGCCAGCTCGAGTTCCGGGTCGCCTCCTTCGCCGACCTCTCCGCCCGGACACTGCACGACCTGCTGCGGCTGCGGGTCGACGTCTTCGTGGTGGAGCAGGCGTGCGCGTACCCGGAGATCGACGGCCGGGACGTCGAGCCGGACACCCGCCACCTGTGGTTCGCCCGCGACGGCGTCCCCGTGGCGTACCTGCGCCTGCTCACCGAACCGGACCCGACGGGGAAGCCGGGCGACGTGGTCCGGATCGGACGGGTCGTGGTGGCCCGGAACGCCCGGGGCGGCGGTCTCGCCGGACGCCTGATGAGCGAGGCGCTCACCATCGTCGGCAGCCGGCCGTGCGTCCTCGATGCCCAGTCCCACCTCGTGGGCTTCTACGCCCGCTTCGGCTTCGTCGCCACCGGACCGGAGTACGTCGAGGACGGCATCCCGCACGTACCGATGCGCCGCGACCCGGCCACCCCGGCACCCCGGCGGCCCGACGCCTGACCGACGAGGGCGCGCCGGCCGACGGCGCCGGCTCGGACACGCCCCTCGGGCGCCGGCCGACGGCGACCCGTGCTACGGCAGGGCGGCGACCAGGTCGCCGATCGCCCGACGCCGGCCGGTGAAGAACGGCACCTCCTCACGTACGTGCCGGCGGGCCCGCGCGGCGCGCAGCTCACGCATCAGGTCGACGATCCGGTGCAGTTCGTCGGCCTCGAAGGCGAGCAGCCACTCGTAGTCACCGAGGGCGAACGAGGCCACCGTGTTCGCCCGCACGTCCGGGTAGCCCCGGGCCATCCTGCCGTGCTCGGCCAGCAGCTCCCGGCGCTCCGCCTCGGGCAGCAGGTACCACTCGTACGAGCGGACGAACGGGTAGACGCAGAGATAGGACCGGGGGTTCTCGCCCGCCAGGAAGGCCGGGATGTGGCTCTTGTTGAACTCGGCCGGTCGGTGCAGACCGAGCTGGGACCAGACCGGTGCCAGGTACCGGCCGAGACCCGTCCGCCGCAGCCGCCCGTACGCGTCCTGGAGCACGTCGCTGGACGGCGCGTGCCACCAGATCATCAGGTCGGCGTCGGCGCGCAGCCCGGAGACGTCGTAGCTACCCCGCACCACCACGTCCTTGCCGGCCAGCTCCGCGAAGAGCGCCTCGACCTCGGTGGCGAGGCCGTCCCGGGCCTCCGGCAGCGGCCCGGTGGCCCGGAACACCGACCACATGGTGTACCGGATGGTCTCGTTCAGCTCCCGAATCCGGGCCGCGTTGGTCTGCTCCTGGTTCTGTTCCTCGCTCATGGTCCGGTTGCTCCCCATACCTTGACGATGTCCTCCGCCGCGGTCTCGCCGGAGCGGACACAGAGCGGGATGCCCACCCCGTCGTAGCCGGCGCCGGCCAGCGCGAGGGTCGGGTACGCATCCCGCAACGCCGCCCGGGCGGCGGCAACCCGGTCCAGGTGACCGGGGCCGTACTGGGGCAGGGCCGCGCCCCACCGCTGCACGTGGGTGGCGACCGGTTCGGGCAGGGGGATCCCGCCGTTGGCCCCCGCCACCAGGTCGGTCAGTTCCCGGTGGGCGGTGGCGACCAGCTCGTCGTCGGTCCGCTGCAGCAGGTGCTCCTCGCCGTACCGGCCGATCGAGACGCGCAGCAACACGACGCCGTCCGGCCGGCGCAGGTGCGGCCACTTGGTGGTGACGAACGTCGCCGCCTTGACCAGGGTTCCCTCCGTGGCGGGCACCAGGAATCCGGAGAGGTCCTCCGGCAACGCCTCGGCGGCCCGGGCCGGCAGGGCGAGGCTGACCAGCGCCACGCTGGCGTAGTCGAGCCGGCCGACCAGCGCGCCGACGGCGACGTCGACCCCGGCCAGCAGCCGGGCCGCCGGGCGGGCCGGCAGCGCCAGCACGACGGCGTCCGCCTCGACCAGTTCCGGGGCGCGGGTCGGGCCGACGACCAGCCGCCAGCCGCCGGGGACCGGGACCAGGTCCCGCACCGGCGCGTTCAACCGGATCTCCGCACCGCTCGCCTCGGCGGCGGCCGCGACCAGCCGGCTCACCCCGCCGGCCACGGTCGCGAAGACCGGTCCGCCCGGTGACCGCGCTGCCGCCGCCTGCGCCGCCCGGACCGCGCCCACCAGTGTCGACTCGGTCCGTGCCGCCCTGGCCAACGCCGGCATGGTGGTGGCCAGGGAGAGTTGGTCGGCGCGTCCCGCGTAGACGCCGCCCAGCATCGGGTCGACGAGCCGGTCGACCACGTCGGCGCCGAACCGGCGCCGGACCAGGTCGCCGACGGTGACGTCCTCGTCCGGACCGAGCAACGGCCGGCCGTCGTCGCGGTCCCGCTCCGGCTCCGGCCGGGCGACCGTCGCGACGGCGTCCAGGTCGCCGGGCACGCCGACCAGGGTGCCCGGGGGGACCGGGCGCAGCTGCCCGTCGATCGCCAGCGCCGCCCTGCCGGTGGCCGGGTGCACCAACGCGTCACCGAGCCCGACCCGGCGGGCCAGGGCGACCGCGGCGGAGTCCCCGCCGGCCGGGTCGCGGACCAGGAACGCCTCGGCGCCGAACTCGATCGTCGAGCCGGCGAGGGAGCCGGTCCGAAGCTTGCCACCGAGGACGTCGGACTGTTCGTACACCGTGATCCGGGTCCCGGCGGGGAGCCGGTCGCGAAGCCGGACCGCGGCGGCCAGTCCCGCGATCCCACCGCCGACCACGGCGACCCGTCCGCCCGGGCGTGTCCCGTCGTCCGATGCCCGGTTCCCGGCCCGCTCGCTCCGTTCGCTCACGCCTGCCGCCTTTCCCCGATCAGCCCGCGGACGCCTCGTGCACCAGGGCGACCACCCGGGTCAGCACGTCGGGGTCGGTCTCCGGGAGTACCCCGTGACCCAGGTTGAACACGTGGCCCGGGGCGGCCCGCCCTTCGGCGAGGACCCGCCGTACCTCCGCCTCGACAACCGGCCACGGCGCGAGAAGCACCGCCGGGTCCAGGTTGCCCTGCACCGCCCTGTCCGGTCCGATCCGCACGGTCGCCACGTCGAGCGGGGTACGCCAGTCGACCCCGACGACGTCCGCCCCGGCCTCGCCGAACGCGCCGAGCAGCTCCGCGGTGCCGACCCCGAAGTGGATGCGGGGCACGCCCGTGTCGGCCAGACCCCCGAGCACGGCCGCCGAGTGCGGCAGCACGAAACGGCGGTAGTCGGCCTCGGAGAGCGTCCCCGCCCAGGAGTCGAAGAGCTGCACCGCGGCGACGCCCGCGGCGACCTGCACCCGGAGGAAGGCGAGCGTGATCTCGGCCAGGCGGGCGAGCAGCGCGTGCCAGACCTCGGGCGCGCCGTGCATCAGGGCCTTGGTCCGGGTGTGGTTGCGCGACGGTCCACCCTCGATCAGATAGCTGGCCAGGGTGAAGGGGGCCCCGGCGAAACCGATCAGCGGGGTGGCGCCGAGCTCGGCGACGAGCAGACGGACCGCCTCGTCCACGAAGGACACGTCCCCGGGGTCGATCCGCCGGATCCGGGCCACGTCCTCGATGGTCCGCACCGGCTCCGCCACCACCGGTCCGGTACCGGGCACGATCTCCAGGTCCACCCCGGCCGCCGCCACCGGTACGACGATGTCACTGAACAGGATCGCCGCGTCGACACCGTGCCGACGGACCGGCTGAAGGGTGATCTCGGCGACCAGCTCCGGTCGGCGGCAGGACTCCAGCATGCCGATACCGCGTCGCACCGCGCGGTACTCCGGCAGCGACCGGCCCGCCTGGCGCATGAACCAGACCGGGGTGTACGGCACCGGTTCGCGCCGGCAGGCCCGGATCAGGGGTGAACAGGCCGGTCCGGAACGGACCGGATCCTCGCCCGGGGCGGCGTTGCCTGTCGTGGTGCTCATCGGCGCCATCGTGCCACGCACCCGCGGCACGACGACACGCGGCGCCGGGATTTGTGGCCCGGCCCGCCCCGTCCGGCCGCCGCCGTCCGCGCCCGCGGTCCCGGCGCGCGCCCGCCCACGGCCGGCCGCACCGCCCCGCCGGCCCGGCGGGCGCCACGTGACGTGCCGGCGCGGCGCTCCGGTGCCCCGGGCACGATCGGCTTAGGCTGCGGTCATGGCGCCCTCGATCGTCCAGCCGGAGACCTTCGCCCGCGCCGTGGCGGGGCTGCGCTCGGTGGTGCCGCGCGAGGAGATCGTCCTCGAGGAGGTCGGGGCCCCGCGACGACTCGCCCCGTACGCCTTCGCGCTCGGTGCCACCGTGTACCGCGACGGCGCGGAGGTGGCGATCGGACGGCTCATCCTGCTGCACGACCCCGCCGGACACGAGGCGTGGCAGGGAAACCTGCGCCTGGTCACCTACGTCACCGCCGAACTGGAGATCGACCTTGCCGCCGACCCACTCCTCCCGGGCGTCGGCTGGACCTGGCTCACCGACGCGCTCCACGCCCACGGGGCGGCGTACCGGGCGCTCGGTGGGACGGTCACCCAGACGATGTCCACCCGGTTCGGCGAACTCGCCGGGCCGCCCGCGGCCGGGGACGTCGAGATCCGGGCCTCCTGGACACCGGCCGACGACGACCTGCGGGCCCACCTGCAGGCCTGGTGCACCCTGCTGGCCTCCACCGCGGGGCTCCCGCCTCCCGGGGTGACCCTGCTTCCCCAGTCCCGCCCGGCCGGTGCGGCCTGACCCGTCCCGGTCCCGTGACCTGGTGTCGGGGCGCACCGGCCCGCCGCACCCGGCGGGTCCTCCCCCCGCGCGCCGTCGGGCTCGGATGTCCGTCTCATCCGTCACACCGGCCGACGGTTGGCAGTAGACTGGACTCGCCGGAGGTGGCTGCGGCGGCGTGATCCGGACGAAGACTAGGGTTGGCAGGTGACCGACGAACCACCCCTGCGCAGTCGGGCCACACCGCGCCGGGCAGGGGGCGAGCCACACAGCCGTCCTGCCTCCGTGCCGGTGTCCGAGACCCCGAGGCCCGACCCCACGCCCGGTGGGCCGGTGCCGCTGCTCACCCCGCGTGACGGCACCCCCGCCCCCGTCGAGACCCCGGCCGGCCTCGCCGAGGTCGTCGCCCGGTTCGCGGCCGGCACCGGTCCGGTGGCGATCGACGCCGAGCGTGCCTCCGGCTACCGCTACAGCCAGCGCGCCTACCTGGTGCAGCTGCGACGGGCCGGCGCCGGTACGGCGCTGATCGACCCACTTCCCCTGCCCGACCTGAGCGCCCTCGACGAGGCCATCGCCGACGCCGAGTGGGTGCTGCACGCGGCCAGCCAGGATCTCGCCTGCCTGGCCGAGGTGGGCCTGCGCCCGCGCCGGCTCTTCGACACCGAACTGGCGGCGCGACTCGCCGGATTCGAGCGGGTCGGCCTCGCCGCGCTGACCGAACAGCTCCTCGGCTACACCCTGGAGAAGCACCACTCCGCCGCCGACTGGTCCAGTCGGCCGCTGCCGGAGTCCTGGCTGACGTACGCCGCGCTGGACGTGGAACTGCTCGTCGAGCTGCGGGACGCGCTGGCGGTGGAGCTGGAACGCCAGGGCAAGACGACGTGGGCGGCGGAGGAGTTCGCCGCGCTCGTCGCCTCGGGTGCCCGGCCGCCGCGGCAACGTCCCGACCCGTGGCGGCGCACCTCGGGCATCCACCGGATCCGCGGCGCCCGGGCCCAGGCGCGGGTCCGGTCCCTCTGGTACGCCCGGGACGCGATCGCCGCCCGTCGTGACTCCGCCCCCGGCCGGGTACTTCCGGACTCCGCGATCATCGCCGCCGCCGAGCTGGATCCCCGGGACGAACGATCCCTGCTGGCCCTGCCCGGCTTCGGCGGCCGCTCCGTGCGGCGGCTGGCCCGGGTCTGGCTGGACGCGCTCGCCGAGGCCCGGCAGTTGCCCGAGGACGCGCTGCCCGTCGCTCCGACCGTCGAGGGTCCGCCGCCACCGCACCGGTGGGCGGAACGGGACCCGGCGGCGGCGGCCCGACTGGCCCGGTGTCGGGAGGTGGTGACCCGGATCGCCGCCGCGCACACCCTGCCGCCGGAGAACCTGATCACCCCGGACTCGGTCCGTCGGCTGGCCTGGCTCCCACCGGAGGAGATCACGCCGGAGACGGTCGCCGAGACGCTGCGCGGCTACGGTGCCCGGAACTGGCAGGTGGGGCTGATCGCCGAGGAACTGGCGAGAGCCCTGGCCGACCCGACCTGAGCGCCGAGCCCGACCCGGGCATCGAGCCCGGCCCGAGCACGGCGCCCGGCCCGACCCGAGCAGCGGGTCGGGCCGGCGGCACCCGGCTGGCGGGCCGGTGGCATCGAGGGTGGAGCAGCCTACGCGGACTCGACCGGGTCCGGGCCGAGCACCTCGGCGCGCCTGCGAGCCCACGCCAGCGAGTGCCGGATGCCGTCGGCCACGCTGAACTCCGGCTTCCAGTCGAGCAGGGTGCGGGCGCGGGCGCTGCGGGTGAACGAACCGGCGACGTCGCCCGGACGCGGCGGCGCCTCCCCGACCCGCAGCGGCCCGACGGCCTCGGTGAACGCGGCGACGAGTTCCCGCACGGTGGTCCCCTCCCCGGTGCCGAGATTGATCACCTCGACCGAACGGTCGCCGTCGGGGGGCAGGATCTCGTCGAACTTCAGCAGCGCCTGGACGTGGGCCCGGGCGAGGTCCCAGACGTGGATGTAGTCGCGGATGCCCGAGCCGTCCCGGGTCGGCCAGTCGGTCCCGGTGATGAAGAACACCTCACCGTTGTGGTAGGCGTCGATCATCTTGCCGAGGGCGTGGGTCGGACGGGCCGTCTGCAGCCCGGTCCGCAGCTGCGGGTCGGCGCCGATCGGGTTGAAGTAGCGCAGCGACAGCGCCCGCAGCGGGGTGGCCGCGGCGGCGTCGGCGAGAACCATCTCCATGACCGCCTTGGTCCGGGCGTACGGGCTGGTGGGCTCCAGCGGGGAGTCCTCGTCGACCGAGAAGTCCTCCCCGGTGCGGTAGATCGAGGCCGAGGAGCTGAAGACGTACCGCCGCACCCCGTTGCGGAGTACGTGGTCGATGAAGTCGATCGACTTGGCCACGTTCTCCCGGTAGTAGCGCAACGGCTCGGCGACCGACTCCGGCACCACGATCAGCGCCGCCGCGTGCACCACCGCGCTGATGTCCGGGTGCTCGGCGAAGATCCGGTCCAGCAGCGCCCCGTCGGCGATGTCCCCCTGGTAGAAGATGCGTCCCCGGGTGAACTCGATCCGCCCGGTGCTGAGGTTGTCCAGCACCACCGGCTCGATGCCGGCGTCCAGGCAGGCCGACGCCACCGTGCTGCCGATGAACCCGGCACCCCCCGCCACCAGTACCTTCACGCCTGATCCTTCCGCCCGGCCCACCGGCCGCTTGTCACGTTTCGCGGTCAACCTACCCGACCGCCCGACGACGCCACGCCGGGATGGTGTGGCCTGGACCACAGCGCCGGGTCGGGCCACCATAGTTACCGACTAGTAGCATCCGACGTACACGTCCGTGCCGGTGAGCTGTCGGTCCGCGGTGCCGCCCGGCGGTGCCGAGGCCGGACCTCGGTCGAGAAGGAGGCTCCAGTGCCCCGTGAAGTCCGGGACGTCGTCTTCGTCGACGGCGTCCGCACCCCGTTCGGAAAGGCGGGTGGGATGTACGCCCACACCCGCGCCGACGACCTGGTGATCCGCTGCATCCGCGAACTCATGCGACGCAACCCGCAACTGCCGCCGGAGCGCGTCGACGAGGTGGCCATCGCCGCCACCACCCAGATCGGCGACCAGGGCCTCACCCTCGGCCGGACCGCCGCCCTGCTCGCCGGGCTGCCGAAGACGGTGCCCGGCTACGCCATCGACCGGATGTGCGCCGGGGCGATGACCGCGGTCACCACCGTGGCCGGCGGGATCGCCATGGGCGCCTACGACGTGGCCATCGCCGGCGGCGTCGAGCACATGGGCCGGCACCCGATGGGCGAGGCCGTCGACCCGAACCCCCGGATCCTCGCCGAGAAGCTCGTCGACCCCTCCGCGCTGGTCATGGGCGCCACCGCGGAGAACCTGCACGACCGGCTGCCGCACATCACCAGGGAACGCGCCGACGCGTTCGCGCTCGCCTCCCAGGTCAAGACCGCCAAGGCGTACGCCAACGGCAAGCTCCAGCCCGACCTGGTGCCGGTCGCCACCCGGGACCCCGAGGCCGGATGGGGGCTGGCCACCGTCGACGAGGCGCCCCGCGACACCTCGATGGAGAAGCTCGCCACCCTGAAGACGCCGTTCCGGCCGCACGGCCGGATCACCGCCGGGAACGCGGCCGGGCTCAACGACGGGGCCACCGCCTGCCTGGTCGCCGCCGAGGAGGTGGCCCGGGAACTGGGGCTGCCGGTGGCGATGCGGCTGGTGTCGTACGCCTTCGCCGGTGTCGAGCCGGAGGTGATGGGCATGGGCCCGATCCCGTCGACCGAGAAGGCGCTGCGGCTCGCCGGCCTGACCATCGACGACATCGGCCTGTTCGAGCTGAACGAGGCGTTCGCCGTGCAGGTGCTGGCCTTCCTCGACCACTTCGGCATCGCCGACGACGACCCCCGGGTCAACCCCTGGGGCGGGGCGATCTCCGTCGGCCACCCGCTCGCCTCCTCCGGCGTACGGCTGATGACCCAGCTCGCCCGACAGTTCGCCGAGAAACCCGAGGTGCGCTACGGCATCACCGCGATGTGCATCGGCATCGGCATGGGCGGCACGGTGATCTGGGAGAACCCCAACTGGGAGGGTGCCAGGTGAGCACGAGCGACACCCCGGCCCCGCGGACCGAGCTTTGTGGACGGACGGTGACGAAGTGAGCCTGCGAAGCCCGAACGAGGTGGTGACCCGCGCGCTGCTGCGGCTGGTCGCCGTACCCGGCCTGGACCGGCCGGCCGCGCTGATCACCCTGGACAACGGTCATGACCACACCAGGCCGAACACCTTCGGTCCGGGCGGTCTGGCCAGCCTCGACACCGCGATCACCGAGGCGTTGGCCGCCGAGCCGGCGTTCGTCGCGGTCACCGGCAAGCCGTACGTCTTCTGCGTCGGTGCCGACCTGACCAGCCTGCCGCTGATCGCGGACCGCGACCAGGCCCGGGAGATCGGCCGGCTCGGGCACCGGGTCTTCGCCCGCCTGAGGGACAGCCCGGTGCCGACGTTCGCCTTCATCAACGGCGCGGCGATGGGCGGCGGCCTGGAGCTGGCGCTGCACTGCCACTACCGGACCCTCTCCAGCGGCGCCTCCGCGCTGGCGCTGCCCGAGGTGTCGCTCGGGCTGGTCCCCGCCTGGGGCGGTACCCAGCTGCTGCCGAACCTGATCGGCATCGCCGGCGCCGCCCAGGTGGTGATCCAGAACCCGCTCACCCAGAACCGGATGCTCACGCCGGCGCAGGCGGCCGAACTGGGCATCGCCGACCTGCTGCTGGAGCCGGCCGACTTCCTGGAGCGCTCGGTGGAGTGGGCCGCCGGGGTGGTCCGGGGCGACATCGAGGTGACCCGCCCCGAGGTCGACCGGGAGATGTGGGACGGGGTGATCTACTTCGCCCGGCAGATGCTCGACGACAAGCTGCACGGCGCGGCACCGGCCGCGTACCGGGCGTTGGAACTGCTGGCGTTGGCGAAGGACGCGGACTTCGCCACCGGCACCGCCGCCGAGGACGAGGCGCTGGCCGACCTGGTCTTCAGCCACGAGCTGCGCAGCGGCCTCTACACGTTCGACCTGGTGCAGCGCCGGGCCAAACGCCCGGTCGGGGCCCCGGACAAGGACCTGGCCCGCCCGGTGACCAAGGTCGGGGTCGTCGGCGCCGGCCTGATGGCCTCGCAGCTGGCGCTGCTCTTCGTCCGCCGGCTCAGGGTGCCGGTGGTACTGACCGACCTGGACCAGGCCCGGGTGGACCGGGGCGTGGCGTACGTCCACGCCGAGATCGACAAGCTGGTCGGCAAGGGCCGGCTCACCGAGGGCGCCGCCGCCACGCTGCACGGGCTGGTCAGCGGCTCGGTCGACAAGTCCGTCTTCGCCGACGCCGACTTCGTCATCGAGGCGGTCTTCGAGGACCTCGCGGTCAAGAAGCAGGTCTGGGCGGAGCTGGAGAAGATCGTCTCGCCGGAGGCGGTGCTGGCCACCAACACCTCCTCGCTCTCGGTCACCGCCATGGCCGCCGATCTGGAGCACCCGGAGCGGGTGGTCGGCTTCCACTTCTTCAACCCGGTCGCGGTCCTGCCACTGCTGGAGATCGTCCGGGGCGAGCGGACCGACGACGCCACCCTCGCCACCGCCTTCGCGGTCGGCCGGGAGCTGCGCAAGTCGTGCGTGCTGGTCGCCGACGCCCCGGCGTTCGTGGTGAACCGGATCCTCACCCGGTTCCTCGGGGAGATCCTCGCCGCCGTCGACGGCGGCACCCCGCTGGAGGTCGCCGACCGCTCGCTCGACCCGCTGGGGCTGCCGATGCGTCCGCTGGCGCTGCTGCAGCTCGTCGGGCCGGCGGTGGCCCACCACGTGGCACAGACCCTGCACGCCGCGTTCCCGGACCGGTTCGCGGTGAGCGACGCCCTGCGCCGGATCGTCGAGTCCGGCAGGCCGCTGCTGGTCGACGACGCGGTCAACCCCGAGGTGGCCGCGCTGCTCGAACCCGGAACCACCCCGCTGACCGCCGACGAGGTACGGCGCCGGGCCCTCGACGCGCTCGCCGAGGAGATCCGGATCATGCTCGACGAGGGTGTGGTCGCGGAGCCGCAGGACATCGACCTCTGCATGATCCTCGGCGCCGGCTGGCCCTCCCACCTGGGCGGGATCACGCCGTACCTGGACCGGACCGGCACCGCCGAACGGGTCACCGGCCGCCGCTTCCTCCCGCCGGGGGTCGCCACACTCCCCGCGTGACCCCCGGGGTCGCGGGGCCGGTGGTGTGCCGGCCCCGTGACCCCGGCCGGGCACGCCGCCACGCCGCGGCCGCGCCGGGCCGTCAGATCCGTGCCCTGGCCGCCTTCCGCGCGGACTTCGACCGGCGACCGGTGGAGCGGCCCGAGCCGGTGTGCCCGGCCCGGGAGCGGCGGCCGAGCTCGGCCTCCAGGGCGTCGAGCGCCGCGCGCAGCTCGCGCAGCCGCGCGTCCAGGTCGGAGGGCTCCCGCGGCTGACCCGGACCGGCCCGTCCGGGCACCGGCGCCCGAGCGGGCCGTGCCACGGTCGGGTCCGGACCGGCCGGTGCCCCGGGCGCGGGCGCCGGGACGGTGCCCGGCGGACGCGGGCGACGCTCCGGCCGCTCCGCCTGGTGGGCCTCCTCCAGGGCCTTCACCACGATGCCGACCAGCAGGTTCGTCAGCAGGTACGACGCCAGGACCACGTAGGAGCCGTAGTACAGGATGCTCCACTCGGAGACGGACCGACCCGCCTCCAGGGCGTCGGTGATGCCGTCCAGCGAGAGCAGCAGGAACAGGGTGAGCATCGCGCGGCCGACGGTTCCGTACTTCTCGGGGTAGACGTCACCGAAGGCCATCCAGCCCACCATGGCGTACAGGTAGATGGTCAGGGTCGCGACCAGCAGGAAACCGGCCAGCCCTGGCAGGCTGCGCAGCACACCGCCGATCACCACCCGCAGGCTGGGGAAGAGCCGTACGGCCCGGACGATCCGCGCCAGCCGGACCAGGCGCAGCAGGGTGATGCTCTCCCGTACGCCCGGCAGCAGCGGTGCACAGACGATCGCCAGGTCGAAGAGGTTCCAGGGGTCGCGGAGGAAGGTGCGCGGGGCGGTGAGGTGGGCGCCGAACCGCAGCGTCAGCTCGACCACGAGCAGGGCCAGGCAGGTGCGTTCGACGGCCAGCAGGACCACCCCGGCATGGGCGACCACCCGGTCGTAGGTCTCGGCACCGAGTGTGAGCGCGTTGATGATGATCAGCGCGAACGAGACGGTGGTGAACCAGTCGGCCTCGACGATGCGGCCGCACCGGTCCGCCGCTCGCGCCCGGAGTCCTCGCCGTCGCCGGGACGGCCCCCCAGCCCTGTCGTCCACGCCGGCACTCTCCCCAGTGGATGGTCCTGTCGGCTGGCCAGCGTAGTTCGTGGTGGACGTCCCTCTCCGCCCGCACCGGCGGCGCGGGCGGAGAGGCGACTGGTCCGCTCCGTGCCGTCGCCACCGCCGCCCGAGGGCCGGGGGCCCGACGTGGCCGCACGTCCACGGCACGGTGCCCGACCGGACGTCGCGTCCGCGCTCAGCCGCCGGCCGCCGCCAGCTCGGCGGCGCCGCGCGCGACACAGAACTCGTTGCCCTCCGGGTCGGCCAGCACCACCCAGCCGGTGCCGTCCGGGCGCCGGTGGTCGGCGACCAGCGTCGCGCCGATGCCGAGCAGGCGCCCGACCTCGTCGTCCCGGGTCCGGTCGGTCGGCCGGAGACAGAGGTGCACGCGGTTCTTCACCGTCTTCGGCTCCGGCACCCGTTGGAAGTAGAGGTTCGGACCGCCGGCGTCCGGCGCCGGCAGCACCGCCTCCGGGTCACCCGGGTGGTCCTGCGGGTGTCGGGAGCGGCCGAGCACCTCCGCCCAGAACCCCGCCAGGGCGTAGGGGTCGGCGCAGTCGAAGCTGATGAGGTGGATGGACGAGGTCACGCTGATCCTCCGGATCGGGAACGTGCGCCTCGGGAAGACGTCAGCGGGACCGGTACCGAGGCGCGGGACGGGACAGGACGAACATCGACCGCACCTCCCTTCGCACTCCGGGCTGACGCGGGAGAGCATCACACGTCGAGCCCGGTCCGGCAAGCGAATTTCAACCAGACGACCAACCCCGGTGGCCGACCCCCGGCGGAACGCGGACAGCGACGCCCGGGGCGACCGGGCAACCACCGGCACGACGGGCGTCGTGGTGGCGCCACCGCGGACTCACCTGCTCTGCAGGTTGGCGACGTCGTAAGGTGCGCCCGCACCGGGCACGCCGACCGCCGCCGAGGCGGCGACCACCGGCGTGGTCTCGGCCGCCGGCAGGCGTACCGTCACCTCCAGCCCGCCGCCCTCCTGGGCGACCGCGCTGACCGTGCCGCCGTGCGCGTCGCAGACCGCGCGGACGATCGACAGGCCCAGCCCCGAACCTCGGGCGCCCGTCCGCTCCCGGCCTCCCCGGCGGAACGCCTCGAAGAGCCCCGGCACGTCCGCCGGGTCCACCTCGAAACCGGTGTTCCCCACCACCAGCCAGGCGTGCTCACCGTTGGACCCGGTCGACACCCAGATCCGGCCGTTCAGGTGGTTGTAGCGGACCGCGTTCTCGATGAGGTTGCCGGCCAGCCGTTCCAGCAGCCCGGGGTCACCGATCACCGGTGCCGGCGCCAGCGCCGTGTCGATCTGAAGTCGAAGCCGGGTCGCCTCGGCCCGGACCGCCGACAGCGCCGCGGCGACCCCGGTGGCGAGGTCGGCCGGGACCTTGCGGGCCAACCGCCGGCCCGCCTGAGCCTCGCTGCGGGCCAGCACCAGCAGCGCGTCGACCAGGTTGTTGGCCCGCTCGGAGGCCTCCCGCACCACCGTCGCCATCCGCCGGTACTCCGCCACGTCCGCCTCGTCGTCGGCCAGCGTCACGTCGATCTCGGTCCGCATCACCGCCAGCGGCGTACGCAGTTCGTGCGAGGCGTTGGCGACGAACCGCCGCTGTGCCTCGAACGCCTTGGCGATGCGGTCCAGCATCGCGTCGAAGGTGGCGGCCAGCTCGGCCACCTCGTCGTCGGCGCCCGAGTAGCGGATCCGCTGGTCCAGGGTGGCCTCACCCAGCCGCCGCGCCGTCGAGGTGACCTGCTGCAGTGGGCGCAGCGCCCGGCCGACCACCAGGTACGCCCCGGCGATCCCGACGATGCTGATCACCAGCAGCGCGGCCAGCCCCTTCACCAGCAGCTGCCAGGACTGGGCCCGGAGCAGCTGCTCCTGCCACTGTCTGGCGTCCAACCGCCGGCCGTCGGTCAGCTCGACGACCGTCCCCGGCGCCAGCTGGTCGGTGGGGCGCAGCGCGTCGCCGACCAGCAACCAGGCGAGCAGCAGCAGGATCACCCCGGCACCGACCAGCAGCACCCCGTTGAGCAGGGTCAGCCGCAGCCGCAGGGTCGGGCGGATCCAGGGCCGACGGCGGGTCAGATAGACGGTCATGCCCGGCTCCCACCGGCGTCGGCGGCGGAACCGCCCCGGCCGGAACCGCCCGGTTCGGAGACCCGGTAACCGGCGCCGACCACCGTCTCGATCAGCGGCGGATCGCCGAGCTTCTTGCGCAGCGTCATCACGGTCACCCGGACCGTCGTGGTGAACGGGTCCGTGTTGGCGTCCCAGACCCGTTCCAGGAGTTCCTCGCTGGAGACCACCGCACCCCGGGCCTTGAGCAGCTCCTCCAGCACCCCGAACTCCTTGCGCGTCAGGTCGACGACGACGCCGCCCCGGGTCGCCACCCGCCTGGCCGGGTCGACCACCAGGTCGGCGACGCGGAGCACCGGTGGCGTGGCCGGGGTGGCCCGGCGCCCGAGGGCCTGCACCCGGGCGACCAGTTCCTCGAAGGCGAACGGTTTCGGCAGGTAGTCGTCGGCACCGAGTTGCAGTCCCTCCACCCGGTCCGCGACGGTCCCGCTGGCGGTCAACATCAGTACCCGGGTGAGCCTCCCCGAGGCGGCCAGATCCGCACAGATCTGGTCACCGTGGATGCCGGGCAGGTCCCGGTCGAGAACCACCACGTCGTACCGGGTGACAAAGGCCATCTCGTGCCCGGTGGACCCGTCGTAGGCGACGTCCACCGCCATGCCCTTACGGCGCAGTCCTCGCGCGATCGCGTCCGCCAGGTTGCGCTCGTCCTCCACCACCAGTACCCGCACCACGACCTCCCGCTCCCTCTCCCGACAACCTATCGGCGCGGAACAAGCCCGCAACCTGGGCTCACGGCCGCGCGGGCAGCGCCCACAGCCCGACGGAGGCGTCCACGCGCCGGCACCACAACCACCGCCCGGCGAGCCCACAGTCTCCGGAGACGCCCCGCACCACGGTCACCAGCCGGACCTGCCCGGCTGCCGGATCGAGCTCCGCCACCCGGGTGCGCCCGTGCGGGTCGGTCCGCACCCCGACGAACCGCGCCCCCGACCCGTCCGTCAGAAGCTCCCAGACGCCCAGTTCGGCGACGGGGCGGCCGGTGTCGGGGTCGAGGACGGCGAGCGCACCGGGCCGGCCGTGGCCGGCCGCGGCGCTGGCCACCAGCACCCCGCCGACGCGGTACAGGTTGACCCAGCGGCGGTCCGTCCAACGGGTGCGGCCGGTGTCGGGATCCCAGACCCGCACCCCGCCGTCGTCGCGGTAGCTGCAGAGGAAGGGCTCGCAGGACACCGGGCCCAGCTCGCGGTCGCCGATCGGCGCCGACCATCGGCGGTCCAGCTCCGGCAGCCCGTACGCGGTGACCGTTCCCGCCTCGTACATGACGAACAGGTCACCGACGATCCCACCGGACCAGCGGGGATCGGGCCCCGCGCCGGGCGCCGGCAGCACACCCGCCCGGAGCAGGGCTCCGGTGGCGGCGTCCCGAATCTCCACCCGACCCGACGGCAGGACGACCAGCAGGGTCCGGGCCCGGTCCGCGGAGTCGGACCAGTGGTGGCGGCGGGCACCCGGCGGGCTCGACAACGACCAGCGGACCGCCCCGGAGGCCGGATCGAGCGCCACCAGGGTCGTCAGCGGATCATGGCCCGCCGCCGCGGCCCCCGGCCCCTCCGGCCCGGCGGTCCCGAGCAGCAGGTCGCCGGTGACGCTGACCGCCTCCAGCCGCCCCGACCGTTCCCAGCGCGGGGTCCCGCTCGTCACGTCCAACGCCCGCACCGTTACCGCACCGGACCGGTACGGCCGCGTCGTCAACAGCAGGGTCCCGTCCCGCACCGTCGAGGCGAGCACGTCCCCGTCGGGCAGCCGGATCCGCCACGCGGGGGCGAGCTCGGCGTCGCCGGGCGGACCGCTCGGGAGCCGGTAGGCGGTCAACTCCTGCCCCACGTCGCCGGGCCCGGGCGGGTCGGTGACGAAGAGCCAGTCCCCGACCACGGCGACGGAGGCGCCGAGCCGGGCCGGCACGCCCAACTCCGGCAGCGGTCGTGGCAGGGGATCCCCGGCGGCGAGAAGCGTGAGCGAGCCGACCAGCACCGCCGCGAGAGCGGCCCGGCGCGCGTCCCGCCGGTGTCGCGCCGACCCGCCGCGGTACCCCCCGGGCGGGTCGGTATCCGGCCCGTTCCGGCCGGCGGGCACCCCGGGGCCGAGTTCACCCAGATCGATGACGGGCATCCGGCCTCTCCTCTCCGGCAACGTCGTCCCAGCCGGGCGGACCGCAGCGGGTGATGGCAAATCGGGCAACCGCCACCGGTACGATGGCGCCTCGTGGCAGTTCCGGTGGCGAAAGATTTTCCAGACGCCGAGGCCGACACGACCGACACCGGTCGACGCCGTCCCCGGCGCAGGTTGCGCCCCCCCGCGCGGGCCGACGTCCTGGCCATCGGAGCGTACGTCCTGGTGGGCATCTATGTCTGCGCCCACTACTGGGCCGACGTCAACCACCGGGTCTCGTCACACCTGCCCACCGACCACAGCTGGTTCGAGTGGCTGCTGTCGCACGGCGCCTACTCGGTGCGGCACCTGGAGAACCCGCTCTTCTCCACCCGGCAGAACGCGCCGGACGGCGTCAACATGATGGCCAACACCTCGGTGCTGGGGATCAGCATCCCGTTGGCGCCGCTGACGATGCTGTTCGGCCCGCAGGTGACGTACGCGCTGTATCTCGGTGGCGCGTTGGCGGCGACCGCCGCGACCTCCTACTGGATGCTCTCCCGCCACCTGGTCGCCTCCCGGGCGGCGGCCTTCGTCGGCGGCGCCTTCCTCGGCTTCGCGCCCGGCGTCATCCACCACGCCAACGGGCAGCCGAACTTCACCTCCAACTTCCTGCTGCCGGTCATCGTGGCCCGGGTGCTGCGGCTCGGCGAGCCGGGACGCTGGTTGCGCAACGGCGTGGTGCTCGGCCTGCTGGTGGCGTACCAGATCTTCATCAACGAGGAGATGCTGCTGCTCACCGCGCTGGCGTGCGCGGTGATCGTGCTGTTGCGCGCGGCCTTCCGCTGGTCGCGGACCCGGGCCGAACTCCGGACGTTCCTGCGCGCGCTCGGCGTCGGCGGCGGGCTGGCGCTGCTGCTGGCCGGCTATCCGATCTGGTACCAGTTCAACGGTCCGCAGTCCTACCGGGGCCTGCAGGGCGGGGTCTTCCACAGCTGGGGCGAGGACCTGAAGGCCTTCGTGACGTATCCCCGGGACAGCCTCGGCGGCACTCCGGAGGTGGAGCAGACCATCGGGCTGACCGAGCAGAACACCTGGCTCGGCTGGCCGTTGGTGGGCCTGGCCGTGCTGGTCGCCGTGCTGCTCTGGCGGACCTCGCTGACCGCCCGGATCGCCAGCCTGGTCGGCGTTCTCTTCGCCGTCGCGTCGCTGGGCCCGCAGCTCCGCGTCGGCGGGCGGTTGACCGACGTCGAGGGCCCGTGGCACCTGCTGCCGGACGACCTGCCGCTGGTCGAGATGATGATGCCGACCCGGATGAGCCTGGTCACGGTCGGCGCGGTCGGCGTGCTCGTCGCACTCGCCTGGGACGAGATCGCGAAGGCCCGGCCGGACGCCGCGCCACAGTCCGCGACGGGTGCCGGGCTCCACCGGCGGGTGCGGGTCCTGGCGTACGGCGCGGTGGTGCTCGCGCTGCTGCCGGTCGTCCCCCGCCCGCTGCCGGCCCAGCACGTGGACCCGCCGCCGCGGTTCATCACCTCGGGCGCGTGGCGGCCGTACGTGCCGGAGGGGCGCACCCTGGTGCCGGTACCGATTCCGAGCAACGTACACGGGCTCTCCACGCTGCGCTGGAGCGCGCTGACCGGGCATGAGTTCCCGATCCCGGCGGGCTACTTCATCGGCCCGGACGCCGAGGGCAACGGGGTGTTCGGCGCCCCGTCCCGCCCGACCAGTCTGCTGGTCTACCACACGATGGACCGGGGCGTGGCGCCGGCGATCACCGAGGAGCACCGGCGGCAGGCGGTCGAGGACCTGCGGTTCTGGCGGGCCTCCGTGGTGGTGCTCGGCGACCACCCGGCCGCGCCCGCGCTGCACGTGCTGCTGGCCGGGCTGCTCGGCCCCGGCCAGCGGGTCGACGACGTCTGGCTCTGGGACGTGCGCGACCTGGTGGGGTAGCCCCGGCACCCCGGCGGGTGTCACCCCAGGTGCCGGACGTCCCAGACCCAGGCACCGGAGATCTCCCGCCCCGGTCCGAGGAGCCGGTCGAGGGTCTCCTTGACCGGGGCGCCCCGATGCAGGCCGCCCTGCACCACGATCGCCGCCCGCCAGTACCGGAGATCCTCGACCGCCTGCCGTCGCTCGGCCTCGCCGATCGGCGGCACCTCGCCGGTGACCGCCACCCGGTCCAGCAGGATCGCGGTCGGCCGGTCGGGCGCCCCCCAGCGGCCCCGCGGGTCGTCCGGGCCGGCCGGCCCGATGAAGTACCCGCCGGGGGCGGTGAAGGCCAGCCCGGTGCGGGCCGACCAGTACATCCCGGCCGTCGCCTCCCCGCCGGTGGTCGGCGGCACCGGGACCAGGGTCCGGCCCGGCGGCACGTACTCCCGCCACTGCCCGCTCGCCACGAACTCCGGCACCGGCCAGACCGGTTTGGTCCGCAGCGGCGCCGGCGCCAGCGGCAGCAGCGCGGCGACAACCGCACCGGTCCAGAGCAGCCGGACCGGTACCCACCCGCCGGCGGGTACCGGTCCGGCCACCGCCGGCCGCCGGTACACCCGGTCGAGGGAGACCGCCAGCAGGATGGCGATGATCGGTACGCAGACCAGCGGGAACCGCGCGGGCACCGCCAGGTCGAGCAGCGGTAGGCCGTCGACCAGCCGGTACGGTCCGGGCACGCCGGTCGGTTTCCCGTTCAGCCGGATGTCACGTCCGAGCGACAGCGCGGCGAAGACCACCGCGCAGAGCGCCAGCGCCTTCACCATCGGCCGCCGCCACTGCCAGACCACGACGACCGCGCAGAGCACGATCAGGGCGAGTCCGAAGAAGGAGTTCTCCTCGGTCGGGTTCGGCGAGAGCAACCCGGGCACCGCGTCGAAGCCGGTGATCGACTGCCGGGCGGCGGCGGTGAACGACGCGAGGTCCAGGGTGTACGACGCGGGGTCGAAGGGCAGGCCGCGGTAGTGGCCGGGTCCGAAGAACTGGAACCAGAGCGGATAGCCGAGCAGCACCACCCCGGTCAGCGTTCCGACGCCGAGCCGGCCGAGGAAGGCCGGCGCCAGCCGCCGGGCCGACGCCGGCGCGGCCGCCGCGTAGCCGACGGTGAAGAGCCCGCAGGCCAGCACCAGGAAGACCAGCACCTCCTCGCCCAGGAAGACCTGGTAGGCCACGAGCAGGCCGAGCAGGACGCCGCGCCGGAGCACCCGGTCGGGACGGGGGTCGAAGACCACGGCCAGGATCGCCGGCACCAGGAACTGCGAGATCATGTGCAGGTGGCCGGTGGCCTGCGAGATCATGCCGGGCGCGTAGCCACAGAAGAGCCCGCCGACCACGGCGCCGACCCGGACGACGCCGAGCCGGCGGGAGAGGAACAGGTACCACGCGGTGGCGGTGCCGGCGAGGGAGAGGACCACGGCGAGCAGGTACGCCACCCGCGAGCCGAAGAGCACCGTCACCGGAGTCAGCGGTACGCCGAGCCCCAGCACCGAGGTGTTCGCCATCAGGTTGATCCCGTCCGGGGCGTTCAGCGCGGTGCTGTAGAGCGGGTTCTCCCACGAGGTGACCGCCCGTGCGGCACGGGCGAGCATCCACTCGAAGAGCATCGTGTCGTTGTCCGCGTACGTCATCCGGTCGGGGTGCCGCCACAGTTCTCCGGTGACGTAGCCGGCGACGGCGAGGTAGAGCAGGACCACCGCGGCGTCCGGCCACGGTCGGCGCCACCGGAGCCGGTCTGACAGCCGGATGGCACGACCGGACGCCCCGCGCGGCACCGCGTCGGGTGGGGCCGCGGCGTCGGGCGCGGCCGGGTGGGACGGACCCGCCCCGCTCACCCGACGGTGCGGCTGGTCAGGGGCCGCACGTCCCACAGCCACACGTCGTCGACCCGCTGCGCCGGTCCGACGAGCTGGTCCACGGTGCGGCGCAGCGCCTCGACGTTCTCCTGGTCGACCGGCAGGACCAGGATCGCCGCCCGCCACCAGCGCAGCTCGTCCAGGCTCCGGCGGCGCTGGCGGTCGGTCAGGGTGACCGGCCGGCCGGTGGTCGAGACCCGGTCCAGCAGGGCGCTGAGGCCGCTCGGTCGCCCGCCGAACCGGCCCGGATCACCGCTGTTGCCGTTGCGCGGCGCCAGGAAGTAGCCACCCGGGATCCGGAAGTCCAGGTTGGTGGCGGCGGCCCAGCGCATCCCGTGGGTGTGCCCCATGGCGGGGATCGGCACCGGCACCAGGGTCTGGTCGTCCGCCACGTACGGTCGCCACTGGCCGGAGGTGATGAAGCGCGGTACCGGCGGTCGGCTCACCTCACGCAGTGGCAGCGGAAAGATCGGCAGCAGCGCGATGACGAGTGCGGTCACCACGACCGTCCGCACCGTACGGCGGTCGGCGATCTCCAGCGCCCAGGCCCGGTCGGTGGCCAGGGCGAGCAGCACTCCGATCACGACGGTGGTGATCAGGCCGAACCGGGTCGGCACCACCGCGTCCAGCAGCGGCGCCTTGACCAGGATGTCCCACGGCCCCCAGTAGGCACCCCGGTTCCACCAGGAGATCCGCTCGCCGAGGGAGAGGATCGCGAAGATCAGGCCGGTCGCGGCGAGCGCCCGGATGATCACCTCCCGGCGGAGCCAGACCACGATGGCCACGGTCAGCAGCGCGAGGCTCCAACCGAAGAAGGCGTTCTCCTCCGAGTAGTTGGGGGCCAGGTCCAGGTTCGCCCGCTCGTTGCCGCCGAGGGTGGTGGAGCCGGGGGCGAAGAAGGCGGCGATGTCGTTGCCGTAGTCCCGGACCGCGTCGCTGAGCCCGTGGTACGCCTGCCTTCCCGCGAACTGCACGGTGAGCGGGTACGCGAGCAGCGCCCCGGCCAGCACGGCGCAGACCGCGAGCCCGCCGAGGAGCGGCCGCCACGCCGTCCGCCACCGCCCCGGCTGCTGCACCAGGACGGCGAGGAGGAAGACCCCGCAGGCCAGGGCGGTGAAGAGCAGGATCTCCTCGTTGATGAAGGCCTGGTACGTCACCAGCAGCGCCAGGATCACCCCGTCCCGGATCACCCGGGTGGAGCGGGTCAGCACCAGGACCCGCCAGACGATGAAGGGCAGCAGGAACTGGGAGATGATGTTGGGGTGCCAGTTGGCGTGCGAGAGCATCGCCGGGGAGAAGCCGCAGAACCACCCGCCGACGATGGCCGCGACCGGCGCCGTCGTCAGGTGCCGGGAGATGACGTAGTACCAGGCGGAGGCGGTGCCGGCGAGGCCGAGTGTCACCAACACCACGAACGAGACGGCGGGCCCGAACAGCAGGGTCACCGGGACCATGGGAATGCCCAGCCCCAGGATCGCCGTGTTGGCCATCAGGTTGACCCCGTCAGGGTAGTTCAGCCGGTCGGTGAAGAACGGGTACTCGCCGTACAACACCACCCGGACGGAGTGGGCGAGGAAGTACTGCACCTGGGCGGGGTCGCTGCTGTAGAGCGCGGCCACCCGGCCGGCGGGGTCGAGCCAGATCTGGCTGGTCACCCAGAGCGCCGCGAGCAGGAAGGCGGCGTAGACCGCCAGGTCGCGCCGCCAGGTCGGCCACCGCGGTGGTCGGGGTGTCCCGGCTCCGGTGGTCCGGTCCGGCGTGCCCGGCTGCTTCTCGGGGCGTGCCGCGGTCGCCTCGGCTCCGGTGACCGCGTCGGCCCCGGGGTCGGCCGCCGTGCGGTCGTCACCGTCCGAACCGGCCGGCGGGGCCGCACCACGGCCCGCCGGATGCGCCACACCCGGATCGGTTCCGGTCACCGCTGCGCCACCGGGCCCGGTGTCCGTCGGGTCCGGCGGTGATTCGAGACGTGGTGCGGCAAGCGTCACAGTCGGCGGAGTCTACCGGAGTATGTCCCGGGTTCCCGGAGCCTGGGCGACTCGTTGTCGCTGGGCGAACAGCGACGTCAGCAGATCGGACGGCGAGCCGGACGCCACCGGCTGTCCTTTCCCGGGTCTGGCCAGACGGGTGCCCGAGATCTCGTAGGATGTGGCTTCTGTAGACAGCTGAGACGGATCGGGGGCACAGAGGTGGGCCCAGTCCCTCGTCTGGGGGTGGCTGCCGCCGGGTTGGCGCTGACTCTCGCCACGGCCGGGTGCGGCACCATCCCGACGGAACCTCCGGTGGCGCTCCGGGTGGGTTACGACACGCTCGACGGCACCCTGCCGGTGTGGCCTCCCCGGGGTGGACTCGCCAACGATCCACAAGCGACCGCCGCGGTGGCCGAGGCGGTCGACCGCTGGCGCTCGCCGGTGGACGACCGGGTCCACCTGCCGTCCTCGGGCATCCTCTGGCTCGGTGAGCTGGAGGGGAGCCGGCGCGCGGTCGTCGCCGCCGACGTGCCGGGCGAGGCGGCGTCCTGGCTGCTGCAGTTGACCGGCGAGGGCGACCGCTTCACGGTCGACCGGGCGGTCGAGTACACCGACCCGGGCTACCTGGTCTACTCCGACGTGCTGCCGCTACAGCTTCCCTCCGGTCGGCGGTACCTGGTCTCGGCCCGGGTGGAGCGGCTGCTCGGTCCGGACCGTCGACCGTTGACCGTCACCGATGGCCTGACCGACCCGGTGCCCGTGCCGTCCTGCGCCGCCGTCACCATCTCGGCCCGGCTGCGGCCCAGCGAGTCACTGCCGAACGGCAAGGCCGCGGACCGGCTCGTCGATCTGGGCACCGGCATCGCCGACCCGCGGTATCCGCTGGTCGGGGACGACACCGGATCGGGTGCCCGGGCACTCGACGGCCTCGACACCTGTGCGCTCGCCGCGAAGACCGGCCCGTTCGGGAGCATCCCGCACCGCGTGCTCGACCGGACGAGCCCGGACTCCGTTCCCGCGTCCTGGCCGATCGACAGGATCTCGACCAGGTCGCTGGGTGAGGTCGAACTGGACGGTGCCGACGCGCCGTCCCGCCTGGAGGAGCTGACCTGGCGGACCGACCAGGGAATGATGACCGCCGTCGTCCTCCGCCCCGCCGACGGCCCGGCGGTGGTGTCGGCCGCCGACCGCAAGGAGCCGCTTCAGGTGTACGTCGTACCGACGACACCGCCGATCGTGGTGTTGACCTGGGAAAACCCCACGGACAACAGTCTGGTGCTGCCACCGGACACCACCCGGCGGCTCGACCGCCCGGGGCTGGTGGTGGTGGACAGGCCAGCCGAGAAGGCGACGTTCACCCTCATCGGCCCCGACAGGACGATCAGGCGCTCGGTCAACCCGTCCTGACCGCGCTCCGCCCCGCGGGCCCCGGACGTGACGCCGAGGCCCGACGGAGCGAAACGTTGGGTTCCGGTCCACCGCCCGGCCGGGGCAGGCGCGCCGTCCCCTCCTGCCGCCTTCCCGGCCGGACACCGCGCGGCACACCGCGTCCCGCGGGGCCGCCACCGGCGCAACCCGCGGTCGCGCCCGGTCAGCCGCGGCCGTTGCCGCCCTTGGCCGCCCGGGCACCGCTCGTGGTCACCCGTACCGGAGCGATCGACTCGTCGTCGAGCTGGGAGATCCAGCCGGTGACGTTGCGGGCCACGTCCTGCGCGGTCAGCCCGAGGTCGGCGAGGATCTGCCCCCGGCTGCCGTGCGGATGCCAGTCCACCGGCACACCCAGGTCCCGCAGCGGGACCCGCACGTCGGCGTCGCGCAGCGCCTTGGCCAGGGCGTCGCCGACGCCGCCGGCGCGGACCCCGTCCTCGACGGTGACCACCAGCCGGTGCGTCCCGGCGAGGGTGACCAACTCCGGCGGAATCGGCCGGACCCAGCGCGGGTCGACCACGGTGACGCCGTAGCCCTGCTCGGCCACCCGGGCGGCCACCTCGACCCCGAGCTGCCCGAAGGCGCCCACCGCCACCAGCAGCACGTCGCTGCGGTCCGACTCGGCCAGCACGTCCACCCCGCCCGACGGCGACCCGGCGACGGTGAACCTGCGGATCGCCGGAAGGTCGGCGGCGACCGCGCCGGTCGGGAAGCGCAGGATGGTCGGTCCGTCCTCGACCGCGATCGCCTCGCGCAGCTCGGCCCGGAGCGTGGCGGCGTCCCGGGGCGCGGCGACGCGGAGCCCGGGTACCACGCCGAAGACGGACAGGTCCCAGATGCCGTAGTGGCTGGGCCCGTCCGGTCCGGTGATCCCCGCCCGGTCCAGCACGAAGGTGACCGGCAGTCGGTGCAGTGCCACGTCGAGCAGCACCTGGTCGAAGGCCCGGTTGAGGAAGGTCGCGTAGACCGCGACCACCGGGTGTAGCCCGCCCATGGCGAGGCCGGCGGCCGAGGTCACGGCGTGCTGCTCGGCGATGCCGACGTCGTAGACCCGCTCCGGGTACTTGCGGGCCAGGGCGGCGATACCGGTCGGTTCGGCCATCGCGGCGGTGATGCCGACGACGTCCGGCCGCTCGTCGGCGATCGCGACCAACTCGTCGGCGAAGACGTGGGTCCACTTCACCGACGGTGCGGCCAGTTGCTTGCCGGTCCGCACGTCGAACGCGCTCGGGCCGTGCAGGCAGTCCGCCTCGTCCTCCTCGGCGGGACGGTAGCCGAGGCCCTTGCGGGTCACCGCGTGCACGATCACCGGTCCGCCGAAGCCCCGGGCCCGCCGCAGCGCCGACTCCAGCGCGGCGACGTCGTGCCCGTCCACCGGTCCGACGTACTTGATGCCGAGGTCCTCGAACATCGCCTGCGGGGCGACCGCGTCCTTGATGCCCTTCTTGACCGCGTGCAGCACCTCGTACATCGGCTTGCCGACCAGCGGGGTCGAGCCGAGCGCCTCCTTGACGGTGTCGAGCACCTTCTCGTAGCTCGGGTTGAGCCGCAGGGTCGCCAGGTGGTCGGCGAGACCGCCGATGGTCGGGGCGTACGACCGGCCGTTGTCGTTGACGACGATGATCAGCGGATTCCGGGCGGCGGCGATGTTGTTCAGCGCCTCCCAGCACATGCCGCCGGTGAGCGCCCCGTCGCCGACCACCGCCACCACGGCCCGCGACTCGCCCCGCAGCGCGTACGCCTTGGCCAGCCCGTCGGCGTAGGAGAGCGCGGTGGAGGCGTGCGAGTTCTCGATCAGATCGTGCTCGCTCTCGGCCCGGCTCGGGTAACCCGACAGCCCGCCGCGCTGGCGCAGCTGGTCGAAGCCCTCCTGCCGGCCGGTGAGAATCTTGTGGACGTACGCCTGGTGGCCGGTGTCGAAGAGCAGCCGGTCCCGGGGTGAGTCGAAGACCCGGTGCAGCGCGATGGTCAACTCGACGACGCCGAGGTTGGGGCCGAGGTGCCCGCCGGTGCGGGAGACCTTGGCGACGAGGAAGTCCCGGATCTCGGCGGCGAGCAGCACCAGCTCCTCGCCGGACATCCGCTTGACGTCCTGGGGGCCCCGAACCGTGCCCAGCAGGCGCCCGGTGGCGGTGCCGCGCTCCGTCTCCTCCTGCTCCGCGGTCATGCCATCACCCCGCCCCGGTCGGCGAGGGTGTCGGGCCGCACGGCACCGGGCTGGCTCAGTCGCTCCCTACGCAGGCTCATAGCCGCAGAGTCTATCGGGACGGGCACGACGCGCAGCCGGGCAGCCGAGACGGCGATGCCGAATCGGGGGATGTCCGGGGCGAACCGGCGAACGGCGACGGTCCTGCCCATCGCCGGACGTACGCTCCCGGTGGTCGCC
>Ga0310834_100169_pt1 | contig 104490 bp, 106 predicted proteins | sample SM_ome_2_FD_201314 | JGI IMG/M metagenome (GOLD analysis project Ga0310834, IMG submission 201314) | Sorghum-adapted microbial communities enriched on stacked mutant (SM) sorghum from Joint BioEnergy Institute, Emeryville, California... ...
CCCACGGCCGGTCGCCCGGCCGTGGGCCCGCGCCGCTGGTGGCACGCAAGCCACACGCCGACAGTCACCCGGTGACACCTAGTTGCCCGACTCGACGGGCAGGCCCACGGCCACCCAGTCCTCGATGCCCTCGCGGTACTTGCGCACGTTGGTGTAGCCGAGCGCGATCAGCCGCTCGGCGACCCGCTCGCTGTTCGGGCACGCGGCGTTGGAGCAGTACGTGACGATCGGGGCTGACTTGTCCGGCAGCAGCTCGGCCGCCCGCGTCGCCACATCCGCCTCCACCAGAGGCACCGCGCCCGGCAGGTGCTGCTTCGCGTAGTACTCCCCGCCAAGCGCGTCGACGACGGTGACCGTTCCGGCCTCGATCTCGGCCCGCAACTCCTCCCTGGTGATGAGAGCGACCACCATGACCTCCTCGGATCAGATCTGGACTAGAGTCCGGTTATGCCACGTGACTATATCGGACCGCAGTCCGCTTCCGGCAACCCTCCGGAGGAACTGCTCGTGTTGCGTGCCTCACCGCCGCGCGAACGGGCGGACGCGGCGCGCAACCGGGCCGCGGTGCTGAACGCGGCCGCGGAACTCTTCCGCGAACACGGGGTCGAGAACGTCTCGATGGACGCCGTGGCCGCGGCGGCCGGCGTGGGCAAGGGCACGCTGTTTCGGCGCTTCGGCGACAAGGCAGGCCTGGCCGTCGCGCTCCTCGACGCGCGGGAGCGGGAGCTGCAGGAGGCGATCCTGTTCGGACCCGCGCCGCTCGGGCCGGGCGGCCCGGACGCCCGGCCGAAGCCGGGTGAGCGGCTGGCCGCGTTCGTCGACGCGTACCTCGACTACGTGCTCGCGCACCTGGACCTCGTGCGGATGTCCGAGACCGGCTCCGCGGGCGCCCGCTACCGCATCGGCGCGTACCGCTTCTGGCACCGCCACGTGGCCCTGCTGCTCGCGCACCGGGCCGATCCCGACGCGGACGCGCACACGCTGCTCGCCCCGCTCGCCGCCGAGCACCTGCGCGCCACCGTGGCCGAGTTGGGGGAGGCGAGGGTACGCCGAGCCGTCCGCGCCCTCGCCGCCGCCTTCAGCGACGGCGGCCGCTAGCCGGCCGCGCCCAGTCGGGCGAGCTCCTCGTCCACGATGGACGGATCAAGCTTCTTGAAGACCGGCTTGGGCTGCGCCAGCGGCCGGCCGACCGGCAGCGGCACCGACTCCCACCGCGCACCGACCGTGTAGTCGCCGGTGATGATCGGGTAGGCCGGCCCGCCGTCCAGATCGGACACCTCGCGGATCTCCGGCATCGGGGTGTGCACTCCGGTGCCGCCGAGCAGCTCGTGGATCTTCTGCGCGGAGTGCGGCAGGAACGGGCTCAGCATGGTGTTCGCGTCGGCGACCACCTGCAGGGCCGTGTGCAGGATGGTGCCCATCCGCTCCCGGTCCTCCTTGAGCTTCCACGGCGCCTGCTCGGACAGGTACTTGTTGGCCTCCGCCACCACCCGCATCGCCTCGCCGATCGCCGCCTTCTGCCGGTGCCGCTCAATCAGGCCGCCGACCGTGCCGAACGCGGCCCGGGAGGTCGCCAGCAGCTCACGGTCGGCGTCGGTCAGCTCGCCGGGCGCCGGGATCGCGCCGAAGTTCTTCGCCGCCATCGAGATCGAGCGGTTCACCAGGTTGCCCCAGCCGGCGACCAGCTCGTCGTTGTTGCGGCGCAGGAACTCGGCCCACGTGAAGTCGGTGTCGGTGGTCTCCGGACCGGCGACGGCGATGAAGTAGCGCAGCGCGTCGGCGTCGTAGCGCTCGAGGAAGTCGCGCACGTAGATGACCACGCGGCGCGAGGAGGAGAACTTGCGCCCCTCCATGGTCAGGTACTCGCTGGAAACCACCTCGGTGGGCAGGTTGAGCCGCCCCAGCCGGCCCGGCACCCCGTCGCGGTCACCCTCACCGGAGTAGCCGAGCAGGATCGCCGGCCAGATCACCGAGTGAAAGACGATGTTGTCCTTGCCCATGAAGTAGTAGGCGCGGGCCTCCTTGCCGCTGCCGTCGGCCGACCACCAGCGGCGCCACGCCTCCGGGTCGCCGGTGCGCCGGGCCCACTCGATGGACGCGGACAGGTAGCCGATGACCGCGTCGAACCAGACGTAGATCCGCTTGTCCGAGCGGTCCCGCCACCCGTCGAGCGGGATCGGCACGCCCCACTCCAGATCCCGAGTGATCGCCCGGGGCTGCAGGTCGTCGAGCAGGTTCTTGGAGAACCGCAGCACGTTCGGCCGCCAGTGCTCGCGGGTGTCGAGCCACTCGCCGAGCGCCCGGGCGACCGCGGGCAGGTCCAGGAAGAAGTGCTCCGTCTCGACGAACTCCGGCTTCTCCCCGTTGATCCGCGAGCGCGGGTCGATGAGGTCGATCGGGTCGAGCTGGTTGCCGCAGTTGTCACACTGGTCACCGCGGGCAGAGGCGTAGCCGCAGATCGGGCACGTGCCCTCGATGTAGCGGTCGGGCAGCGTCCGGCCGGTGGAAGGGGAAATCGCCCCCATCGTCATCTTCGGCACGATGTACCCGTTGCGGTACAGCGTCTCGAACAACTCCTGCACGACCGCGTAGTGGTTGCGGGTCGTGGTCCGGGTGAACAGGTCGTAGGAGAGCCCCAGCGCGTGCAGGTCCTCCACGATCACCCGGTTGTACCGGTCGGCGAGTTCGCGCGGGCTGACGCCCTCGGCGTCGGCCTGCACCTGGATCGGGGTGCCGTGTTCGTCCGTACCGGAGACCATGAGCACGTCGTGCCCGGCCATGCGCATGTACCGGCAGAAGACGTCGGAGGGGACCCCGAAGCCGGACACATGGCCGATGTGGCGCGGTCCGTTGGCGTACGGCCAGGCGACCGCGGCGAGGACGTGACTCATGGGTCATAAGCCTATCTCCCGCCGCTTTTCGTCCCCGACCCGATTTCTGCCCGACACGCGCGCCGGTACCGCACAACCGGCCGGTCACGGTGTCCAATCAAGACCGTGACCCGTGCGCATGAGGCTCAGCCGCCCCAGCAGCCCCGCGACCCGTCCGGCGCCCTCGACCGGTCGGCGAGCCCGTGGGTCACCCCGCCTCGCCGGCGCCGGTCGCCTGAGCCGGGCACGGCCGCCGAGCCGAGCGCCACCCCGACGGCCGCGGCCGAGGAGGCGGGCGTGACCGAGCCGGCCACAGCGACCGAACCGGCCACGGCGACCGAGCCGGCTACGGTGGGGCCGTCGGGCGGTCCCGCCGAGCGGCCCGCCGACGACGTCGAGGCCGGCGACCTCTGGCCACAGGTGCCCCGGCAGGCGAGCCCGCCGCCGACCCGACCCCGCCCCGAGCCGGAGCCCGAGGCGGAACCGGACTCCGGGTTTGAATCCTGGCTGACCGAGCCGGTACCCCGCCGGCCGGGCCGCGACCGGGCCCTCGCGGCCCGGGTGCGGCGGATCCGGGCCCGCAAGTCCCCCCGCCGCCCGGCCGTGGGCCTGGCCGCGCTGCTCGTCCTCGCGCTGCTCACCGCGTTCCTCGCCTGGGTCAGCGCCGAGCCGCTGTGGCTGGCGCTCGGCCACCAGCGGCCGGGCACGGCGACGGTGGTCCGGTGCGCCGGCGAGGGGTACGGGCAGGGCTGTGTGGGCGTCTTCACGTCCGCCGACGGCGCGTTCACGGTGGAGGAGGTACGGCTGCTCGGTCTCGACGTGGCCGACCGCCGCAGCGGCGCCACCGTGGAGGCCCGGATGGTGTCGGCCGACGGGCGTGGCGCGTACGCGGCCGACGAGGCGGGCCTGCACCTTCGCTGGGCGATCGGACTGGCCCTCGTGCTCGTCTGCGGGCTCGGGATCGCGCTGACCACCGGAGCGACCCGGCTGCCCGGCCGGCGCGCCCGGGGGGCGGCCGTCGCGCTCAGCCTGGCCGCACCGCTGCTGCTGTTCGCCGGCTTCCTCGCCGCCAGCTTCTAGCCCGCGCAACCCGGCCGACGGGGTGGATCAGTCCGGGTCGACGCGGACCGCCAGGTCGTAGACCCGCCGCTTCGGGACGCCGTACTCGCGGGCGACCGCGGCGACCGCATCGCGGCGGGACATGCCGGCGGCCTGGCGCGCGTCGAGCGCGGCGCGCAGGTCGGCGTCGGGCGGGGCGCCTGCCCCGGCGGTCGTCGCCGGCGCGCCGGCGACGACGAGGGTGATCTCCCCGCGCGGCGGCGCGGTCCTGGCCCACTCCAGCAGCGCGCCGAGACCGTCGCGGCGGACCTCCTCGTACACCTTGGTCAACTCCCGGCACAGGGCTGCGGGGCGGTCCGCGCCGAACGCCGCGACGAGGTCGGCGAGCGTGTCGGTCACCCGGTGCGGCGCCTCGAAGAAGACCAGCGTGCGCTGCTCGGCGGCGAGCGCGGCGAGGCGGCTTCGCCGCTCGCCCGCCCGCCGGGGCAGGAACCCCTCGAAGCAGAACCGGTCGCTGGGCAGCCCCGAGATGGCCAGGGCCGTGGTCACGGCGCTGGGCCCGGGCACCGCGGTGACCGGGAACCCGGCGTCGAGGGCGGCCCGGACCAGCCGGTAGCCCGGGTCGGAGACGCCGGGCATCCCGCCGTCGGTGATCACGGCCACCACCGCACCGCCGCGCAGGGCCGCCACGAGCTCCGGGGTACGGCGTACCTCGTTGCCCTCGAAGTAGGAGACGACGCGGGCGGTGACCGGTATCCCGAGGTCGCGCGCGAGCCGGGCGAAGCGCCGGGTGTCCTCGGCGGCGATCACGTCGGCGGCGGCGAGGGTCTCGCGCATCCGCGGCGAGGCGTCGGCGACGTTGCCGAGCGGCGCACCGATCAGCACAAGCCGGCCTTCGTCCGGATTATTGGCCAATATCGGACTCCACCTCCCGGGGGTCGGACACCGACGGGTCGTCCGCGTTCAGCTTCGCAGCCTACGATCGGCCCGTGATCTCGACGGCGACGGCGCGACCCGGCGTTTCCAACCGGGCGGATACCCGTGCACCCGCCCGGGTGCCTGAAATCGTCCGCCGCCGGCTGGCGCCGTTCGACGCGCGGCTCGACCCCTACTCGTGGCTCGCCGCAGGCGTGATCACCCTGATCGCGGCGGTGCTGCGCCTGGTCAACCTCTCGCACCCGTCCGGCAAGATCTTCGACGAGGTCTACTACGCGAACGAGGCCCACGCGATGCTGCAGCACGGCGTCGAGTGGAACCTCGAGGAGAACACCCCCAAGTACGTCGTGCACCCGCCGCTGGGCAAGTGGTGCATCGCTCTCGGCGAGTGGCTGTACGGCGTGCTGACGCAGAAATCGTTCGACGCCGCGCACACCGAGTTCGCCTGGCGGATCTCCGCGGCGGTGGCCGGCGTCGTCTCCGTGCTCATGCTCACCCGCATCGCCCGGCGCATGTTCGGCTCGACGACCCTGGGCTGCGCCGCCGGACTGCTGCTGGCGCTCGACGGCATGCACTTCGTCCTGTCGAGGACCGCGCTGCTGGACATCTTCCTCATGCTCTTCGTGCTGGCGACCTTCGGCTGCCTGGTGCTCGACCGCGACGCCCGGCGCCGGCGGTGGCTGCGCCACCTGGAGTCCGGGGCGGACCCGTCGCGGCCCGGTCGCGCGTCGCGTCCGGGGTTCGACTGGCGTACTGGGGTGCCCTGGTGGCGGCTGGCGGCCGGGGTGTTCGCGGGGTGCGCCGTCGGCGTCAAGTGGAGCGCGGCCTTCTTCCTGCCGGTCTTCTTCACGCTGGCGTTCGTGTGGGAGGTCCGGGCCCGGCGCTCGGCCGGGGTACGCCGGCCGTGGCTGGACACCGTCCTGGACGAGACCGGGTGGTTCGCGCTCAGCGGGCTGCTCACCATCCTCACCTACCTCGCCACCTGGACCGGCTGGTTCCTCTCCGACGACGGGTACTTCCGGCACCGCCTCGCCGACGCAGGCGGGCGCGAGCCGTTGGTGATCGGCGCGCTGCTGAACCTGCTGCACTACCACCAGGAGGCCTGGAAATTCCACAACCAGCTCACGGAGACGCACACCTACCAGTCCGAACCGTGGCAGTGGCTGCTGCTGGGCCGACCGGTGGCGTTCCACTGGAGCACCGACGGGCCGTGCGGGGCGGACAGCTGCGCCAGCGAGGTGCTGCTGCTCGGCACACCCGTGCTGTGGTGGTCGTTCCTGCTCGCGATCCCGCTCGCGATCTGGTTCGGGATCGCGCGCCGGGACTGGCGGATGCCGCCGATCGCGCTGGGCGTCGCGGCCGGCATCCTGCCGTGGTTCGTCGCCGCCTACCAGAACCGGACCATGTTCTACTTCTACGCGCTGCCGGCCGTGCCGTTCCTCATCCTCGCGGTGGTCTACGTGCTCGGCGCGCTCATGACCCCGCCGCCCGGCCGGGCGCCCGACGCCACCGCCGCCGACCGGCGCGCCGTGGGCGCGATCGTGGCCAGCGGGTACGTGCTCGCGGTGGCGCTGTGCTTCGCGTACTTCTACCCGATCTACACCGGACAGGTCATCCCGTACTCCGACTGGCTGGCCCGGATGTGGCTGGGCCGGCTCTGGGTGTGACGGCCTCTAGTGCCTCGTGAGCAACTGCTCGGTCACACTGCGGCAGGTGTCGGCACCGTACTGCAGGCCCCGCGAGATCGGATAGCGCATCTGCACGCACAGCACCCACTCGGGGTGGATCGCCAGGCAGTTCACGTGCCACAGCCCTTCGGCCCAGATCGGAGTCCAGCCGTTCTTGATCGCCACCTGGGATGCCGACTCCGGCGGCAGACCGTCGATGATTCCCCAGCGCCCGCCGCCGCTGCAGCAGTACCCGGGGGGCTGATCCGCCACCCCGCCCCGTACCTGCCGCATCTCCGCGAGCACCCAGTCCGTCCACTGTGGTCCGGCTGCCCGGCCGTCAGCGAGGCACGCGCCCATCCGTACCGCGTCGCTGGCCGGAATCCTCGTCTCCGCCCAGCGGCGGGACGCCACGGTCGTATGCCGCAGACCGCAGATGTCGATGAGCCGGCGCACCACCGCATCCCGGCCACCCAACCGGAACAAACTCTCGGCCGCCTGATCGTCGCTGTCCCGGATCGCCGCGCTCGCCTGCCGCAGCCGGGAATCCGGCACCGAAGCACCCTTCGAGGCCGCCGTGCGCAGGTAGTCCGCCACGATCCACGGCTTGATCATCGACTCGGCCGTGTTCGGCTCATCCATGTTCGCCGAACCCGACAGGTTTCCGGTCACGCGGTCCAGCAGGGCCCACGACCCGAACCCCTCGACCGTCATCCGCACGGCCGTCGCGACCAGCCGTGGTGGCCGCACGATCTCAGTGCCGGTCCTCGCCGCGTCCAGCACCGCCCAGGGCACCACCGATTTCACGCCGCCTGACGTGGCCGCGGGCACCGCGACGAGTCCCGCACCGGCGGCCAACACCCCCGTGACGATCAATCCGCAAGCCACCATGACCAGCCGACGCGCGGCTGGCGTCACCGGGCACTCCGCCGCCGGATGTCGGCCAGCCGCGTGCCCGCCCGCCGGATGTCGGCCTGCACCCGCCGGAGCGCCAGCGTCTCCCTGATACGCCGCCGCGCCACCCGTCGCCACCGCCTGCCGATCTCCATGGCGCGGACGCTAGGACGACGCCATGAAGAAACGATCAAGAAGACTTGAGAACCCGATCTCCAACGAAGACCTGACCGGATCTTCACAAGGTCTTCAGATCAGGCGGCCCCCCGGCCTGCGTACCTCGACGGGACCGAGCACCCTGAACTCCATGCCGGCAGTATCGGTCGTCAGGCGGAGGCTTCCGCCTCGGGCCGGCCGGCCGATGCGGTGCCGCCGCGAAGTTGCGTCCGCACGGTAACCAAACCGCGCCCCTCGCCGCGTACGGCAGGGGGCGGATTCTCGCAGCGGATCCTCATCCCCGCCCACGCGCCGGATCCTCATGCGGGCGGCGCAGCACCGCGGCGAGCAGCATGCGGATCGCGGTACGGAGGTGGTCGGTGGTCAGCTCGCGGGCCCCCGCCCCGGCGATCTGGTCGAACAGCAGTCCGTCGAGGAACGCCACCAGGTCGTACGCCCGTGCCTGCGGCTCGGGCACGCCGGCCGCGGCGAGCACCTGGGCGACCATGGCGCGCAGCCCGGCGCCGGCGCGTACCAGCGTGTCGCGCAGCTCAGGCCGCCGGGTCGCCTCGAGCGCGAGTTCGTAGCGCGCGAGATGGCGGTCGCGCCCCGCGGTCAGCCAGTGCTGCATGAGGCCGGCGACCTGGTCCGCGAGCGTGTCGAGGTCGCCGCTGGGCAGCGCCGGCACCGCGGCGGCGTCGAGCTCGGCCAGACGCTCGACGACCGCGTGGAGCAGCGCCTGCCGAGTGCGGAAGTAGTACGACGTCGAGCCCTCGGGCAGCCCGGCCGTACGGTCCACGGCCCGGTGGGTCAGGCCACGCATGCCCTCCCTGGCGAGGGTGGTGATCGCCGCGTCGGCGATCGCGCTCCGGCGAGACACACCTCACTCCTCGACGAGTTGTCTTCAAGCGTAGAGTCCTCTACGGATGTAGAGGGGTTGGTTGGCGTGAGAGCGGTCATCGTCGGCGGTGGCATCGGCGGACTCGCCGCCGGCGTCGCGCTGAGCCGGCAGGGCTGGCGGGTGGAGATCCTGGAACGCGCGGCCGAGTTCACGGAGGTGGGCGCCGGCCTGTCGCTGTGGCCGAACGCGCTGCGGGCGCTCGACCGGCTCGGGCTGGGCGACGTGGTACGCGGGCGCTCGTCGCTCGGCGCGCAGGCCGGCATCCAGGACGCCGCGGGGCGCTGGCTCGCCCGCACCGACACGGCCGAGCTGGAGCGCCGGTACGGCCCGGTCGCGGTGCTGCACCGCGCCGATCTGCTGGACATTCTGCTGGCGGCGGTGCCCGCGCGGTCGTTGCGGACCGGGGTCGTCGTGCACGCGGTGCGGCCGGACGGCACCGTGCTGCACTCCGCGGGTGAGTCCACAGCGGACCTGGTGGTCGGCGCCGACGGCCTCCACAGTGTGGTACGCCGTTCGCTGTGGCCGAGCGCGCCCGCGCCCCGCTACGCCGGGTACAGCGCGTGGCGGATGGTGACCCGACCGGTGCCGATCGGCGAGAGCGTCGAGTCGTGGGGCCGGGGCGAGCGGTTCGGGTACGCCCCGCTGCCGGACGGTCGGGTCTACTGCTTCGCCGTCGCGAACACGCCTGAGGGCGGCGGGCACGGGGGCCTCGCCGAACTGCGCCGCCGGTTCGGCGGCTGGCACGATCCGATCCCGACGCTCCTGGCGGCGGTGGATGAGAGCGCGGTGCTGCACCACGACCTGTACGACCTGCCGGCGCTCGACTCGTACGTGTCGGGGAGAGTGGTGCTGCTCGGGGACGCCGCGCACGCCATGACACCCAACCTCGGCCAGGGGGCCTGCCAGGCGCTGGAGGACGCCGTGGTGCTGGGCCGGGCCGTGGCGGCCGGCGACCTCGCCGCCTACGACCGGGCCCGGCGGCCGCGCACGCAGATGGTCGCCCGCCGCTCGCGGCAGATCGGCGCGGTCGCGCAGTGGTCCTCGCGCCCGGGGGCGGCCCTGCGCAACGGCGTGCTGCGGCTGATGCCCCGGTCGTCGTTCCTGCGCTCGCTCGCCCCGATCCTCGACTGGCCCGGGTGACCTCCGGCCCGTGGGGCTTGGCGCCCTGCTACGAGCGCCGCCTGGTGAGCGCGACCACCGCGACGACGATCCCCATGATGGCCGCGGTGCCAAGACCGCAGACCACCGGAGCCAATGAGGGCCTGATCGCGATCACGCGCGGCAATCTAACACGCCGGACGCAGGGATCTGTCAGCTCACGCGAGAGGAGATACTGCGTCGCCCCGCACGGACCACTGTGGACCATAAAGAACTGTCTCACCTGAACTGACCGGCGCGGACGGCCGCGGAGCGGAACCCTGCAGACCGGACGGCGTGGTACGCGCGACCAGCGCCCCTCGGCGCACCCTGCCGCCGCCGGCCACCCAGCTGTCTACTGTCCCGTGCCGCAACTCACGCCGCGGCGCATTGACACCGCTCCGGGAGCGTCTGCGATACTCGGCGGCACAACTGCAGAGAGCGCCCAGGTGGGGGAAGTCCGGTCAAAGTCCGGCGCTGGCCCGCAACGGTAGGCCGACGAGGTCCTTCTTCCTCGGCGGCAAGCCCGAATGCCTGCCGGGGCGCGTACCACTCCTACCACCCGTCGTGGCCCACGGGTCGGAGTCTGGGCCTGTGCCACGGTCCGGCTCTTTCGACACCGGGCCGGAAAGGCACTCCCGATGGTTCTCTGCCTACACCGGCTCTCGCCCACTCGAGCCGTCGTTCATCATCCCTGTCCCGGGTGTAGCTGCTCCGGCAGGCGCCCCATGACGCCACCATCCCGCCGACCGTTCAACCGTGCCCATACGCACGCCGGTTGGCTGACTCGTCCGTAGTGGACACAGAGCCCTCCAGGTCGTCGACAGCACGACCTGCCCCGATCGAGGGCCGACCATCGACACGATCGTCGTGTTCACCACGGCCATCGTCGGCGATGCCCACGGCTTGCGGGCGCAGCGTCCACACGCCACCGCGCAGGCCGTCCTTCCGGCCTGGCCGGTAACGGCGGCCCCACCTGTCCGCCACCGTCCCCACGACATCTTTCCTGGCCTGCCCGAACGATTGATGAAGGAGAAGCGATGTCTAGCCGTCTGATGAGGCGCCGGCGGCACATCGGCACGGCACTGGCCTCCATTGCCCTCGCCGTCGCCCTGCTGGTGGCCGATCCGGTCGCCGAGCCGGCCCACGCTGCTGGGTGCGTCGGCGAGTCCGGCGTCACCGTCGTGGTCGACTTCACCGCGTTCGGCGGTGGGGTCGAGATTCGGTGCGCCCCCGGCGACCCGGCCACCGGTCTCCAGGCGCTGCAGGACGCCGGCTTCCAGATAACCGGCACTCAACGCTGGGGATTGGCCTTCGTCTGCCGTATCGATGGCCTGCCCACCCCGGCCGTCGAGCCTTGCGTCACCACCCCGCCCGCCTCGGCGTACTGGTCATACTGGCATGCCCCTGCGGGCGGCACCTGGTCGTACAGCACCTTGGGTGCCATCAGCCACGACCCGGCACCGGGGACGGTCGAGGGTTGGGCTTTCGGTGCCGGTTCCCCGCCGAGCACTCCAGCTCCGTGACCCCGGAAGGACCGACCATGTTCGCACTCGTGTCGTCTCGACCTTCTCGGCCGCGGCTGACGGTCACCGTCGCCACGGCGATCGCTGCCGGGTTGATCACAGTGGCCAGCGTCCCCGCACTCGCCACACCGCAACCGGCATTCCGGGACGCCGGGCGGGCCGCGGCGGCCTGGCTGGCCGGGCAACTCGTCGACGGCGCGCTGCCCGGCTTCGTCGGGGCCGACTGGGGTCTCACCATCGACGCGCTCCTGGCACTGCAGTCCACCGGCACGGAACCGGCCGCCGTTGCCGCCATCACCGCCGCTGTCGCGGCGAACGGGGATGCCTTCACCACGTTCCGGACGGACCAGGGCGACTACGTCGATGGCGGGTCGACGGCGAAGGTGCTGGTAGCCAGCGTGGCGAGCGGCAACGATCCCAGGAGTTTCGGTGGTCACGACTGGCGGCAGCGCACCCTCGATCTGATCCACGACGCGGACCAGGGCGCCAAGGCGGGCTGGCTGTACGACAAGAGCCCGACCGCGACCGAAGGTGAGAACCTCTTCGGACAGTCCCTGGCCGTCATCGGCCTGGCCCGCTCCGGCGGAGTGCCACAGCCGGTGGTCGATTTCCTCATCAAACAGCAATGCCCAGGAGGAGGATTCCGGCTCTATCCGGGGGCCGGCGGCACCGCGTGCGCCGAGGACCCAACCGACAAGCAGATCATGGATGTGGATGCCACGGCGGTGGCGATGCAAGCACTCATCGCGGCAGCCGAGGCTGGTGCGACCGGTACGGCCGAACCGCTCGCTGACGCAACCGCCTGGTTGCTGTCGGTTCAGGCTGACACCGGATCCTTCAGCGGGTCCGCGGTGACCGCATACCCGAACACCAACAGCACGGGTCTCGCCGGACAGGCCCTGGCCGCCGTCGGTGAACACGCCGCGGCGGCGAAGGCCGCCGCGTTCGTCGCCGCCCAGCAACTCACCGCCAGCAACGCTGGAAAGGCGGCGGCCCACGTCGGTGCCATCGCCTACACCCCGGACGCGTTGCAGGTGGCAGCCGCCAACGGTATCGGCGACTTCGAGTTGGATCAGTGGCGCCGAGCAACCTCCCAGGCGATCCTCGGCCTGACCCAGGTGCCCCTTGGCAGGATCGGCACTGATGATCCGGGACCGGCGCCCAGCCCGACCGCGTCGGCCACCACCACGCCGACGGCGACACCATCCCCGACGGTTCCCGCTACCGAGCCGCCGGCGAGTGCATCGCCCACCGGTGAACCCGGCGCGGGCACACCGACCACTCCCCCTACCACGACAGCACCCGCCGTGGGTGGCAGGCTTCCCGTCACCGGCGCCGCCCTCACCTGGTATGCGGTCTCCGGCGCGGCGATGCTGCTCGCCGGCGCCACACTCCTCCTGCTCCTCCGCCGCCAAGGAAGGCGACCGTGATGCGCCGGGGCCGAGGCCGCTGGGGACGTGCCGCCACGGCCGTGTTGGTCTCCGTCGGGGCGATGCTCGCCCCGACGGCACCGGCAGCGGCGGGTATGGTCAGCGCGCCCAGACTCACGGGGAAGGCGGGCTACTGCCCGGACGCCAACGGCGTGACGGTCGTCATCGACTTCCAGGAACTCGGTGGCGCAACGATCGTCCGGTGTGCGGTAGGCGACCAGGCAACCGGTCTCGCGGCATTGAAGAACGCCGGTATCTCGATCACCGGCACCAGCCGGTGGGGAGAGGCCTTCATCTGCCGGATCGAAGGCAAACCCACGGCAGCCACCGAGCCGTGCATCGATACGCCGCCGACCACCGCCTACTGGTCCTACTGGCACGCGCCCAACGGCGGCACCTGGACCTACAGTCAGGTGGGGGTGATGAACCGCAAACCCCCGTTGGGCAGCTTCGAGGGGTGGTCTTTCTCATTGAACAAGACGGCTTCGACCGCCCCGCCGCCACGGATCGCCCCGGTACGTCCGGCGGCGCCCAAACCCTCGGCAGCGCCCTCGACGGTGCGGTCGAAACCGCCGAAGCCTTTGAGCAAACCGACACCGCCGCCCGCCACCGCCGGGTCTCCTGCCGTAACACAACCGGCCGGATCGCCGACGGCGAACCCGACCGCGGCGACAGACACCGCGTCTGCGCTGCCGGGCTCGGCCGACGCCACGACGTGGACGGGTGACGTGGGCCGTGCCGCGGGCACCACCGACGACCGTGGCTTGCCGGTCGCCACCCTGGTCGGTGTTGGCGTGTTGGGTGCCGTCACGGCCGGCGGGCTCCTCACCGCGCGCCGCCGGCGCGCTCTCGACTGATGTGGCGTCCACCGACGCGGTTGCCACGGTCGCTGCACCCGGGTGCCTGGTGGCTGTGGGCGCTGGGGCTCGCCACCGCGGCCACCCGCACCACCAACCCGCTCCTCCTCGCGCTCATCCTCGCGGTGGCGGCCTGCGTGGTGGTCGCCCGCCGCAGCGACGCGCCGTGGGCCCTCGGCTTCCGGCTCTACCTGTGGCTTGGGGCGATCATCGTCGTCTCCCGGGTCGTGTTCCGGATCGTCTTCGGTGGTGGTGAAGGCGACCATGTCTTGTTCACCCTGCCGCATGTCCCGCTCCCGGAATGGGCGGCCGGTATCCGCTTGTTCGGGCCAGTGGCGGTCGAGCACCTGCTGGGCGGCGCCTACGACGGCCTGCGGCTGGCCACGATGGTGGTCTGCCTGGGCGCTGCCAACGCGCTAGCCAACCCCAAACGCCTGCTGCGGGCCGTCCCCGGCGCCCTCTACCAGATCGGCACGGCGGTGGTGGTGGCGCTGTCCGTGGCGCCGCAGCTGGTGGAGAGCGTGCTCAGGGTACGGCGAGCGCGGCGGCTTCGCGGAGCCCGCCACGAGGGCGTACGCGCGCTGCGGGGCATCGTCATTCCCGTGCTCGAGGACGCATTGGACCGTTCGCTGGCGCTGGCCGCCGCGATGGATTCCCGCGGGTACGGCCGACGAGGCCCGCAGTCGGCCAGGATGCACGCGATCACGGGCGTCCTGGTCGTCGGCGGGCTGGCCGGGGTGTGTGTCGGCCTGTACGGTCTGCTCGACGCCACCGCCCCGCGCTACCTCGGCCTGCCGATGCTGTCGGCCGGGCTGGCTGCCGCGGCCTCCGGGTTCACGCTGAGCGGTCGGCGGGTGCTCCGCAGCGTCTACCGCCCAGACCGTTTCGGGGCAGCGGAGCTGATGGTGGCCGGCTGTGGCCTGGCCACCGCGGCAGGGCTCTACCTGACGATGCGGGTCGATCCCGCCAACCTCTACCCCTCGCTCAGCCCGCTCGCCTGGCCACCGTTCGCACCGTTACCGGCCATCGCCATCCTCACCGGCCTGCTACCCGCCTGGCTGGCGCCACCCCCACCAAAGGACACCGAGGTGACGCCGACAGGTCCCCGAGACGATGCGGTGGTGATCGGATGATCGAGTTCAGTGATGTCACCATGACCTATCCGGACGCACCAGCTCCGGCGATAGCCGGGCTCACCCTCCACATCCCCGAGGGAGAGCTGTGCCTGGTAGCCGGGCGGACCGGAGCCGGCAAGTCCACCCTGCTGCGGGCCATCAACGGTCTGTTTCCGCACTTCACCGGCGGACGCCTGCAGGGCCGGGTCACCGTTGCGGGCCGCGACACCCGAGCGCACCACCCCCGTGAGTTCGCAGATCTCGTCGGAGTCGTCGGCCAGGATCCGCTCGCCGGCTTCGCCACCGACACCGTCGAGGAGGAACTGGCCTACGGGATGGAGCAACTCGCGGTCCCCGGCCCGGTGATGCGCAAGCGGGTCGAGGAGACCCTCGACCTGCTGGGCATCGCCGAGCTGCGACGCCGCCCGCTCCGAACCCTCTCCGGCGGACAGCAGCAACGGGTCGCGATCGGGGCGGCACTCACCGCCCATCCGAAGGTGCTCGTCCTCGACGAACCGACCTCCTCGCTCGACCCGACCGCCGCAGAAGAGGTGTTGGCCACCATCGCTCGGCTCGTCCACGACCTCGGGGTCACCGTGGTCGTCGCCGAGCACCGGCTGGAGCGGGTCGTGCAGTACGCCGACCGCCTCATCTACCTCCCCGGCGACGCGAGGGCCGTCATCGGGACGCCCGCTGAGGTCCTGGCCGACAGCGTCGTCGCCCCACCGCTGGTCGAGCTGGGCCGCCTCGCTGGTTGGGCGCCCCTCCCGATGTCGGTACGTGACGCACGCCGGCTCGCCGCACCACTCCGCGCCCGGCTGGCGGGTGTCGAGCCACTCTCCCGGCCGGGTGCCGGCGACGGCGCGGTGCTGCTGCGGGCCCGCCAGGTGGTCGTCCGCTACGGCACGGTCGTCGCCGTGCGGGGAGTGGACCTGGACCTGCGTGCGGGATCGGTGACCGCGCTCATGGGCCGCAACGGGTCGGGCAAGTCGTCGCTGCTGTGGGCACTGCAGGGATCCGGGCCGCGGCAGGGCGGACGGGTCGACGTCAACGGCGTCGACCCGCAGCGGCGATCCGCGCGCGAAGCGCGCCGCCTCGTCGGCCTTGTCCCCCAGACCGCGAGTGACCTGCTGTACCTGGAGACCGTTGACGCCGAGTGCGCCCAGGCCGACCGGGAGTCGGATTCACCGGCGGGGGCCTGCCGGGCGTTGCTCGACGAGCTGATGCCCGGCATCCCGGACGGGCACCACCCGAGGGATCTCTCCGAAGGGCAGAAACTCGCGCTGGCGCTCGCCATCCAGTTGGTCGCCGCTCCGCCGGTGGTCCTCCTCGATGAGCCCACCCGCGGGCTGGACTATCCCGGCAAGCGGATATTCGCCAGGGTGGTACGTGAACTCGCCGCCGCAGATCGCGCGGTCGTGGTCGCCACTCACGATGTCGAGTTCGTGGCCGCCGCTGCCGACCGCGTCGTGGTCATGGCCGACGGTGAGATCGTCGCAGACGGGCCCACCGCGGACGTGGTGGTCGCCTCACCGGCGTTCGCGCCCCAGGTGGCCAAGGTGCTCGATCCCTTGCCCTGGCTCACCGTCGACCAGGTCGCGGACGCACTGTCCCGGGTACCGGCATGACCTCCACCGCCACTGCCGCGCCAGCCGGACACGCCAACGCGGTACGGCTGCGGATGCGCAGTTCCCTGGTGCTCGCGCTCGCCTCGGCCGCCGGGCTCGCCATGTTCTTCTGGCCGCTGTTCGCTTCACCGGCACCGGCCGCGACGGCGCACTCCACGGACGCCCCACTCGTGTTCGTGCTGATCCTGCCCGTACTCATCGCCATCGTGCTCAGCGAGATCAGCGCGGGCGGCATCGACGCGAAAGCCTTGGCCATGCTCGGCGTTCTCTCCGCCATCAACGCCGCGCTGCGCCCACTGGGCGCCGGCATCGCAGGCGTCGAGACGGTGTTCTTCATGCTCGTGCTCGCCGGCCGGGTGTTCGGGCCCGGATTCGGGTTCGTCCTCGGCTGCACATCGCTGTTCGCCTCCGCCCTGCTGACCGCTGGAGTCGGTCCGTGGCTGCCGTTCCAGATGATCGCCTCCGCCTGGGTGGGGCTCGGCGCAGGGCTGCTGCCCCGCCGTCCCCGCGGACGGGCCGAGATCGCCATGCTGATCGGTTACGGCGTCGTCGCCGCCTACTTCGTCGGATTCCTGATGAACCTGTGGTTCTGGCCCTACCTGAGCGCCGACACCCACCTGGCCTTCGTGCCGGGCGACCCGATCGTGGCCAACCTGCGCCGCTTCGGTGCCTTCACCCTGGTCACCTCGACCCTTGGCTGGGACACGGGAAGGGCCATCACCAACGCCCTCGCCATCGGACTGGTCGGTCCCGCGGTGCTCGCCGTGCTGCGCCGCGCCGCCCGGCGAGCCGCCTTCGACGCTCCGGTCAGGCTCGCCCCGTCCAACTGATCCTGGCGCCTCACAGGGTGGCGATGCTGCACATAGGATTCGGCACCAGGTCGCATGCTCGGCATCACCGTGCCTATCGCCTCCACGCTGGCCGGATAGGTCGGCTTCGTCGTGCTGCCCCGCGCCGGTGCGCCGAGCGCACCTTCTCCGGGATCAACCACTGCCGCCGGACCGCGCGTGATGAACGCCGGACCACCCACAACCCGCCCGAGCTCCTGAATCCGTTACTTGCCAGGCTCTCGGAGAACTGGCAGTCGCGGTCTGGCTGGAGCCGACCATCGAGCGGTGGCGGACAGGCGCTTCTGGAAACGGCGACCGTCCAGCTCTCCAACCTGGCGCAGTGACGAGGACGGCGCGTACACCGTGCGGAGCACGCGGAAGTGACGTCCCGACGCGGACGCGCCGATCCGGGCTGTGCGCGACCGTTACAGGATCGGATGGTCTGTGGGGCGCAACTGTCGGCGGCGGGTGCTGCGCGCGGCGGCGCCCGACTGCTTCAGCCCGCCGCCGGGCCGGCGTGTGCGTGAGCGGAGCGGCAAGGTGGCACGCCGGGCGAGCCCGGCGCTCCGCGGCCCGTCGGGGCCGCCTTAAAGACGTAAGGACAGTTGTCATGCGGCATGCCACCAATGCAGCGGCCAGGCATTTCGGATTGCCCGCCGCTTACATAGAAGGGCCCTTGATGCTAACTACGTGCGCGAGAGCGTCGTGGTGTTGCGCGCTCCGCAATACCGGCTCTACGAAGTTAGCGGGGGTCAACCGCCTGTAGCTGTCTTGTGTGGACCCCGGGATGAGGGCGCCCGTGGCTCTTGGTGATCATGCCTGTTGTCTGAGCACGCTGATCACAACAGAAGAGCCACGGGCATGGTTGACGATACTTCCCGGCTGCTGGGCCTGGACGGCCTGGCTGTCGTCGGAGTCGAAGACGGGCCGGACGGTCCCGTCGTGCAGGTAGTCACCGCTGACGAGAACGCCCGCAACTGTCCGCAGTGCCGAACAAGGGCGCGTCGGTCGAAAGGGCGGCGGGTGACCCGCCCACGGGACCTGCCCGTCGGTGACAGACGCCCGCAACTGGTGTGGACCAAGCGGCGTTGGCGCTGTGACCAGCCGCAATGCCCACGCCGGTCGTTCACCGAGGCGATACCCGAGGTGCCGGCGCGGCACCGGTTGACCGCCAGGCTGCGGGCCGCGGCCGGTGCGGCGGTGGCCGACGGCGGCCGCACGATCATGCAATCCGCGCGTGATCACGACGTGTCGTGGCCGGTGGCCGCGTCAGCGTTCACCGCCCACGCCACGAGAGTGCTGCCCGAGCGAGCCCGGGCCGGTGTGGGCGTTGGGTATCGACGAGATCCGCCGAGGCCGCCCTCGGTGGGAGTGGGACGAGACCACCGGCACGTGGCGCACCACCGCTGACCGGTGGCATGTCGGCTTCGTGGACCTCACGGGCGGTCAGGGTCTGCTCGGGCAGGTTGAGGGGCGCACCGCCGCAGTGGTCATCGACTGGCTGGCGCAGCGCGACCCCGCATGGCGGGAACAGATCCGCTACGTCGCCATCGACATGTCCACGATCTTCAAGTCCGCCGTGACGCGGATGCTGCCGCACGCCACCCTCGTTGTTGACCACTTCCACCTCGTTCAGCTGGCCAACCAGACCGTCACCGAAGTCCGCCGCCGCGTCACCCTGCAGGTGCGTGGCCACCGTGGCCGCAAGGGCAACCGGGAATGGGAGTTACGTAACCGGCTCACCCGTAGCGCGGCGCGGATGCGCGGCGAGCACGTCGACGCCTTAGTTGACGACCTGTCCGCCCTGCCCGAGGCGATCAGTGCGCCGATCCTGGCGGCGTGGAACGCCAAGGAAGACCTCCTCGACGTGCTTGCCCTGGCCCGCACCCACCCGGACCGGGAACACATCGCCCGGCTGTTGTACCGGTTCTACCGCCGCTGCGCCCAGGCCGACGTGCCCGAGCTGGAGCGTCTCGCCACCACCGTCGAGGTCTGGTGGCCGCAGATCCTCGCGTTCCTGCACACCGGCATCACCAACGCCGGCTCCGAAGGCACTAACCGCGTGATCAAGACCATCGCCCGCGACGCCTACGGCTTCCGCAACCCCGACAACCAACGACTACGCACCCGCTGCGCCACCACCCGGAAAGCACGTGGACACCTCAACCCCCGCTAACTTCGTAGAGCCGCAATACCGGGCGCAGCTCGATGTGGCACGCGCATCGCCGAGGTAGCGCGGCGTAGCGCCAAGCGACTCTTAGTAAACTACTCCGTACCCTGCCCCAGGCAACGCACGGTGGTTGTCTGCACGCCCTGACAGCTAGTACGGAAGGAGTCCGGCTTCCTCGGCGACTAGAGCAGGTCCGAAGCAACCAGTGTCGGCTGCCTAGCATCATCACGGTTACCGATGTGCTGGAGTAGATTTTTTCGAGCTGCTGGAAAAGAAACTGCGCAGACCCCAGTATGGACAGACTTCCACGTGCTGACCTAATTCTGAACTCGGCGGTGGCCGATCGGGTGATCCCGGACAACCCGTGCCGGAACATTCGCATCTCGGCCGTGCTTTGAGGCCTGCCGCGCCCAAGTGAGTCCCGACGAGTGAGCAGGTGCTGTCGCTGCTCGAGGTCGTGCCTAACCGGTACTTGGCCGCGATCTGGCTCGGCGCGGGCGAGGGCATGCGCCTGGGCGAGGTACTACCCGTTGAGGACGGATCGTGGTGTGTGGACCCCTGCGGGGCGAGGTGCACGTGGTGCAGCAGTTGCGCCTCCATCGGGAGGCGTACGGCGGCTTCTACCTCGCGCCGCCAAAGCCTGGGTCGGTAGGTGACGTGGACTTGGACGACCACGTGGCCGAGGCGGTCGCCCGGCACGGCAAGGCGTATCCACCGAGGAGGGTGATGCTCGCCGACGTCACGCAAGGAACCGGACGGGAACGCCTCCGGCGGCCAGTGGCGCTGCTGTTCACCGACGAGTACAGGCCGGCCGATCCACAACCAGGCGCGGTCGAAGATGTGGGCCAGGTGGCGGAAGGCGGCGGGCTGGCCAGAGGAGGTGACCTTCCACTCCCTGCGCCACCACTTCGCCACGGCGCTGATCACGTCCGGCGCCGAGCCGACCGGCGTGCAGCGGGCGCTACGCCACTCGAGCCTGCGGATCAGGCTGGAGACCTACGTACTGGTGACCGACGAAGGGTCGCCGCAGCAACATCACCAGCACAGCACCCACGATGCCACGGCGAAGCGTCAGAGACTCAGAGAACGCGAATAGCCGCACCCAAATCACTCTGTTGATCCCCGCCAGGGTTTCCCTGGGCGGACGCGTTCTGGTGGAGCTGAGGGGATTTGAACCCCTGACCCCCTCGATGCGAACGAGGTGCGCTACCGGACTGCGCTACAGCCCCGAACCGCCGGACGGAGACCGGCCGGCGACCAGAGTAGCAGGTGGGCCCGAAGATCGGCTACTCAGAATCCGGCCGCGCGCGAGGTGCGTCGTACGTCACCGCTGTACCGGATTGAGTACGACTGCCCGCGTACCCCCTGGGTCGGGAGTCCCACGACGGCGCGGCGGGCCGCCTCGCGCTGCTCGGCCAGCCGGCGCTGCATCGCCCGTCGGGCCGCGAGCCGGCGCGCCTGTGCCCGGCGCACCTCGGCCTGCTGCTCGGCGAGCCAGGCGGCGTACCGGGCCTCGCGCCGGCGGCGGCGCCGCTCGGCCAGCGCGGCATTGCGCAGGTAGACCAGGAAGACCAGCAGGAGCGTCCCGGTCACCGCGGCGCTCACCCAGAAGCCGGGGCCGACGAGCACGACCCCGACCAGTTCCACCGCGTTGAGCAGCAGCAACGCCGCCAGGACGCGCCGCCGGCGGTAGATCGCCGGGGTGGCCGACCGGCGAGGAGGCCGCCGCCGGTCCGGGGCCTTGCGCGCGACCCGCCGGGCCTGTCGCCGGACCGCGTCGGGGTCGACCCGGGCGGGTGGGGCCGAGGTCGGCACCGCCGCCCGCAGGGTCACGACGAGCACCCGGGGCGGGTTGACCGGGCGGCGTCCGGGCACGGTGCGGCGCCGGCGGCGCCTGCTCAGGACGCGCGCCGTCGAGAGCGCCCGCTCCGCCACCAACCGCTCTGTCGCGTCGTACCGACGGACCAGTGCCGGAGCGAGTGCGAGCAGTGCGGCGGCGGCGAGGACGGCGAGGAGCACCGACGTCGGCACCCACGCCTCCCATCACCCTCTGCGACCGGAAGTTCCCTCATCGCAGGCTACGGGCGTGTTCGCCGATCGTCGGCGCGGCGCGCCGCGCCCTCGGGTTACTGATCAAGGAGCCGACACGAGCGGCGCCGCCTCCACGCCGAACGGGGCTCGCCGGCTACACGCCGCGCCGCGCCAGCGTCCGGTGCCAGCGGGCCAGCAGCCCGCCGTCGGCCGCCACGTCCTCGGTGGTCAGCGCGTAGCCGATGTGGTCGCGCCAGGCCCCGTCGATGTGCAGGTACCGGACGAGGTACGACTCCTCGCGGAAGCCGAGCTTCTCCACCACCCGCCGGGACGCGTGGTTCTCCGGCCGGATGTGGACCTCGACGCGGTGCAGACCCGACCGGAACGCGTGGTCGACGGCGAGCGCGAGCGCGGTGGGGATGATGCCCCGCCCGGCGAAGCGCGAGTCGATCCAGTAGCCGGCGTACGCCGAGCACAGCGCCCGACGCACGATGTTGCCCAGCGTGAGCTGGCCCACCAGGTGCTCCGCGCCGGAGGGCTCGCGCAGACAGACCGCGAACGGCATCGCCAGCCCGTCGCGGGCGGACCGCCGCAGGTCGCGGTAGACGGCCCGGAAGGCGGCCGGCGAGTTCAGCGCCGACCAGGAGCCGCCCAGCGGGGTCGGCTCCCACGGCGCCAGCCAGTCCTCGTTGGCCCGCCGGACCTCCGACCAGGCCCGGCCGTCGCTACGCCGGTACGGCCGCAGCAGCACCGGCCCGTCAGCGAGCACAGCCGGCCACCCGGGCGCGTTCATCGTCGCCGGTCCAGCAGCAGCACGTCCACCGTGGACCCTGCCGGTGCGCTCGTCACCCGCTCGCCGAGGACCAGCAGGCCGTTCGCCTCGGCCAGCCCGGAGAGCGTGTACGGGCCACCGGCCAGCGGCTGCACCGTGTACCCGCCGCCGCGCCGCTCGGACACGTACGCGGGACGGAACTCGCGCCGGCCGGCCGGGGAGGAGACGGTCTCCAGCAGGTGCGCCTTGACCCCGGGACGGAACACCGGGTCGGCGCCGGAGAGCAGTTGGATCACCGGCCGGGCCAACACCTCGAAGCCGATCAGCGCCGCGCCCGGATCGCCGGGCAGGCACACGATCGGCACCTCCCCCGCCCCGATCGTGCCGAAGCCCAACGTGGACGCCGGAAACAGCGACACCTCGCTGAACGTGACCGGCCCGGCCCGGTTGCCGTCGCGGGACAGGATGCGCCGCACCATGTCGCCCGGTCCGGTGCCCGTACCGCCGGTGGTGATGATGAGGTCGGCCTGCAGCGACTGGTCCTCGAGGAGCCCTCGCAGCCCTTCCGGATCGTCGTCGCAGATCCCGACCCGGTACGCGAGCGCGCCCGCCTCCGCGGCGGCCGCGGTGAGCGCGTGGGAGTTGACGTCGACCACCTGACCCGGCTGGCTGGGCGGCCCGACGTCGACCAGCTCGTCACCCGTGGCCACCACGACCACCCGTGGCGTCGGGCGCACGACGACGTGGTTGACCCCGGTCGCGGCGAGCACCGCGAGGAGCGCCGGGGTCACGAACGAGCCGGCCCGGGCGATCACGGCGCCCGCCTCCAGCTCGTCACCGGTCCGGCGGACCCCGTGGCCACGGCGTACCGTCTGGCGCACCTCAACCGAGGCCATGCCCTGGTCGGTGTAGGACAGCGGGACCACCGCGTCGGCGGCGGCCGGCAGCGGTGCGCCCGCGGCGACCGAGAAGCAGGTGCCGGGGGTGATCCGCACGGGCCGCCACGAGGAGGCAGAGAGGTCACCGACGACGTTCAGGCGCACCGGCCGGTCCGCGTCCGCCGTCGCCACGTCCTCGGCCCGTACGGCGTACCCGTCGATGGCCGCGTGGTCGAACGCGGGCAGCGGTCCCGGGGCACGCACGTCCTCAGCGAGCACGTTGCCGTACGCCTGGGACAGCTCCAGGTCGAGCGGCGGCAGGGGGCGCAGCCTGCGGAGCACGCCGCCGAGGTACTCGGCGAGCGGCATCGGCGGCACATCGGCGCCCCGCGCCACGCGCTCAGCCTGTGCCGCCATCTCCCGCGGTCTTCCTGTCCACAAACGTCTTGAGCCACTGCTCGAACTTCGGCCCGATCTTCGGCCGCTTGCACGCGATCTCCACGACCGCCTGCAGATAACCGAGCGGGGTGCCGGTGTCGTAACGTACTCCCCGGTAGATGATGCCGTGCGCCGGCGTCCCCTCGGAGATCATCAGCCCCATGGCGTCGGTGAGCTGGATCTCCCCGCCGCTGCCCGGCTTCGTCCGCCGGATCGCGTCGAAGATCCCGAACGGGAGAACATAGCGCCCCACGATCATGAGGTTGCTGGGAGCCTCGTCCGGCTCCGGCTTCTCCACCAGGTCCAGCACCTTCACGACGTTGTCCGACTCGGTCGGCTCGACGGTCGCGATGCCGTACCGCGACACCTCCTCGCGCGGCACCTCCATCAGGGCGAGCACGATCCCGCCGGTGCTGGCCTGCAGGTCCAGCATGTCGGGAAGCAGCGGATCGTCCTCGTCGACGAACTCGTCGCCGAGCAGTACCGCGAACGACTGACCGGCGACGTGGCACTCGGCGCTGAGCACGGCGTGCCCGAGGCCGAGCGGCTCGCTCTGGCGACGCGTGTAGATGTCGGCGAGCTCGGCCGGCCTGATCACCGCCTGCAGCCGCTCCTCATCGCCCTTCTCCTGCAGGCGCTGCTCCAGGTACGGCTGCCGGTCGAAGTGCTCCACCAGGGACGTCTTGCCCCGGCCGGTGATGAGCAGGACGTCCGCGATGCCGGCTGCGGACGCTTCCTCGACGATGTACTGCAGGACTGGGCGGTCGACGACCGGCAGCAACTCCTTGGGCACCGCCTTGGTCGCGGGCAGGAACCGGGTCGCCAGACCCCCGGCGGGAATGACCGCCTTGGTCGCACGCATGTTCGACGTTTGTTCCGACATGTCCAGAGACTATCCGCCGCGGCTCTGTCGCGGCGGCTGTCGCCTGTTTGCCACGCCGCCGGTACCTCCGGTGCCCGGCGCGCCCGCCTCCGGGGCGGGTGCCCGCGGCGGCGGGTGTGGCGCCTCGGCGACGGCGACCAGGCGGTAGCCGTCCCGCCCGGCCGCCTTGGCGGCGTAGAGGGCGCTGTCGGCGGCCGCCAGCACACGCGGGCCGGTGTCGCCGTGATCGGGGTAGACCGCGATCCCGATTGACACGGTCACGGACACGGGGATGTCTGCGGGTACGGCGGCCTGCGGCCGCCGGAGGCCGGTCGTGACGAGGACCGGGGTGGAGCGGACGGCCCGGCGCAGCCGTTCCGCCACCACCGCCGCACCCGCGGCGTCCGTCTCCGGCAGCAGGACCACGAACTCCTCGCCGCTGCGCCGGAACGTCAGGTCCACCTCACGCACCGCGCCCCGGATGCGCCGGGCGCACTCGGCGAGCACGGCGTCGCCGGCGAGGTGGCCGTACGAGTCGTTGACCGTCTTGAACCGGTCGAGGTCGAGGGCGAGCACTCCGAGCGTGTGGCCGAAGCGGCTGGCCCGCTCGACCTCGCGCCGCAGCGACTCGGTCAGCGACCGGTAGTTGAGCAGCCCGGTGAGCGGGTCCGTCATGGACAGCCGCTGCGCCTCCTCGTGCATCCGGACGTTGTCGACGGCCACCGCGGCCTGCCCGGCGAACGTCCGCAGCGTGTCGAGGTCGGCGTCGTCGAACTCGTCGTCGCCGAGGCGGTCGTAGAGCGCGAGCACGCCGAAGGCCGGCGGCGCCCCGGGCGGCAGCGGGTCGACGGTGCCCGCCGCGCCGGTCACCTCGTCGCCGGGCGTGCCCGCGCCGCTGGCCAACGCGGACCGGCTCGCCGCGGCGAACGGCACCGCCACGTACGTCACGCACCGTGGCTCCGCCGTTGACAGCACCGGGCCGTCCCGGTCGACCCGGCCGCGGCGCGCCTCGCGGCTGGCGGCGACGCCGCCGAGCAGCCCGTCCCCGATCGGCACCCGGATCGCCGTCACGTCCTGCCCGGCGGGCAGGCGGCCGGCCAGCCCTTCCCCGCACTGCCCCACGAGCACGCCCTCGGCCGGGTCGACGAGCAGCACGAGCCCGGCCCGCGCCCCGGTCGCGTTCAGCGCGGTGCGCAGCAGCACCTGCAGGATCCGGCCCAGGTCGTGGGTGCTGGACAGGGTGTCACCCAGGACGCCGAGGTGGCCGCGCAACTGGTCGCGGCTGGCCGTCAGCGCCTGCACGTACCGCTGCGTCTCGTGGGCCATCCGGTTGAACGCGGCGGCGAGCCGGCCCACCTCGTCCCAGCGGTGGACCGGCACCCGGGCGTCGAGGTCGCCACCGGCGGCCCGGTCGACCGCGGCCGCCACCTCGGCGAGCGGGCGGGTGGTCGACCTCGCCAACCACCACGCGACCGCGACGGCCAGCAGCGCCGCGCCCGCCACAAGGGCGACGAGCACGGCGTACAGCCCGCCCGGCCGCGGGGCGGCAATGGAGAGCGCGAGCGGCAGCGGCTGGTCCGGGGCGGGAGACTCGCGGCGCACGTACCGCCCGTCCCGCGTGCGGGTCACGTCGCCGGGGCCGGTCCGCGCGGCTGCGGCGGCCACGCCCACGGCGGCCTCGCCGGTCTCGGTAGTCAGCACCGGGGCGACGGGGGCGTTCGTGACGTCGGCACCGGCGAGCAGCGTGACCGACGCCCCGGCGGAGTCCGCCAGCCGGCGCAGCACGACCAGGTCCAGGGTCCGCGCCGCCCAGACGTGGCCGAGCCCGTTGCCCGCCGCGTCGCGCAGGTCGACCCGTGCGGCGATCGCCCGGTACCCGGCCGACGCCGACCCGTCGGTCGCACCGGCCGCGCCGGAGCAGTCGGCCCACGGCCCGGCCGGGGCGCCGCTGGTGAGGAAGGTCGTCGTGCCGGACGGGTCGGCAAACCGCACCGCCGAGGCGAGCCCCTGGTCGACGACCCGCCGGGACGCCGCCTCGGCCGGCTCGCCGGCCGCGACGAGGACCGCCGCCGTCTCCGCGGCCGAGCGCAGTTGCCGGCACAGCGCCCCGATCGAGGTGCGCACGGCGCTGGCGGCCAGGTCGAGCCGCTCCACCGACCGGTGCCGGTTGACCTCGGCAACCGTGCCACCCACGAACACGGCACCGACGAGCACGGGTCCGAGCACCACCGCCAGGAAGGCGCCGGTCAGCCGCCCGCGCAGGGTCACTCGTCCTCCCGGGTCCGCGCACCGCTGGATGCGATGCTGTCACAAGTGGTGCCTTTCATACAGGGACAACAATGGAGTGTCCGGTGTCGGACCAACCCGACGACGCGCCGGGCGGATCGGGTTCGCCCCCGCCTGAGGCGGACGCGACGGCGTGGGCGAAGGAGCGGTGGCGGCGAACGCTCCTCGCCGCGCGTGCCCGCGTGCCACGTGAGGTGCGCGAGGCCGCGGACGCCGCGCTGCTGCGCACGCTCGGCGATCTGGTACAACGGTCGCGGGCCTCGGTCGTCGCCGCGTACGTTCCGATGGGCTCCGAGCCGGGCGGCCCGCAGCTGCCCGCGGCGCTGGCGGCCGCCGGCGTGCGGCTGCTGCTGCCCGTGGTGCGCGACGATCTCGACCTCGACTGGGCGGCGTACCAGGGCCCGGACTCGCTGCGCCCGACCCGGCTCGGACCGCGCGAACCCGTCTCGCCCCGCCTCGGCGTCGCGGCAGTGGCGGGCGCGGACCTCGTGGTGGTGCCCGCCCTCGCCGTCGACGCGACGGGGGTGCGGCTCGGCCGGGGTGGCGGCTCCTACGACCGGGCGCTGGCCCGCGTGCCCGCCTCGGCGCTGGTGATCGCGCTGCTCTACGACGGGGAACTGGTCGACCGGCTGCCGGCGGAGCCGCACGACCGACGGGTCGACGCGGTGATCATGCCCGGGTCGGGCGTCGTCTTCCTGCCCACGTCCGCTGGACGTGCGGCCGGTGGCTGATGCACCATTAGCACTCGACTACTTCGAGTGCCAGGCAACGGAGGAGAACGTGCCCACCTACCAGTACGCCTGCACCGCGTGTGGCCATCAGCTCGAGGCGGTGCAGTCTTTCGCGGACGATCCGCTCACCGAGTGCCCCGCATGCCAGGGTCGGCTGCGCAAGCTGTTCTCGTCCGTCGGCATCGTGTTCAAGGGGTCCGGCTTCTACCGCACCGACTCCCGCGCGTCCAACGGCTCGTCCAACGGCTCCTCCGGTGGCTCGGGCAGCGACAGCTCCTCGTCGTCGGGCGGTTCGTCCTCGGGTGGGGAGAGCGGCGGGGCCTCCAAGAAGCCGGCGTCGAGTGCGTCGTCGGGCTCGTCCGGGTCCTCGTGAGCAGCGCCGCATAGCAGATCCCACGCCGTCCCGTCCCGTTGTCCACAGGCGGCGCACCGGTCCACAGGCGGGCGTCGTTGCGGCGGTCCAGCGCCGGCGGCGGCTTCTAGCGTTCCCGCGTGTCCCCGCGCACCAGCGACCGCCTCGATCCCGTCAGCCGGTTGGGTCCTCCCCGACCGGGCACCCTGCTGCGGGCGCTGCTCGTCACGGCTCTCCTGGGCCTCGCCGCCGCCGCGCTCTACACGGAGGCCGGCTCCGGCTGCACGCTGTCCTCAGGATCCTCGCCGACGCCGAGGGCGTCGGACGGGCCGCTGCCGCTGCCGAGCGGGCTCGTCGGCGTGCCGGTCCGGCTCGCCGATGCCGCCCCGCTGGCGGTGCTGCGCCGCGGCGACCGGGTCGATCTCGTGGCGCTGCCGGCGCCGCCCGACGACGTGCCCTCGCCGGCCGGGCGGTCCGACGGGCCGGCCGCGGCCGGCGGCGAGGACCCGTCGGTCCTCGCCGCCGGCGCGCTCATGCTCGATGCCGTCGCCGACGCGCACAACCCCGTGATCTATCTCGCCCTGACCCGGGCCCAGGCGCACGCGGTGCTGTCCGCGGCCCGGGGCGTCCAGTTCGCGGTCGTGGTGCGCTCCGGATGAGTACGGCTCACTCCCAGTGCGGGGGCCGCTCGTCCCACAACCGGTCGGTGTTGTCGTGGTCGCGGTGCGCACCCCAGCCGGTGTCCCTGTCGTCACCGTGGTCGGGCAGGACCTCGAGGTCCTCGTCGATGAGTTCGACGACCCGGTCGTCGTCGCTGTGTCGTGCCTGCACGGCTCGTCAGGGTACAGCCGCGGTCCGGCACTCGGATCGGGGCACTCGCCGAAACGTCCACTGTGCACCGGGCTCGGTTGGTAGCGTCGACCTGTGACTACCGCAGAGGATGCGTGGCGACCGCCGCCCGAGGGTGATCCACCCCCCGGGTCCCTGCCCCCCGGGAAGCCGGCGACCCCGCCGGCGGACCAGGGCACGCCGGGCGTCGACTACCCGGGGCCGCCGCCGAGCATTCCCCCGCCGCCGGGGTGGCGCCCGGAGTTCGTCGTGGAGCCGCCACCCCCGCGTGCGCTGCCGCCGCAGGATCACGGCGCGATCGACGCGCAGGAGGCGGCGGCCCGAACGGTCACCTACGGCATCGGCCTGGTCGCCGGGGCGGTGATGCTGCTCGCGCTGTGCGCGCTGTTCGCCCGCGCGATCTTCTGACCGTCGGCAGGGCGTCAGACGCCCCACACGACCCGCGCGCCGCTGTCACCGGTCCGGAAGACGTAGTAGCCGGCCGCGGCCGCGAGCACCAGCACGCCGGCGGTCAGCACGACCGTGAGGACCAGGCCTCCCCTGCCCTGGCGGCCGGCCGGTCGCCGGCCGCGTGCGACGACGGTGCCGACGAGCAGCACCGTGAGCACGGCGAGCCCGAGCGACGTCCACAGCGTCCAATCGCCGAACTCCCGGTGCTCATCGATCCTCGCGAGCACCTCGGCGGCCATCCCCTGGCTGGCCAGCCGGTCACGCAACGCGTTGCCGGACAGGGTCGCGAACCACGCCGCGAGCGGCGCCGCCACGGACAGCCCGACCACCGCCCATGCGATGTGCCGTCGGATCGGCGGCGCCAGGGCGTACGCCGCCGCGGCGATGCTGAGCAGCGGGACGAAGACCACGGCCGCGTGGACCAGCAGGGGGTGGGCGGGCAGGCCCATGATCTCCTCGAACACCGACGCCTCCTCGAAACAGGTACCGGCAGGGTACGCGCGACCGCGTGCGGCCTGTATGAGAGGACACGTCACGATGAGTCGACGGGGTTCAGCGGGGTTCCCACGCCCAGCGGGTCGATGAGGCAAACATCGCCTTCTGAGGTCTTTGCCTCTGTTGTGGTCTTTGCCCCTGTTGTTCGGTGCCGGCAGCCCGTGTGAGCGCGGAGACAGAATGGTCACCATGGAACGCGACGCAACCCGAGGTCGCAACCGGAACCGCGAGGCGCCCGGCACGGCCGCCGGCGGCACGGTCAATGCCGTCGTCGGCGAGGCCGACACCGACGACGTCGGGCTGTTCGGCCCCGGCTCGGTGACGTGGCGCGTCCATCGCGAGCCGATCCTGTGGCTCGGTGGGCTGCGCTCGCTGTACCTGCAGGCCCTCCACCCCCGCGCGATCGCCGGGGTGGTGCAGAACTCCACGTTCCGCTCCGACCCGTGGGGCCGGCTCGCGCGCACCAGCCGGTACGTCGGGACGGTGATCTTCGGAACCACCGCGCAGGCGCAGCGGGCGGGGCGGCGGGTCCGCGCCATCCACGCGCGGCTGACCGCCACCGACCCGCGCACCGGCGAGCGCTTCCGCATCGACGAACCCGATCTGCTGCGCTGGGTGCACGTCACCGAGGTCGAGTCGTTCCTCTCCACCGCGATGCGGGCCGGGCTGCCGCTGAGCCCGGCGGAGGCCGACCGGTACTACGCCGAGCAGCGGCGCGCCGCGGAACTCGTCGGACTCGACCCCGATTCGGTGCCCGGGTCGGTCGCCGAGGTCGAGGAGTACTACCGGCAGGTCCGGCCGCAACTCGCGATGACCAAGGAGGCGGCGGAGGTGGCGCTGTTCCTCGCCGCGCCCCCGCTGCCCTGGGGCCTGGGTCTGACCCCGGCGCGACCGGCCCTCGCCGGGCTGGCCGCCACCGCGGTGTCGCTGCTGCCGGCGTGGGCCCGCCGCCTGTACGGGCTGCCCGGACTGCCCACCACCGATGTGGCCGCCACGCTCACGGCACGCACGCTCCGGCTGGCGCTGAGCGCGCTGCCCACCCGCCTCCTGCAGGGCCCGCTGTACCGCGACGCCATGCGGCGCGCCGCCCGGGCCGGCTACGCCTCGGTCGCAGCCGGGTAGCCGACCCGCCGGTGCCCGTGTCGGAGCCGGGCAGCCGGGCCGGCTACCCGGTCACGGCGGGAGAGCCGACGGGTGCGCCCGCGTCGTCACCGCTGTCGATGCCTGCCCACGGCTCGCGGACCGGCGCCGAGCGTCCGGCCGGGCACACCTGGCGGAAGTCGCACCACGAGCAGCGGGGACCGGGCGTGGCCGGGAACGCGGCATCGGGGTCGCCCTCCGCGGCCGCCCGCTCCGCCGCGACGATGTCGCGCGCGGTCTCCTCGGCGCGCCGGACGTGGCGGGCGATCGACTCCTCGGTGTGCTCGTACGCGGCTACCGTGCCGGTGGGCAGGTGGTGCAGCTCGACGCGGCGTGCCGGGCGGCGGAACACGCGCTCGGCCGCGTACGCGTAGAGGGCCAGTGCCCGGGACCCACGCGCGTCGTCGGCGTCGAGGCCCGCCCGGCCGGTCTTGTAGTCGACGATCACGACCTGCCCGTCGCGCGCGTCGATGCGGTCCACGCGCCCGGACAGGGCGAGCACCGGGGTGCGCGCGGCGACCACCCGCTCCACGCCCAACGGCTCGTCCGCCGGGTCCAGCGTCCGCACGTACGCCTCCAGCCAGCCGAGCGCCCGGCGGAACACGGCGCGCTGCTGGGCCTCGTCCCGGTAGCCCTCGGCGACCCAGGTCGCCTTCAGCAGCGTGGGAACCTGCGCGGGGGTGCGTCGCGCCGGGGGCAGCGCGTACCAGTTCTTCAGCGCGGTGTGCACGCTCGCGCCCAGCGAGTTGTGCGCCCAGGGTGGGCCCTTCGGCGGGGCCGGACGGTCCACGTACGCGTACCGGTAGCGGCGCGGGCAGTCCTCGTACGCGGTCAGCTTGCTCGGCGTGCACGCGAACAGGCGCTCCGGCATACCGGGTAACCCCGGCTGCTCCGGTACCGCCGGCCTCGGGGCTCGTCGCACATGGCCGATCCTGCCACCGGGGTGCGACACTGGGCCTGCGGCCCGCGGGCCGCAGGCGAGGTGCGGAGGTGGCGGTGGGATTCATGCAGTGGCTGCGGGGCAGTAACGACACGACGTCCGCGATGCTCTCCGCCGGGCTCGCCGAGATCGACGCGCTGTTCCGCCCGTCGAAGCACAAGCAGACCGAGCACATCGAAGAGACCAAGCGCCGGCGCATCGACGTGGCGAACGGCAGCGGCATCGATCTCGAGCGGGGCATCGCGATCATCCGTACCTCCGCCAAGGCCGAGGCGGCCGAGGCGGCCGAGGCACCTGAGCGGCCGCGGCAGGAGCCGCCCCGGGAAGCCGCCTAGCCCGCTGGGCCACCGGACCCCGGCACCGGCAAAGCTCCCCGGCACAGCCGCATGCGTTGCGCACCGTCGCCCCGCCCCGGTGCCACGCGGCCCCGTCAGCCCCGTTGCTGGTCGGTGACGAACGCGCTGACCGAGTCGGCGATCAGCTGCACGGCGATCGCGGCGAGCAGCAGTCCGGCGATGCGGGTCAGCACCTCGATACCGCTCGCGCGCAGGATCCGCACGATCACCCCGGAGAAGCGCAGCGCGGCCCACACGACTCCCAGGGTCGCGGCCGTGGCGGCCGCGATGGCGACGTAGTCCGGAGTGCTCTGCGCCCGGCGTACGAAGAGCATGGTCGCGACGATCGCGCCTGGCCCGGCCAGCAGCGGGACACCCAGCGGCACGAGCGCGACGTTGGAGGTGTTCGGAGCCTCGGGATCCCCCGACTTGCCGGTCAGGAGCTCCAACGCGACCAGGATGAGCAGAAGGCCGCCCGCCCCCTGCAACGCCGGCAACTCGACGTGCAGGTACTCCAGGATCGTCTGCCCACCGAGGGCGAACAGCAGGATCACGCCGCTCGCCAGCGCCACCGCCTGGATCGCGGCACGGTTACGCGCCTGGGACGGCAACGCGCCGGTGAGCGCGAGGAAGATCGGCACCATGCCCGGGGGGTCGAAGATGACGAACAGGGTCACGAAGACCTCGCCGAACAGCTTGAGGTTCACGCTCTTACCCTGCCGCGCGCGCCGCCCGGAGGTGCCCGCATCGGCGGCAACGGCGCCCGCGTCAAGCCGGTGAGGCGGCCGCCAGCAGGCGCTCGTACACCTCGGGGTCGGTGGTGAACTCGGCGAGCCGGGTGGTCTTGTGGGTGCCGTGGAAGTCGGAGGAGCCGGTGACCGCCAGCCCGAGGTCGGCGGCGAGCGCACGCACGTGCGCCCGCTCGGCCGGGGAGTGGTCGGGGTGGTCCGCCTCCAGCCCGAACAGACCCTCGGCGGCGAGCGACGCGATCAGCTCGTCGGGGACGATCCGCCCGCGACGGGTCGCGCGGGGGTGGGCGAAGACGGCCACCCCGCCGGCCGCGCGGACCAGCCGCAGCGCCTCGAAGACGTCGAGCTCCTCCTTGGGCAGGCGGTACCGCTCGCCGAGCCACTCCGGCCGGAACGCCTCGGCGGTGTTCGCCACCAGTCCCCGCCGGACGAGCGCCTGTGCCAGGTGGGGCCGCCCGACCGTGCCTCCGTTGGCGTAGCCGAGCACTTCGGACCAGGTCACGTCGATCCCGTCGGCGCGCAGCCGCTCGACGATCCGCTCGGCGCGGTGCAGGCGGGCGTGGCGCAGCCGGGCCAGTTCGGTGGCGAGCGGCGCGGAGTGCGGGTCGAACAGGTACGCCAACAGGTGCAGCGAGATCGCAGGCTCAACTCCGGACCAGCGGCAGGACAGTTCGGCGCCGAGCACGACGGACAGGCCGGGCGGTGCCGCGGCGAGCGCGGCCTCCCACCCGGCCGTGGTGTCATGGTCGGTCACGGCGATGACGTCGAGCCCGGCGGCGGCCGCCGCGGTGACCAGTTCGCCCGGGGTCAAGGTCCCGTCGCTGGCGGTGGAGTGGGTGTGCAGGTCGATGCGCATCTCGCGCCGACCCTACAGCGCCCAGCGCGTCACCACGATGACGTCACGGCGCTGCGAGACGCCGCTCCGGGGCAGCACGTCGATGCCGCCCGGCTGGCCCTCCCACAGCCGGTCGAGGCGCAGCCGCTCCAGCGTGCCGCGGGTGAACCGCACCACCGTGTCCTCGTTCTCCCACGCCGCCCCGCCGGCCGGGGCACCCTCGATCGGCACGGTACGCGGCTGTCCGGACCGCTCGGCGAAGACGGCGGTCAGGTCGATCAGCGCGGCGCGGGTGCCCTCCCCGGCCGACACCTCGGCGAGCAGCCAGCGGCCGCCGGGCGAGACCCAGCCGACGCCGCCCGGGGTGAGGCCGAGTCCGCAGACCGTACGGTCGACGCGCAGGTCGGCGTCGAACCGGGCCAGGCAGCGCTCCTCGCCGCCCTCGGGGATCGCCTGGCCGACGAACCGACCGTCGGGCAGCGGCCCGTAGACCGTAGCGGCCTCGGTGGGCCGCCGCGTGCCCTCCGTTTCCGGGCCGGGAGTCCAGAGCTCCTCGGTCGTGCCGGACCGCAGACGCACGGCGTCGCCGGCGAAACCGACCGGCACCGCATCGGTCCACGGGGCGGAACGAGCGGGCTGGACCAGCGCGCCGCGGTCCAGGTCGGCCACGAACAGACCCGAGGAGTCTCGCCACGCGACCCGGGTGCCGTCGGGGGCGACGACCACGGCCCCGGTGTCGGCGTCGAGCAGGCGCCGGAGTACTCCGTCCGGGCCCGCGTACCACAGCGACTCCGTACCGGCGGACGTGGGGCCGGCGGCGATGATCAGCCAGCCGCCCCCTGTGGCGTAACTCTCGCTGACCTGGCCGACGCCGGTCAGCTCGATCGGACCGCCTTCCGCGCGCAGGAGCGTGCCGTCCACGACGAGGTCCACGGGCACCGATGGCGTCTGTGGAGTAGGGCTGACGGCGGGTTCCGGGCTCGGCGAGGGCGGCGCCAGGTCGACGGACAGCTCGGGGACGCTGGTGTCGAGCACCAGCGGGCTGCCCGAGGGCCCACGGACGAGGGCGGCACCGCCACCGGCCAGCGCCGTGGCCACGACCACCGTGAGGAGACCGACCGCCGCTTGCCTGCGACGGATGCGGCGCCCCCGCCGGATCGCCCGTTCGGCGAACTCCGACCGCGGCGTCACCTCCCCAGCGGCGCGGGCGAGGCTGCGCCGCACCCTGTCCTCCAGCGAGTCCACGTCCAATGGACGCGAGCGCCCCCGCGGGAAGTTGTCACCGGACCCGCGGGTCCCAGCGCCGGTCACCGTTCACCCGGCGCCGCCACGACGGTGTCGGTGCGGCGCGGCGTCGCGGCGGTGGGCGGCGGCGCGGCCGGGGCCCACGGCTCGCCTGCACGCGAGGCGGCTGGCGCCTGGCGGGGCGCGGGCGCGGCACGAGCCCGCGCACCGGACCGGGACGGGGTCCGGTCCTCGGCCGGCAAGCGGGCATGGCCCGTGGCGGTGCGCTCTGGGACCGGGGTCGCACGTCGCTCCGGGGTCGGCGTCGCGGTACGCCCTGCGCTCGGGGTCGGGGCGCCGACGGGTGCCGCCGTAGCCTCCAGACGCCGGCGCAGGGTCGTGAGCGCCCGGGCGCACTGACTCTTGACCGTCCCGACGGAGACCCCCAGAAGCTCCGCGGTCTGGGCCTCGGACAGGTCCTCGTAGTAGCGCAGCACCAGGACGGCCCGCTGGCGGGCGGGCAGCGCGCGGATGTGCCGCCAGAGGAGATCGCGCTCCAGCCGAGCGTCGAGATCGTCCGGCACCGCCCGCTCGGGCAGCACCTCGGTCGGGCGCTCGCCGTGCCAGCGTCGCCGCCACCAGCTCGTCGCGGTGTTGACCAGCACCCGCCGGGCGTACGGTTCGACCGCCCCGATCTCACCCAGGCGCTTCCACGCCAGGTATGTCTTGGTCAGCGCCGTCTGCAGCAGGTCCTCCGCGCTGGCCCAGTCTCCGGCGAGAAGGTACGCCGTGCGCAGCAGAGCGGCCGAGCGGGCCACGACGAACTCGCGGAACTCCTCCTCGACCGTCGGTTGGGCCCTCACCAGTCGCCCTCCCCGCGGCGTCAGGTTAGGGCGCACTCTACCGGGCGGGAGCCCGATCAGGCTCCCGCGTCCGCCGGAGCCTCATCGGCCGTACGGCCGAGTCTCGCCTCCACCGCCTGCGGCTCGTACATCTCCTCGACCACCCGCAGGTAGAGCTCGTTCGGGTGGGGCAGGTGCTTGATCTCGCGCAACGCCTGCTCCTGACCGGCGGATTCGAGGACGAACGTGCCGTAGTTGAACAGCCGGCCGAGCGGCGACTGGACGTACTTCATGTCGGTGACGCGCATCAGCGGCATCATGGCCACGCGCCGGGCGACGATGCCGTCGACCACCATCACCCGCTTGTTGGTCAGGACGAAGCGGTCGAAGTACCACAGGGCGAGGCGCCACGCGACCCAGATGATCACGGCGAGCCAGATCAGGATCGCGATGGTGGCGAACACGCCGCTGTTGTCGTACCGGGCCACGACACCGGTCGTGTACCCGAGCGCGAAGGTCACGATGGCGCCGACGAGCAGGGGCGGCAGCAGGTGGATCCAGTGCCGTTTCCACTCGCCCCGGAAGCGCTCGGTCGGGAACAGGTAACGCGAGACGAAGTTGCTGGCCTCGTCCTCGAGCGGCAGGGCACGCCGCGGACCGAACGGCGGATCACCCTCGTCCTTGAGGCCCGCCAGTTCCTCGGCGTCGATGCCCGGGGGCGCCGCGACCGTCCGGGTCCGTACCGAGGCGGTCCCCACGAAGGTCCCTTCCCGCGGCCGGGGGGCGGCGTGCTGCTCCTCCCCGTCGTCGTCCTCGCGGCGACGGCGGCGCCACTCCTCAGGCTCGACCGGGTCGGCCATCTCTTACGCCTGCACGAGGCTCGTGAAGAAGTCACCCATGCCCTGGGCGATGTCCACCACGACGGCGCCGATCGATCGGAACACGTTGGCGGCGGCATCTGGCCGGTACGCGATGAAGAAGATCACGAACACGACGAGGCCCCAGGTGAGGAGTTTCTTGACCATCGCCGGCATTTCCCCTCCCCACGGTACCGGAAGATCCGACCGCGGCAGTCCTCAGCGTATCAGTCGTATGCCTTCATACGCCCCAATCGAGCCTCGACGCGCCCGGGTGATTTCGTCCCGGTTCGCGCCCTGGCACGAAGTTGTGGCGATGGCACCGTACACGACCGCCGCCAACCGCAGTGGTGTGTGGTACCCCGACACGACACGGATCAACCGTTGTGCGGCGCGGCGTACTGGCGGATCCAGGCGTGCATGGCGATGCCGCTGGCGACTCCGGCGTTGATCGAGCGGGTCGAGCCGTACTGGGTGATGTGCAGGATCTGGTCGCACGCGGCGCGGGCGGCCGCGGACAGCCCGGGCCCCTCCTGCCCGAAGAGCATGACGCAGCGCCGCGGCAGGTGGGCGTTCTCGATCGGGCGACTGCCCGGCAGGTTGTCGATGCCGATCACCGGCAGCCCCGCGCCGCGCGCCCAGGCCACGAAGTCCGCGATGGTCTCGTGATGGCGTAGGTGCTGATAACGGTCGGTCACCATGGCGCCACGCCGGTTCCACCGGCGTCGCCCGACGATGTGCACCTCGGCGGCGAGAAAGGCGTTCGCGTTGCGCACGACCGTGCCGATGTTCAGATCGTGCTGCCAGTTCTCGATCGCGACATGGAAGTCGTGCCGGCGCCGATCGAGGTCCGCGATGATCGCCTCGCGCCGCCAGTACCGGTACCGGTCGACGACGTTCCGGCGGTCGCCGTGCGCGAGCAACTCCGGGTCGTAGCGCGGGTCGTCCGGCCACGGGCCGACCCAGGGCCCGACGCCGACCTCGCCCGTGTCGGCGCCGGACGCGGCCTCCTCGGCGCTCCGGCGCTCGGCGCGCACTGGAGCCTCGTCCACCATCACCCCTCGGGCAATCCCCCGTCCCCCGCCGTACCGGCACCCGATACGGCGGGCGATATCACTCTGCGTAATTGATACGCCGCACCGCGCGGCCTGCGGAGCCTTCTCGCCTTGTGCGACGGGTGACCGGAAGAGGCCCCGAGTCTGTCGAGGTCGCGGGTTTCCCGGAGATGCAATGAGCGGCGAGGCCCTCCCCGGCACCCGCCGCCCACGCTCTATGCGAAAAATAGTGCCGGATGACGGACCGTGAACAAAGACCTTAGACAGAGACACAGGTCACAGTTACCAAACCGTAAACTTTTCTGACGCAACAATAATCAATCGGATACCCGTTGTTACACACCCGCCCCAGTGACGGGCGTCGCTGGACCGCTGGGACTCGTGTCGCGCGGCAGGGCACAGGCGCGGCTCCCACCCGGCAACCGGTGGCGGTTGCGGGCGACCCATCGGTAGACCGGCCAGGCGAGTGCGAGGACCGGGCGGCGGGCCAGCAGCCACCCCGCCAGGCGCCCACCGGGACCGCCGGCACCCAGCAGGTGCGCGATCGCGACGGGTCCGGCGCCGCGCACGCCGTCGCCGCCGACCCACTGCACCGCCTCGGCGCACTCGGACGCGGTCAGCCCGAGGCCGTCGAGGTCGGCGACCTGCCACGCCACGACCGCCACCGAACGGTTCTCGCCGCGCCGGACGTACCGCTCGGCGAACGCGGCGCAGCGCGTGCAGAAGCCGCAGTCCCCGTCGTAGACGAGCGTGGCGTCGGGTGTCATGACCCCATCGTCCCTCGCCGCCGGGCGACAGCCCACCGGCGGACGGGCGCGGTGGCCGGCCACACACCGCGCGCGCGAGGTTGCACGCGATTTCCGAAAGGACCTGCCCGGCCCCACCGCGAGACTTTCGGGGCGCACCGGGGAACTGTGGCGTGTACGCCGGCCAGCCCGCGGGAACCAGTCCGGAGACGGCGGCAACCGCACCACACTGGATCGGAGATCATCATGGCGACCATCACGCTGACCGAGGCCAACTTTGACGAGGTGACGACCCGGGAAGGGATCGTCTTCGTCGACTTCTGGGCCAGTTGGTGCGCCCCGTGCATCCGCTTCGCCCCAATCTACGAGGCCGCGTCCGAGAGGCATCCGGACATCGTCTTCGGCAAGGTCGACACCGAGGCGGAGCCGGAACTGGCGGCCCAGTTCGGGATCCAGTCGATCCCGACGATCATGGCGATCCGCGACGGAGTGATCGTGTTCGCGCAGCCCGGCGCGCTGTCGGAGGACGCGCTCGAATCGCTGATCAGCCAGGTCCGCGAGCTCGACATGGAGGAGGTGCGCCGACAACTCGCCGCGCCAACCCGCTGACCGGCCCGGCGTCGCGCACTCTCGAACTTATGTTCTAATAAGGGCGTGCGCTGGGACAGCCTCCGGGTGACCGAGGGTGACGCAGCGCGAGCGGCTCCACCCTTGCCGCTCGCGCTGCCCGGCGCGGTGACCCGGACGTTCGACACCCCGGGTTTCGCGGGCATGACCTTCTACGAGGTGCGCGCGAAGTCCATCATCAACCGCGTCCCCGCCCAGTCCCGCGTCCCCTTCGAGTGGACGATCAATCCGTACCGGGGATGCAGCCACGCCTGCTATTACTGCTTCGCCCGAAATACTCATACCTACCTGGACCTTGATGCCGGCCGGGACTTCGACACCCGAATCGTCGTCAAGGTCAACGCCGGCGAACTGGTGCGCAAGGAGCTGGCCGCCCCGAGCTGGCGGGGCGAGCACATCGCGATGGGCACCAACGTCGACTGCTACCAGCGGGCCGAGGGCCGCTACCGGCTGATGCGCGAGATCCTCGCCGCGCTGTGCGACTTCGCCAACCCGTTCTCGATCCTCACCAAGGGCACTCTGATCACCCGGGACCTCGACCTGCTCACCCAGGCCGCCGAGGTCACCAGCGTCGGCGTGTCGCTGTCGGTCGGCTTCATCGACGAGGCGCTCTGGCGGTCGGTCGAGCCCGGCACCCCGAGCCCACGACGTCGGCTGGACGTGGTACGGCGACTGGCCGACGCCGGATTCGCGGTCGGGGTGCTGATGGCCCCGATCCTGCCCGGGATCACCGACACCGAGGAATCGATCGACCGTACCGTGGCCGCCGTGGCGCGGGCCGGGGCGGCGAGCGTCACCCCGCTCGCCCTGCACCTGCGCCCCGGCGCCCGCGAGTGGTACCTCGGCTGGCTGGCCCGCGAGCACCCGCGGCTCCTGCCGCTCTACCGTGAGCTGTACGGGACGCGCGCCTACCTGGGGTCGGCGTACCAGCGGGAGATCGCGGCCCGGGTACGGCGGGCCGCCCGGCGGTACGGCATCAGGGGCGCGGGCAGCGGCGAGGCGCGGCAGGTGCCGACCTCACCGCAGGAGGCGAAGACCCTGGGGTACGGCGTGCCCCGCGGCCGGGGAGGCGCGCCACGGTTCGAGCAGCTCACGCTCCTCTAGCTCGAGGGCGTGCGCCCGGCGCCCGGTCGCACACGCGTACGAGGCGGGACTAATCCGCCACGCCGTGGGGAACTGATGCGGGGTGGCTGGTCACGCGATGGTGCTGGCACCGGCGCCCCAACTGACCGTGACGATCGAGGAGCGCGGCGGCGCGCCCGACGTACACCTGCACGCCGGCGGGCAGGGCGTCTGGCAGTCCAGGATGATCACATCGCTGGGCGTGCCCGTGGTCATGTGCACGACGCTCGGCGGCGAGACCGGGCGGGTGCTCGAGCCGCTGCTCACACACGAAGGTGTCGACCTGCGGGTGGTGTCGGTGGATGCCTGCAACGGCGCCTACGTGCACGACCGCCGCGGCGGCACCCGCGTGGACGTCGCCGAACAGCCCGACCAGCCGCTCAACCGTCACGGCCTGGACGAGCTGTACGGCCTTGCCCTCGGTGAGGGCCTGCGTGCCGGCGTGACCGTCCTCGCCGGGGCCGCCGATCCGCAGACCGTGCCCGCCGACATGTACCGCCGACTCGCCCACGACCTGGGCCGCAACGGCTGCCCGGTCGTCGCCGATCTGGCCGGGGAGCACCTGACCGCCGTGCTCGCCGGCGGCGTCCGGTTCGTGAAGGTCAGCCACGAGGAGCTGATCAACGACGGCCGGGCTGCCGGCGACGACCGGCGCGACCTGGTGCACGCGCTGCTCACCCTGCGCGAGGACGGCGCGCACGCGGCGGTGGTGAGCCGGGCCGAGCGCCCGGCGCTCGCCCTGCTCGACGACGGCGTGTTCGAGGTGGTGATGCCGGCGCTGGAGGCGGCCGATCCGCGCGGCGCGGGCGACTCGATGACCGCGGGGGTGGCGGCGGTCCTGGCCCGGGGCGGCGACCTGGCGACCGCGATACGGACCGGAGCGGCGGCCGGGGCGCTCAACGTCACCCGGCACGGCCTCGGGACCGGAAGGGCGAAAGCGGTGGCGGAGCTGCTCGAACGCGTGGACCTCGTGCCGCTGATGGAGAAGCCCGGGCGGTCCGCCTCCCTCGGCGAGCTGACGGCGAAGACCAGGAGACATTGACGGTCCACATCCGACCACCGGACGTGGAATCCAGACAGTGACGACGAGACACAGACGAAGGCCATGAGAGCGCTGATCACCAACGACGACGGCATCGAGTCCCCCGGCCTGCACCGCCTGGCCCAGGTGGCCCGCGACCAGAATCTGGAGGTCGTGGTGGCCGCGCCACTGACCGAGGCCAGCGGCTCCAGCGCCGCGATCAACGCTCGGGAGGACGAGGGCCGGATCGTGGTGGAGGAGCGCTCGCTGCCCGGGCTCCGCGGCGTCGAGGCGTACGGTGTCGCCGCGTCACCGGCGTTCATCGCGCTCATCGCCACCCGGGGTGCGTTCGGCCGGCCCCCGGACCTCGTGCTCTCCGGTATCAACCGGGGAGCCAACGTCGGACACGCCGTGCTGCACTCGGGCACCGTCGGCGCGGCGTTGACCGGCACCGCATACGGGTGCCGGGCGATGGCGGTGTCGCTCAACGTCGCCCTCGAACCCGAGCAGCCCGCGCACTGGGACACCGCGGCGCGGCTGGCCGCCAGCCTGCTGCCGCTGGTCACCGGTTCGCACCCGATCGCCGTCAACCTCAACGTGCCCGACCAGCCCATGGAGAAGATCAAGGGAATCCGGCGCGGCTCGCTGGCCGCCTTCGGGATCGTGCAGATGAACATCGCCGAGGTGGGCGAGGACTACGTACGGATGACCGTCACGGAGGCGGGCGAGGTGCCACCACCCGGCACCGACGCGTACTGGCTGGCCGACGGCTACGCCTGTGTCACGCCGCTGAGGTTCGTGTGCGAGGCCGAGGAGGTGCTGCTCCCGCTGGAGTCGGTGCTCCCCGGATAGCGCGACGCGCCCTGGGCCTCACCGGTACTGCGCCTCACGCACGCTGTTGCCGCCGTCGACCACGAGCATCTGCCCGGTGATGTACGAGGCGCTCGGCGTGCAGAGGAAGGCCACGGCGGCGGCGACCTCGTCGGGAGTGCCGGGCCGGCCCATCGGCGTACCCAAGCCCTGCTTCAGCTCGACGACGGTGGACGCGGCGGTGTGGATGAGCCCGGGCGCGACCGCGTTCACCGTCACACCGTCGGCCACGAGCTCCATCGCCAGCGCGCGGGTCAGCCCGACCACGCCCGCCTTCGCGGCGGCGTAGGCCGCCTCGGTCGGCAGCGCGTTGACCGGCCCGGCGGTGGCGGCCACGTTCACCACGCGACCCCAGCCCCGCTCGGCCATGCCGGCGACGAACGCCCGGCAGCACAGGAACGCGGTGGTCAGGTTCCGGTCGATCTCCGCGCGCCACTCGTCGAAGGTCAGGTGAGCCACGGGGCGCAGCACCTCGGGGCTCGCCTTGCTGGCCAGGCCCGCGTTGTTGACGAGGATCTCGACCTCGCCGAGCTGCTCGAGGATCGCGTCGGCGAGCGCGCCGACCTCCGCCTCGTCGGTCAGATCGGCGACGAAGCCCACCGCGCCCAGCTCCGCGGCGCGCTCGTGGATGCGGCGGGTCGTCGACACGATCGCGACCCGCGCGCCGAGCGACGCCAGGCGCCGCGCCGTCGCGTACCCGATGCCGCTCGAGCTGCCGGCTCCGGTGACCACCGCCACCCGGCCGTCCAGGCGGTCGACGGCCTCCAGCGGCGCAGGGCGTGGGTCCATGCGCCGATCCTGCCTGCCTTCGGTTCGGCCAGCAACGACAAACCGGCCGCGGGGTGGAGCGCACGCGGACGTGGTCGGTCCGGGTACCCTGACGGTCGCCCGGAAGGCCCGGGCCGCGGATACCCGGCACGTGACGGCAGACCCTCGCCGGACGGAGACTTCACATGACGTACCCACCACAGCAGCCCAGCGGTTGGTCGGACCCCTCCTGGCAAGCGCCGCAGTCCGGCAATCCGTACGACCCCAACGCCCAGCCGGTCAGCGGCGCCCAGCCGGTCAGTGGGCAGCCGGTCAGCGGACAACCGGGCGAGGGCCAGCCGGCGACGCCGTACGGGACCGACGTGACCGCGCCGTACGGCCAGCCAGCCGCGCCGTACGGCCAGCCGGCCACGCCCTACGGCCAGCCGGCCGCGCCGTACGGCCAGCAGGGGCAGTACGGCGATCAGACGGCGGCGCAGTACGGGGGTCAACCCGCCGCACCGTACGGCGGCTACGGCTACCCCGGCTACGGCGCGCCGGTGAGTGCCGCCCGGCCGAACAACGGGATGGCGATCGCGTCGCTGGTCGTCTCGATCGTCGGCGTCCTCGGGCTGTGCGGCTACGGCCTCGGCGGCTGGATCGGCCTGATCGGCGCGATCCTCGGGCACGTCGCCCGGCGGCAGATCCGCGAGCGCGGGGAGAGCGGCGACGGCATGGCCCTGGCCGGCATCATCGTCGGCTGGATCGCCACGGCCATCGCGCTGATCGCCACCGTGGCCATCGTGGCCGGCATCGCCTGGCTCGCCAACCAGGACCCGTCCACGTTCAACTGACGGCGGCCCGGGGGCGGTGGCGATCGCACACCCCCTTCGGGCGTCACCGCCCTGGCGCCCGCGCGTCAGGGCGGAGTGAACGTGGACGTGCGGCGCATCCCGGCCGCCCTGCCCTTGCCCGCCACCACCAGCGCCAACTTCCGGGACGCCTCGTCGATCATCTCGTCGCCGAGCATCACCGCACCCCGTGTGCCGCCCTGCTGCGAGGTGTAGTAGGCGTACGCATCGAGGATCAACTCGGCGTGGTCGTAGTCGGCCTGGCTGGGCGTGTAGACCTCGTTGGCCGCGTCGATCTGGCTGGGGTGCAGCACCCACTTGCCGTCGAAGCCCAGCGCCGCCGACCGGCGGGCCGACTCCCGGAACCCGTCCAGGTCGCGGATCTGCAGGTACGGCCCGTCGATCGCCTGCAGGTCGTGCGTCCGCGCGGCCATGAGAATGCGCATGAGGACGTAGTGGAACGGGTCCGCGGGGTAGTCGGGGTGCAGCGCGCCGACGGCCAGGGACTTCATGGCGATCGACGCCATGAAGTCCGCGGGGCCGAAGACCAGGGTCTCCACCCGCGGTGAGGCCGCGGCGATCTGGTCCACGTTGACCAGTCCGGCGGCGTTCTCGATTTGGGCCTCGATGCCGATGCCCCCGACCGGCAGGCCGAGCGCCTGCTCGATCTGTGTCAGCGTCAGGTCGAGCCACTGGACGTGCGCCGCCGACTGCACCTTGGGGAGCACCAGGCAGTCCAGGTGCGCCCCCGCGCCCTCGACGACCGCGACCACGTCCCGGTACGCCCAGGGCGTGGTCACGTCGTTGATCCGCACCGCGCGTACCCGCGAACCCCAGTCCCCGGTGGTGAGCGCGGAGACCACGTTGGCCCGCGCCGCGTCCTTGGCCAGCGGGGCGACGGCGTCCTCGAGGTCGAGGAAGACCTGGTCCGACGGCAGACCCTGGGCCTTCTCCAGCATCCTCGGATTCGAGCCCGGCACCGCGAGGCAGGATCGACGCGCACGTCCGGCAGCACCCATAGACGCGAACGGTAGCCTCCTCGCATGGTGGACGAGAACGACCCTGTGCAGGACGTCACCCGCACGCCCGCCGGGGACCGGCCGGAGCCCACCCGCCGGGTCGTCGTGGTGACCGGCGCGAGCTCGGGCATCGGGCTCGCGGCCGCGGAGGAGCTCGCCCGACGCGGCGACCACGTCGTGCTGGTCGGGCGGCACGCGCAACGGCTGCGGTTGGCCGCCGACCGGGTACGCCTCGCCTCCGGCGCGGCCCCGCCGGTCTACCGGGCCGACTTCGCGGTGCTCGACGAGGTGCGGGCGCTGGCCGAGGCGCTGCTGGCCGCGTACCCGCGCATCGACGTGCTCGCCAACAACGCCGGCGCGCTGTTCCCGCGGCGGGTGACCACAGTGGATGGCTTCGAGCTCACCATGCAGGCCAACCACCTCGCGCCGTTCCTGCTCACCAACCTCCTGCGGGACCGGATCGACCGGGTGGTCACCACCGCCTCGGCCGCGCACCGCCAGGGCCGGCTCGACCCGGATCGGCTGGACAGCCCGGGGCGGTACGTGCCGCTGCTCGTCTACGGCACGAGCAAGCAGGCGAACATCCTGTTCGCGGCGGAGGCGGCGCGGCGGTGGCCGGGGCTGCTGTCCGTCTCCTACCACCCGGGGGTCGTGCGCACCCGCTTCGGCGCCGAGAACCCGGTCGTGGCCGCCTACTACCGCTTCGCGCCGTGGCTGCGCTCCCCGGCCAAGGGCGCCGACACGCTCGTCTGGCTGGCCACGGTGGACGCGGCCGGCGTGGTCAACGGCGGGTACTACGTGGACCGCCGGCCCCGGCGACCGGGCGGGCGTGCCGCCGACCCGGCGCTCGCCGCCCGGCTCTGGGAGGCGAGCGAGCGGGCCGTGCGCCCGTGGTTAACCGGTTGACCCACGTGGCTAGGGTCGGCGTGTGAGCGCTGATCCGGATCGGGTGCTGCGGGTCTTCCTGCGCGACGGCCGGCTCGTCGCGATCCCGGCGAAAGCGTCGAAGCGCAGGGTGGTGCTCGAGCACATCGTGCGCGCCTTCGAGCCCGGGGTGCGGATCCCCGAGCGGGAGGTCGACGCCGTGCTGCGCGCCTTCTACGAGCCGGACTGGGTGTCGCTGCGCCGGTACCTGGTGGACGAGGGGCTGATGTCGCGCGAGGCCGGCTGGTACTGGCGCACCGGCGGATACGTGGAGGTCTGATCCCCACGCCCGACCCGCCGGACGAGCACGCCGCGCGCGCCTGTGGCCGGACGTGCGACGACCAGGAGCACGCCGACCAGCAGCAGCACGAGGCCGGGCAGGGCGGCCGGCCGCGGTGCCTGGCCGAGCCAGACCCACGCGATGAGCGCCGCCCCGGGCACCTCGAGTAGCGCCAGCACGCTGATGGTGGTCGCCCGCAGCCGGTGCAGGGCGTAGTTGAACAGCGAGTGACCGAGCAGCTGGGCGCCGAGCGTGAGCCCCGCGATGGCGAGCCAGGTCGGCGCGTCGAAGCCGTACAGCGGCACCCCGGACGCCAGGCAGACGCCGCCGAGCAGCAGCGCGCAGACCGCGTAGCAGATCGTGGTGTACGAGGTGGTGCTCGCGCTCGCCCGCGCCCGTTCGCCGAACGCCGTGTAGCCGGCCGCGGCCACCGCCCCGGCCAGGGCGAGCAGGTCGCCCGCGACGGCCCGGGCGGAGACGGACAGGTCGGCACCGGTGGCGAGCACCGCGCCGAGCACCGCGGCCCCGATGCCGGCCCAGGTCGTCGCGGGAAGCCGCCGGCCCTGCGCGTGCGCGATCAGGCCCTGCCAGACCGGCTGCGTGGCCACCAGCGCGGTGGCGGTCGCCACCGAGGTGAGCTTCACGCTCGGCACCCAGGTGCCGAAGTGCAGCGCGAGCGCGACCCCGGCCAGCGCGCAGGCGAGGCCGGCCCGGCGGTGCGGCCCGCGCAGCAGCGACGCCAGCTCGGCCCGGCGCCGGGCGAGGGCCGCGGGAGCGAGCACCCCGACCGAGAGCGCGTTGCGCCAGAACGCGATCGCGAGCGCCGGGGCCGCCGCGTACGCGATCAGCGGGCCGGACGAGGAGACGGCGAGCACGGCGACACCCACCGCGAGGGCGGTCACCGGGTCCACCGGCGGGCGGGGCGCGGCGCGGTGCACGTCAGGCGGCCCGAATCAGCAGGTCATCGGTCACGCCGACCATCGTCACACGCCGCGACGCACCGCCCGCACCCGGCGCCGCTCGGTTAGCCTGTGGCCGTGCAGGCGCATCCGCTCGTCGATGAGGTGATCAAAAAGGCCCCCGTGGCCTGGCTGACCGTGGGCGAGGCGCCCGCGTACCTCGTGTGGTGCCTCGGGGTCGGGGGCGCGCTCTACGTGGTCAGCGGCCCGGGCGAGCAGCCGGCGCCGGGGCTGGCGGAGGCGTCCGAGGCGCTGGTGACCGCGCGGGGCGACCACGGCGGCCGGGTCGCGACGTGGCCGGTGCGGGTGATCCGGGTCGAGCCGGGCAGCGACGAGTGGAACGACGTGGCGCCGAAGCTGGCCGGCAAGCGGCTCAACGCTCCGATGCCGGCCGACGACCTCGTGGCGCGCTGGGCCGCCGAGTGCGTGGTGCACCGCCTGGAGCCGGCGGGACCGCCGGTCGAGGCCGGCGACACGCTGCCGGAGGAGTCCCTGGCGGCGCCGCCGGTGCCGTCCCCGGCGACCCGGCGCCCGCGCAACCCGTTCCGCCTGCACCGGGTACGCCGCCCGCGGACCTCCGGTCGCGGTTGATCATGAGGTTGGCGGCACGACACGCCGGGCGTGTCGCCGACAAGTTCATGATCAAGCAGGGAGGGCGGGGCGTCAGCCGACGAACGGCGGGACCGTGATCTCACCCCGGGCGACGGGGACCACGTGCCCGGCGACCGTCGCGCCCACCGCCGCGCCGCTGGTTGCGGTCACCGTGCACTCCAGAGTGGACGGCCGCTGCAGCTCGATGCCCTGCCGGACCGTGTAGGACGATTCGCCCTCGCCCGGCAGGAGGCCGGCGGCGATGAGCCACACGCCCAGGCCCAGGGCCGCCGAACCCGTCGCCGGGTCCTCGTCGACGCCGACACCGGGGGCGAAGACCCGGGCGTGCGCGGTCGCGGTCGGCGCCGCCCACGAGAACACGCTCACCCGGCCGATTCCGCTCGCCTTGGCCGCCGCCGCGTCCGGGGTGGCACGGGCGACCGCCTCGGGCACCACCGACAGGTACGCGAACTCCAGCCCGCACCCGGCCCAGCGCGGCTCCGGGCCGACATAGTCCGAACGGGACAGTCCGACGACCGCGAGCAGCGTGGCCGGGTCGATCTCGTCGCCCACCGTGGGTGGTCCCCCGGTGAGGACCGCCCGGCCCTCGGCGTACACCTCGATGGGCAGCAGCCCGACGCCGCACTCCTGCACGACGCGGCCAGGGGGCGCGAGGCCGAGGCGTACCGCCGTGACCGCGGCGCCCACGCTCGGGTGACCGGCGAAGGGCAGTTCCTCCGTCGGGGTGAAGATCCGGGCCCGGTAGGTCCCGCCCGAGACGGGCGGCAGCACGAAGACCGTCTCCGAGAGGTGGAACTCCCGCGCGATCGCCTGCATCTGGTCCCGCGCGAGGTCGTCGGCGCCGAACACCACCGCCAGCGGATTACCGGTGAAGGGCCGGTCGGTGAAGACGTCCACCACCTCGTACGACAAGGTCTTCATGAACGCCAACCCTATTACCCTGGTTGGCGTGACAACGGCCACCAGGGTTTATATCGCCCGGCTCGCCGGCCTGGCCGTCTTCGACCCCAACGGCGACCAGGTCGGACGGGTACGGGACGCGGTGGCCCGCCTGCGCGCCGGCGGCCGCCCACCGCAGGTCGTCGGCCTCGTCGTCGACCTGCCGTTGCGGCGGCGCATCTTCATCCCGATCCATCGTGTTATATCAATCGATGCTGATGCGATCGCGCTCGGCACCGGCACGCTCAACCTGCGGCGCTTCGAGAAACGACCGGTCGAACTGCTGGTGCTCGAGGAGCTGCTCGACCGGCGGGTCGAGATCCCGGCCACCGGCACCCAGGGCACCGTCATCGACGTGGCGATGGAGCAGGACCGCACCGGGGACTGGTGGCTGACCCGGGTCGCCGTCCGCGAGTACACCGGCCGGCTGACCCGCCGGGGCCAGGTGCACCAACTGGAGTGGCAGGAGGTGAGCGGGCTGATCGGTGTCCCGGTCGCCCCGCAGGGCACCGCCTCGTTGCTCGCCGTGCTCGACGACATGCGCCCGGCCGACCTCGCCAACGTCCTGCAGCACCTGTCGGACACCCGACGTGTGCAGATCGCCGCCGCGCTCGACGACGAACGCCTCGCCGACGTGCTCGAGGAGCTGCCCGAGAACGACCAGGTCGAGATCCTCGCCGCGCTGGACCGGGAGCGTGCCGCGGACGTGCTCGCCGAGATGGACCCGGACGACGCGGCCGACCTGCTCGCCGAGCTGCCGAAGCCGGAGCAGGAGATGCTGCTGGACCTCATGGAGCCGGACGAGGCCGCGTCCGTGCGGCAGTTGATGGAGTATAACCCGGGCACGGCCGGGGCGGTGATGACCTCGCAGCCGGTCATCCTCACGCCGGACGCGACCGTCGCCGAGGCGCTCGCCCGGATCCGGGAGCCCCAGCTGTCCCCGGCCGTGGCCGCGCAGGTCTTCGTCACCCGCGCGCCGATGGCCACCCCGACCGGGCGGTACCTCGGCGTGGCGCACTTCCAGCGGCTGCTGCGCGAACCCCCCGGCGACCTGCTCGGCGGCGTCGTGGACAACGACATCCCGCCGCTGGCCCCGGAGACCACGCTGCCCGAGATCACCCGGCGGATGGCCACGTACAACCTGGTCGCGATGCCCGTCGTGAACTCGGCCGGCCGGCTCGTGGGGGCCGTCACCGTCGACGACGTCCTCGACCACCTGCTGCCGCCGCGCTGGCGGGAGCGGGACTATCCGACCGGCGAGGCCGAGGCCCCGAATGGCTGAGCAGCGGCCGGGCCGGCTCGAGCAGCCCCGCGAGCCGCGCCGGGTGCGGCTGCCGAGGTTCGACGCGGAGACCTTTGGCCGGTGGGCAGAGAACTTCGCCCGGTTCATGGGGACCGGGAAGTTCCTCGTCTACATGACGGTCGTCATCACGGCGTGGATCGCCTGGAACACGCTGGCGCCCGCCGACTGGCGCTTCGACCCGTACACCTTCACCTTCCTGACCCTGATGCTCTCCATCCAGGCGTCGTACGCGGCGCCGCTGATCCTGCTCGCCCAGAACCGGCAGGCCGACCGCGACCGCCTGGCGTTCGAGGAGGACCGCCGCCGGGCCATGATGCAGAAGGCGGAAACCGAATACCTGTCGCGCGAGATCGCCGCGCTGCGGATCGCGCTCGGCGAGGTGGCCACCCGCGACTTCCTGCGCGCCGAACTGAACCGGCTGACCGAGGAGCTGGCGCGCGCCGAGCGGCGCGCCCGGCCGCAGCGGGCGGGCCGCAGGCCAGGCGGCGAGCACCCCGACGAGCCAGCCGACGACGAGGTCGACGGCGATCCACGAGGATGGCGGTCACCGACGGCGGCCGTCGACGAGGACGGAGATCAACGCCACCGATCAGGGCATCCGCCGCCGACGTAGCATGGGTGCCATGGCAGCGCCCGCCCACACCCTGGAAGCGGCGGTCCAGGCCGCCCTCGCCACCGTGCACGACCCGGAGATCCGGCGTCCGATCACCGACCTGGGCATGGTCGAGTCGGTCACGGTCTCCGACGACGGAGCGGTCCGGGTGGGGCTCCTGCTCACCGTCGCCGGCTGCCCCCTCAAGGACCGGCTGCGCACCGACATCACGCGGGCGGTGGAGGCCGTGCCCGGGGTGACCGGGGTGGAGATCGAGTTCGGGGTGATGAGCCCCGAGCAGCGCAGGGAGCTTCAGACGCGGCTGCGCGGTCCGGCCGCCGCCGACCCGGTGATTCCGTTCGCCCAGCCGGGCTCGCGCACCCGGGTGTACGCCGTGGCCTCGGGCAAGGGGGGCGTCGGCAAGTCGAGCGTGACGGTGAACCTCGCGGCCGCGCTGGCCGCCCGCGGGCTCGCCGTCGGCGTGATCGACGCCGACATCTACGGGCACTCGGTGCCGCGCATGCTCGGCGCGGAAGGCCGGCCCACGCAGGTCGAGGACATGATCATGCCGCCCGAGGCGCACGGGGTGAAGGTCATCTCGATCGGCATGTTCACCCCCGGCAACGCCGCCGTCGTCTGGCGCGGCCCGATGCTGCACCGCGCGCTGCAGCAGTTCCTCGCCGACGTCTACTGGGGCGACCTGGACGTGCTGCTGCTCGACCTGCCGCCGGGCACCGGCGACGTGGCGATCTCCTTGGCGCAGCTGCTGCCGAACGCGGAGCTGCTCGTCGTGACCACGCCGCAGGTCGCCGCCGCCGAGGTGGCGGAGCGGGCCGGCGCGATCGCGCTGCAGACCCACCAGCGACTGGTCGGCGTGGTGGAGAACATGTCCTGGCTCGAGCTGCCGACCGGCGAGCGGATGGAGATCTTCGGCAGCGGGGGCGGCGCCACGGTCGCCGAGTCGCTGACCCGGCTCACCGGCACGCAGGTGCCGCTGCTCGGGCAGGTTCCGCTCGACACCCGGCTGCGGGAGTCCGGTGACACCGGCGAGCCGCTGGTGATCACCGACCCCTCCTCGCCCGCCGCGCAGGCGCTGCTGTCGGTCGCCGACCGGCTGGCGGTGCGCCGCGAGTCGCTGGTCGGCAAGCCGCTCGGCCTGCGGCCGCTGACGTCCACGCGCTGACCGCGTCCACGCGGTGACGGGGCGGCCGGGTGCCGCCGACCGTCGTCTCGCCGCGGCACTCTGCGGCGGCGGTCACCGCCGAGCGGCGGCGGTCACGTCGCCTCCGCGTCGAAGACGCGCCGGGCCGGGGGCTGGGGAGCCGGGGCCGACGGCTGCGCGGTGGTCTTCTGCACGCTGTCCGCGACGGCCTTGAACTCGCCCTGCACGCTCTGCAGGTCACGGCGCAGGTCGTCGCGCAGGCTCTCGATCGGCTTGCGCAGCGCCGCCTCGGCCTCCTCGCTGAGCAGGTGCTTGCGGATGAAGGTCTTGGGGTGCAGATCGGTCAACTGGATGTCCGTGCCCAGCTCCCGGCTGAGGTCCCGGGCGGCGTTGTTCGCCATGGTCCGCAGGCTGCGCAGCATCCGCAGGCCGTCACTGATCACGTTCGGCAGCCGGTCTCCGAAGATCAGCAACGCGACGACGAGGAGCGCCCCTATCTCCCACCAGTTCAGGTTGTCCAGCATCGTCCGTGCTCTCCTCCGCCCGTCCCCGCCGGCGCGACTGACTACGCCAGCGTACGGCGCGGGCGGGCGGATGGGCCACCGGCAGCCGAAGCGGCCGGCCTCCTTCGTCCGGCCTACTTCCTTCGTCTGGCCTACTTCGCGTCCGCGGCGAGCTTCACCGAGGCCCGCTGCAGCGTGCCGTTGCCCCGCTGGTACTCGACGGCCACGACCGAGCCCGGCGCGTGCTTGCGGACCAGCGCGATCAGGTCGGGCGGCTCGGCCACCGGTCGGCCGCCGAACCGGACGATCACGTCGCCGGCCTGCAGGCCCGCGCCCGCCGCGGGGCCGCCGGGTTCGACCGCCATGAGCCGTACGCCGCCGGTGGCCGACCGGTACGTGCCGTCCAGTTGCGCGCCGATCACGGTGCGCCGCGCCTTGCCGGTGTCGATGATCTCCTGGGCGATCCGCTTCGCCTGGTTGATCGGTACGGCGAAGGCGAGGCCGATGTTGCCGGCCTCCTCCTCGCTGGAGGCGAGGGACTTGATCACGGAGTTGACGCCGATCACGCGGCCCGCGCCGTCGACGAGCGGGCCGCCGGAGTTGCCGTGGTTGACCGCGGCGTCGGTCTGGATCGCGGCGTAGTAGCGGACCGGTCCGCCGCGCTCCCCCGCCTGGATGGTGCGGTCCACCGCGCTGACGATCCCGTAGGTGACCGTGTTGGCCAGGGCCAGCGGCGAACCGATCGCCAGCGCCGGATCGCCCACGGCGATCGCGTCCGAGTCGCCGAACTCCACCGGGGTCAGGCCGGTGCGGTCGACCTTGAGCACCGCGATGTCCGACTCGGGGTCGCGGCCGACGAGCCGGGCCGCCGCCGTGGAGTTGTCATCGAACGTCACGGTCGCCGTCCCCGACGCGCCCTCCACCACGTGATCGTTCGTGATGACGTACCCGTCGCTCGAGGCGATGAAGCCGCTGCCCAGGCTGGTGCCGCGCGGGGTGGAGACCCGGATCGTGACGACGCTGGGCAGGACGCGGCGGACCACGCCGGCGAGCGAATCGGGCTCGCGCTGCGCGAGCGCCGGCGGCGAGGCGGAGACGGAGCCGAGCACGGTCCCCGCCCCGGCTCCACTGCGCGCGGCGAACACGTAACCGAGCGTGCCGCCCAAGGCGCCGGCGAGCAGGGCGGTGATGAGACAGGCCAGGATGATCAGGCGCAGCGGCTGGGCGGGTACGCCGTCGTCGGGATCGACATCGTCGCTGGGCGGGGCGGGCTGCGGCGGCGAACTCACCACGACCTTCGCGGGCGAGTAGGGGTCACGCCATGGATCGGCGAGCGCGTCCGACCACCACGGCGACTCGCTCCTCCCACCGCTGGGCGCGCCGCTCCAACCGTCGGTCACGACCTAGCACCTTCCCTGCGTATCCCGTCCCCATTCAGGATCGCATGATTCGGCGACGTTCATTCGGCAGTTGCGGACGCTCGGCCGACGGGCGTGTGGGCATCCGGTGGTTAGGCTGGGCGCGGAGTCACGAACCCGAGGAGGTGCGCCATCGCCACCCTCGCCAGGGACGCGAACGCGCGTGCCGTGCAGGCGCACGAGTTCGTCGAGTCCTACGTCACCGAGGACGCCATCCTCCAATCGGCGCGCGAGTCGGCCCACGAGGTCGGGCTCACCCCGATCAAGCCGGGCGCGGGCGCGACCCTGCGCCTGCTCGCCGCCGCCGGGAACGCCAAGGCGGTGGTGGAGGTCGGCACGGGTACCGGCGTGAGCGGCCTGTGGCTGCTGCGCGGGATGCGCCCCGACGGCATCCTCACCACGATCGACATCGAGGGCGAGCACCAGCGCATTGCCAAGCGGGTGTTCGCCGAAGCGGGGTACTCGCCGAGCCGTACCCGCATCATCACCGGCCACGCGCTGGAGGTGCTGCCACGCCTGGCCGACGGCGCGTACGACCTGGTCCTGCTCGACGCCGACCCGGTCGAGCACTCGGCGTACGCCACGGAGGCCCGGCGTCTGCTGCGCGTCGGCGGGGTGCTGGTGATCAACAATGCGCTCGCCGGCGGTCGCGTCGGCGACCCCGCGGCGCGGGACCACGCCACGGTGACCATCCGCGAGATGGTCAAGGCGCTGCGGGACTCCGACGAGTGGACGTCCGCGCTGGTGCCGGCCGGGGACGGACTGTTGTGCGCGGTGAAGCGTGGCTGAGCGGACATCGCCCGGGCGCACGTCGTCGGCCCTGCCCGACCGGCAGACGCTTCGGCACTGGCCGTGGCTGGTCATGTGCGCGGTGGGGGTCGTGGTCTTCGGGCTGCTGACGATGGCGGCGGGCCTGCGGGTGGCGAGCTCCTCCTCGGTGGCCGGGCTGCTGATCAGCGGCGTGCTCGCCGTCGGGTTCGCGGTGCTCACCGGCTACACCGCCGCGAGCCTGCGGGTCCGCACGATCCTCGACGGCTCCGGGGTCACCGCGATCGAGGCGTTCCGGCGAATCCGGGTGCCGTGGGCCCGGGTGACGCGGCTGGACGTCACCCACTCGCTGCCCGGCTGGGCCGCGCGCGCCTGGTCGCCCGAGGGCGAGGCTGTCGTGGTGTTCACCTGCCACGACACGCACGGCAAGCGACCCAAGAGCGCGCGCACGTTCAACGAGCCGCCACCGGAGGCGCCGGCCTCGCTGCAGCGCGGGTTCGCGTTGATCGAGCGGTACTGGCAGGCTGCGGCGCCCGCGGGGCGTTCGTCCGCCGGCCCGGCGGGCGACGCGCCGCGGTCAACCCAGTGACGCCAGCCAACGCAGCAGCGTGCGCACCCCCCAGCCGGTGGCGCCCTTGACCAGCTCGCCGTCCGGGTTGTCGGCCCACGCCGGGGCGGACATGTCGATGTGGACCCAGCGGTCGCGCGCGCTGCCGACGAACTCGCGCAGGTACAGCGCGGCGGTGACCGAGCCGGCCCCCTCCGGGGCGTTGTTGAGGTCCGCGACGTCGCTGTCCAGCAAGGGGACGTAGTCGTCGGGCAGGGGCATCCGCCAGACCTGCTCGCCGGCGGCCGCCGCGGCATCGGACAGCGCCGCCACCAGATCGTCGTCGCCGCAGTACAGCCCGGCGGTGCGCTTGCCGAGCGCCACGGTGCCCGCGCCGGTGAGCGTGGCGAGATCGACGAGCACGTCCGGGGCGAGCCGGTCGACGGCGTAGGCGAGCGCGTCCGCGAGCACCAGCCGACCCTCGGCGTCGGTGTTGCGGATCTCGCTGGTCAACCCGCCGTAGTGCCGGATCACGTCGCCCGGCCGGTACGCCGATCCGCCGAGCATGTTCTCGGCGAGCGGGGCGAGCGCCGTCACCCGTACCGGCAGGCGCAGCGCGGCCGCGCCCACGGCGGCGGCCACCACCGCGGCAGCGCCCGCCATGTCCTTGCGCATGAGCTTCATGCCCTGGCGCGGCTTGACGACGATGCCCCCGGTGTCGAACGTGATGCCCTTGCCCACGAGCACCACGTGGGTGCTCGCGCCCTGCGGCCGCCAGGACAGCTCGACCAGACGGGGTCCACGCGTCGAGCCACCGCCGACGGCGAGGATGCCGCCGAAACCCTCGGCGGCCAGGTCGTCGGGGTCCCGGACCGTGACGGTCAGGCCCGGCTGGGCCGCGGCGGCCTCGGCCACCCGTTCGGCCAGCCAGGCGGGGCTCTTCGTCTCGCCCGGGGTGTTCACCAGGTCGCGCGCGAGGATCGTCGCCTCGGCCACCGTCCGGGCGACCCGCACGGCCTCCTCGTACGCCTCGGGCTCGTCCACCGCGAGCACCACCTCGGACAGCCGGGGCGCGGCGTCCTCCGGATCGGCGCCGAGCCGGTAGCGGTACGAGGCGAGCATCGCGCCCTCGGTCAGCCCGCGCACGGCGGCGGGGTCCACACCCGCGGGCAGGGCGACCGTGATCGACTCGTCGCGCGCCGCCGCACGGGCCACGGCCGCGCCCGCGGCCCGCCACTCCCCCTCGGTGCCCGCGCCGATGCCGACCAACAGGAGCCGGCGCGGCGCGGCCAGCGGCCGGTGGAGCACCTCGAGCAGCCCGGCCCGCCCGGTGTGTGCGCGGTCGGCGAGGAAGGCCTCGCTCTCGGCGGTCGCCGTCGGGTCGAGCGGCAGGCAGCCGGGGACGAGCACGCCGGCGGCGGCGTCCGGGGTCTGGACCGGGTTCGCCTCGGTCGGCTCGGCGGCCTCGGTTGGCTCGGCGGCTCGGACCGGGACGGCGAGGACTGCGGGAACGCCGCGCTCGGCGCTGAGACGGGCACGAAGCACTCTGGGAGACCCCTGGTAAGGCATGATCGATTGTCACGTGCGGGTCCGCGCCGGCGGCAGGCGGCCCCCCACGGATCGTCCAAGGTCACGTTCCGCGGAACGTGACCTTGGACGACCGCGTCGAAATCCGTGCCCGAACGGGCGTGACCTCAGCCTGCGGCAGCCTTCAGCGCGTCACCGAGCGCGTTGGCCTCGTCCGGGGTCATCTCGACAACCAGCCGGCCACCGCCCTCCAGCGGAACCCGCATGACGATGCCCCGGCCCTCCTTGGTCACCTCAAGCGGACCGTCGCCCGTCCGCGGCTTCATCGCCGCCATATGTGTTCTCCCCTCAGACTCCGTCGTGCATGGCTGCCCATGCGCTACGCCAGCGACACCGAACATGGCCGTCCGGCCCCGGCACACTGCCGACCCGGGCGTTGCCAGTTGCCCCCACTGGCTGCGCCCGAGCGCTGAGTACCGATTTTCCCTGATGAAGGTCGCCGAGCCCAAACCGGGCCTGGAGAGTTGTGACAGCGCCTAGCACTGTCGTCGCCGAGCTGTCACAATGTCCGGTCATGCAGGCCCGGTCCGCGCTCTTCGACCTGTACGGCGACTACCTGCGCGCGCGGGGTGGTCGTGCTCCGGTCGCGGCCCTGGTCCGCCTGCTGGCTCCGCTCGGCATCGCCTCCCCGGCGGTACGCACCGCGGTCTCGCGGATGGTGCGTCAGGGCTGGCTGCATCCGCTGCGCCTCTCGTGCGGCCCGGGCTACCTGCTCACCCCGAAGGCGGTACGGCGGCTCGACGAGGCGGCGGCCCGGATCTACCGCACGGCGACGCAGGACTGGGACGGGCAGTTCGACCTGCTCGTGATCGACCCGCCGAACACCCGCGCCGAGCGGCTGCGCCTCGCCTCGCAACTGGCCTACCTGGGCTACGGCACCCTCGGCGGCACCACCTGGGTCGCCACCCGGCGCGCCGAGGAGGTCGACACCCTGCTGACCGAGGCCGGCATCCGGTACGAGAGGTTCCATGCCCGCCACGCCGCCGGCACACCCGGCGCGATGGCCCTCGTCCGCCACGCCTGGAACCTCGATGAGATCGGCACGGCGTACGAGCGGTTCGTGCACACGCTCCGACCGGTCGTCGAGTGCGTGGGCGAGGACGACAGCGACGAGGCGGCGTACGTGGCGCGTTTCCAGCTCGTGCACGCGTGGCGTACGTTTCTGTTCCGTGACCCGCAGTTGCCGCCGGCGCTGCTGCCCGAGCCGTGGCCGGGCACGAGCGCGGCGGCGTTCTTCGACTACCACGCCGCGCGGTTGCGTCCGGCCGCGGACCGGTACGTGGATGCCTGCCTGGAGCAGAGCGCCCGTCCGGCCCGCGGGCCCAGCCAGCCCGGCCGATTGCTGAAGGAGCGCGTGCCATGACCGACGCCCTGCTCGTTGACCGCACCGACGCCGTCGTCACCCTCACGCTCAACCGGCCGGACGCGCTCAACTCGCTCGACACCGCGCTCAAGGAGGCGCTGCGGGACACCCTCGCCGAACTCGAAACGGACCCGACGTGCCGCGCCGTCGTGATCACCGGGGCCGGCCGGGCCTTCTGCGCCGGGCAGGACCTGCGTGAGCACGTCCAGACGCTGGAGTCGCAGGCGGACGATCCGCTCGGCACGGTGGTGCGCCACTACAACCCGATCGCGCAGAACCTCGCCAACCTGCCGAAGCCGGTCGTCGCCGCGGTCCGGGGCATGGCCGCCGGCGCCGGCGCCTCCCTGGCGCTGCTCGCCGACTTCCGGATCGGCGGGCCGTCCACCTCGTTCCTGATGGCGTTCGCGAAGGTCGGCCTCGCCGGGGACACCGGCGTCTCCTGGTCGCTGCCCCGCCTGGTCGGCCAGGCCAAGGCGCTCGAGCTGCTCATGCTCGCCGAGCCGGTACCGGCGACCGAGGCGCTGCGGCTCGGCCTGCTGACCCGCCTCGTGGACGACGACGAGCAGGTGCTGCCCGCCGCCCAGGAGCTGGCCGCGCGGCTCGCGGCGGGCCCCACGGTGGCGTACGGCGCGATCAAGCGGGAGCTGGCGATCGGGAGCGCCGGGACGTTGGCCGACGCCCTGGCCGCCGAGGCGCAGGCGCAGTCGACCTGCGGGGCGACCGCCGACCACCGCGAGGGCACGATGGCTTTCGTGGGCAAGCGCAAGGCCGCCTTCCAGGGGCGGTAGGGGCCGCTGCGGCCCAGGGACCTCAGCCCGTCGGCGTCGGCCGGGCCTTCTGGGGCTCGCTGGTCCTACGGATCACTCGTCCTCGTCCTCTTCGGGGTCGAGGTTGGTCAGCTCGCCCAGGACGTACGCCTGCATCGCCAGCTCGTCGTTGACGGGCGAGACGAACGCCGGAAGCTCCCGGGGCCCCAGCCGCACCACGTACGTCCAGAACTCCCGTACCGCCTCAGCCGCCGACTCCGCCTCGATGGGCAGGTCGACGCTGACGAGCCACGGTCGCCGGGGGACCGGGGGCGGGATCCGCCCGGCGATCTCGGCGTAGGTCGCCTCGTCCACCCCGCGCAGCACGCCCAGGCTGGCGTCGTTGAGGGTGCCGTTGAGCACGTTGTCGACCGGCTGCGGCGCGTCGAGGGCGCGCCTGGTGTACGCGAGCACGAGCGGTGTACTGCTGCGCACCCGGGCGAGCCCGAAGACCACGGGCGGTTGTGTCGCCGCGACCAGCAGCGCCGGATCACCGGGGGCGGGACCGTGGGTGCGGTACGTCGGCGGCTCGAGGCCGGTCAGGTCCAGCGTCTCGTGGTGGAACAGCCGCTCGGCCTCGTAGCGTTCCGCCGGCACAACCACCGCCCAGTACTGCATGCCTTCATCACATCACGGACGCCCGGGCAGGCCGACGCGAGGCCCGGGGCTGTGGCGCGTCGAAGGTCGAGACGTGACAGCCGGCGATGTGATCGTCGACCATGCCGGTCGCCTGCATGAGCGCGTACGCCGTGGTCGGGCCGACGAAGCGGAAGCCGCGCCGCTTGAGCTCCTTGGCCATCGCGGTCGACTCGGGGGTCATCGCGGGGACGGCCGCGAGCGAGCGAGGCCGCGGCCGGGCGCTCGTCGGCGCATACGACCACAGCAGCGCGTCCAGCCCGTCGGGCAGATCCAAGGCGGCGCGGGCGTTCGCGATGGCCGCCTCGATCTTGGCCCGGTTGCGCACGATGCCCGGGTCGCGCATCAGCCGCTCGATGTCGCGGTCGCCGTAGCGCGCCACGGTCTCCAGGTGGAAGCCGCCGAACGCGGCCCGGAACGCCTCCCGCTTGCGCAGGATGGTCAGCCACGACAGCCCGGACTGGAATGCCTCCAGGGTGAGCCGTTCGTAGAGCGCGTCGTCGCCCCGCAGCACCCGCCCCCACTCCTCGTCGTGGTAGGCGCGGTAGTCGGGCGTGGCGTTTGCCCAAGCGCAGCGGGGCAGCCCATCCGGACCGAGGACGAGGTCGCTCACGGGGCCACCCTAGCCACGACCCCCGACAATCCGCCGCCCGGGCGTCAGGGCAGTCGCCCCTGCTCGACGAGGCGCGCGAAGCGCCGCAGCGCCTGGGTGAGGCCGACCTTCGACCCAGGCCACAGCACCGGCCAGACGATGCGGCCGGCCAACCCCAGCGGCAGGTGGAACCACTCGTGCCAGACGACCTGGGTGCGCTCCCCGCGCAACGGCGTGCAGCGCAGGGACCCCGGGCCACGAAGCAGCTTTCCACAGTGGACCAACCGGACCTCGTACGGCGGGTCGAGCCGGACGATCCGCATCTCGTCACGCACCACGGCGCGCCCCACGGCGGTGACCGCCTCGATCATGCTGCCCTCGCCGCCGTCACCCTCGGTCAGCCGTACCGTGGTGAACGGGATCCACTCGCCCTGCCGCTCCCACGTGGTGAACGCGGCGAAGACCCGCGGTGCGGGGGCATTGACGATCACGGTGGCGGTCACCTCACCCGCGCCGGGGGCGCGGGCGTCGGGCGGAACGCTCTCGTCCGACTCGGTCACCGGCCCCCCGACCGGGCGTCCAAGGGCTCGGCCCTGTCCAGCGGTCCGGCCCTGTCCAGCGGCTCCGCCCCGGCCTGCGGCTCGGGCGCGGCGGGCACCCGCTCCCCGACCAGGTCGGTGTCGGGGGCGGCGTCGTGGTCGGTGTCCGCGGCATCCTCGGGTTCGGCGTCGGTCCGGGCCGCGACCTCGGCGCCCGGGCCCGGCTGGGCATCGGCTCCCGCCTCGATCTCGGCTGGCTGCGGCTGGTCGGCGGCGGCCGCCTCCGCGCCACCCGGCGCACCGGTCGGCCCGGCCGCGACGCCCGCGCCATCGCCCGGCCCGCCGCTATGGTCCGTGGCGGCGTCGGGCACCGGGGCGTGGGAGGCACCGGGCGCGGCCTGGGTGGTCGGAGTCGCGCCCGCACCGGGCGCGGCCTGGATGGTCGGAGTCGCGCCGGTACCGGGGACCGGGGCTGGCGCGGCCTGGGTGGTCGGAGCCGCGCCCGCACCGGGCGCGGCCTGGATGGTCGGAGTCGCGCCGGTACCGGGGACCGGGGCTGGCGCGGCCTGGGTGGTCGGAGCCGCGCCCGCACCGGGCGCGGCCTGGGTGGTCGGAGCCCCGGCGGGCTCACGGATGCCGGCCAGGGCGGCCTCGCGGGCCCGCCGCAGCACCTCGGCCTCCTCGAACCGGCCCGCGCGCAGCGCCGCGACCTCCGCCTCCAGCACGCCGATGAGCTCGTCCTTGTACCCGATGTCGTACGCCATCCGGCGCAGTGCCCGGTCGACCTGGCCCATCCGGTACCCCCGCATGCCGGTGTCGAACCGCAGCCGCTCCACGTCAGACTCGGTGAGCGGACGGTGGTTCGGCAGCGGGACCGCCCGGCCGTCCGGCTCGGCCGCGTCGAGCCCCGGATCGGCGCCCGTGATCAGCACCGCCACGCCGAGGACCACCGCGCCGAGCACCACCACCCCGACGAGCAGGAGCACCAGTTGACCCATACGTCGATCGTGGCATGCGCCAGGTGCCCGGGCGACCCCGCCACGGGATCCGGTCCGGTCCGTCCGCGGGTACCGTCACGATCGAGCGATGAGAGGGGCGAGGGTGCTCAGACTTGGTAACCGGACCTTCGGGCCGGGCGAGTTCGCGGTGATGGCGATCGTGAACCGTACCCCGGACTCCTTCTTCGACCAGGGCGCGACCTTCGCCGCGGACGCGGCGCTGCGGGCGGCCGCGCGGGCGGTGGCGGAGGGCGCAGACATCATCGACATCGGCGGCGTCAAAGCCGGGCCGGGTGACGAGGTCGGGGTGGCCGAGGAGATCCGGCGTACGGTGCCGACGATCGCGGCCATCCGCGCCGAGTTCCCGGAGATCGTGATATCGATCGACACCTGGCGGTCCGAGGTGGCGATCGAGGCGGTGGCCGCCGGCGCGGACCTGATCAACGACACCTGGGCCGGCGCGGACCCGAGGCTCGCCGAGGTCGCGGCCGAGACCGGCGCCGGTCTGGTCTGTTCGCACACCGGCGGCCTGGCACCACGCGCGCGGCCGTACCGCAGCGCCTTCGACGACGTGGTGGCCGACGTGCTCGCCACCGTGTCCCGCCTCGCCGAGCGGGCCGTCGCCCTCGGCGTGCGCGCCGACGGCATCCTCATCGACCCCGCGCACGACTTCGGCAAGAACACCCGCCACTCACTCGAGGTCACCCGCCGGCTCGGCGAACTGGTCGCCACCGGCTGGCCGGTGCTCGTGGCCCTGTCCAACAAGGACTTCGTGGGCGAGACGCTCGACCTACCGGTGGACGACCGCCTGGAGGGGACGCTCGCCGCGACGGCGGTGTGCGCGTGGCTGGGCGCGCGGGTGTTCCGTGCCCACCAGGTGCGCGCCACCCGGCGGGTGCTGGACATGGTCGCCTCGATCCGCGGCGACCGCCCGCCGGCCGTCTCCCGCCGCGGACTGGCCTGAGGCTGCGCCGCCGAACCCGTCCGGCTACACCCAGCGCAGCACGCGCTTGCGCCACGCGTAGAGGATGCCGAGGGCGAGCACCCCGACGAAGACCGCCATCTCCACGACGGTGACCATCCCGAAGCCCGGTGCGGCGTAGACCACCGCCCACGGGAACAGGAACACGCTCTCCACGGCGAAGAGCACGTAGAGGTAGGCGTACACGTAGTAGCGGATCTGGGCCTGTGCCCAGTCGCCGCCGACCGGGTCCAGCCCGCACTCGTAGGTGGCGCGCTTGCCCGGCGGCTCGGCGGGGTTGGCCGGGCGCAACACCCGGTTCGCGGTGAAGGCGCCGACGAAGATCAACGCGCCCGCGACGAGGAGCAGCCCGAGCGCGGCGTACGAGCCGAGATAGCCCTCCACGCCGCCGAGCGTAGCCTGTCAAGGCGGCCCGCGGGCCGGCGAAGATCCGGGCTGACCGGTACTGGTTGACCGAATTATCACCTTCGCACTTAATATGAAGACCTTCGTCGTACCCGCGACAGGCCTAACAGTGACATCCCGACGTAGGCTCGAAGGTGTAAGAAGGAGTCGGCCGGCCACGTCAACGTGCTACCGGAGCACCGCCGGCTTCCAAGGAGGTCAGCTCACGTGACCAAACAGGTCCGCCAGCTGGATCGGGTGGTCATCCGGTTCGCTGGCGACTCCGGCGACGGAATGCAACTTACCGGGGATCGGTTCACATCCGAATCCGCGAAGCTCGGCAACGACATCTCCACCCTGCCGAACTTCCCGGCCGAGATCAGGGCGCCCGCCGGCACCCTTCCCGGCGTCTCCAGCTTCCAGATCCACTTCGCCGATTTCGACATCCTCACGCCGGGGGACTCCCCCGACGTCCTCGTCGCGATGAACCCGGCGGCGCTCAAGGCGAACCTCGGGGAGCTGCCCCGCGGCGCCACGGTGATCGTGAACACCGACGAGTTCACGACGCGCAACCTGGCGCGCGTCGGGTACACCAGCAACCCGCTCGACGACGGCACGCTGGACGGGTACGTGGTGCACCGGGTCGCGTTGACGTCGTTGACGGTCAAGGCCCTCGAGGGGCACCCGATCTCGAAGAAGGACGCCGAGCGGGCGAAGAACATGTTCGCGCTCGGCATGCTCTCCTGGCTCTACTCGCGCCCGCACGAGTCGACCATCTCGTTCCTGGAGCGCAAGTTCGCCGCCCGCCCGGAGCTGGCCGCGGCGAACATCGCCGCGTTCCGGGCCGGCTGGGCGTACGGCGAGACCACCGAGAGCTTCGCGGTCCGCTACGAGGTCAAGCCGGCCCACCTGCGGCCCGGTGACTACCGCAACATCACCGGCAACACGGCGCTCGCCCTGGGCATCGTGGCCGCGGGTGTGCGCTCCGGGCTGCCGGTGTTCCTCGGCGCCTACCCGATCACCCCGGCCAGCGACATCCTGCACGAGCTGAGCAAGCACAAGCGCTTCGGCATCACCACGATGCAGGCCGAGGACGAGATCGCCGCGGTGGGCGCGGCGCTCGGCGCGTCGTACGGCGGGGCGCTGGGCGTGACCGCCACCAGCGGCCCGGGCGTGGCGCTCAAGGGCGAGACGATCTCCCTCGCGGTCGCCCTGGAGCTGCCGCTGGTCGTGATCGACGTGCAGCGCGCCGGCCCGTCGACGGGCATGCCCACCAAGACCGAGCAGGCCGACCTGAACATGGCGCTGTTCGGCCGGCACGGCGAGGCCCCGGTGGCGGTCGTGGCGCCCCGCTCGCCCGCCGACTGCTTCTACACGATGCTCGAGGCGGCGCGTATCGCGCTGACCTACCGCACGCCGGTACTGCTGCTCTCCGACGGGTACCTGGCCAACGGCTCGGAGCCGTGGCTGCTGCCCGAGGTGGACGAGCTGCCCGACCTGCGGGTGGAGTTCGCCACGGAGCCGAACGGCCCGGACGGGCAGTTCCTGCCCTACCTGCGCGACCCGCAGACCCTGGCCCGACCGTGGGCGATCCCCGGCACCCCCGGCCTGGAGCACCGGATCGGCGGTCTGGAGAAGGCGGACAAGACCGGGGACATCTCCTACGACCCGGCCAACCACGATCTCATGGTGCGGACCCGCGCGGCCCGCATCGAGGGCATCGACGTTCCCGACGTCGAGGTCGAGGACCCCGACGGAAACGCCCGGGTGCTCGTCCTCGGCTGGGGCTCGACGTACGGCCCGATCGGCGCGGCCTGCCGCGCGCTGCGCCAGCGCGGCCTGTCGGTCGCCCAGGCCCACCTGCGCCACCTCGCGCCGCTGCCGGGCAACCTGGGCGAGGTGCTGCGCCGCTACGACCGGGTGGTGATCCCGGAGATGAACCTGGGTCAGCTCGCCCAGGTGATCCGGGGCCGGTTCCTGGTCGACGTGATCGCCTACAACCAGGTGCGCGGCCTGCCGTTCACGGCGGCCGAGCTGGAGACGATGCTGGAAGAAGTTGTGAAGAATGCCTGACGCGAACGGATCCAACGGCACGCCGGGGCGTCCGGTAGCCCTGAAGCTCACCGCGAAGGACTTCAAGTCCGACCAGGAGGTTCGCTGGTGCCCGGGCTGTGGTGACTACGCCATCCTGGCGGCGGTGCAGTCGTTCATGCCGGAGCTGGGCATCCCCCGCGAGCGCATCGTCTTCATCTCCGGCATCGGCTGCTCGTCCCGCTTCCCGTACTACATGAACACGTACGGGATGCACTCGATCCACGGCCGTGCGCCGGCGATCGCCACCGGGCTGTCGGCGACCCGGCCGGACCTGTCGGTCTGGGTCGTCACCGGCGACGGCGACGCGCTCTCGATCGGCGGCAACCACCTGATCCACGCGCTGCGCCGCAACGTCAACCTGAAGATCCTGCTGTTCAACAACCGGATCTACGGGTTGACCAAGGGGCAGTACTCACCGACGTCCGAGCTCGGGAAGATCACCAAGTCGACGCCGATGGGCTCGGCGGACTCGCCGTTCAACCCGATCTCGCTCGCACTGGGCGCCGAGGCGACGTTCGTCGCCCGGACCATCGACTCCGACCGCAAGCACCTGCAGTCCGTGCTGCGCGCGGCGGCCGAGCACCGCGGGTCGGCGTTCGTGGAGATCTACCAGAACTGCAACATCTTCAACGACGGCGCGTTCGACGCGCTCAAGGAGCCGGCCACCCGCGACGACTACCTGATCCGGCTGGAGCACGGGCAGCCGATCACGTTCGGCAAGGACGGCGAGTGGTGCGTCGTGCACCCGCCGGGTGGCTTCGGGCTCGAGGTCCGGCCGACGGCCGAGGTGGCGCCCGAGGAGATCGTCACGCACGACCAGACGGTGGCCGAGCCGGCGTACGCGTTCGCGCTGTCGCGCCTGCCCGGCGACGACCTGCGGCACACGCCGGTCGGGGTGTTCCGCGCGGTGGAGCGGCCGACCTACGACGACCTGGTGCGGTCCCAGATCGAGGCGGCCAGGGCCAAGGTGAGCCAGTCCCCGGAGGCGGAGCTGGCCGCGCTGCTGCGCTCCGGCGACACCTGGACCATCGTCTAGGTGCCGTCCACCGTCGAGGTACCCGCCCCGGTGTGCCTCGTGGTCGTGGCGCCGAGGGGAGCGTCCAGAGCCTGGGGCGAGGGCCGCCGAGCAGGCGTCGCGGGCCTGCTCGGCGGCGTCGACATCGCCCGGTAGTTGCTCAATGCCTGCCGGATCGAAGGTCTTGCGCAACCGCGTACCCGTGGTGAAACTTTCTTGCTAAGAAGGCGCGGGCGGCGGAGATTGCTTGCATCGCCGCCGCGTCCACCCCGGACGAAGGGACGCATCCATGAGCGCTCATCGCCGCCGGTTGCAGGCAGCGGCGCTCGCCGCCACGATGGTCGGATTCCTGGCCGTCGGGACCCCCGCGAGCGCCACCACAGCCCCCGCACCCGAGGAGGCGGAATCGACGACGACCTGCGTCACGAACCCCTACACGCCCAAGCGCCAGTTCCGGGCGATGTGGATCGCCAGCGTGGTCAACATCGACTGGCCGAGCAGGCAAGGGCTGGACGAGGAGACCCTCAAGGCCGAGTACCGGGCCTGGCTTGACCTCGCCCAGCGGCTCAACCACACGGCGGTCATCGTGCAGGTCCGGCCGACCGCCGACGCGTTCTGGCCCTCACCGTACGAACCGTGGTCGGAGTACCTGACCGGGGTACGCGGCCAGGACCCGGGCTGGGATCCCCTGGCCTTCCTCGTCGAGGAGACCCACAAGCGCAACCTCGAGTTCCACGCCTGGTTCAACCCGTACCGCGTGAGCATGCCCGCCCCCAGCGGCGCCGGCCCGGACATCGACAAGCTCGCCCCCAACCACCCGGCCCGCCAGCACCCTGAGTGGGTGAAGGCCTACCCGGTCAACGCGGCGGGCAGCCGGCTGTACTACGACCCCGGTAACCCGGAGGTCCGCAAGTTCGTGCAGGACGCGATGATGGACGCCGTCCTCAAGTACGACATCGACGGCGTGCACTTCGACGACTACTTCTACCCGTACCCGGCCGCCGGGCAGGACTTCGCCGACGAGGACACCTTCGCGCGGTACGGCGCGGGCTTCACCAACAAGGGCGACTGGCGGCGGCACAACATCAACCTGCTGATCAAGGAGTTCGGCGAGCGGGTGAAGGCCGCCAAGCCGTGGGTGAAGTTCGGCGTCAGCCCGTTCGGCATCTGGCGCAACAAGGCCACCGACCCACTGGGCTCGGAGACCAACGGCCTGCAGTCGTACGACGCGATCTACGCCGACACCCGCACGTGGGTGAAGGAGGAGTGGATCGACTACATCCTGCCGCAGGTGTACTGGAACATCGGGTTCGCCGCGGCCGACTACGCCAAGCTAATCCCCTGGTGGTCCGACGTGGTATCCGGGACCCGGGTGCAGCTCTACATCGGACAGGCCGACTACAAGATCGCTGCGGCCGGGCAGCCGGCGGCCTGGTTCGACCCGTACGAGATGAGCCGGCACCTGACGTTCAACCACAACTATCCGCAGGTGCAGGGCAACGTGCACTTCAGCGCCGTGCAGGTGCGCGACAACCGGCTCGGCGCGGTGGACATCTACGCCGCCGAGCACTACTCCCGGCCTGCGCTCGTGCCGCGGATGCCGCACCTGCCGGCCAAGCCGCTGCTGTTCCCGGTCATCACCGGCGCCTCGCGCGACGGGGACACCGGGGCGGTCACGCTGAGCTGGCACAACACCGTCAGCGGTGCCGGGTCGTTCGGTGAGGTCACCTCGTACGCGATCTACCGCTTCGAGGGGAAGACCTTCCCCGGCGCGTGCGGATTCGCCGACGCGAGTCACCTCATCGCGACCCGGCGGGCCGCCGGCGGAGGGCTCCAGACGTTCGTCGACACGACCGCCGAGCCCGGCAAGACGTACACGTACTACGTGACGGCGCTGGACCGGGTGTGGAACGAGAGCCCGCCCAGCCCGCCGCGGTTCGTCTCCTGACCCAGTGATGCGGGTGCTCCGGGGCGCATGCGCCCCGGGGCACCCGCCGTTTTGCACGCACTCTGCGAATCGGTCCGCTTGACAAGAGATCGGTGAAGGCCAATGCCTAGACAATCATGCCCACCGATCTCCGACAGAGGTGAAGCGATGAACCGACGCAGGCTGCTCACACTCCTCGCCGCCGTCGCCGCCGCCGTGCTCGGCGGGCTCGGGCTGGCCGGCCCCGCGCACGCCGTCACCGTCGACCAGAAGCTCGCGGTGCTGTCGAGCTGGACCCAGACCAGCGCCGCCAGCTACGACGCGTGGAACGCCGCCCGGCTCAACCAAGGCGCCTGGGCCGAGTACGGCTTCGACTGGTCGACCGACTACTGCTCGAACAGCCCGGACAACCCGCTGGGCTTCGACTTCCGGCTGGCCTGCCACCGGCACGACTTCGGCTACCGCAACTACAAGGCGATGGGCCTGTTCTCCGCGAACAAGTCCCGGCTCGACGACGCCTTCTACGCCGACATGAAGCGCAAGTGCGCCACGTACAACAGCTACGTCCGGCCCGCGTGCTACTCGCTGGCGTGGACGTACTACCAGGCGGTTCGCGCGTTCGGCAACACGTACATCACCGCCGAGCAGCTCGCGGCCGCGCAGCGGCTCAAGGCCGAGGGCGAAGCCCGCATGGCCGCGGAGAGCGGCATTCTTCCGAGTAGCGCTCGATAGTCGAGCTCTGCCGGCGCGCTCTCCCGGGAGTGCGAGCGGCAAGGGAGCGCGAAGCCGAGGGGGCCGTCAGCTTGAGGAGGCGAACCGGTCCGAGCCGACCAGCAGATCCGGATGCTCGACCGCCAGCGCCTCCGCGACGGCCTCCTCCAGGCTCAACGTCGCCCCCTTCGCGTACGCCGCGTCGAAGGCCGCGTCGCCCAGCGCCGTCCGCGCGGCCGCCTGCTGCTCGGCCCAGTACGCCTCGAACGGGCCGCGGGCGACCCGCAGCTCCGACCGCGCCGCCTGGGCGGCCCCGAACAGCCGCGCGGCCGTGGCCGGATCGCCGCCGAGCACGCACCACACGGCGATCGCGTTGACCGAGTCGCAGGCGCCCGAGCGGAAGCCGTAACCGATCCGGGACCGCAGGGCCACGACCAGATGGTCGCGCGCCGCGACAAGGTCACCGCGGGCGAGCGCCACCATGCCGAGCAGCATGTCGACCGTACGCCGGCCCCGCTCCGCGGAGCGCGCCGCCTCCAACGGTCGCGCGCCCGCCAGCAGCGCGGCGGCCTCGTCCAGCGCGCCGCGCTCCCACAGCAGCCGCGCCAGGCAGTAGACCGCGGACAGCGCCTCGTCGGCAACCCCGTGCTCGGCCGCCCAGGAGATCACTTTCCGGCACGCCTGCTCCGCCTTCTCCGGGTGCCCCGTGCCGATCAGCGCCGCGCCCCGGCCGGCCAGCACCCGGGCCAGCAGGCCCGGGTCGCCCGCCGCCCGCGCCGCCGCCTCGGCCCGCTGCAAGAACCGCAGCTCCTCAGTGAACTCGCCGTCCGCGCCGGCGTGCAGCGAGTGCATGTGGTACGCCGCGGCGAGCTCCGCCTGCGGGATGTGCTCACCGGTCTCGGCGATCCGGCCGTACAGCCGGAACAGCCACAATCGACCCTCGCGGGCCAGCCCGCGCTCGCGCCACCACTGGTCGAGCCCGCTGGCGAGCTGCAACCCCTGACGGGCACTGCCGCCCGTGACCGTCCAGCGCAGCGCGGAACGCAGCTCGACCGCGAGCGGGTCGAGCGCGTACATGGACAGCGTGACCAACTGGCCGTCCGGGCCGCGGTGGGCGCGCGACAGGGCGTGCAGGCACCAGGCCACGTGGCGGTCCCGCCCCACGCGCTCCTCGCCCGCCTCGGCCAGCTTGCGCGCCGCGTACGCCCGGATCGGGTCCAGCATGCGGTACGTCGTACCGCTGCCGCTCGGCTCGGCCTGCACCAGCGACTTGTCCACGAGGACGGCGAGCGGGTCGAGCACGTCGGGCGGAGCACCCCGGCCGTCCGGCTCGGCGTCGCCGAGCATCCACTCCACCGCGGCCAGATCCACCGGCCCGGCGAAGACCGACAGCCGGCGCAGGAGCGCCGCGGCGCGGCTGCCGAGCGTCTGGTACGACCAGGCCATCGTGGCCTGGAGCGTGGCGTGGCGCTGCTCGGCCTGCTGCCGTGGATCCTCCAGCGCCTCGCCGCCGAGCATGCCACTGCCTGCGTCGAGCGTGCCGATGACGTCGCCGGGCGCGCCGGGCAGTTCGGTGTCGAGGCGGTCGGCGAGCTGACGGGCCGAGAGCATCCGCAGCCGTGCGGCCGCGAGTTCGAGCGCCAGCGGCAGACCGTCCAACCGCGCCGCGATCCGCGCCAGGTGCTCGAACTCGGCCGCGATCGCCTGCCGGCCACCGCGGGCCGCGGCCGTACGGGCCAGCAGCAGCGCGACGGCGTCGCTCGGGCCGCCGTCGGGCGCGGGGCGCAGCGACAGCGGCGGGATGCGCCACACGGTCTCGCCGGGCATGCCCAACGGCTCGCGGCTGGTGGCGAGCACGCGCACCTCGCGGGAGGTGTGCAGCAGTCGGGAGACGACCGCGGCCGTCGCGGACAGCTGCGCGTCGCAGGTGTCGAGCACCAGCAGCAGGGAGCGGGTGGAGGTGTACTCGGCGAGCGTGTCGAGCACCGGGCGGCCGGGCTCGGGGCGCAGTCCCAGCACGTCGGCGATCCCGACCGCCACGAGGCCCGGATCGGTCACCGCGGCCAGGTCGACGAACCACACGCCGTCCGGGTGCTCCGGGACGAGGTCGCGGGCGACCTCGACGGCGAGCCTGGTCTTGCCGGAGCCACCCGCCCCGACCACGGTGACCAGCCGCTCGTCGGCGACGAGCGCGCGCAGCTGGGCCCGCTCCTCCTGCCGCCCCACGAACAGGGTGACCGGGTTGGGCAGGTTGTGGGAGGCCTCGCCGGCGGTGCGCGGCCGCGGGAAGTGCCGTTCCAGCCCGGGCGCGACGAGCTGGAAGAGGCGTTCGCGGTCGTCGAAGCCGCGCAGCCGGTGCAGGCCGAGGTCGAGCAGCCAGGCGTCCTCAGGCAGCCGGTCCTGCGCACTGTGGGCGGTCGCCGCCGAGCACAGCACCTGCCCGCCGTGGGCCGCCGCCGCGACCCGTGCGGCGCGGTGCACCTCCGGGCTGGCGTACTCGCCGCCGTGCGGCTCGGCGTACCCGGTGTGCAGGCCCATCCGGACCAGTGGCCGGGCCTGCGGCGTCGGCCACGAGTGTCCGGCCAACGCACGCTGCCCCTCCGCGCAGGCGGCCAGCGCGGCCGCGGCGTCGGCGAACGCGACGAAGAAGGAATCGCCCTCGGTGAACAGCGGCCGGCCGCCGGCGGCGGTCAGCGTGCGCAGCAGCAGCCGTCGATGCTCCGTGAGCACCGGCCAGTACCCGGAGCCGAGCATCCGGGCCAGCCGGGTCGACCCCTCGATATCCGTGAAGAGAAAAGTCACCTGCCCCCGCGGCAGGTGAGCGCGAGCCGGCACGGTGAAACCTCCGCCCCCCTGGAAGTCCAGGCTCATCGTGCCGCAGGCCGTCAACCGTCCACATCATAGGAACGGACGGCCGAGGTGCCACGCACGGTTCACCGCTGGTCGGAAGCCTGGGGATGCCGCCTTCCAACCAGCGGTGCCTGGTTGTGGGTTCCCGGCTGAGACAACGGCGACGCCCGGCTGGAGTTGCGGCACGGGAAGGTGATCCTCGCCCGCCATCCGGCTATCGAGTGACCCCCGAAGGGGCGGACCGCGGTGGGGCACTACGGGCGGGCGGGTGACGGCTATCCGCCGCAGCCGCAGGCACCGCCGCAGCAGCCGCCCCCGCCCCCCGAACCGGCGCCGCCGGAGGACGCTCCCGCGCGACCCCCGAGCGAGATGGTCGACAACAGCTTGACGGTGTCCGTGTGCCCCTGCGGGCAGGCCGCCGGGGCGGAGGACTCGCTCATCGGCCGGTTCAGTTCGAACGTGTCGCCGCACGAGCGACAGCGAAACTCGTACCGAGGCATGGCACAAGCGTACGCCGTGGGTGATACTCGACCACGTGTCGGACGGGGTGACTCCACAGGTGGGATCCGACCAGTCCGCCACCGCCCCGCTGCGGCCCGCCGTGCCCCAGCCGCCCGTGCCGGCCGAATCGCCGGCACGTCGGTCGCGTCGACTGATCCCGATGCCGGCCCGGGTCGGCCCGGTCCGGCGCGCCGTCACCCGGTGGGCGGATCCGGCCCGGATCGCCGTCGCCCGGTGGGCGCGCGGACCGGTCGGCCGACTGGCGCTGCCCGGCCTGCTCATCGCCGCGCTGGTCGGCATCACCGGTGCGGCCGGCTACCTCGTCCCCGCGATGTCCCCGGCGGTCCCGGTCCAGGTTGCCGCCGAGCCCACGCACAGCACCCCGGCGACCGAGCCGACGACGGCGGCGCCCGTGCCACCACCGCCGCCGCCGACGCACATTCCGGTGCCCCCCGGCGCCGCCGGACGCGAGGCCGACAAGCTGAGCGGCTGGGCCGCCCCGCTCTCCGTGCGCCTGCAGATACCGCAGACCGCGATGGAGGCGTACGGCTACGCGCAGTGGGTGATCGAGCAGACGCAGCCGAACTGCCGGCTGGGCTGGACCACGCTCGCGGCGATCGGCAAGGTGGAGTCGGACCATGGCCGCGCGAAGGGCGCCACGCTGACCCCGGACGGGCGGGCTTTCCCGCCGATCGTGGGCGATCCGCTGGACGGTCAGGGCGGCCGGAGGCTCATCCGGGACACCGACAACGGCGAGCTGGACAACGACGGCGTCTACGACCGGGCGATCGGGCCGATGCAGTTCATCCCGAGCACCTGGCGGTCCTGGGCCACCGACGCCGACTCCGATGGGGTGCGTGATCCCCACGACATCGACGACGCCGCGCTCGCCGCCGCGAAGTACCTGTGCGCGGGCGGCCGGGATCTCGCCACGGCGGCCGGCTGGCGGGAGGCCATCCTGGCGTACAACAACGTGCCGTCGTACGCGGACCAGGTCTTCGAGACGGCGAACCGGTACGGACAGCAGTCGCGCGACACACAGTAATCTCACCGCCACATTTCATGTACCAGGCCCTTCCGCCGCGGCGGCCGAGCGGGCAAGCTGGACGGCGTGAACGTGCGCGAATGGGATCCCCGGGCCGCGTCCCCGGCCGAGTTGGCGTCCGTGCTCGACACGGTCAACGCGGTCATCGCGGCCGACCTCCCCGACGATCCCCCGTGGCAGAACGCGAAGCTGCGCGAGTACCTGTCGGTGACCATGCCCGGCGAACGCAGGGTCTGCTGGATCGCCGAGGAGTCGCCGGGCGACGCCGCCTCGGGCCGGCCGGTGCTCGGTATCGCCGACATCCTGCTGCTCGGCGACACCGGCATCCTGCAGGTGTTCGTGGACCCGAAGGCACGGCGCGGCAGCGTGGGGCGCCGCCTGCTCGCGACCGTCATCCGGCGGGCGCACGAGGAGGACGTCTCCTCTGTCGCCGTCGAGGTGGTCGGCGGTACCCCGGCCGCGGACTTCTTTGAGGCCAACGGGTTCCGGTGCGCGTACGTCGAGATCCGCAGCCTGCTCCGCCTGGCCGAGGTGGACTGGCCCGCGCTGCGCGAGATGGCGGACGGCATCGGTGCGGGCTACCGGGTCGAGTACCACTCGGGCGGGCTGCCGGAGGAGCTGATCGAGCCGTATGCCGCGACGAAGCACACGGCCCGGGACGACGCGGACAGCGACCTGCGGCCCAGTTCGTACGACCCCGGCCGGCTGCGGGCCAGCCTCGCCACGCTGAACGCGCGCGGCATGAAGCCGCACATCGTCGTCGCGATCCACGAGGAATCCGGCACGGTGGCCGGTCTGACCGAGGTGGTCACCCCCGTGCAGCACCCCACCCGAGCCGACCAGTACGACACGATCGTGCGGCCCGACCACCGGGAGCACGGCGTGGCGCAGGCGATCAAGGCGCGCATGCTGTTCGAGCTGCGCTCGGCCGAGCCGGCGCTGCGCGAGGTGCAGACGTGGAACGCGCCGGACAACGAGTTCATGCTCACGGTCAACGCCGAACTCGGCTTCAAGCCGGACCGGGAGTGGCGCGAGTACGAGGCGGACGTGCCCGATCTCGTCACGCGGCTCGGCTCGCCCTAGCGGGCGCCGGCCCGGGGTTCAGTACCCGCTCGCGGGTACCAGCCTGGGGTTCAGTACCCGCTCGCGGGTGCCGGCCCGGGGTTCAGTACCGCTCGCGGAGCAGGCGGGCGGCCTCGACTGCCCAGTACGTCAGGATCACCTGGGCCCCGGCGCGGCGGATCGCGGTCAGCGTCTCCAGGATCACGGGCTCGCGCTCGAGCCACCCGTTCGCCGCGGCCGCCTCGACCATCGCGTACTCCCCGCTGACCTGGTACGCGGCCACGGGCACCCGCACCGCGTCGCGCACCGCCGCGACGACGTCCAGGTAGGGCAGCGCGGGCTTGACCATGACGATGTCCGCGCCCTCGGCGACGTCGAGGGCCACCTCCCGCAGCGCCTCACGCAGGTTCGCCGGGTCCTGCTGGTAGGTGCGCCGGTCCCCCACCAGCGCCGACTCGACCGCCTCCCGGAACGGGCCGTAGAACGCCGAGGCGTACTTCGCCGCGTACGCCAGGATCGACACATCCGTGTGGCCGGCCGCGTCGAGCGCCCGTCGGACGGCCCCGACCTGGCCGTCCATCATGCCCGACAGGCCGACCATGTGTACCCCGGCGCTCGCCTGCGCCACCGCCATCTCGGCGTACCGCGCCAGCGTCGCGTCGTTGTCGACGCTGCCGTCGGCGGCCAGCACGCCGCAGTGCCCGTGCGAGGTGAACTCGTCCAGGCACAGGTCGCTCATCACCACGGCCGCGTCGCCGACCTCGGCCACCACGTCGCGGATCGCCGTGTTGAGCACGCCGTCCGGATCGGTGGCGCCGGAGCCGGCCTCGTCCCGCCGCGACGGCACGCCGAAGAGCATCATCCCGCCGACGCCCGCGCCCACCGCCTCGGCAGCCGCCTTGCGCAGCGAGTCCCGGGTGTGCTGCACCACCCCGGGCAGTGACGCGATCGGCCGCGGCTCGGTCAGCCCTTCACGGACGAACAGGGGCAGCACCAGCTCGGCCGGCGCCAGCCGGGTCTCCTCGACCAACCGGCGCACCGCCGGGCTGCGGCGCAGCCGCCGGGGCCGCACGTCCGGGTACGTCATCGCCAACCCCTATCCCGGTCGCCAACCCTTGACGGGCCGACAACCCCTGTCGGAACCTCCGCAATCCCTACCGGAACCGCAGCGCGGTCGGGCCCTGCACCTTCGAGCCCCGGCGCTGCTTGGCGGGCATCGCGGCGAGCTTCTCGCGCAACTCCACAGCGTAGTTCGCGAGCGCCTCCACGAGGTCCGGCACGGACGCGTGCGGCGGCTGCACGTCCACGCGCAGGCCGAACTCCCGGGCCGTCTCCGCGGTCTTCGGGCCGATCACCGCCACGACCGTACGCGCGTGCGGCTTGCCGGCGATGCCGACGAGGTTGCGGACCGTGGACGATGACGTGAACAGCACCGCGTCGAAACCGCCGGACTTGATGGCGTCGCGGATCTCGGCCGGCGGCGGGGCGGCGCGGACGGTCCGGTACGCGGTCACGTCGTCGACCTCCCAGCCGCGCTCCAGCAGCCCGGCGGCGAGCGTCTCGGTGGCGATGTCCGCGCGCGGCAGCAGCACCCGACCGACCGGGTCGAGGACCGGGTCGTGCGGGGCGAACTCCGCGAGCAGCCCTTCGGAGGTCTGCTCCCCGCTGGGCACCAGCTCCGGCTGGATCCCGAACGCGCGCACCGCGTCGGCGGTCGCGTCCCCGACGCACGCGATCTTCACACCGCCGAAGTGGCGGGCGTCGAGACCGTGCTCGGCGAACTTCTCCCACACCGCCCGTACCGCGTTGACCGACGTGAAGACCACCCAGGCGTACCGGCCGTCGACCAGGCCCTTGATCGCGCGCTCCATCTGCGCCGGGGTGCGCGGCGGCTCGACCGCGATCGTCGGCACCTCGCACGGAATGGCCCCGTACCCGCGCAGCCGCGTGCTCATCGCACCGGCCTGCTCCTTCGTGCGCGGCACGAGGACCTTCCAGCCGTACAGGGGGCGGGACTCCCACCAGCCCAGCGTGTCCCGCTTGCTGACCTGCGCGCCGATAGCGATCACGATACGACCGGTGAAGCCGAGCGCGGCGGCGACCACGCTGTCCACAGTGGACGTGGTCGTGTACTGGGTCTCGCCGGTGCCGTCGCCGGTCACGCTGATCGGCGTGGTCGGGTCGACGCCCGCGGCGATCAGGCCGTCGCGGACCGCGGCGAGGTCGCCGGCGTCGATGGCGAGCGCGACCGAGCCGCGGGCCACCGCGGCGGCGAGGGCCTCGAAGTCGACCTGGCTCACGTCGTCAACGTCGGCGGTCGTGCGGATGCCGGTCAACGGCACCCCGGCGTAGGTCGCCACGCCCGCAGCCTGGCCGATACCCGGCACGACCTCGAAGGGTATGGCCGTGCGGGCTGCGGCCTGGACCTCCTCGACCACCGACTCGTGCCCGAACGGGTCACCGGCGACGAGGTGCACTGCGCGCAGTCCGGATCGGGCGGCGGACAGCAGCACGTTCGCCACGTCGCCCGGCGCACCCTCGGCGACGCTGAACTCGGTCTCCGGCCGCGCGTCGGCCCGGATCGCCGCGAGCAGTGACTCGGGCACGCGACGGTCGTAGACGACGTGGTCGGCGTTGACGAGCGCGTCGTGGGCGCGGCGGGTCAGCAGGCCCGGGTCACCGGGCCCCGCCCCCACGAACGAGATGCGGCCGGCGGGCTTGCGATTGCGGGTCATGGCTGTACTCCCAGAACGTCGTCATCCGGCGCGCCGGCCAGGACCGGCGCGACCAGACCATCGGCACCGGCGGCGCGGAGTTCGGCCGCGAGCAGCCGTCCCACCTCCGCGGCGTCGGTGAGCGGACCAGTGCGGGACAGCCGGATGGCCTGGGTGCCGTCCGGGCTGAACACCGCACCGCGCACGAAGATCAGTGGTTGGTTGCCGCGCCCCGGATCGGCCGGTTCCCCCTCGGCGCTGGCCGGCTCGTCGTCGGTGACGACGGCCAGGGCCGCGACCGGGGCGCTGCACCCGGCCTCGAGTTCGGCGAGCAGGGCGCGTTCGGCGGTGACCGCCGCGCGGGTGTGCGGATCGTCGAGCGCGGCGAGCAGGTCGACGAGTTCCTGGTCCTCCGCCCGGCACTCCACGGCGAGCGCCCCCTGCGCCGGGGCGGGCAGCATGAGCGCCGGGTCGAGCGTCTCCGTGATCTCGTCGGCGCGGCCCAGCCGGGCGAGCCCGGCTCGGGCGAGGATCAGCGCGTCCACCTCGCCGTCGGCGACCATCCTCAGCCGGGTGTCCACGTTGCCGCGGATCGGCACGGGCTCGAACTGTCGCCCGAGCGCGTGCAACTGGGCGATGCGGCGCACCGAGCCGGTGCCGATCCGAGCGCCCGGACCGAGGTCGGCCAGCGTGCGGCCGTCGCGGGCCACGAGGGCGTCGCGCGGATCCTCCCGGCGCGGCACCGCGGCCACCCGGAGTCCGTCGGGCATGGCGGTGGGCAGATCCTTGTACGAGTGGACCGCGAAGTCGATCTCCTTGGCGGTCAGCGCGTCGCGCAGCGCGGACACGAACACGCCGACACCGAGCCGGGCCACCGGGGCGGTCGACCGGTCGCCGGCGGTGACGATCTCGACGATCTCCACGTCCCGGCCGGTCAGCCGGCGCAGCGCGGCGGCGACCGTGCGGGACTGGGCGAGCGCGAGGGCGCTGCGGCGCGTGCCGAGCCGAAGCGTCACGGCGTGCCTCCTGTCCCGGGCCGCTCGACCGTGGGTCCACCCCGCACCTCTCCTGCGGCCATCGACGGGATCTCGTCGGCGCGGCGCGGCCCGCGTACCTGCAGGTCGAACAGTTCGCGAAGCAGCGCCGCGGCCGCCCGGCCGTCCGGCCGGGCGGCCAGCTCGCGCACCCGGACGGTCGGCGAATGCAGCAGCCGCTGCACGACGCGGTGCACGGTGCGGGCGACCTCGGCGCGCTGCTCGTCGGTCAGGTCCGGCCGCCGCTGGGCGAGCCGCTGCAGCTCGGCGGCGACCACCTCGTCGGCGCGGGCGCGCAGCGCCGCCACGGTGGGCGCCACTTCGGTGCCGCGCAGCCAGTCGAGGAACGCCTCCACCTCGCCGGCCACGATTTGCTCGGCGGCGTCGACGTCTGCGGCGGCGACGTGGTTGAGGTTCTCGGCGCCGAGGCGTTCGATGTCGACGAGGACCACTCCCGGCAGCCCGGCCACGGCCGGGTCGACGTCGCGCGGCACGGCCAGGTCCAGGATGACCAGCGGCCGGCCGTCGCGCCGGTCGAGCGCGGCCCGCACGACGGGCCCGGTCAGTACCGTCTCCGGTGCGGCCGTCGCGCACACCACGATGTCCACGTCTGCCAGCGCGGCGCCGAGGTCGCCGAACGCCACCACCCGGGCGGCGTATGCCTCGGCGAGCCGCTCGGCACGTGCGGCGCCGCGGTTGGCGACGGCGAGCGGGGCGGCGCCGGCGCGCCGCAGCGTGGCGAGCGCCAACGCGCCCATGGCTCCGGCGCCCACGACGAGCGCCCCGAGACCCTCCAGCGACGGCAGCTCGTCGGCGGCGTCGACGCGTCGGGGCGAGCCGCCGCGGCGCAGGGCGGCCACCTCCAGCGCGGCCTTCACCACGCTCTGCCCGGCGCGGTCGATGCCGGTCTCGGCGTGGGCGCGCTTGCCGACCCGCAGCGCCTGCTGCATCAGTTCGTGCAGCAGGCGGCCGACCGTGTCGTGCTCGGCGGCCACGGCGTACGCTTCGCGCAACTGGCCGAGGATCTGCGACTCGCCGACGACCATCGAGTCCAGGCCGGCAGCCACCCGGTACGCATGGCGCACCGCGTCGGCCTCGTAGTGCACGTACAGGTGGGGCGCCAGCTCGCTCGGCGCGCACCCGGCACGGGCGGCCAGGACCGCGGCGACGTCGGTGAGCCCACCGTGGAAGGCGGACACCGCCGCGTAGACCTCCACCCGGTTGCACGTGGACAGCAGCACCGCCTCGCCGACGTAGGACCGGGCGAGCAGCTCCCCGAGCATCCGGGGCGCTTCGGCGGCGGGCACGGCCAGCCGCTCCAGCAGTGCGACGGGGGCGGTCCGGTGGGACACGCCGACGACGAGCGGCTTCACGTGGCGACCGCCTTGTGGGGATCGGACCGGCCGCCGGGCAGCGCGGTGAGCGCCGACTTGCGGTGCTCGTGGAAGGACAGGATCTGCAGTTCGATCGCCAGGTCCACCTTGCGAACGTCGACCCCGTCGGGCACGCAGAGCACACACGGCGCGAAGTTGAGGATGCTGGTGACTCCGGCGGCGACGAGGCGGTCGGCGACCTGCTGGGCCGCCGAGGCGGGGGTCGTGATCACCCCGATCGAGATGGACTCCTGCCGTACGACCTCGGCGAGGTCATCGATGTGCCGGACGACCAGCGAGTTGATCCGCTCGCCCACCCGCTTCGGGTCGGCGTCGAAGAGCGCGGCGATGCGGAAGCCGCGGCTGGCGAAGCCGCCGTAGCCAGCCAGGGCGTGCCCGAGGTTACCGATGCCGACCAGCGCGACGGCGCGCTTCTGGGTGAGCCCGAGCACGTGTTCGATCTGCTCGATGAGCAGGTGCACGTCGTAGCCGACACCGCGGGTGCCGTACGACCCGAGGTGCGAGAGGTCCTTGCGCAGCTTCGCGGAGTTGACGCCGGCGGCCGTGGCCAGCCCTTCGCTGGAGACCGTGTCCTGACGCGCCTCGGCGAGGATGTGCAGGGCACGTAGGTATTCGGGGAGCCGCGCGATCGTCGCCTCCGGCAGATCCGGAAACTCCGGAGGCGCGGCGATCCGGGGCCCGGCGGAGTTGTTGTTCGTGCCTGGCCCCTGCCCGGGGCGGTGCTCGCTCATGTGACTCCGTGCCGACACTCTGGCGTACCTGTGCCAGGCCCGGGTGCCACGGCCGCGGGCAGCGGTGCTGGCAGGGCCTGTCGCGGTAACAGCGTATGTACTTGTGAAGGCGTGCACAAATCGCGATCTTGAGAACCGGCCGGCACACACCGCCGTTGGCAACACCGCGTCGCCGACCCGCACGAGCCTGCCCTCCATCCGGTCGCAGCGAGACACACCGCCCGCGGCGATTATGACCTAAGTCGGACTTATACGATTAGCGCCACACGAGAACGGCACCTTGGATGGGCAGAACGGGCCGGCGGTCAGACGGTGGGCAGCGCTGCGGTGCTCGCCGCCGGCACCCCGCCAGTGGCGAGCATGACCGCCTCGGTCAACGTCTCGGCGACCGGCAGGCCGGTGGCGCGTAGCCGCTCCGGATCGGTGAAGCCCCCGGTGTAGAGCACGCACCGGGCGCCCACCGCCGCCGCCGCGTCCGCGTCGTCCAGGCTGTCCCCGATGAGGACGGCGTCACGCCCGGCCACGCCGAGCGCCCTCAGGTGTGCCGCGAGGTGTCCGGCCTTGACGTCCCCGCCGACCCTCGCGCGCAGCCCGTCGACCCGGACGAACCGCCCGGTCAGGCCGCGGGCGTCGAGCTGACCGACGAGCTCGTGGTGGAACCACATGGACAGCAGCGACTGGGTGCCAGGCCAGGCCTCCAGCGCCGTCACCGCGTCCGCCGCCAGCTCACAGGTGGCCAAGCGGGCCCGGTACGCCTCGTGGAAGGCCTGGTCCAGCCGGGCGAACTCCTCATCGTCGACCGGCCGCCCCAGCACGTGCGCGTAGTACGCCACCACGGGGCGCCGGAAGTCACGTCGGTGCTCGTCCACGGTGACCGTCGGTCCGCCCACGGTGGCCAGCGAGGCGTTCGTCGCGGCCACCACGAGCGAGAGATCGTCGAGCAGGGTTCCGTTCCAGTCCCAGACGAGGTGCATCGTCCAACGATATGGATGGAGGCCGGGCGTGCGCGATCAGGCGTAACCGAGGTCGCGCAGCAGACGCTCCTCCTCGACGCGCCAGTACCCGTGCTCCTTGCCGTCGAGCAGGATCACCGGCAGCCGGTCGCCGTACTCCCGCTCCAGCTCGGGGTCTCCCTCGACGCAGACCTCGGTCCAGCCGACGCCGGCGGTCCGGGCGACCCGGTCCATCGACTCCTTGGCCACGTCGCACAGGTGACACCCGGGCCGGGTGAGCAGGGTCAGTCTCGGCTCAGCCATCGCGCAGCGCCACCTTCCGCACCCGCCGATTATCGGCCACGGCCGTGTCCGCCACTAAAGGCCACGGCGGTGTCCGCGACGACCGGGCATCACAGGGCAGAAAGCGGCCTACTTGGGATCTGTTTTCCGATATGCACCATTAAAGCGGCGCACAGCATGTGCGATTACCAGAGTGAATTTTGAGAAAGACTGCGTCTCTCCGTAACGGACTCCACACTCGCAGGTGATGTTGGCCCTATCATCGTGGGGTCGGCTCACCCGTTTTGCTGTGAGTCGACACCCCTCACCCTGAGGAGGACGCTGTGCCCGATAAAGCACTGCTCAACCACCTCATGGGTGTGTGTCGAGTTGTTCCGTCCGGGCGATCCGGACGCGGCTCGGGCACTCACCCGATGACACGGGGCGGCGCGTCGTGCGCCCGTGGCTCCGCGACGACCGGTGTGAGGGTCTTTGTGCGGGGCGGGAGGTTGCGGTGAGCGGGCACGCCTTCTTCGCCGACGGACTGGTCAGCCCGAAGCTGCTGCGAACGGGGGCGGCGCTGCACGAGAGGCTGGCGAACGTCCGCCGCTCGCTCGGCCTGGACCGTGTGGGGACGGTCGACCGGCCACTCGGCCACGCGACACCTACCCGCGCCCCCGAGCACGCGAGGATCGGGTACGACGAGCCAGCGACCGACGCCGGGTCGGCCGCACGCGACATGCGCCGCACCAGGCCGATCCCGGGCCAACCGGGTGGCGGCACCGACACCATCGAACTGCCCCGGATCGTGGCCGAACCGGACGAGGCCGCGCTCGAGGGGAGCGGACCGCAGCGGACGGCGCGCGGCGGTCCCGACGGGGATCGGGACCGGCCGCCCGACCGTCCCGACCCGTCGGACGCGGCAGCCGAGGTGTGGGCACTGGTCGAACGCGCCCAGGCCGGGGACGCCGAAGCGTTCGGAGAGATCTACGACCGGTACGTCGACACGGTGTTCCGGTTCGTCTACTTCCGGGTCGGCAACCGGCAACTCGCCGAGGATCTGACCGCCGACACGTTCCTGCGGGCGCTCAAGCGCATCGGCAGCTTCACCTGGCAGGGCCGCGACCTCGGGGCCTGGCTGGTGACCATCGCGCGCAACCTGGTCGCCGATCACTTCAAGTCCGGCCGGTACCGGCTGGAAATTACTACGAGTGACGTCCTAGATGCCGACCGTGAGGATCGCGGCCCGGAGGGCAGCCCTGAGGCGGCGGTGGTCAACCACATCACGAACGTGGCGCTGCTGGCCGCGGTGAAGCAGCTCAACCCGGAGCAGCAGGAGTGCATCATCCTCCGCTTCCTGCAAGGGTTCTCGGTCGCCGAGACCGCCCAGGCGATGGGCAAGAACGAGGGAGCGATCAAGGCGCTGCAGTACCGGGCCGTCCGGGCGCTGGCGCGCCTGCTTCCCGATGGATTCCATGGGACGATGGAGTGACTTATGTCACTGAGGGTGACACGATTCGGCCCTGGCCCGTAACCGCTCGCATCGGGGGCCGTTAGAGCGGGTACGACCGGCAGTGTCTGTCGGCAGCGAGGGGAGGTGCGCACGTGGGCACACCTGTCTTCCACCGTTCGCGCGCGGAGCGCTTCGCCGCGCTGCTCGACGAGGCCGATGGTGGTCGAGGCCGTCATCACGTGCGATCCGAGGCGGACGAGGAACTCGCACGTCTGGTGGCGCTCGGCGTCCGCATCCGGCAGATCAATCCCCGCATCGCGCCGGACAAAAATTTCCGGGCCGAGCTTCGCGCGATGCTGGTCGCGACCGCCGAACGTGAGAGCGCAGACGCGACGGTCGTGCTCCCCGAGGTCACCCGCCCCCCGGCCACGCGCGGGCGACTCGCCGAGCTACGGTCCGCCCCGCGTCGCCTCGTCGGCACGCCGGGCCGGCGTGCCCGCACCCGCGCCGCGGTGATCGCCGGCGTCGCGGCCGGCACCCTGGCCCTGTCCGGCATGTCCGCCGCCAGCGGCGACGCCGTACCCGGTGACGCCCTGTACGGCCTCAAGCGCTCCACCGAGCGCGCGCAACTGGCCCTCGCCGGCTCCGACGTCAGCCGCGGCCAGCTCTACCTCGAGTTCGCCAAGACGCGGGTGGCCGAGGCCTCGGCCGTCAAGTCCGACGAGGCGAGCTTCGTCGGGGTGCTCGGCGACATGGACGCGGCGACGCGGCAAGGGGTCAAGCTGCTCACCAGCGCAGCGGTCTCCGGCCACAACCCCGTGGCGCTCGACGTCATCGACCACTTCGTCGAGGCGCAGCGCCAGAGCCTGGCCAAGCTGCTCGGTCAGACCCAGGCCGAAGCCCGGGTGCGCGACTCACTCGCCCTGCTCGACGAGATCGCCGAACGCGCCAGGGCCCTACGTACCACCCTCGCATGCGGCAGCCGAAGTGGCAGCGACGCGCTCGGCGCTCTGCCGAACACCTGCGGCACTGCGATCGGACACGGGGCGCGCTCCCCGCAGCGTGACGAACGCCGAGCCGAGACCGGGAGGCGCGCCGCGCGCCAGGCGAGTGAGGCACAGGGCGGGTCCGAGCGGCAGGGTCCGGGCCCACCCTCAGCGGCCACCGCCGCCCCCAGCGAGGCGACCACACCCCCCAGCGAGGCGACCACACCCCCCGACGAGGCGACCGCAGCCTCCGGCCAGGCGAAGTCACCCCCAGGCCAGGCGAAGACGCCACCCGGCCAAGCGAAGACACCCCCCCGGCCAAGCGAAGAAGGCGTCCACGTCCTGACCGACCGGGCGTCGATCGTATGGGCCGGGCGTGGCGGCGACCCGCCCGCGCGGCGTTCGCTACCCTCGCATCGGTAGCCCGGTTGTCGGCAGGGCGGAGGGAGCGGCGTGGCGTCCCGCACGCGGTCACGATCCAGCGCCACCCTTGGCGACCCAGTCCCCGGGGCGGGGGCGGCGGTCGATCAGACGGCGGCCGCGTTCTTCGACCTGGACAACACGATGATGCAGGGCGCCTCGATCTACTGGTTCGCCCGCGGCCTGGCCTCGCGCAACTACTTCACCACCGGTGACCTGCTGCGGTTCGGCTGGCGGCAGCTCCGGTTCCGGCTGCTCGCCACCGAGCACGCCGGGGACATGTCGCAGGCCAGGCAAGCGGCCCTCGCGTTCGTGGAGGGCTGGCGCGTCGAGGACATGGAACGACTCTGCGAGGAGATCTTCGACGAGCTGATGGCCGACCGGATCTGGCCGGGGACGCGGGCGATCGCGCAGCGGCACATCGACGCGGGGCAGCGGGTGTGGCTGGTCACCGCGGCGCCGGTGGAGCTGGGCCGGCTGATCGCCAGGCGGCTCGGGCTGACCGGCGCGCTGGGCACCGTGGCGGAGGTCCGCGACGGCGTGTACACGGGCCGGCTCGTCGGAGACCTGATGCACGGGCCGGCCAAGGCCGACGCGATCCGGGCCCTCGCCGCGGCCGAGGGCCTCGACCTTACCCGCTGCACCGCGTACAGCGACTCCGCCAACGACATCCCGATGCTCTCCGCGGTGGGGCACGCCGTGGCGGTGAATCCCGATCCCGCCCTGCGCCGGCAGGCGCGGGAACGCGGCTGGGAGATCCGGGACTTCCGCACGGGCCGGAAGGCGGTCAGGATCGCCGCACCCACGGCCCTCGCCGCGGGTCTGGCGGTGGGCGCCGTCTCCGCGGGGGTCGCGTTCCACCGCCGGCGGCAGGGCCACTAGTCCCAACGCCTCTCGGCTGGGCGCCGACCCGATCCTGGCGGCGCCACCTCCGAGCAGGGCGGCCGCCAGGCACCGCCAGCCGCTGGCGCGGGCCGTCAGTCGCCGAACGGGTCCGGGCGGCGTGTCAGCAACCGGTGCAGGGTCGTCTGGATCACCTCACGCACCTGGTCGGTCAGGTTGAAGACGACCATCGGATCGTCGGCCCGGTCCACCCACGGCGTCGGATCGATCGGCTCACCGAACTCGATCAGCCACTTCGACGGCAACGGCACCGCGCCGAGCGGCCCCAGCCATGGGAACGTCGGCGTCACCGGGAAGTACGGCGTGCCGAGCAGCCGGGCCAGCGGCTTGATGTTGCCGAGCAGCGGATAGATCTCCTCCGAGCCCACGATCGACACGGGCACGATCGGGGCCTTCGTCTTCAACGCCGCGCTGACGAAGCCGCCCCGACCGAAGCGCTGCAGGTGGTACCGCTGCCAGTAGGGCTTGCCGACCCCCTTGAAGCCCTCCGGGAACACCCCGACCAGCTCCCCGGCGCCGAGCAACCGCTCCGCGTCTGGGTGGCAGGCGAGGGTGACGCCCAGCTTACGGCTGAACTCCGACACGATCGGCGTACGGAACACCAGGTCGGCGCCGAGCAGCCGCAGGTGACGGTGGGCGGGGTGCTCGTCGTGCACGGCGAGGCTGAGCATGAGGCCGTCGACCGGGATCGTGCCCGCGTGGTTGGCCACCACCAGTGCCGAACCCGTTGCGGGCAGGTGCTCGACGTTGAACACCTCGACCCGGAACCAGTGCCGGTACAGCACACGCAGCGCCGGGTAGATCACCTCATCGGTCAGCTCCCGGTCGAAGCCGAACTCGTCGACCTCGTACTCACCGGTCAGCCGGCGGCGCAGCAGCGCGAGCACCGAGGCGATCCGGGTGTCCCACTCGTCGCGCACGAGCACTACGCCTCCCGAACCTGGTCCGCCCCGCCCCCGGACGCGCGGCGGCGCGCCCACTGCCCGGCGAGGCGCAGCAGCCGGACACTGTCGCGCAGCGTCGCCTCGGCCGCGCGAACCCGATCGGGCGCGAGCAGCGCGTCGGGTCGGTGCGCCCGGGCGAACTCGTCGAACACCTCGGCCGTCGGCCGCGGGGTGAAGCGGTACTCGCCGATGAGGCGCGAGACATCCACGACCCGTCCGTGCACGAAGAGGTCGACCTGGTCGTAGCTGAAACCCGGGATGAGCGTGGCCGCGGCGGACAGAGCGAACTCGGGCACGGGCACGGCGACCCGCCCCGCGCGCCGGATGGCCTGGGAGAGCAGGAGCACGCCGGGTCCCGCCACGTTGTACGTGCCCGGGTGATCCTCAATCACCGAGCGGTGCAGCACCTCGAGCGCGTCCTCGACGTGCACGAACTGCAGCCGGGGATCCCGCCCGAGCACCGTGGGCACCACCGGTTGGGAGAAGTACCGGGTCAGCCTGGTGTCGGCGTGCCGGCCCACGAACGGCACGAACCGCAGCACCGTCGCCATCACATCCGGTCGCCGGCGGCAGAAGCCACGCACGTACCCCTCGATGTCCAGGATGTCCCGGGCGAAACCGCCGCGCGGAACCTCGCGGGGCTCGGTGTCCTCGGTGAAGACGGCCGGGTCCCGGAACGACGCGCCGTACGCCGCGGTGGACGAGCGCACCACCAGCTTGCGCACGGTCGGTGCCTGCTGGCACGCGGCGAGGAGCTGCATGGTGCCGATGATGTTGAGCTCCTTCATCGCCGCTCGGCCGCCGACCGCCTCGGGCGACGCGACCACGGCCAGGTGGACGACCGTGTCCGCACCGGCGTCGGCGATCACCGAAGCGATCTCGGCGGCGCGCAGGTCCGCGCGCACGAACTCGACCGCGGCGAGGTCCTCGAGCACGTCAGCGCCGGCCGCCACGTCGAGACCGGGCGTCGGCGCGGCGTCAACACCGATGACGTGACCCACGGTGGGGTCACGGGCGAGGCGGGCGGCGACTCGGGCGCCGAGGTACCGGCCGACTCCGGTGACAACGACCGTCCTCATGGCGCCTCCTCGGCGGCCGACCCGCCCGCCGGACAGCTACTTGCCGAGGCGACGACGTTGGACCCGGGTCTTGCGCAGCAGCTTGCGGTGCTTCTTCTTCGCCATGCGCTTGCGGCGCTTCTTGACCACCGAGCCCATACGTCTGTCTCCTCGTCACCGTGGATTTGGCCCGTCCAGGGTAGCCGGGCCGCTCGTTGATCGGTAACGCAGGTCGGGGTCAGGCGGTGTCGCGGAAGGCCGCACGCAGGTACTCGTGTACCGCGTGTTCCGGTACCCGGAAGGACCGGCCCACCCGGACCGCGGTCAGCTCGCCCGAGTGCACCAACCGGTACACCGTCATCTTCGACACCCGCATCAGGTCCGCGACCTCGGCGACGGTCAGAAACTTCACCTCCGCCAGCCGGCTGTCCTGTGGTGATCCGTTCATGGTCCACCAGCCCATCCCATCCCCCGGCGCCCGCCCCCGGCCGGGCAACGCGCGTGCTACTAGTACGGTAGCGGGACCGGTGTGAACATCGCTCGTTTTCCCGCCACTCGCCCGCTGCGGATCAGCCGGCGGTGCTGCGGACGTAGCTGGCGCAATCCGCCTGCACGATCTCCCACGCGACGCCGAACACCTCCGGCGCCGCCACCTCCGGGGTCTTGTCGTCGTGCACGACCGCCTCGACGAACGACAGCAGCTTCGCGTCGCCGTACCGGTCCGAGAGCCGACGCACGGCCAGGAACGCGATGCCGTACCGGGCCGCAGCCTCCTCCGCCGACGCGCTCGCCGCCGGCTCCGTGATCACGACACTGCCGGTCCACCTACCTGAGCGGATGAACCGGCGCACCGCACCCGAGCGGACCGCGTCGTGCTGGCGCGCGGCCTGGCCGTGCAGCTCAGCGTGCTCGGCGAGGCCCTCGATGAGCCACCACTTGCCCTCCTTGTTCCGGGCTCCGCGCAGCGAGGCCGCGTGGCTGAGCTCGTGGCGCATGATGTCGTCGACGAAATTCGACGGCGTCTGGGCGGCGTTGAGCACGACGTCGATGCCGGTCGCACTGACCGGGACCGCGTACCCGGCGGCCCACTTCGGCCGGTTGCCGCTGTACCACTGCGCCCACTCCGCGCTGCCCGCGAAGTAGATGTGGTAGCGGTCCGGCACAGCGCCGACGGCGTACTTGTCGGCGACCGCCGCGGCCCGGTCCGCCTCCCGCAGCAGGGCGGGCAGCCGGGACGCGTACTTCTCGGTGGTCGCCACGGTCACACGTGTACCCACGGCCACCCGCAGGTCAGCCACCTCCCACGGGCGCGGCCCGTTCTGGTTGCCGCCCGAGGTCTCGAGGCTCACCAGGTACGGCCGGCCGTCCCGCTCGACCCAGCGGGACTCCACGCGCAGGTCGCTCTCCTCACAGGTGGGCACGGCGAAGCAGTGGCGCAGCGAGAGCCGGGCCACCCACTCGGTACGCCCGTCCGCGCCGACCTGCTGTCGCGGGGGCGCCGCGACGACCGACTCCCAGCGAGTCACCTGCAGCGCCTTCAGCGACCGGTACCGCCGGGCCAGGTCCGCGCGCAACCCGGCGTCACCGGCATCGGCCACCGCCAGGAAACCCTGCTCGTCGCCGCGCAGCAGCGCCGCGGCCTGTTCCTCGAGGACCGTGTCGACCTGCGCGCGCATCCACGCGGCCTGCACGCTCGGTGGATCACCCGGCTGCGGGCTGCGCGGTCCGCTGGGCGTGGGGCTGGCGCCGACCGCCCCGCCTCGCGGGCGGTCGAGACCCGTCAAGGTCGGCGCGTACTGCACGAACACGAAGACCACGGATGCGCCGCACAACAGGACCAGCACCACTGCGAGCACGGCCAGGCGCAGCGCCAACCCGCTGCGGCGTGGGGGCACGCCCGGCGGCGGAAACCCTGGTGGAGGCGGATAGCCGGACGACGGAAATCCCTGTGGAGGCGGATAGCCGGGCGGCGGGAACCCGGGGCGCGGATAGCCCGGTGGCGACGGGGGGTAGCCGGGCGGCGGGTAGGGCGACGCGGGTGGGCCGAGGACCGGCGGCTGCGGGAAGCCGGGTGGATCGGGCGGGCCGGCCGCCGCCGGGTGCTGCTCGCCCTCCCCACGTGTCACGGCGGGCAGGGTAGCCGATCCGGCATTTTCAGGGAAAGCGCGGCGCAGTGGGCCTGTCCGCCCGCATCGTCCCTGACGATTCCTGGTTCACGTGCTCAGGAGGTGGAGCGCAGCGCGCGCAGGAAGAACGCCAGGTTCGCCGGGCGTTCGGCGATGCGGCGCATCAAGTACCCGTACCACTGCGTGCCGTAGGCGACGTACACCCGCACGGTGTACCCGGCCGCGGCGAGCCGTCGCTGCTCGGCGGGGCGCACGCCGTACAGCATCTGGAACTCGAACTCGTCGGGCGACCGGTCGAACCACCGCGCACGGTCCTGCGCGATCGCGATCAGGCGCGGGTCGTGCGTGGCCACCATCGGGTAGCCCTCGCCCGACATGAGGATGTTCAGACAGCGCACGTAGGACTTGTCGACGTCCAGATCGGACTGGTACGCGACGGACTCGGGCTCGGAGTAGGCGCCCTTGCACAGGCGCACCCGCGAGCCCGGGGTAGCCAGTTCGCGACAGTCGGCCTCGGTGCGCCGCAGGTACGCCTGCACCACCGCGCCCGTACGCGGGAAGTCCTTGCGCAGCTCGGCGAGGATCTGCAGCGTCGAGTCCGTGGTGGTGTGGTCCTCCATGTCGAGGGTGACGGTGGTGCCGACGTCCTCGGCCGCCGCGCAGATGGCTCGGGCGTGCTCGTAGGCCATCTGCTCGTCGAACCGCTGCCCGAGCGCGGACAGCTTGACGCTGACCTCCGCGGCGGTGGTGAGCCCGCCGTCGGACAGCGCCTGCAGCAGCCGCAGGTACTCATCCCGGGCGCGCACCGCGTCCTCGGCGAGATGGCAGTCCTCGCCCAGGTGGTCCAGGCTCACCGTGAGGCCCTCGTCGACGAGGCTGCGGGTCACGCGCAGCGCATCGGCGATGGCCGTGCCGGCCACGAAACGGCGGACGACGTCCCGCGTGACCGGTGCCGTCGAGACCAGCCGCTCGACCCGGGGTGACCGGGCGGCGGCGAGGATCACACTACGGAACATGTGCCGAGGGTAACGCCCGCGACGGCGGCCGGTGCCGACACGGGTCAGGCTCACGCGGCGCCCGATTCCTGCCCGGGCGGGCGGTTTCGCCGCCTGCCGCCGGCCCGGAAACCACGCGGGTATCGCCCACCTGCGGGTTGTTGTCTAACGTTGTCGAGTGGACTTCGATGCGTACGCCCGCAGCGCCATGGAGCTCGTCAACGCGCGCCTCGACGACCTCGAGGACCTGACGGAGTTCCTCGGCCGTGAGACGCTCGCCGGGCGGGAGATGACCGAGCGTGATCTGGTCATGTTCCGGCGGGCCCAGCGAAGGCTTCGCGAGGTCTTCGTCCTCGGCGCCACGGGCAGGGACAGCGAGGCCGTCGCCGCCCTCAACGCCCTGCTCGAGGCGTACCCGGCACAGCCCCACATCTCGGGGCACGATTCGACCGACTGGCACATGCACATCACCGGCCGCGGCTCCTCGGCCTGCTCGGAGTACGTCGCGCGGGCGGTGTGGGGCCTGTCGGTGTGGCTGTGTCAGTACGGCAGCGCACGCTTCGGCGTGTGCGCCGACAAACGCTGCGGCAACGTCTACCTCGACACGTCGTCGAACTGCTGCCGGCGCTTCTGCTCGGAGCGGTGCGCGACACGCTCGCACGTCGCCGCGCACCGCGCCCGCAAGCGGGCCGAGCAACTGGCCCCCGTCTAATCTGGCGCCCGTCGAGCCTGGCCCCGGTCCAGCCTGGTCCCCGGTCCAGCGTCGGTGGCCTGGCCGCCTGCTTCCCGGCGGCAGGAGCGGTGGCGGTCAGCCGTGGCGCGCGTCGATCGCGGATCCGGCGGCGAGGTGTTGGCGCGCGAAGGCCAGCGCCTCGCTCAGGGCCTCCTCGCGCTCGGCGCGGCTGCGCGCGCGCCGGGTCGCCACCTCGACCGCGATCGCGCCGGTGAAGCCGCGGGCCGCCAACGACGACAGCAACTGTCCACACGGCTGCGTACCCCGCCCGGGTACCAGGTGTTCGTCGCGCCCCTCGCCCGTACCGTCGCCGAGGTGCACGTGCGCCAGGGCCGGGCCCATCGCGTCCGCCATGTCCAGCGCGTCGACGCGGGCGGCCGCGCAGTGGGAGATGTCCAGGGTGTACGCCTCGAAGCCCGCGGCGGTCGGATCCCAGCCGGGCGAGTAGATGACGACCTCCCTGCGGGCGAGCCGCACCGGGTACATGTTCTCCACGGCGAACCGCACGGTCGGGTGCTTGGCGGTGAGCCGGGACAGGCCGCTGGAGAACCCGCGGGCGTAGTCGCGCTGCCAGGTGAACGGCGGGTGCACGACGACGGTCGGGGCGCCGAGGGCCTCGGCGAGCTCGGCGGAGCGGCGCAGCCGCTCCCACGGGTCCGGGCTCCACACCCGCTGGGTCACCAGCAGGCAGGGCGAGTGGATCGACAGCACGGGCACCCCGTAGTGGTCGGACAGCCCGCGCAGCGCGCCGAGGTCCTGGCTCACCGCGTCGGTCCACACCATGACCTCGAGGCCGTCGTAGCCGAGCGAGGCGGCGAGCTCGAAGGCCGCGGCGGTCGGCTCCGGGAAGACCGACGAGCTGGACAGGAGCACCGGTGGGGTCACGAAGCCAGGGTAGCCCCGAACCGGCGACGGTGATCGCGGCGGAAATCAGGAGATCGGGCGTTACGCTGACCGAATGGCCCGTACCCAGCTCCGCGTGCTCGTGGAGACGCCCACCGACGACCCGCGCGACCGGGAGGTCGGCCTGGACTTTCCGCGGGAGTGGATCGAGTTCGTCGACCCGGCCGACGCCGACCAGGTGATCCGCGCCGACCTGACCTGGCTGCTGTCCCGCTGGACCTGCGTGTTCGCCAAGTCGTGCCACGGAATCATCCGGGGCCGGTCGGCGGAGGGCTGCTGCTCGCACGGCGCGTTCTTCACCGACGCCGAGGACGAGAAGCGGGTACGCGCGGCGGTGCGGCGCCTCACCCCCGCGACATGGCAGCACTACCGCCGGGGGTTCAACCAGTACACCGAGATGGACACGGTGGACGGGAAGACGCCGGCCCGGCGTACCGCCACCCGGCCGAGCGGGCCGTGCGTGTTCCTCAACGACCCCGACTTCCCGGGCGGCGCGGGCTGCGCGCTGCACGCGCAGGCCCTGCGCGACGGGGTGCACCCGCTGGAGTACAAGCCGGACGTGTGCTGGCAACTGCCGATCCGCCGTGACCAGGAGTGGGTCAAGCGCCCGGACGGGACCAAGGTGCTGCTCACCACGCTCGGCGAGTTCGACCGGCGGGCGTGGGGCGCCGGCGGGCACGATCTGGACTGGTGGTGCACGTCCTCGCCGGACACCCACGTCGGCTCGCGCCCGCTGTACCAGGAGTACAAGGCGGAGCTCATCGCGCTCATCGGCGAGCCGGCGTACAACGAGTTGGCGAAGCTGTGCGCCGCGCGTGCCCGGCGCGGCCTGGTGGCGCCCCACCCGGCCACGGCCGCCCGCGCGCGGCGCTGACCGTCGGCCGCTCCACCCCGGTCTACGGCTCGAACTTGTAGCCCAGGCCGCGGACCGTCACGATGTAGCGCGGGCTGGACGGTTCCGGCTCGATCTTCGAGCGCAGGCGCTTGACGTGCACGTCGAGCGTCTTGGTGTCGCCCACGTAGTCCGCGCCCCACACCCGGTCGATGAGCTGGCCGCGGGTGAGCACCCGACCGGCGTTGCGCAGCAGCAGCTCGAGCAGCTCGAACTCCTTGAGCGGCAGTTGCACGGGCTCGCCGTTGACGGTCACCACGTGCCGGTCGACGTCCATCCGTACCGGCCCCGCAACCAGCGTGTGCTCGACCTGCTCGCCGCCCTCGGCGCTGCGGCGACGCAGCACCGCGCGGATCCGCGCCACCAGCTCCCGCGGCGAGTACGGCTTGGTGACGTAGTCGTCCGCGCCGATCTCCAGGCCGACGACCTTGTCGATCTCGCTGTCCCGCGCCGTCACCATGATGATCGGCACGTTGGACCTCCTGCGCAGCTGCTGGCACACCTCGGTGCCGGACATCTCCGGCAGCATCAGGTCCAGCAGCACGATGTCCGGGACCATACGGTCGAACTCGGTCAGCGCCGAGGTGCCGGTCGCGGCCACACACACCTCGAAGCCCTCGCGCCGGAGCATGTAGGAGAGGGCGTCCGAGAACGATTCCTCATCGTCGACGACGAGTACACGAGTCACCTATGCGGTTCCTTCCGCTACGGGCGACGACACGAGCCCAACCGGCTCCGGTGACGCGGGTACGGCGTCCGGTGGGCGGGCGGGTAGCCGCAGGGTGAACGTCGAGCCAACCCCGACCGTGCTGGACACCTCGACGCGGCCGCCGTGGTTGGTGGCGATGTGCTTGACGATCGCCAACCCGAGGCCCGTCCCGCCGGTGGCCCGGGACCGGGCCTGGTCGGCGCGGTAGAAGCGCTCGAAGATGCGGTCCAGGTCCGTCTCCGCGATGCCCATGCCCTGGTCGATCACGCAGATGTCGACCGTGTCCTCGCCGCGGCTGGTGCGCACGACCACCCGGCTGCCCTCCGGCGAGTAGGCCACGGCGTTCTCCACGAGGTTCGCCACCGCGGTGACGAGCTGGGCTTCGCTGCCGTACACGACGAGCCCGTGGGCGCCGGTCACCTCGATCTCGATGCCCTTCGCGGCGGCGCCCGTGCGGGCGCGGTCGAGGACCTCGGCGACGACCCTGTCCAGCGACACCGGTTCGGGCGCCGGCAGCGGGTCCGCCCCCTGCAGCCGCGACAGCTCGATCAGCTCGGTGACGAGGCCGCCCAACCGGGTCGACTCGCGGTGGATGCGTTCGGCGAACCGCCGCGCGGCCTCCACATCCGGCGCCTGGTCCGCGCCGCCGGCCGGGTCCGCGGTCGCGGTGGCGTCCAGCAGCGCCTCGGAGAGCAGTTGCAGGGCGCCGATCGGGGTCTTGAGCTCGTGACTGACGTTGGCCACGAAGTCGCGGCGGACCCGCGCCACCCGGTGCGCCTCGGTCACGTCGGCCGCCTCCACGGCGACGACGTCACCGCCGAGCCCGACCGCGCGCAGGTGCACGGCCATGGTGGAGGCGCCGGCAGGCTCGCGGGACAGGTCCAGCTCGACCTCCCGGCGGACGCCGGTGCGCCGGACCTGGCCGGCGAGGCCGCGCACGACGGGGTGGGCGACCGGCTGGCCGAGCTGGGTGCCCGCGCGCAGCAGGCCGAGCGCCCGGGAGGCGGAGTTGAACAGCACGGGCCGGTCCTCGGCGTCGAGCACCAGCACACCCACCCGCAGGGAGTCCAGGCTCCGGCGCGCGAGCCTGGCGACCTCCTCCTGGGACCCCGAAGGGCCCGCGCGCGGCGCGCCCGGCTGGCCGCGGGAGAACCAGTGCCGGAGCCACGCGCCGGCGAGGGCTCCGGCGAGGGCGGCCGGGACGGCGAGCATCCAGTCCACGAATCGATCGTAGGGAGGCGGTCGACCGAACAACCGCACCGAGTCGGACAAATCACGTATTATTCGTCGCCCCCGGCCGGAGCGCTCGGCGGGCCTCCCCGACTGGATCTCCCGGCCGCTGTGCCCGCCTCAGCGGCCCTGCGCCGCCACCGCCGCCGCGGCCTGCTCGGCGGCAACCGGATCGAGGTACTCCCCACCCGGCTTCGTCGGGCGCAGCGTGACCGGGTCCAGGTCGTAGCGCAACGGGATCCCGGTCGGGATGTTCAGCGCGGCGATGTCGGCGTCGGAGATGCGGTCGAGGTGCTTGACGAGTGCCCGCAGCGAGTTGCCGTGTGCGGCGACCAGCACGGTGCGCCCGGCGCGCAGGTCCGGCACGATCGCGTCGTACCAGTACGGGAGCATCCGCACGATGACGTCGGCCAGGCACTCGGTACGGGGCACCAGGTCGCTGGTCAGGTCGGCGTACCGCGGATCGTGCACCTGGGACCACTCGGAGTCGTCGGGCAGCGGCGGTGGAGGCGTGTCGTACGACCGCCGCCAGAGCATGAACTGCTCCTCGCCGTACGCCTCGAGGGTCTGCTTCTTGTTCTTGCCCTGCAGCGCGCCGTAGTGCCGCTCGTTGAGCCGCCACGACCTGCGTACCGGGATCCAGTGGCGGCCGCACGCCCGCAACGCGAGTTCCGCGGTCCGGATGGCCCGCAACAGCACCGAGGTGTGCACCACGTCGGGGAGCAGACCGTGCTCGCGGAGCAGCTCACCGCCCCGCCGCGCCTCGTCCTCACCGCGCGCGGTCAGGTCGACGTCGACCCACCCGGTGAAGATGTTCTTGGCGTTCCATTCGCTCTCGCCATGCCGGAGCAGAACCAGGGTGCCGGGAACAGCGCTCATGGCGCTCATCCTGCCACGTGGGAACGTCTCCCCTCCGCCGGTACCCATCAGCGCCGGTCACGCCGATGGTGACCAACGACACCATTCCCGCGCCCCGTCCGCCCTCCTACGTTTGCCGCCGTGAGCGCGTGGCTCCGGGAGACCGTGGGCGGTCTACCCCGGACGTTCTGGGTCCTCTGGTCCGGCATTCTCATCAACCGGGTGGGCGGCTTCGTCGTCCTGTTCCTCTCGCTGTACCTGACGGGTCCGCGCGGACTCAGCCCGGCCGTGGCGGGAGCCGTGGTGGGCGGGCACGGCGCCGGGGCCATGGTCGGCACGCTGCTCGGCGGAGTGCTCGCCGACCGGTGGGGGCGCCGCCGCACGCTGCTGCTCGCTCACGTCGGAGGCGCCGTGGCGCTGCTCGCCCTCGGCCTGGTCGGCAACGTTCCGGCGATCGCGGCGCTCACCGTGCTCGCCGGGGTGGCACACGCCATGCCGGCGCCCGCGTTCGTCGCGGCGATCGTCGACGTCGTGCCCGGGCCGGACCGGACGCGCGCCTTCAACCTGCAGTTCTGGGCGTTCAACCTGGGGCTCGCGGGCTCGTCGCTGCTCGCCGGGCTGGTCGCCGAGGTCAGCTTCATGCTGCTGTTCGTGCTCAACGCGGCGGCCACCCTCGTCACCGCCGGGCTGATCCTGTTCCTCGTACCGGAGACGCTGCCGCGCCCGACCGTCGGTCAGGTCCCCGCGGCGCACAGGGGTCTGCGCACCGCGCTCACCGACCGGATCTTCCTCGCGTTCGTCGGGCTGACCCTGGCGCTCGCGATCCTCGGCGCGCAGACCATGACGATCCTGCCGCTGGCGATGCAGGTAGACGGGCTCGGCCCGTCGGCGTACGGGAGCGTCGTCGCGCTCGGAGGCGCGCTCGTCGTGCTCGGTCAGCTCTTCGTGCCCCGCCTGATCGCCGGCCGCCGGGACGGTTCGGTGCTCGCCCTCGCGCTGCTGCTGCTCGGTGTCGGCTACGCCACCGTCGCCCTCGCCGACGCGCTCTGGGTCTACCTGCTCGCGGCCGTCGTGTGGACGGCCGGCAGCATGCTCGCCGCTCCGCCGAACGCGACCGTCATCGCCGCGCTCGCGCCGCCGCTGCTGCGCGGCCGTTACCAGGCGGTGTTCTACCTGACCTTCTCGGCCGCCACGTTCCTCGCCCCGGCCGTGGGCGGGGCCAGCCTCCAGTACATCGGCGCCTGGCACTGGGTGCTGTGCGGAGCGCTCGGGGTCCTAGCCGCGGCCGGGCACCTGTGGGCCAGCGGCCCCCGCGAACGCGCGGTGGCGGCGCGAGCCGCCGCGCACCGGACTCCCGCCCCCGTGCCCACGCGGCAGGGCGGCTGACACCGCTCGCCCGACGCGTTGGCGTCCGGGTCGCCGCCTGCGCCCCTCGCCGTCAGCCGGCGCGGCGGACGGGCTCGCCGCGTTCGGCCCGCGCGACCAGCTCCGCCGAGGGCTCGAACCGCTCGCCGTACCTGGCGGCCAGCTCACGCGCCCGGGCCACGAACCCGGCGACCCCACCCGGATAGCCGTCCACGAACTGCAGCACGCCTCCGGTCCAGGCGGGGAAGCCGATGCCGAAGATGGAGCCGATGTTGCCGTCGGGCACGCCCGTCAGCACACCCTCGTCGAGGCACTTGACGGACTCCAGCGCCTCGGCGAACAGCATCCGCTCCTTCATGTCGGTGAACGGGATCGCCGGCTCGCCCGGCTTGGTGTTGAAGGCGGTCGCCAGCCCCGGCCACAGTCGCTTGCCCGAACCGTCCGCCGGGTAGTCGTAGAATCCCGCGCCCGCCGCCTTGCCGGTCCGCCCGAACTCCTCCACCATCCGGTCGAGCACGACCTCGCCGGGGTGGGGCGGGGCCTGCACGCCGGCCTTGCGCGCCTCGTCACGCAGCTTGCGCGGCAGGGTCAGGGTCACCTCGTCGATGACCGCGAGCGGCCCCACCGGGTAGCCCGCCTGCAGCGCGGCCTGTTCGATGGACGCCGCGGGGATCCCCTCGGCGAGCATGGCGAGCCCTTCCAGCACGTACGTGCCGAAGACCCGGCTGGTGAAGAAGCCCCGCGAGTCGTTGACCACGATCGGCGTCTTGCCGATCTGCCGTACCAGGTCGTACGCCCGCGCGAGCGTCTCGTCGGAGGTGGCGGCGCCCCGGATGATCTCGACCAGCGCCATCTTGTCCACGGGCGAGAAGAAGTGCAGGCCGATGAAGCGTTCCGGGTCGACGGCGGCCCGGGCGAGGCCGGTGATCGGCAGCGACGAGGTGTTCGACGCGAGCAGCGCCTTGGGCGCGATCTCACCGAGCCGCCGGTACGTCTCGTGCTTGAGTGCCTGGTCCTCGAAGACCGCCTCGATGATCACCTCGCAGCCGGCCAGGTCCGCCAGGTCCCCCGTCGCCGAGATCCGCTCGTGCGCCTCCGCGGCCCGCGCCGCAGTCTGCGGGTTCACGTCCATGAGCATCACGTCGATGCCCCGACGCGCGCAGGCGCGGGCGATTCCGGCGCCCATCATGCCCGCGCCCACCACGCCGACCCGTGCGACCGGCGGCGAGGCGGGCACCGAGGCCGGGCGCGAGCCGCCCTTGTTGAGGTACTGGAGGTCGAAGAAGAACGCCTGGGTCATGTTGCGCTGGATCGGCGTGCCGAGCAGGTCGGCGAACCAGCGGCCCTCGATACGCAGCGCGGTGTCGAAGTCCACCGCTGCGCCCTCGACCGCCGCGCACATGATGTGGTGCGGCGCCGGGTAGTGGGCGCCCTTGAGCTGCTTGCGCAGGTTCGCGGGGAATGCGGGCAGCATGGTGGCGAGCGCCCGGTCGGTGGGCCGGCCGCCGGGCATCCGGTAGCCGGGCCGGTCCCACGGCTGGGCCGCCTGCGGGTTGGCGAGGATCCACTCCACCGCGCGCGGCACGAGCTCGTCGGGCGAGCCGACCAGCTCGTCCACCACGCCGACCTCGACCGCCTTGGCCGGGCGCATCCGCTGGCCCTGCAGCAGCACGTTGAGCAGCGCCTCCTGCACGCCGAGCAGGCGCACGGTGCGCGCCACGCCGCCGCCGCCGGGCAACAGACCGAGGGTCACCTCCGGCAGACCGAACCGGGCGTCCGGACGGTCGACGGCGATGCGGTGGTGGCAGGCGAGCGCCACCTCGAACCCACCGCCGAGGGCGGTGCCGTTGAGGGCGGCGACCACCGGCCGGCCGAGCGTCTCGAGCCGGCGGAAGGCGTCCTTCAGCGTCGTCGCGAGCGCGACGACGGCAAGGCGGTCCCCGCCACCGGCGGCGAACTCCTTGAGGTCCATGCCGACCACGAAGGAGTCCTTCGCCGACGTGACGATGACGCCGGTCAGCGACTCCCGCTCCGCCGCCAGTTGATCCACAGCGGACGCCAGCGACCGGACAAAGGCGGTGCTGATCGCGTTCGCGGACTGCGTCGGATCGTCGATGGTCAGCACCGCGATCCCGTCGGACCGCCGCTCAATGGAGATCATCGTCACAGCCTTTCGATGATGGTCGCTATCCCCATGCCGCCGCCGACGCACAGCGTCGCCAGCCCGTACCGCAGGTCACGCCGCTCCAGTTCGTCGAGGAGCGTGCCGAGGATCATCGCGCCGGTCGCACCGAGCGGATGACCGAGCGCGATCGCCCCGCCGTTGACGTTGATCCGCTCCAGGTCCACGCCGAGTTCCCGGGCGAAGCGCAGCACGACGGCCGCGAACGCCTCGTTCACCTCGTACAGGTCGATCTGGTCGGGGCTCAGGCCGGCGCGGGCCAGGGCCTTGCGCGCGGCGATCGCGGGGCCGGTGAGCATGATGGTGGGCTCGGACCCGGTGACCGCGGTGGCGACCACCCGCGCGCGCGGCGTGAGCCCGGCCTCCCGCCCCGCCTGCTCGGACCCGACCAGCACCAGCGCCGCGCCGTCCACGATGCCCGAGGAGTTCCCAGCGGTGTGCACGTGGTCGATCCGTTCGAGCCAGTGGTAACGCTGCAGGGCGACCGCGTCGAACCCGCCCATCTCGCCGATCGCGGCGAACGACGGCTCCAGCGTGGCGAGGGTCTCGACCGTGGTCTCCGGCCGCAGGTGTTCGTCGCGGTCCAGGATCACCTGGCCCACCCGGTCGCGCACGGGCACGACCGAACGGTCGAAGGCGCCGTCGGCCCACGCCTTGGCGGCGAGCGCGTGCGAGCGGGCGGCGTAGGTGTCAACGTCGTGGCGGGAGAAGCCTTCGAGCGTGGCGATCAGGTCCGCGGAGATTCCCTGCGGCACCACGCCGATCGCGTACCCGGACTCCGGATCCATCATCAGCGCGCCCCCGTCGGAGCCCATCGGCACGCGGGACATGGACTCCACACCGCCGGCGATGATCAGGTCCTCCCAGCCGGAGCGCACCTTCTGGGCTGCGGTGTTGACCGCCTCCAGGCCCGACGCGCAGAACCGGTTGAGCGTGACGCCCGCCACCGTGTCGGGCAGCCCGGCGAGCAGCCCGGCGGTGCGGGCGATGTCCATGCCCTGGTCGCCGACCTGGGTGACGCAGCCGAGGATCAGGTCATCGACCCGGGAGAAATCCAGCGACGGGTACCGACGGCGGAGTTCCTCGAGGAGCCCGACGACCAGGGAGACGGGCTTGACCTCGTACAGCGCGCCGCCCGCCTTGCCGTCGCGCCCCGGCTTGCCGCGCCCGCGGGGGGTGCGGATCGCCTCGTAGATGAAGGCTTCCATTGCCGCATTCTGCAATAAGATACTGGCGAGTAACAAGCGCGGCCGGGGTGTCCGCCACCACACCGAGCGGGCGTCGTGTGGTCGGGGCCGGACGGCTCGGCCGGCCCGCCGAGCAGCCCGTGGCCGGGCCAGCGGATGAGGGCCGGATACTCACCGTCGGAAATCCCGCACCCGCCGTCGCGTGGGGTGCCGTCGTCGACCAGATCCGCGCCGCGCGCGCCCCGCCCCCACGCTCCGATGTGGAGCATCTGCGCCGCGGGCCGCAGCATCGGCGGGCGGAGTGAGCATTCGGTGGGCGGTCGGTCCGGGCGGAGCCTTTCCGTCCCCTGGCAGCGCGGCCCGCCGGGGCGCTCCGCCCCGGCGGCGCGGGTGACGCGCACCCCCGCACGCGTCACCCGCCCAGGCCGCCGGGTTGTCAGTGGCGCCGCCCCCCATCGGCTGTGCCACTTCCGCCCCCCGTTTCCGCCAACACGGTAGCCGTCGTATCCGTTGTCGTTCAAACCAAACTCATGTCATGCCACTCACAGGTGGGCTTGACCACATACTCCACTATGGAAAGACAACCGGGCGGTGACGGACGGGTGAACCCGGGGTGTCCAGCCCGACCACCTACTATGGACGGACGCCGGCGCGGCCCCCGAGGTTGGCCCCGGCGGTTCGACGCTGGCGGGGTCAGTCGCTGGCGGGGTCAGTCGTGGCGTCGCGGGGCCGCATCAGGTGAGCGAAGGCGCGCAGGTTGTCCAAGGACTCCCCGCGCGAGACCCGCCACTCCCACTCCCGTCGGATCGCCGAACCGAACCCGATCTCCAGCATCGTGTCGAACGACTCGTCCGCGTAGGTGAGCACCGCGCCGAGCAGGCGGTCCACCTCGTCCTCGGTGACGGCGTGCAGCGGCACCCGGCCGGTGAGGTAGACATCGCCGACAGCGTCGATGGCGAAGGCGACCCCGTACATGCGCGCGTTGCGCTGCAGCAGCCAGGCCCACAGCTCCTCGCGGCGCTCGTCGGGCTGACGCATGACGAATGCCTCGATCCGCAGCGCGTGCTCACCGACGATCAGGTTGCAGACCGTCTTGAGCTTGTGGACGCCGGGTAGCGTGACGGCGTACGACCGCTCCCCCGTCGGCTCCCACTCCAGCTCCCGTTGCGCCAGCGTGGATTCGATGACGGCGCACGCGTGGGCAGGCGTCACCACGACCTCCGCCCGAGAGTCGAGAACTCGGCGGAGATCCGGGCACGGTGTTCGACCACGGCCTCACGGTAGACGGTGAGCAGGCCGTCGACGGTCCGGTCCCAGGAGAACCGACGGGCGTGCGCGACCGCTCCACGCGCCAGCTCCACCCGTCGGCCGGGCGCCGCGAGCAGGCTGCCCAGCACCCGTGCCCAGTCGGCCGGGGCGTGCCCGTCGACCAGCACGCCGGAGACGTTGTCACGCACCGCGGTCACCAGGCCACCGACCGCAGCAGCCACCACCGGCGTACCGCAGGCCTGCGCCTCGAGGGCGACCAGCCCGAACGATTCGTTGTGGCTCGGCACGGCCACCAGGTCCGCGGCGCGGTACAGGTCGGCGAGCGCGTCGCCGGGCTGCGGCGGCAGGAAGCGGACCGCGTGGGAGATGCCGAGTGAATCGGCCAGCTCGATCAGCGATGTGGGGCGCTCCAGCCCGCTGCCGCTCGGCCCGCCGACCACGACCACGGCCAGCCGCCGCGCGAGCAGCGGATCCCGGGCGGTCAGTTCGGCGGCGGCGCGCAGCAGCACGTCCGGTGCCTTGAGCGGCTGGATGCGCCCGACGAACGCGACGACGTGCGCGTCGGCCGGCAGCCCGAACCGGCGCCGGGCGGCGGCCCGGGTCGCCGCCTCGCGGCCGGGCGGCGGCGGCGTGAAGCGGCGCAGGTCCACGCCGGGTTCGACCACCGCCACGCGGTCGGGGTCGGCGCCGTACAGCCCGATCAGCTCACGCGCCTCGGTCGGCGTGTTCGCCACCAGCCGGTCCGCCTCCGCGACCACCTGCTCCTCGCCGACCACCCGCGCGAGCGGCTCGGGCTTGTCGCCGTCGGCCAGCCGGGCGTTCTTGACCTTGGCGAGGGTGTGCGCGGAGTGCACCAGCGGCACCCCCCAGCGGTCCTTCGCCAGCCAGCCGACCTGCCCGGACAGCCAGTAGTGGGAGTGGATCAGGTCGTACCAGCCGGGGGCACGGGCGGCCTCCACGCGCAGCACCCCGGCGGTGAAGGCGCACATCTGCGCCGGGAGGTCCTCCTTGGCCAGCCCCTCGAAGGGACCGGAGATCACGTGGCGGACGTACACACCGGGTGCCATCTCCACGCAGGAGGGCAGGCCGCTCGCGGTGGCGCGGGTGAAGATCTCGACCTCGACGTTGCGGGCGGCCAGCCGCTTGGCGACCTCCACGATGTAGACGTTCATCCCGCCGGCGTCGCCGGTGCCCGGCTGCTCCAGCGGGGAGGTGTGGACCGACAGGGTGGCGATACGCCGAGGTGTGGGCCATGAGTTCATCGGCCACCGATGCCCGGCCACATACCTGTTTTGTGCTGTCACGTCCTGTTTCCTCCACCACCTGCCATCCCGGGCGGCGCGGCCGGCGCCTCGCACATCAACCTCTCCCCTGTCGGACATCTTCCCGCGCTCGAGAATGCCCGCAGAACAGGGAGGTCGAACGCGATGACGGCCCTCACGGGCACGCGTTCTTCCGGACGGCGGGTCGGGCCGCGGCGCAACACCATTCACATTGGACGCACAGCCGGTCGGGGCGCGAGCCACGTGCGCGCCTGGCGTGGGAAGATGTCGACATGGCGAGGGTTGCGGTCGTCACCGGGGCGTCCAGCGGGATCGGAGCCGCGACCGCCAAGCGGCTCGCGGCAGAGGGGTTCCACGTCGTGGCCGCGGCGCGGCGCGAGGACCGGCTCGCGACGGTCGTCGAGGAGATAACCGCGGCGGGCGGCCAGGCCACCGCCGTGCCCGCCGACGTGACCTCGGACGTGTCGGTCGCGCGGCTGGCCGAGGCGGCCACCGCCCTCGGCCCGGTCCACCTCCTCGTGAACAACGCGGGCGGAGCCCTGGGTCTGGATCCGATCGAGTCGGCCCGGGTCACCGACTGGCAGTGGATGTACGACGTCAACGTGCTCGGCACGCTGCGCGTCACCCAGGCGCTGCTACCGGCGCTGGAGGCCTCGGGCGCGGGTACGGTCGTCATCATCAGCTCCACCGCCGGGCTGATCGTCTACGAGGGCGGGGGAGGGTACACCGCGGCGAAGCACGCGCAGACGGCGCTCGCCGAGACGCTGCGGCTGGAGCTGTGCGGCCGGCCGATCCGGGTCATCGAGATCGACCCGGGCATGGTGCGCACCGAGGAGTTCGCGCTCGTCCGGTTCCGCGGCGACGCGGCGAGAGCGGAGGCGGTGTACGCGGGGGTCCCCGAGCCGCTGGTCGCCGAGGACATCGCCGACTGCGTCGTCTGGTGCGCGACCCGGCCCCAGCACGTCAACGTGGACCGGCTCGTCGTCCGTCCGCTCGCCCAGGCCGCCCAACACAAGGTGCACCGGGTCGCGACATGATGCGCCCCCGCGGGATGGTCACCCGCGGCACGACCAACCCCAACCGGCTGCGCCGCGTCGACACCTGGCTGGTGGCGTGGTACGGCGCAACCCTGCGCGCCGCGCCCGATCCGCTCGTCGTGGACCTGGGCTTCGGGGCGAGCCCGGTCACCACCCTGGAGCTGCGCGCCCGGCTGGCGTCCGTCCGCCCGGACGTGCGGGTCGTCGGTCTGGAGATCGACCCGGTACGGGTGGCCGAGGCGCAGCCCGCGGCCGACCCGCCCGGCTTGACCTTCATGCGCGGCGGGTTCGAGCTGGCCGGGCTACGGCCGGTGCTGGTGCGCGCGATGAACGTGCTGCGCCAGTACGACGAGGCGGCGGTGCGACCGGCGTGGGAGACGATGACGCGAGCGCTCGCCCCCGGCGGGGTGCTCGTCGAGGGGACCAGCGACGAGCTGGGGCGGCTCGCCTCGTGGATCACGCTCGACCCGACCGGCCCGCGGTTGCTGACGCTGGCCGCCAAGCTGTCCCGCCTGGATACGCCGGCGACGCTCGCCGAGCGACTGCCCAAGGCGCTGATCCACCGAAACGTGCCTGGGGAGCCGATCCACGCCCTGATCGACGCGCTCGACCGGGCGTGGCGCGCCGCCGCGCCGTACTCGGTGTTCGGGCCACGACAGCGCTGGGTGCGCGCCGTCGAGGCGGTGCGGGAGCGCGGCTGGCCGGTGCTGGACCGCCCCGCGCGCACACGGCTGGGCGAGCTTACCGTCCCATGGGCCACCATATCGGGCGAATCCGAAAAAGAGTGAAACATTCTGATATCAAGTAACTAGCTGAAATTGAATTCGTTTTCGTCGGTGACCGGGTTAGTTCGACGAAGGGAGCCGCCCGATGAACCGACTGAAACGACTCGGCCTGGTCTCGATCCTGCCGTTCGGCGCCGCTCTGGCCCTGGCCATCGCGCCCGCGTTCGCGTCCTCCGGCACCGAGCAGCACCTCACGGCCGACAACCACGCCGTGTCGGTGCTGTCCGCCGAGGACCACGACAAGAACAAGGGCAGGGAGCACGACAAGGACAAAGATCACGACAAAGGCAAGGACCACGACAAGGACAAGGACAAGGACAAGGACAAGGGCAAGGACAAGGACAAGGAGAAGCCCAAGCCGAAGCCGACCAAGACCACGCCGACCAAGACCAAGTCACCGACCAAGTCACCGAGCCCGACGAGGACCGCGCTTCCGGTGACCGGCGGCACGACCGACCCCGGCATGTTCGGGCTGATCGGCGGCGGACTGCTGGCAGCGGGGGGCAGTCTGCTTCTGCTCGCCCGTCGGCTGCGGCACCGGTTGGACACCTGACCGGCTGTCCCGCCCACGTCCCCGCTCCCGTCGGGGACCCGGCCCACGGTCCCCGGTCTCGGGTGGGGACCCGGCCGGGCCCCGCGGGAGCGGGGATCGGCTCTGGCGATGCAGCGGATCCCCGACCGAGCGG
>Ga0310834_100170_pt1 | contig 104438 bp, 92 predicted proteins | sample SM_ome_2_FD_201314 | JGI IMG/M metagenome (GOLD analysis project Ga0310834, IMG submission 201314) | Sorghum-adapted microbial communities enriched on stacked mutant (SM) sorghum from Joint BioEnergy Institute, Emeryville, California... ...
ACAGCACCCCGTTGATCACCTGGCGGTGGTCCAGCCACTGGCCGCCCCGCCGCGCCACCGTACGGTCCGGCAGCAGCGGCTCCAGCATCGCCCACTCAGAATCGGTCAGATCATGACGATCAATCACACAGAAGATCTACCAGACCCGACGCCAACCATTCAGCAGACACGCCCTAGCCGTTACGACACGGCGCCCCGAGTGACGCGCGGCGCCGGCTGACTGACCGGCGTGGCCGACGTCGGCTCCGTGACCCAGCCCTCGGTCTCCAATGTGGCCGGTTTAACCGACTCGCGGCGCTTGTCGGTGGCTCGTCCGGTGAGCGCGGCGGGGCCTTTGCCCTCCTCGGGGTCGACCAGGCGCGGGCCGCCCCGTCGAATCGATCGCCCACCCAACGGGCCCCCACCTCCGCCGCCGGAGCCCCCGCCACCGCCAACGGCCGCCGGCATCCCACCCATCATGGGCGGCATGAAGGGAACCATGCCCTCGGTCGCCGCCGTACCGGCTGCGCCCGAAGCAGCGGTGGTCCCGCCCAGGGCGGGGGACGGGGCCGTGGGCGTGAGGACGACGTCGCCCACACCAGCCGTACGGCCGCCCAGGGAAACGACGCTGCTGGCGGAGGTCGAACTTCCCGGGCGCAGCGGCGTCACCGGCGAGGTCGACGTTCCACCCGGGCCCGGCACCAGTGGAACCACGCCGTCCCGCAGTCGATCAAACTCGCTGCCCAGGTTCTGCAGGTCCGGGATGGCGCTGCGGAGGTCCAGTCCGGCGCGCATGGCGTCCGCCCTTGCCTGTTCGGCCCGCTGGATCGCCTCGGCGGCTTCCCTCCGCGCGGCCTCGGCCGCCCGGGCCGCCTCCTCGTTGGCTTTCCGGATCGCCTCCGCCGCCTGCTCGTTGGCCTTCCGGACCGCCTCCTGCGCCTCGCGGATGCGCTTCTCCAGCTCCTTGCGCCGCCGCTCCTCCTCCTTGCGCATCTGATCCTGAAGCTTCCGGAGCCGCTCGGCCTCCTCCCGGGCTCGCTTCTCCGCCTCCCGGTAACGGCGGAGCGCGTCCCGGTACCCGGGATCCTTGCGCGGGTCGTACGGCTTGGGCGTCGGTGCCGCCCCGCCGCCGCCACCCACGCCGGGGGCGGGTACACCTCCGCCACCGGCGCCGCCCGCCCTGGGGCCGCCCACCCGCGGCACACCCACTCCACCCCCAGACCCGGGAACCGAATCGGGCGCGCTTACCAAACCCTGGTAGGTCTTGGGGTACGGGTGCCAGATTGTGTTGGCGTGGATAGTCTCCGACAGGTCCTCCCCGAGCCTCCGGAGGTCCTCTTCCGCTTCACTCCTGTATTGATCCGTATCACGTATATAATCATGAATTATTTCATTTAGGCGTTCATAGATTGCCACCCGGGCGAATTCGTTATTCGCCGACTCGAGCAAGCCACTGACCTCATTATAATCCTTCCAATATTGCATCTCTCGCTTAAGAACACGGTCATAAAACTTGTCCCTGACACGAATCGCCTCATCCCGCACGTCAATCATCTTCTCGCCGACCGCGTCGACCTTGTTGGCGAGATCATCAAGTCTGTTGGCCCAGTCCCGCATCGACTCTACGGTCGCATTGGCGGCTTCCCTGAACCGCTGGCCGGCTTCGCTTTCCCACCCAGACAGGTCCTGTACGTGGCTTGCGAACGCCTGCTGCTTCCCCGCGATCAGGCCCTTCGCCTTTCTGATCGCCCCGGCCACCGCCCGAGCGGCATTGCCGTCGCCGATGATCAGCAGGCCTAGAGCAGTCACAAAATCAACCGACTCCCACTTGGTCCTTGGCAGTTTGGCCCCCGGGCTGTAGTCGATACGCCCGGCTTGGGTAACAGGTGCAGGCGGTGCCTTGTCGAGGAATTGACCGCCGAAGGGCTGCCGCTCCGCCAGTGGCAGGCCGATGTTCCTCAGGATCGCTCGATCGACCTCGGCCAACTGCTTTTTCGACCACTCCTCGTGGTCTTCGTACGCGTCCACGGCGGCCCGGACCGCCTTGCCGTAGGCCGTAAGCCCGTTGGCCAACGCGACGACGTAGCCGACCAGGCCCTGGCCGTTCCCGCCGACGTACGCCGCCACCGCCTCGCTGAAAGCCTTCAGCTCCGGAAGCTGGCTACCCGCACCGATCAGTGCGACGTTGCTGAGGATCTGCCCGTCCCCGATGAACGCGTTGTCTGCCCCGTCGGCGAACTTTCTCGCCAAGCTCAGCAGGTTTGGCCCCACCACGCGCATGTCGTCCAGAGGCGCATTGAGCCGGTCGTTATCGCCCATGGGAATGTGCCTCCTGTACCTGGGTCGGGACGGCGGTCGTAGCGCCCGGGGCGGCCAGGTCGCGCGGGCTGGTCGAGGAGCGGCGGTCCGGCGTGCCGGCAGCCGCACCGTCGGAGCGGACCGGCGAGCGAGTCGCCTGGGCCGGCGCGGGGCGCGCCGCCTCGACTCGACGGGGTATGCCCGGGCGCTGGCCTGCCCCGTCGGCCCCGCCAGCCCACCTGTCCGACGTTCGTCCACTGAGGACATGTCCGGCACGTCCGGCCTTCATCTCCGGGTCGACGGCCGCGGGTGGCGTACGGCGGTCGCCCACCACGGCCTTCCCCGCCATCGGCGGCGCCACGGGCACAACCTCGTCACCGCTGCGCAGCCGACCCAGGGTCAGTTGCCGGCGCAGGGCAATGTCGTCCACCAACGAGGCGTCGCTCGCCGCCAGCCGCGTCACCGTAGGACCACGACCGGTGAGCAGGCCCGAGCCGAGGGGACCTCGGTCGAATGGGGACGCCGGCACACGGCCGAGCGTGATCGGTGCTTCCCGCCCAAGGACACCAGGGATTGTCCCCGTTGACGAGGGACCGCCCGGCAAGGAGGGCGCCGGCGGCCGCACGGTCGGTGGCGTCGGCAGAGGCGGCGACGTGGGCAGAGGTGGCAACGATGGCTGGGGCGGCAGCTTCGGCAGGGGCGGCAACGTCGGCGGGGGTACCCGCGGTGGCGGGACCGTAGGTAGCGGGCTTCCTCCGGGCGGCACGCCGGTCGGACCCGGCAGAGTCAGGTTGGTCGGAGGTGGCGCGCCGCCGGAGCCCGTTGGGTTCAGACCGAACGGGTCGGCCAGCTCGCCAATGAGCCCACGGTAGCGCTCGGGCGGGCGCCATCTGTCCACTGTGCTCACGATGGCCTGGCTGAGCTTCGCGGCGATCACGCGTGCCTGCTGGTCGGCGGCCTGCTCGGCAGCGCTCAGACGCTGCCGCACCTTGTCCTGCGCTTCCTTGCTCGTCGCGCTGGCCAGTTCCAGGCCCAGATCCCGCAGGTTGTCGGCGGCGCGGGCGAGATGTGCCGTCAACGCCTTCTGTGCGGCACGGATGGCGTCGGCCACGGCGTCGTAGACCGTTGCTCGGGCGGCGGCGCCAACGTGCCAGCGCTGGGCCGACTCGATCGTGCGGGTGAGGGCGTTCCGGAACGCGCTGCCGCCCTGGCCGTACCAGTGCAGCGACCGCATCTGGTCATTCAACGATGGCCACGTGTCGTCGATGGCCCGAGCGAGGGCGGTCCAGTGGTCCTTCAACTGGTCGACGACGTCAGGCTGGGCGCTTAGGATCAGGGCCTTGATCTGGTCGCGGTTCAGACCGTTCCAGTTGGTCCGCATCACGCCCGGCGGCGCGTACAGATAATCGGACGCGAGGCCGTCAGTCTTCGGCGCGTCCGCCGGTAGCCGCGCACCGGCGGACGGGCCCAAACCATCGCCATCGGTCAGCATCCGTTCGATCTGCTTCAAGTCTGCGGCGGCCGCGTCGTCAACCGCCTCGTACGCCGCCACGGCCAGCTGGGCACCCTGTTCCGCGCCGGCCAGGCCCCGCGCCAGGTCGGTCGCGAAGTCCTTCAGCACACCGAAGTCGGCGCGCGCCACCGCACTGAACCAGGCCAGCTCGGCGAAGCCGGACGGATGTCCGGCCTTCTGCGCCGCTGAATCGATGTCCGACAGTTTTTCTCGGGCGATTTTGGTGAAGGCGAGACGTTCCCCCCGGGCCGTCCTGGCCATGGCACGCAGCCCGTCCAGGTCGGCATCGAGCACGTCACCCTCCGCCACGAGTTACGAGCGTACCGACCGACCCGATTCCGGTCCACCACCGATCACGGGCTGTCCACCCAGGACAGTTGCACGAGCCGTACGCCCTCCTTGCGGGTGACCAGCCAACCGCGGCCGGGTGGCAGCGGGCCCGGCCGAACATTGCCTACCAGAGGTCCCTCGTTCCGGTCCCCCGCCATGACCAGCCCGGGCGTGTTGAGATCGCGCAGGCGCCCCAGCACCGGCTCGAACAGCGCCCGCGAGGCACCACCACTACGACGCGCGATGACAAGGTGCAGGCCGATCTCCCGCGACTGCGGTAGCAGGTTCTGCAACGTGAGGAGGGGATTCCGGTCTCCGGCGACGAGGTCGTAGTCGTCCACGAGAACGTACAGCTCCGCGCCGGTCCACCAGTCCCGGGCCCGCAACTGCTCCGGCCGGATGTCGGGGCCGGGCAGGCGCGTACGCAGGACGGAGACCGCCTCCGTGAGCATGGCGGCGGCCTGCTCCGATCCAGTGGCGTAGCCCAGCAAGTGGCTCTCGGGCAACGCCCCGAGCAAACTTCGGCGGTAGTCCAAGGCGATGATGCGGGCCTGCTTCGGCGTCAACCGATCGGCGATGACTATGGCGAGCATCCGCAGAAACGCCGACTTTCCGCACTCGGTGTCGCCGAAGACGACGAAGTGCGGATCCGTGTCGACGTCGAGGTAGACCGGACCCAGGTCGGCCTCGGCGATCCCGATCGGCAGGCCCGGACGGTCGGCGAGCTCGGCCACCTCGCGATAGGTGACGAGGGTGGGCAGGAGCCGTACCGGCGGAGCCACGGGTCCCTTCCAGGCGGCGCGCACCGCGGCCGCCGCCTCGCTCGTGGCGGTGTCGACCGACGTGGCCGAGTTCAGCCACGGCAGGCTGGACAGGAACTGGTACGCGTCCGGGGTGATGCCCCGGCCCGGCGACTGCGCGGGTACGTTCGCGGCCGCCCGCCGACCGAACGCGGAGTCCGACGGGTCACCCAGCCGCAGTTCCAGCCGACTGCCGAACGCGTCCCGCATGGCCGGACGGAAGTCGAACCACCGCCCGGCCGTCGCGACGACGTGGATGCCGTACGTCAGCCCCCGGTTCACCAGGTCCAGCACCTTCGCCTCGAGGTCCTCGAACTCGGTGCGCAGCGTGAGGACGTTGTCGATGATGAGGAAGACATCGGCGCAGCGCTGGTTCAGGAACTCGCCCGCGGACGCCCGCCGGCGCAGCGCGGCCACGGAGTCGATGCGGTGCTCCAGGTAGAACTGCTCTCGCGCCGCGAGCAGGCTCGTCATCTCAGCCACAATCCGGCGGACCAGGTCCGCGTCCTGCCGCGTGGCCACCGTGGACATGTGGGGCAGTTCGGCGAGCGCGGTCAGGCCACCTCCACCGAAGTCCAGACAGGCGAACTGCACCTGTTGCGGCGTGTGGGTCAGCGCCAGGCTGAGCACCAGCGTGCGCAGCAGCGTGCTCTTCCCTGACTGCGGCGCACCGACGATCGCCACGTGCCCGGCCGAGCCCCCCAGGCTGAGGCGCAGCGGCTCGCGGCGCTGCTCGAACGGTCGGTCTACCACGCCTACGAGCGCGTCCAACGTGCCGCGCAGGGCGGGATTCGCGGTGGTCAGGCCGAGCGCCGGGTCGACCACCAGCTCGCCCAGCAGTTCCTGCACCGGCTGGGCGTCGCTCAGCGGTGGCAGCCACACCTGGTGGGCCGCCGGGCCGTGGCCGGCGAGCCGCTCGACGATGATGTCGAGCAGGGTCTCCCCCGTCGGTGTGTCCGCCTCGTCGTCCTCGGGCTTCGGTTGCTCCGTCGGCGTGGTCGGCTTCCCGACGTAGCTGGAGACGAACGGGGCGACGGCGAGTCCGGCGTCGTGGCCCGACTCCGGCGCCGCCTCCGCTCGCCGGTAGACGCCGCTGACGTACGCGGCCCGGAACCGCTGCAGCGACTCACTGCCGTATTTGAGGAAACCGTGCCCCGGCGCCCGCGGCAACTCATACGCATCGGTGACGCCCAGAACCGCCCTACTCTCCATGGGGGAGAAGGTTCGTAAACCTATGCGGTAGGACAGATGGGTGTCCAACCCACGCAGGCGGCCCTCCTCCAACCGCTGGCTGGCCAGCAGCAGGTGTACTCCCAGGGATCGACCGAGTCGTCCAATTTGGACGAACATGTCGATGAAGTCCGGCTTGGCGGAGAGCAGCTCACTGAACTCGTCGCAGACGATGAGCAGGCTGGGCAACGGATCTAGTGGTACGCCCGCGGCGCGGGCCCGCTCGTAGTCCCGCAGCGAGGCGTAGTTCCCGGCCCGGCGCAGCAGCTCCTGGCGGCGCACCAGCTCACCGTTGATGGCGTCGGACATCCGGTCCACCAGCGGCAGCTCGTCGGAGAGGTTCGTGATGACCGCGCTCGTGTGGGGGAGCCGGTCGAGCTTGGTGAACGTGGCCCCACCCTTGAAGTCGACCAGTACGAAGTTGAGCTGCTCCGGCGAGTGGGTCACCGCGAGCGCGAGCACCAGCGTCCGCAGCAGCTCCGACTTACCCGAACCGGTGGCCCCGATGAGCAAACCGTGCGGGCCCATGCCGTCCTGCGCGGCCTCCTTGAGATCGAGCTCGAGCCGCTCTCCGGTGGGAGTGACGCCGATCGGCACGCGCAGCCGTTGGCGGTTGGGCCGGGGCTGCCAGGTCTGTTGCGGGTCGATCTGGTAGGGATCGGGCAACCCCAGCAGGTCGGTGAGCTCGTGAGTGACGTTCATGGCCTGCTCACCCCCACCCGTGTAAGCCAGGCGCAGGGGGGCGAGCTGATGTGCGAGCGCCTCGGCCACCACCAGCGGGAGGTCGTCGGCCCGTCCGAGTTGCTGGACGTTGCCGTGGGTGGTCGCGGTCATGGCGCCGTCGGCGGCCATAGCGAGGACCAGGCAGGAACGGTCCGGGTGCCGGGGCGGGGGCGCGCCGATCCGCACCACCGTGACACCCTCCAGGCCGACGTCGGTCACCAGGTGGTCCGAGCCGGCCGTCTCAGCGCCGTCGACGATCACGAGCAGGTGGGGGCCCTCGACCGACGCCTCCGTCGCGGAAGGGTTGAAGCGGGGGCGGCCGACCAGGAGTTCCTCCAGCATCGCCTCCAGCCCCACGACCGAGCCGGCGACGAGGCGCAGCGGCCCGAGCGCGTCCGTCTGGGTGGGGTGCGCGGCATGGGGCAGCCATTTCACCCATTCCCACAGATACCGCTCACGATCGCCGACGCACACCGCGATCAACATGTCGTCCGGCGCGTGCCAGAACGCCGTATGGACGACCATCGCCCGGGCCACATTCCGGACGTGCTCCTCGTCGCCGTCCAGATAGATGGTCGCGAAGCCGTCGAGGGCCAGGACGATCGGCAGGTCCGCCACCTGACGGTAGGTGGTGATGAACCGGCGCAACGCACCGGCGCTGACCGGCTCGGCCTTCTCGACCGGGACGAAGGGCGGCGGCACCAGCGGGCTCGTGGGCTCACGCGGCCCGAGCCCGATGCGCACCTGGCCGAAGTCAGGGTCGCCGACCCGGCGCTCCCACAGCCGGGTCGTGTCCACCATGGACCACAACAGCCGGGGGTGCGGATGGCGGAAGTACTCCGCAGCCCGCTGGGCGCGGATCGCCGCTCGCATGGTCCTACGCGTGCCGGCCAGGTCAAACAGGTAGGCGCGGCGCTGCCGGTTCATCTCGCGCTTGCTGCCGCCGCCGGAACGCGTGAGCTGACTGCCGACCATACCGAGCATCGCAACGCCCAGCAAGGCGCCGGTGACGATGCGCAGCACGCCGCCCGAGTTCCCCGCGAAGAGCAGCATCATGGCGGCGGCACCCGCAGCCATCGGCAGGATCATCAGGAGTCGACCGGCCAGCCCGCCTTCGGGATCGGGAATCTCACCGGGCGGGGCGAGCACGATGTCACCGGCCGGAAAGGGAGGGGCCGCACGACGGGGGCGGCGGCGCCGGATCGTGGTGGCCACCCCGACATGGTAGTGACGTGAACGGGGGTCTTGTCTAAGTTGGACGCCGACCGGAGGAGGGGGCCGTGCCGCAGGCAGGACTGGCGCGCATCATCGTCATCGCACCGAATCGGCGTGTCGAACTGACCGTGCCGGAACACGTTCCGTTGGCCGGAATCCTGCCCACGTTGCTCCGCCACGCCGGCCCGGCCCTCGCCGAGGACGGGGTCGACCACGGTGGCTGGCTGCTGCGTCGAATCGACGGCACCCCCTTGGACAACGCGAAGTCGCTGGCGATGCACAACGTGCTCGACGGCGAGACCCTGGTGCTCGCACCCAACGACACCGTATGGCCCGAGCCGGCCTTCGACGACGTCGCCGAGGCGATCGCCGAGGACGCTCGCCGGCTCGGCACACCCTGGGGGCCGCACGCCAGCGTCGTGACCGGACGCATTCTCGCCGCCGCCGCGCTCGCGGCCGGGATCGTCGCGCTGTTCACGGAGACACCGACCTGGCGACTCGGTGTGCTGGCCCTGGCCGCGGCCGTCGCGCTCCTGGTGGCCGCGGTGTGCTTCGACCGCGTGGCCCGTGACTCGGCGGCCACCCAGCTCACGGGAGGGTTCGCGCTGCTCTACGGCGCGGCGGGAGCCGTCCTCATCGGCGCGGAGGGGTCACGGCTCGTGTTCTCACCCTGGCCGGTCGCGGGCGGTGCGGCGGCCCTGCTCTTCGTCTCCCTGGTCGGGCAGGTGCTCCTGCCCGGTGTCTCGTTCATCGCGGGCACCGTCGCGGCGACCGGGCTGGCCGCCGTGGCGTTGCTGGTCGCCACGTCGTTGGCCACAGTGGAGGGTGCTGCCGCAGTGGTGAGCGGGGCCGTGGTCATGACCGTGTTCGCGTTCCCCCGCTGGGCCATGAGCATCGGCGGTGTGCCTGCGCCGTCTGTGCCGACCCTCACAGGTGAGATCGAGGATCCGGCTCCTCCCCCGGCGCAGCTGTCGGCGGCGGTGCGCCGGGCCGACGCGCTGCTCACCGGAATGCTCGTCGGCGCCGCGATCGTGACCGTGGTCGGCATCGTCCTCCTGGTCCGCCGGCCCACGGTCGGTGGGCTGCTGCTCGTCGGTGCGCTGACGGCGGTCTGCGCCCTGCGCAGCCGGGCGTTCGCTGGCGTCCGGCATCGGGCCCCGCTCATCGCGGTCGCGGTCGCGGGCACACTCGGTCTGGCCTGGTGGGCCTGGACGGAAGCGTTGCACGGCTCCTACCCGACGCGCCTGGCCGTGGCGGGCTGCCTGATCCTCGCTGTGCTGGGCTTCGCGCTGTTCTCGCTCATGATCGGCCGGCGTGTCTCCCGACGGGCGGTCTCGCCCCGGCTGGGCCGACTGGCCGACATCACGTCCTTCCTCGCCACCGCGGCGATTCCGCCTCTCGCCGCGCTGACGCTCGGCGCGTTCGGCTTCATGCGTGGGCTGGGGGGCTGATGCTCAGCCGCCGCGAACTCATCCACTCGCGCGAGTACCTGCGGATGCGGCAGGTGCGAGCGCTGCTCGCGCACCGTCCGGACCCGCTGGACTGGGCCGGTCGCCATGCGGGCGCGACCGCCTTCGCCGGCATGATGATCCTGGTGATCGCGCTGGCCGTCACCGCCGTCATCGGAATCATCTTCCCCGGCGGCCGCACCAGCTGGCAGACCTGCAACGCCATCATCGTCGAGCGCGGCACGGGCGCCGTCTATGTCTGCGATGCGACCTCGCAGACGCTGTATCCGGTCGTCAACCTGAGCAGCGCCGCCCTCATCATGGGGGCGAGCACCACGGTGAGCGTCGCCCCGGAGTCGCTGACCTGGTCCCGGGGCGTCCCGCTCGGCCTGCCCGGAGCGCCCGACAGCCTGGTCGCCCCCGATCGGTACCTCGGCGGCGCCTGGAGCTCGTGCGCGGTGACCCGACCGGACCTCGCGGGCCAGCCGGCACCCGCGGCCATCATCCTGGCGGGCCGCCGCCCCACGGGAGGCACGCCGTTGGAGGAGCGGGCCCTGCTGCTCACCGCGGAGGACGGCACCCGGTACCTGCTCTGGGCCGGCCACCGCTACCCCATCGAGGAGCCACAGTACGTCCTACCGGCGCTCGGTTTCTCCGTCCAGGAAGGCGTGACCGTCGCCGACGCCTGGCTCGCCCCGATTCCGCTCGGCGCCACGATCGCCCCCATCCGCGTGGCCGGAGCCGGCGGCCGGTTGGCTGGCTTCGACCGCGCCCGGGTCGGCGAACTCGTGCGTGTGGGCGGGGCCGACGGGACCGAGCGGGTCTACCTCGTACGGGCCGACGGTCTGCAGGAGATCACGCCGTTCCAGCAGGCCCTGGTGCGCAACGCCAACGGCATCTCCCCGGTCGCCGTCGGACCCACCGAGATCGCCGGAACGCCGATCCTCCCGCCGCTGTCGGTGATCGGATATCCGCCCCCCACGGACATTCCCACGTTCGTCCGCCCGGGGTTCGACAATGGCTCTATCTGCGCGATCTTCCGAGGCTACGACCTGGAGTTCGTCCTTGATGGACAGCTGCCTGCCCGGGCGGACCAGGTCATCACTCGAGGGATCGTCGGCCCGGACGGCGTTCCGCTGGCCGACGCGGTTCTCGTCGAGCCGGGCCACGCGGTCATGGCTCGGAGCCTGGCGAGCCCGCAAGCCAGCGGCGGGCCGCTGTTGCTCGTCACCGATCTCGGTATCCGTCATTCCCTGGCCAACGACGACGTGGCGGTCATGCTCGGCTACGCCCGCAACGCGGTGCCCGTGCCGCTCCCCGCCAGCCTGCTCGCCCGGGTACCGGAAGGCGTGGCGCTGGACCCGGCTCGCGCGCGTTCCGCCGTGGCGGGATAGGAGTCAACCGAGCGCGGTACGTGACGGGATATGCGAGCGCCCGTCTACAACGGACGCGGTAGGACCGGCACCTAAGTCAACCTATTGCTGTACGTGGGTGTCCGCAGCAGACGATATTGCCATCGCGGTGCGAGCCGTATCGTCATATCGACGCGCCCCGGGATTGCGGTCGCGCGCGTCACTGCCCATGACAGACGGAGGACCGGATGGGACTGACGACCCAGGCGGACTTAGCCAGCCTCGCGACTGCCGCTAACGAAATCAACAACACCTACGCCACCCTCAACGCGATCCAGACCAGAGTCCGGGCCATGGTGCAGGACGAAGTTGCTGCCGCGTTCAGGGGCGGTGCCGGCTCGGCCTTCCAGTACGTCTACGCCAACTATGACAAGGCCCTGGAGGATCTGTACCGGGCGCTGGACCAACTCGGTCAGCTGATTCGCGAGGCCGGCTACGACTATCAGCGGGCCGACGACGACGCGCACGCCGAGATCAACCTCGTCGACATCCCGACCGGGCCAATCGCCAGAGGCCTCCTCTAGGCATCCAGGGCCCCGACCACGAAGGAGCTGTCATGACTTCGGACATGATCAGGTACGACCACGCGGTCATCGACGACGGCGTGGCCGCGATCGTTCGGGCGGCCAACGAGGTTCGGGCCGAGATGGACGATCTCGCGTCGCACCTGTCCAGCCTGTTCGCCACCTGGGAGGGGGATGGTAACGGGGGCTACGCCGAGGCGAAGCGGCTCTGGGACAGCGCCTACAGCAGACTGGACGAGATCGGGCGGGAAATGGCTGTCCGCGTCGCCAACGTGAACGACAGCATGCGGGACACCGACGGCCGCGTCGCCAAGAGGTTCCGCGGCGTCTGAGCTTGACCAGCGACCCTTGGTGGGCCTGATGGTCCAGTTCAGCCGCTCAGGCCCACCATGCGGGTCAGGGCCGCGTCGAACGTGTCACCGTAGCTGAGCACGACGCCGTCCCGAACGAGGTAAGTCTCGCCCCGCTCGTCGACCGCGATCGTCTGCTCGCCGAGCTCGCCGATGCACACCGCGCTTCCATTCGACGTGGGAGCGACGTCGACCAACGCGTCCGTCGCATGTGGAGCGAAGTGCAGCCTGGCCGGCCGCAGAGACAGACCGCCGAACTCGGCCAACACGTTCCGCACGGCCGCTGGCAGTGGCCATCCCGGCGCGGCGCACCGCGACCACCACGCGTCGACGACCGCCCCCACGTTCCGGCCGGGCTTCCAGCCGGCCAGCCGCAGCAGACCGAGCAGCTCGGCGGGAAACCGGGACCGAGCCACGTGCCGGGCGGTGTAGAGCTCCACCAGCCGGCTCGTGCGCAGCGCGGGGCACGGAGTGATCTCACCCGTCTGCCCGTCCAGAATCATCACCGCTGGGAGATCGAGCAGCCGCTCGGGCTGGCGGGCCACCTCGGGCAGCGTGCGCCGCACGACGTACCCGAGGGGAAACGCCTCCAACCGCACGGTGGCGTCCGGGGCGAGTTGGCGGGCCCAGTCGTGGGCGATCTGCTCGGCCTGCTCGTGAGTTATCACGCCTATCCCTCCTGCGTCCGCGTTCCCCACCTGCTTCTATGCATTTGCTTGCGTATGGGCTGTCGCCTGGACCTGCTCCCCGTTCTGGCTCTGGCTGTTCTCCCGGGCCGACCGGAGGGTGCGGCGCGCGAGCACGAAGCCGACGAGCGACAGTGACGCGACGCCGAAGGCCACCGCCACGCTGAGGCCGGGGCCCGGCGGCGGTGCGGCCGGCCGGGTCAGCGGCGGCAGGGTCGTCGGCTCGGGCGGTCCAGCCGCGGCCGTGAACGGTTCGCTGAGCGCCCGCACTGGGCTGACGATGCCGGACCCGTAGGAAGGACCGCCGTGGCCACCGGGCGACGGGTCAGCCGTGGCGATCAGGCGGGCCGCCACGTTCTCCGCAGAGGCGTCGGGAAACCGTGTCCACACCAACGCCGCCACCCCGGCAACGGTGGCCGCCGCCATGTCCGGTCCTGAGTAGACGGTGTGCCCGCGGGCCGGCGCGGCCGCCGTCACCTCGATTCCCGGGGCAGCCAGGTCGACGTGGAACCCCGGCCACGCTCGCGAATCGACGAGACCGTACGCGTTGACGGCGTTCACCCCCAGCACGCCCGGATAGGTGGCCGGATATGGCTGAAGCTCGACCTCATCGCCCGGCCACACGCCGCCTGACGCGACGACGAGCACATCGTGCTCGACCGCCCGCGCCACGGCCGCCTGCAATGCAGGGCTGTCGGTGAGCACGTCGAAGGCCAACACCACGATACGCGCACCTTGGTCAACGGCCCAGTCCACACCCACCGCAGCCACGTCCGGCGAGATGTCGTCGATCCGCTCCGTCACCCGTACCGGCAGGATCCTCGCGTTCGGGGCGACGCCGGCGAAACCCACGGCCGTATCGCGGGCGGCGGCGATGAGTGAGGCGATGCCGGTGCCGTGGCCGGTACAGTCGACGCGGCCATCGCCGCCGTCCACCAGGTCGATGCCCGGTAGCACCACCGGCGCGAGCTGTGGTTGGCGGATGTCGACGCCGGTGTCGACGACCGCGACCGTGATCGTGGGTGGATTGGCGTCCGGGTCGTCCGAACGGACACCGGCCAGGCTCCAGGCCCGCTCCAGGTCGAACCACCGGTGGTGCCAGGGAACGGCCACCATGGACTCGACGCCCTCGGCCCGGCCCCGTTCGCAGGCCGCCACCGCTACCGAAGCGACCGCTGCCGAGTCGGCGGGCCGCGACAAGGGAGCCGGGGACGCCGCTGCGGCCACCGGGGTTGCGAGTACGGCGGACGACAGCGCGGCGAGTACACCCGTCAAGGCGCGGCGTACGGAATCCTTGAAGTCCCGCCCCGCTGGCCTACCACCGCGACGGCCGGTCACGGCTCGGACGCCTCCTTCCGGTCGGGACCTGGCTGACTTACTGTTAGCGAATGGTGGATCGCAACGAGGTCGAGCAGCTGCGGGCCCAGGCCGAGCGACTGCGCGGCCAGGTGGAACGCGTGACGGGCGCATTTCACTCCATCATCGATCGTTTCAACTCCCTTGAGGCTATGGCCACGTCGGCCGACGGGCTGGTCACCGCGGTCGTGGGCGCCGACGGCCGGCTGCGGCGTCTCGAACTGGACCCGGGCATCTACCTCCATCCCGACGCGGACGAGCTGGCCCGAACCATCGAGGAGACCATCGAGCTGGCGGCCAGCAGCGCCCTGGAGAAGGCGCAACAGACCCTGGAGCCGTACGTGCCGGCCAACCTGCTCGACGCGCGGGCCCGACGCGTCCCCGACGCGTTCATCGAGAACCTGTCCGGTCTGCTGCGAGGGCAGTAGCCCGCAGTTGGCGTGGCTCGGCGAGCGACCGCTCCGCGTCGTCGCTCGCCGAGCGGCAACTGCTGACCCACGAAGCGAGTGATGTAAATGGCCATCCTGGTGGAGTTCGAGCTCGTCCGGGAGGACGAGGAGCAGGTGGAGTACACGTTCGGCCAGGACGGGCGGCTGGACCGGCGGCTGGTCATCGACAAGCGGAACGAGCAGGCCCGGCCGGCGGACGACCGCCGCGACATCAGCTATTCGGGGGCGCTGCGCAAGATCTTCGAGGGGCGGCAGCGGTTGGGACGCTGGCCGCAACGGGGGGTGTATACGGCCTGAGGTGGTCGACCTCTCCGGCCACCCGGACGGCCTCCGCCGAGCCGCAGGGCGACTGCGGCATCCGTTGTCAGGGCAGGAGATCATGGATGCTCTGCCAACGGCGCAGGTCATTCAGAAGTCGGGGATCGGTGACCCGGTCGGCGTGTAGGACAGCGGCGTTCAGGAGATTCTTGGCGTCGCGAAGCCTCCTCAGCTCGTCGAGCGCGGATCGGATGAATCCCTCGTCTGGTGACTGCCGCAGCGCCCGTGCCTGTTCGGCCGCCCGGTCGAACGGTACCTCGATGAGCGACAGGCAGCGTGCGACCAGTTCGTTCGAGTCCAGGAAGGACGCACCTCGTTCCGCCAGGTAGGCGGCGAGGGTGGTGATTCGGATGGTGGTGCGGACGGGTCCGTCGGCACCCTGCGCCACCGATTCTTCGGCGGCGGCCACCACCAACCACGCCCATCGCAGGCGATCGTCGGGGTCGCTGCCAGAGTAGACCCGCTGAAGGGCGCGGACCGCGACGTTCTCGTACCATCCGCGCCGTTTTTCCAGCGTCGACGGCTGGTGTTCGGCCAGCCACGTCCTGATTTCGGTAACGGAGAGCTCGCGAAGTGGGGCGAGGGCACGGTCACTAAGGATCGGCATAGGTAATCCCCTGGTAGAAGACAATCCCGTGGCGTTCGAACACACGGAGCGCGTAGTCCAGGCTGCAGCCGCAGGGAGTGTAGTGCCCGCTGTGGTTGCTGATGCTCCAGCCAATCAAGACTCCCCCGATAGCCGTGATCTCCGCTTCACCCGCGGCCCATACCGGCGAGCCTCGAGCAATAGCCGTATGGAAAATCTCGCTGCCGTCAACCGTGTGCGGAATGACGAGCAGAGTACCGTCGTGCAGGATTGCCCACTTGACTGGTCCGGCGTTGACCGTTTCGTCGAATCCACGTTCTCCGGGGCTCACGGGTTTCACCCCAACCCAGTCAGCCCAATGCAACTCGATGTCGAGATCGCCGCCCCGGTTGAAGAACGGTGGGCCTTCGGCCGCGCAGCCGTCCCGATGGTGGCGATGCTCGGTCGTCCACGTGGTCCAGTCCAGGGGCCGGTCAGGTTCTCCTGGTACGTCCCGGGACCGCAACTCGAGCAGATCCATGAGCCGTCGCACCTGCACCACCACGCGGTTCTCGGCGGCCTGGTCTCCGGCTGCGGTGGCGGCTTCTTCGCCAATGGACCGGATCAGTCCCCGGAGGCGGAACATGGTCATGACTGCCCGTGGGACCGGCGGCTCGCCATAGGCCTCCCAGAACACATTGACCAATTCGTTTGCGCCATCGTGACTGAACCAGCGGACCCGGGCCTCGTTATAGAGGTGTTGCTCGAAGAAAGCGAGGTCGTGGGCGGCAGAGCCGGCGGGTTGCCCGTGGGCGTCGAAGGCGAGGTGAGCGCGCCACAGGTCGATGAACCCGACGGTCCCGGTCGAGGTGTCGTAGGTGACGTTGCCAGGGGTCAGGTCACCGTGGACGAACGACGCCGGACCGGGATCGGCGATCGCTGCGGCGATGACTTCGGCCACCCGGTCGCGGACCAGGTCGACGTCGTGCAGTCCGTAACGCGCGTACAACGCGGGGTCACCGAGAATACGTTGCATCCAGTACTCCAGCCGCCGTGCATGCCGCCGCACGTAGTCGGCCGCCGTCCCACCGGAGTCGGCGGTGTGCAGGCGACGCAGCGCCTGGGCCATTTGCCGCAAACCGTTGTAGCGATGCCAGTCGTTGACCGAGTTGAACACGTCGGCCAAGGAGTGGCCGAGGTACGAGGTGACCAGCACCCCCCGTATGGCCTGGCCGTTGTCCATCACTCCCGCAGCGAGCGCGGTCGGTACCGGGAAGCCGGAGAACGCGTCCGGCCGGAAGCGCTGCAGTGCGGAGAGTTCCTGAGCCATGCGCTCTGGATCGGCGAAGACCTTGACCACCCGGGTCGGCCGGCCGGGGTCGGTGACGAGAAAGACCGCGGCGGCCGACCCACCGGCCTCGACTCGCCTCAAGGTCGTCCGGTCGCCGGGCGCCTGGTCGGTCGCGAACCACAGCAGTGCGTCGCGCAGGGCGCGCTCGTTGCCGTCGGTGGGTGGTGGGACGGTGATGACGGGCATCTGCTCGAACAAGGCCCGTAGGCCTGCAGGGTCGACCTGCCCGCCGTCGGCGCGCACGGCCTCGGCGAGGGTCAGCAGCTCGCTCATGTCACGACCGCCAGTGATGGTCGGGACGCTCCAGGAACGGACGGACGGCGCCGGCCGGGAGGCCAGGTCGGCCGGTTGGGTGCGCTCGACCGAATGCATCCTGGACAGGATGTCGTCGACGACGTCCTGCTCCGCCTCGGCGACCTCCGCCGGTCTCGCCATAGTGTGCATGGCGAACGCGGCCAGGGTGGCCTCCACCGCCTCACGGAGCCATCGGTCGGAGATCCGTTCAACCTCCTCCTCATGCTCGCGTTCGAGTAGGTCGTTGACGAGCCGTCGCATACGCTCGAGCAGGAGACGGTCCTGACGACTGCTGCGTCCATTCACAATCCCCTGCCAGGCGCGGCTGGACCGGCCAGTGCCGCCAGCGGCCCGGACGAGGGCGGCCACCATCCACGTCGCCCGGACGGTCTGCACGATCTCCCACTCGGAGGTCGATCGCCGCTGAAGGGCGTTCTCGACCTGCGTGGGAGTGACCTTGTCGATGAGGTCGGCCAAGCGTCGGGCTTGGACAACCAGTTGCGCGGCGACACCGTCATCGTGCGGCGTGGGAGCGGCCCGAAGCAGGCTCACTCGCCTCCTGGCGCCCGGTTCGCTGACAGCCCCATCGCCCGGCCGATCGTCGCCGTCAACCTGGTCGATCCTGGCATGGTCGCGCAGCACAAAGGACAGGCTCTCGGTCAGATCGTGCACCAGGGCGTCGAGGACGAGGTCGGGTGCGGCGGTGTAACTGACCACGATGTCGGCGTCGTAGACGGCTCGGCCAACCTCATCGACCACCTCACGGCCGTCCTCATCGAGACGGCGTTCCACCCACCGCTGGGCCACGGGGGTGCGGCCGTCGGGGCGTGGGTCGACCTCGCCCACCGACACACGGTAGACGATGGCCACGTCGGCTCGATACACCGTGACCGTGAAGACGCCGTTTCGTTCCTCCACATCGGATAGTTGATGCAGGTGACCCCCGACCGTGAGCGCGGCGGCGGCGGACAGGTCGGCCCGGATCGCGGCCATGACCTGGTCGGTCGCGGTCGGCTCGGCGGCGCCGTCGAACCGTGAGTTCGGTACGGCTTCGGCGCGACCCAGGGCGGCGGGGGACGGTCCCGGGCCCACGGCGGCCAGCCTCCGGCGAACCTCTTCGCTGAAGGAGTGGTCGGGGTCAGCGGCCCGGTACTGCTCGTACATGGTTCGCAGGTCCATACCGAGCAGGCCGCGCAGTCGATGGACCCGGTCGACGTAGCGGGGGTCCAAGGTGCTGCGGGCGGCCCCGAACCCGTCACCGGGGACCCGGCTGACCAGGGAGCCGTCCGGCAACGCCATATACAGCTCGCGGGTCGGGCGACCGTTGCGCTCCTCCTCGACATCAATGAGGACGTCCCGCCCCAGACGCCGGGCGACAAGCTGAAGCTGGATCAGGGCATCGGGCGTCTGCCGGGCCGACGCACGGTCGACGAAGACCTGCAGTGGCCCGACCTCGGCCTGCGCTCGCCGCCGGCGCCTTCCCCACGCCCGCTCCCACAACCTTTTCCGCGACTCGTCAAGCAACTGCGCCAGGGCGAGATGCGGCTCACGCGGATCGAAGCTGGGCTCCTCGGCGGCCCGCACCAGCAGATGGCCGTAATCGTGGACGTCGGGACCGGTGAGCGGGCCACTGAACTGATGCACCGGCCAGCCCGACGCGGCACGGGCCTCAGGCTCGCCGTAGACCGAGTCACGGGGAAGCAGCATCCGCATGCCGCCGGACTCGCCGGGCGGCAGGAACGTCACGCCGATCGGCTTGCCCTTGCGGGCCCGGTGCAGGCTCACGTCGAAGTAGACGGCGATCTCGTACAGGCCGGTGGGGAACACGACGAACAGCGATGTCTCGTCACGGTCACCGCGGTTGTGTATGTTCTCCACCGCGGCACCCCGGCCCCATCGCAGAGTGAGCTTGGGTACAGCCGACGAAAGCCCCATTGCTTCCAGCGCCTTGGCGTCGGCGCTGACCGACATGGCGTCATCCGTGCTGTGCACCGCGCGCCGGCCGGCGGTCAGCTGGCCGCGGTGCACGTAGCCGTGCTCGGGCTCGCCCCAGGTGCGTTGCCGCACCGACCGCAGATAGAAGCGGGCATTGATTCGGACCTCGATGGTTTCGTGACCGGATCGGCCGAAACGGCCGAAGCGGCCGGCGCGGATGGTGACAAGCGGGTGTCCCTGGGCCATCGCCTTGACCATCGCGTTGAAGTGGGTCGGGCTCAGCGCGACGTCGAGGCTGTTCATGGCCGCTTCCCAGTCGTCGGAGCCCATCCTGATGTGATGGCGCAGGGCCTCCTCGATGCGCGCGCGCAGCGGGCCGACGTCGGCGTCGCGCACGTAGGACATCTGGGACAGGACCAGCGCCCGCGGGTCCGGTAGCAGATCCTCCTCGGACGGCCGCGGCAGCGGGCGGGGATTGCCGGCCTCGTCCAGCAACGAGTCCCTCGGGACCAAGCGGGTCAGCGTGCCGTCGATGGACTGCGACAGGCTCGTCGCGGCCAGCGCCGCCAGCGCTTCCCTCCGCCTCGATCTCGATCGAGGCACCACAGCATTCGCCATGCGGTTTCGCAGGAGAAACCGGGTCAGGCGACCAGTCCGGCCCAACCGGCGAACCTTGACCTCGACGACCATGGTGAATTTCTGGCCAACCAGATAGCCACCGGAGGTGTCGTTGATGCGATCGATGCGAGTCCCCTGCTCCGCGTACGTGTCCACGTGTGACCGGCCGGAGCCGAACGGCACGCCGCCGGAGACACCGAGATTCGCCAATTCCGTGGTCCTGTCGCGCCCGCTGGGGTCGATGGTCCACGACCAGTCCCGGCTGACGACATCGGTCCGCTCGTCGTAGGCATACCGCTGAGCCATGAGCAGAGCCTGCGACTCCGGTCCCATCGGCACTGGATCCTGCTTGGGCTCGATCCGGATACTCACGTCAAGGAACTGGGCGTAGCCGCGGTGCCGGTCCAGGAACGAGCGGCGCCAGCCCTCGGGCCTGGTCATGGCTTCATACAGGCCCTGCCACGCCCGGTCGCCGCCCAGCAGACCCCACAGCGCGCGGTGCAGATCCGGGTTGCGCCGCTCGGCCTCGGGCGACAAGATCTCAATCCGGTCCCGGACGATATCGAGGAGCGTAGGTCTTCCGCCGCGAAGGTCCGCCGGGATCGGCAGGCGTGCGTACCCGTCGCCAACCATGCCGCGTGTCGTCTCGAGCGTGACGTCGTCGATGCGGCTCTCCCCCACCACCAACCGTTGGTTCTTGAGCAGCCGTTGCAACTGCTTACTGGTCTCCGCCGCGACCTCGCTGACGTTGGGGTTTCGGTCGAACCAGTCCAGCAGTTCGGTCAGGTACGTCGCCGCGTTCCCTGAAATCACTGGGATGCTCGGGAACTCCTCCGACGAAAACTCACGGGCGAGCCTGCTGGCCAACGCCTCCGTCGGGAGCAGCGCCGGATGCCCGATCAACTCCTGGCTGGCGGCCGTCATCTGCTGGTAAGCCGTTTGGTTGCGCCAGTTGCTGCTCTTGGACACCTCCTCCTTGGCCTTCGCCAGCAACCGGAGGGCGGTACGCCGGTCGAGGTCCAGGTGTCCATTCGCGTAGCGACCCAGCGCATCGAGCACGTCATCGAGCTGCATCGGCAGCACACCGTCGAGATAGCCGCGCAGCGCGGCCCGCTCGGTGAAGGTCAGCACGACCCGGCCCTCACCCGCCGAGTAGTCGCGCCCATCGACCGTGATAACCCGTTCCGTGAGGACGGTGTAGATGTACTGGCCGCCCGTCCGCACCACGAGACCTTCGTCGGCCCCGGTCCGGGTCATCGTTCGACTTCTGGTGCGCGCCCAGCTTCCGCTCCCACTTACGTCCGCACCGGGCGTGTGGTCTCCGACATGCCGGGCGTCGCCGAGGCCCCCGCCAAGGTTGCCGTCGCCCGTGCGCTGCTGGCTGACGCTGTGCGACGCCATCGCCATGAAGATATGGCCCAGCACACCGTCGTCGGTCGGGCCCACGTAGGTGACCTCCCGGGGACGGAACCGGATCTGTACGTCCGCGTGAGGCTCGGGCGGCGCGTTCCGGAAGTACGGAAGCGAACTGACCTGCTCGGACGCGGAGGGCAGGACATCGATGGGCAGGCCGTCGCGCGTGAGCAGGGCCGTGCCGGCCGCGACCAGGTTGTCCCGGCTGAAGGAGGCCCGCAGCGCCTGCTCGATCGCGCTGCCCGGCTCCACGCCACCCAGAATGTCGGCGATCTTGACTGGCGATCTCGAATTTGACGATGCCGAACCCGGCGGTGCCGAACCTGACAACCCCGAACCCGACGACCACGGGTCGCCGAGGTCGATCAGGTCGCGGGCGTCCAGGTGCAGCATCTTGGCCCCGCTGAGCACGGTGGACAGGTCGCTGCCCGCGATCGCCGGGGGATCGTTGAACCTGAAGCTCGCCGGGTCGCGGGGACTCATGCCCACCGGCAGGTAGACATTCGCGTTGCCGCGCTCACTAACGAAATCCGCCTCTTCGATTTTTATCTCGATCGTGAACTCAAGCTTGTGTGCGAAGGCGGCGAAGTCACCCGCCTCGTTGAGCGTGACCAGATTCCCGATGAGGCTGGTACCAAGGCTGGTGCCGCGACCACGTCCTCCACCCATACCGCCAGAGGCGGAGAGCGGGTCCCACGTCGTGGGGGAGTCGTCCGGGCTGGTTCCCGCCCCGGCCGACCCACCCAACCGGGAACCGTAACCACTGCCGAGGTCGTGCGCCTCACTGCCGATGAACAACACAACCGGGTTGCGCTCGGTGGCATCCGTCGTGTCCGACCATGTCAGATTCGTAAGTCTGATGTAAACCCGGCGCCGCCGACCGCTTCGATCTTCAACCTCCCGCACGACACCCTGCACGAGCGCGTCGAACTCCGCCTCGGTGGTGGGGTCGGCCAGAACCGCCTGCGCCCGACGCTCGGCCAACTCATCGTCGAAACCGGGCAGGTCCTTCAACTTCTCGAACAGTTCCTGGCGAGCGTCGCCGAAGCCGTCGAGTTCCCCCAGCATCGCCGGGCCGACGCCGTCAGCGCCGGCCCAGGCCGGCGGTCGGTGCAGCCGCCCATGCTCCACCGGCGGGCGCTGGGCGAACTCGCGCTGGCCGCCCGACTCCACGGTGTGCTCCCGATTGACGGGCAACCCGAGCGCGAACGCATCCTCCTCGGCCAGCAGCACGGTGGCCCAGGCGTCTGGCCCGTGCTGTTTCTGCGCGACGTCCGTGAACTGCTCGCGGGAATTCTCGCGCACCTGCACGTCGTACACGTGCCGCACCGGCAGCCGCCACAACCGGGTCGGTCCACCCTGCCACTTGTTGACGTTCGGCCGGATCGCGGTGCCCCCGCTGGTGGTGGCGGCCGCGTAGGTCCGACCCCGACCGCCGCCCATGTCGAGGTTCTGCTTGGACCTGCCCCAGACCACCTTGATGAGCCGGCCGATCAACGAAGCGACCACGCTTCGGCTGATGCCCCGTTCCCAGTCGGACCCGGTCCTGGCCACGTTGAAGACGACGGCCAGCTTTTCGAGGATGACGCGCCGACTCGCCCGCCCCAGAGCCTGGGGCTGGCGGCCAGAGCCTGGCTGGTCACCGAGGTCTATCTCGGTCCGCAGGGTGATCAGGACCTCGTGGCCGTCCACCTCGAGGAGCTCATGCAGACCGTTCGACAACGACTGGTCGATGGCGCCCCCGCGGAAGTAGCCCGTCTTGGTCAACCGGTTGGGGTACAGCTCGTAGATCAGGACCCCCAGCCGGTTACGCGCTGACGCGTCAACGGAAATACCTGCCTGTTCCAGGTCCCCGACGATGTCATCGAACAGCCTCTTGAGATGCGTGATGCCGGTCAGTGCGTAGCCGGGCATGACCGTGACGTTTGGTGAGCGGGGCACCCGGACCATCTCAGCGGCCGGCTCGGCCGGCTCGGTCAACGAATCGGGAACGACCAGCGTCGCCGTCACGGCGTCGTCGGGGTCCTCTCCCGGCCGTACCGTGAACGTGTTCTCCGGTCCGGCCACCGGCCTGACCGTCACCGTCCACGTCCCGAGGTAGCTGTAGGCGGTGGCCGGCCCACGGTTGTCCATGACACCGCCGCCCATGGTGTACTGGCCAGCCACCATGCGGGCGGCCCGCTTCCAACTGTGGGAGGTCTCCCCGGCGATGTTTACGTGCTCGTTCAGCCACCGGCGCAACCGCGCGTGCCACGAATCGCCCTCGGGCGGGCCAACCCACCTACCCAGCGACTGGGCCGCCCGCGCTAGCCACGAATCGCCCTCCGGCGGATCGAGTAGCCCACGCAGCGGCCTGGTCGCCCACCGGGCCGCCCGCGCCCCCAACGACTCACCCTCCAGCGGGTTGGAGAGCCACAGTCGCAACGCCTGCGAAAAACGCACGATGAATGAGAAAGAGCGGCTCCGGCTGTGGCTGACCAGGTTGCGACCGGCGATGTACGTGGGAATCTGGCCCCAGATCGTCTCGGTGACCCTGACCGGGACACCGAATCCACCAACGGCCAGCATCGGCACCGCGAGCTCGACCCCGTCCTCCGGCGTCCAGGCGACCTGCACCTCCACGTCGTCACCGAATACATCCGTGAAGCTAAATGCTGCGCCGCCCTCCTCGACGACCGCGCGCCATCGCTGCTGAATCCGGGCACCGACCTCAGCGGCGGACAGGTTGGTATTGGCCGCGGTGTTGATCGCCCGGGCCAGGGCGCGCACCCCCGGCACATCGCCGAGGGGAACGCTCGCGCTGAGAACCTCCCGCAACGGCAGGGTCCGCTGCACGGCCTCGGCGAACGCCCGGTACGCATCCAGACCCTGGGTAAAGGCCGCCACTGCCTCGTCACGGTTCGGTGCCTGGGCAACGGCGTCGCGCGCCAGCCGGAGACCCGCCATGACGTGCATCGCTGTGTCGATGACCTCGAGATAGGTGTCTTCGACCCGGCGATGGTGCTCGGCTTCCTCCCTGGCGTACTCGGCGTCCCGCCGCGCCCGCGCCTCACGCAGCGGAGACTGCCGGTCATGGAAAGTCCCCGCGTTTCTCGCCGCTTCGCGGGCTGCTCTCTCCTCGTCGGCTTCCGCCATCTTCGAGGCCGCCTCGGCCGACTTCGCCACCGATGCGCGGCGATGAGCCCGCGCTCGATCATCGAGCAGCGTAATGGCTTGATCGAGCCGGTCCAGCAGGACACTCAGACGATTGGCGACCCCGGTCAGCTCGTCCTGGCTCGGTGTGTAGCCGTCCCGCAGCACGCCGACCAGGGGATTGCCGGAAAGCTCGGTATTGCCAACCGTTGCGGGGTCGCGTTGGGCGTCGGCGAAGAACTGCTCGGCCTCCGCCAGATGGCGGGTCACGCGCAGCCCACTCAACCCATCGGCCTCTTCGGCCTGGCGCCGCCACTGCTGGATCGCCGTTTCCGCGAACGCCTGCACCTCGGCGCTGAGCGATCCTCGTCTCAGTCCGGGGTTGTGGGCCAGGATCTCCCCGGCCACATCCACAGCCGCTCGACGAGACGCCTCGACCTGCTCCTCGGGCATCCCCGGGGGAACCCGCCTGTGCAGGCCGGCCAGCTCCGTCAACGCCGCGCCTAGGGCGCGTTCAGGACGCGGGCCGTGCTCGGCTATGGCCAGCGACGCCGCGACCTCCGCCCGCAGCCGATGAACGTCAACCGGTTTGTCGTCTCGGTCCTCGGCCAGCCGGGCCAACGCGAGTTCCCGGACGACCAGCTCGGCATCCGAGTACTCGGCGACGCGCTTCGCGATGCGCGAACGGTTGTCCTCGATCAGCGCCGCGACCAGGTCCTCCACCAACGGCTGCCGATCCTGCGCCGTCGGCCTCGCCTGCCACGTCAGCGCGAGGCGATCGAACCATCCGGCCGGCTGTTGCCGAGCCGGAGGCGTCGGCCGCACCGTCGTCTGTCGGGACGTTGGACGATTGATCCGGGCCTGAACCGCTTGCACCGCCGGCCGGCTCTGTACCGACCTCCCCAGCCTTCTCCTCAGCCTCAGCACCCTACGATCGGCGTCGTGGTGTACCACGGCCGCCAAGGCTCGGTCCGCGGCCTCGGCCGACGCCCGTGGCAGCGTCGGCCGGCCGGTCGTGCCGGGCCCGCTGCGCACGGCCTGGGCCAGATCCGCCAGCAGCGCGACCTCGACGTCTCGCTGCCGGCGTCCGATCAGCTCGGCGGCGATACCACCGCGGACAAGCGCCCGGGCGACGTGCCGAGCCACCGCCGCCGGAACCGCATCGATGCTCTCGTCGGTGAACAGGTGCTCAACAGCCTCGCTAATCTTCGATATTGATAATTTATGCACCCGACCTGATGGGGTAACCACGCTGACATCATCGTTGGTACCCCGGGTGACGGTGGCATTCACGCCGCTCAGGGCGAGTTCGACCGACGTACGCACGATATGCGCCAGCGCCGTCGACACCAGCTCCTGACGCAGAGAACTTCCTTCGTCGCGCAGCTCCCGGGCCACCGCCAGGCCCGCCACCACGTGACCGTACGTCAGACCGCCGATGTCGACACCGGCCGGAATCTCGTCGGAGACGACGATGGTGCGGGCCGATGACTCTTCCGGGCTCGCGACGCGGCTGTTGCCGCTGCCGAAGGTCGGGCCGACCGTGACCTCCCACGTCGTCGCCGATTGGGGCGGTGTGAACCGCAAAATCCGATCCCCGCTGCCCTCGACATACTCCACGGTGGCGTTCGGAAGCCGCATCAGCAGGTCGCGCACGTCGGCCAGGGTGACCATCGGCCCGGTGCTCTGGGTCGATCTCAGCGCCGCGATCACGGCCGTGGCGAGCTCGACGTCGGCCGCGGGCAGCGTCCGCTGCACCCAGTGACGGTGTTCGTCCGGCAGCGCGGCGACGGCCGCCGCGAACCCCTGGCGAGCCGATTCCAGCTGATCCACGGTGGCGGCCGGATCGGCTTTGAGCCTTCGGTATTCGTCGGCGATGGCCAGGGCGGCGACGACCTCGGGAATGCGATACCGAAGGTCCTCGTAGCGGCGGCGCAGATCGTCGTCGAGCGAGGCGGGATCGATCAGGCTGTCCGCCGCTTGCCAGCGAGCCGCCGCGTCGGCGCCCAGATAGCCCGCATCCGCCAGACGGGCATCGATCTCCTGATACAGGGTCTGCAGCAGGGCCGGGTCCGGGTTCGACTCCCCCTCCAGCCGGGCGATTTCGGCCAGGAGCATCATGATCTCGGCCAGCACTCCGGCGTCTTCCGCGGTAAGTCCCGAGTTCGTCCACGCCTTCGGCAACCGGAGCGCCGCTGGCGGCAGGTTCGTGAACGCGTACTCGACCAGCTCGTGATAGAGGAACGCCACGGGGTTCACGCGGCGTGGGTCGAGCGTGATCGTCGGCCTGGCTTGACCCCGCGCCGTGGTCCTGGCCGTCTGTTCCGGGCCCAGAGTCGGGTTCTCGTCCTGCGAGGTGAGCTTCCGCGCCACCACTCGGACGGTGAACGTGGCCCCGCGAAGATGGACGGTGAGGTCAACGGCCCGCAGCGATCCTCTTCCTCCTGTCGCCCCACTCGTGACCTCGGTGGCGGACAGGATGCGGGGAATCCACCGACCGTGCTGCCCCGCATCACGGGCCGCCGCGGCGAGCACCTGCCGCAGCACGCTCGTCGGACGCGACGGGCCGAGCTGTGCCGACGGCGCGCCGGGCGTACGCCGGGACGCACCCGTCTGGCGGAGTCCCGCCACGCCGGCCTGGTCGCCCTCGGTCTCCGTGCCGCCCAAGCCCAGCAGGGCTTCCCAGTTGTACAGTTCGTTGGCGAGCCGGTGCGCCTCCCGAGCCGGGATGCGGCCGAGCGGACTCTGCTCGGTCACCAGCTCCAGCCCGGCCTCCGCCAACTCATGCAGCAGAAGGACCTGGTCGGTGTCCTGGTACTGGCCGTCGATCAGTCGCTGCCACGTCTCCGCGACCTCAGGGTCCTCGTCGAAGCGACGGCGGACGTAGACCCGGCCCTCGTACTCCCAGGTCGGAAGGTCGGCCGGATCCCACTCGTTGCGGTCGAGCCAGTGCTCGCGCACCATCAGGTGCTCTTTGATCAGACGGAGCTCCCCCACGGAGAACCCGACCCGACCGTCGGGCCGCCGTACGCCCTCCAGGTTGGCCGCGATGCGGCGGATGTCGGAGTCGTCGGCCCGGAACCGCTCGTACTGGCGGCGCGCCCATTCCCACTCGGCCTCGGTACCCGGCTCGGGACGCGGATCGCGCCTGGTGCCGTCAAGCGTCACCGGCTCAAATGCCTCGACGATATCGCCAGCGTCGACGGGAACACCGGTCGGATCGAGCAGGACCACCGCGAACTCGGTGACCGCGTCGGCGTCCGGAAAGTCAGTCATCGGCTCGTCGCTGAGGTGCGGGTCGACGAAGGCGACGCGGCCGTCGTCGTTCAGCGCGGCGAGCGCGCGCCCGGGATCGTCTGGGCCCCGACGGACAAGGATCGCGGCGGCCGAGCCGGGGCCGAGTGAGGTCAACGCATCCGTCAACCGCGCCGCCGCGTCGGCGTCGACCGGAACCGGGGTGAACTCCGTGCCGAGGAAGTCCTCCAGGTGACGCAACGGGGTCGGCGTACCGGCCACGTTGCGACCCGCCGCTGTCGGGCGACCGTACCAAGTGGACAGAGTGGCGTGCACCAACTCGGCCGAGTTCTCCGCTCGGCCCGGCTCCAGGACGCCACCCGCGTTGAGGCGGGAGACCCAGACGGAGCGGAACGGACTGGGGTGGACGACCGGGTTGCCGTCGGGGCCGGCCACCGCGGCCGCCACGGCCTGGTCCTCCGCCGCCGTCGCCGCAACGTGCCCTTCGGGCGGAACGAACGCGCGTCCCTCACCGAACCGCGTCGGTCGCCCCGCGCCACCGGACGGGGTGGCCGATGGACCGACGCTGCCGGAGCCGACCGGTACAGCCACGACCGGGTTCGGCTCGACCGTCGAGTTCCCGGCCCGCGCCGGCTCGCCCCGCACCGAGTTCGGTGAGTCGTCGTCGACGACGTCCTGGTTCGCCCCCGGTGGTGTAGCACCGTTGGCGACGGGGGCCGGCGGGCGGGCCGGGTCGCTGGTGGGGCCCGTGGGGCGGGTCCCCGTGGGCGCTGCCCCGTTCGGGGTGACCCCGTCGCGGGTCGCCCGATCCGGCGCCGGCGTGCCTGGTGGCACGACACCCGGACCGGTCGGGCTCGGCGTCGCGCCGTTCGGCACCGGCCCGACCGGCGTTGCGCCGTCGGGTATGGCCGTGTCCGGCATTGCGGTGTCGGGCCCGGCCGTCTCCGGCGTGGCGGTGTCGGGCTTTGCCCTCTCCGGCTCGACCCGGCCCGGCTCAGCCGTGTCCGGCGGTGTCTCGGAACGGTCGAACGGCCGCACGGCCGGGTTGGGCACCCTGGGCCGGAGTACCGGTCCGCCCACCGCCGTACGCTCGGGCTCGACCACTCCGCCGACCGCCGGTCGACCGTTGTTGGCGACCGTTTCCCGACCGGCCATCGAATCGTCATCGACAGATGCGTCGCGGCCGGACCGCACCTCGCTAACTGGAACTTCTTCGATGCTCTCGGTAGCGGTGGAGGAAGACTCCGGCGGGGCGAAGGCCGTGTCCATGCCCTCCAAGGCGAGGACGGCGTTGACCGCGTCCTCCTGGGCGGCGCGGATCGCCTCGACTGCGGCGATCGCCTCGTCCACGGTCCGCGCGTTGGCCAGATTCTCGTACGCCGCGTCCAGCCGGGCGGCGGCCTCGGTGGCGATCTGGGCCTGCCGGGCGGCGAAGTCGGCCCGGGCCTGGGCCAGGCGGCTCTCGTCCAGCGCGACGGCGGCGGCCCGTGCCTGCCGGGCCACCTCGGCGTCCAGGCCCGACGCGACACCGCCGTTGCTCAACCCCAGGATGTCGCGGGTCCGCGCCATCATGACGGCTTCGCCCTGCGCCTGAACGGCCGCGCTGCTGGCGGCCTGGGCCTGGGCAGCGGCGGTGGCGGCGGCTTGCTGCGCGGTCGCCTGGGCCGACTGGGCCAGCGCCCTAGTCTCGGCCTGCGCGCCCAGCACGGCGGTCGCCATGGCCTGGGCCTGCTCGGGGGACATGGGCGGGCCGAACAGGTCGCGCATGCGCTGGCTGAGTTGCTCGATTGTGGACTTGAGCCCGGGGACGGTGGTGTACAGGATGCGGTCGGCCAGCTGGACTCGGCTGATGGGGTCGCGGACCACCCCGGCGGCCACCTGCCCGACCATGTTGTCCAGGGAGAACGCCAACTGGCCCTGCATGATGGAGGCGCCGACGCTCCCACCCACGAACTCCTCGCCGAACTCGCCGAGCGGTTCGACGAAACCCAGGTGCCACCGGCGCCGGAAGACGTTGCTGAGCAGCATCCGGCCGATGTTGGCGAAGGCGCCGGCGGCGCCGCCGAGCGTGGAGGCGAAGAACAGCCTCCGGTTGAACTCGCCGCGGGTCTGCAGCACGTACATCTGCAAGGCCTGGGCGACCGAGGTCTTGACGCCCTCGGCGGTGACTTCCCGGCCCATCGCCGCCGGCAGGGTCCACGCCCACCGGGCCAGCAGCGACTTGATGCTGGTACGCAGGCTCTGCTCGGTCAGCCACTGCGAGGCCTTCTCCACGAGCTGACGGGACAGCGCCGCGACCGTCTGTCGACTGGCCGCGATGCGCCCCGCCCCGACCGCCGCCGCACCGCCCATCGACAGCCAGAGCATCACCGCCAGCACGAACAGCTCGAGGATCAGGACGGAGACCTCGATGACCATCGTGAGCTTGGTGTACTCGACGTCGAGCGCGGCCGTCTCCAGGAAGTTGACCACCCCGCGCGAACCGGTGATCGCCTCGAGCAACTCCTGGGGGACCTCTTGACCGAGTTGGGACCACAGCTCGGCGAAGGCCGCCCCCGCCTCACCGCCCCAGTCCTGCGCCAGCTGAGAGGCCAGCGGGCTGGTCTGGGCCATGCCGTCGGCGATGCGCTGGGCCATGTATCGCCAGGCCTCCGCCAACTCCCGGACCCGGTCCTCATTCGTCTCGGGCCAGGCCCCGCCGCCCGAGGCGACCCACAGAACGGAGTCGCGGACCCAGTTCCAGGGCCCGAAGTCCGGAAGCTCGATCACGGCGCCGTCACACCCGTCACGCGATGGCCCGCGGGTCGTCCGCGTCCACGATCGAGTTCAGTCCCTGATGGACGGTCGCGCTGACGTTCGCCATCGCGCCGAACAGCTGCCGCACCGCCGGGGCCAGGTCCCGGGCCATCGCGTCGTAGCTCGCCGCGTACGCGCGGCCCGCCTCGTCGCCGCCGAACACCGCATCGGCTTCGACACCCAACTCGTCCAAGTCCGACGGTATCTCGCCCATGTCGGCGGTCAGGTTCGCCAGCCGGCCCGACGCGGTCAGCGCCCCCAGGGGATTGTCGATCCGTGCCACTGTTTCCCTCCTCAATCCGTGGCCTGGCTCCCAGGCGGTGCGTATGGAACCGATGTCCGTGTTGCTGCGGGCTCAGCCTTCGTGACGTGGACCCGGCGGTCACCACCACAGCGGCCGTGGGTCGAGCCACCACAGCGCCCGGCGCAGGGGCCCGGCCCGTTGGCGGGCCCGCTGCACCAGGTCGCGGGCCTGGGCGACGGCGAGGTCGTAGTCCTGGTCGTCCCCCTCCGCTGGGCCGGCCGCGAAGGCGACCCGGTTCACGGCGGCCACCAACGGGTCGGTCGGGGTGATCCCGACCGCCCGCCCCACGGCGGCGACCACCTCGGTCACTGTCCACTGTGGTTGCAGTCGGAGTCCGGCGAGCCGAGCCCCGTCGACCAGTTCCGCCCAGGCCCCGCGGACCCGGGAGTGCGGGTCCGGACCGGTGAGGCGTCGGCGGCTGCGGTGTAGCCGCGCCAGCGCGACCAAGCCTGCGGCGAGCGGGAGCAGCGCCGCCCCGGCGAACCACCACGGCCAGCCGGACGGCGAAGACGACGCCGGCCGCTCCACCGACGGCCCGGCCGGCGCCTGAGGCGACGCCACGGCCGGAGCCGGCGTCGGTTGCGACGTCGGCGGAACGGCCGCCCGGCTCGGGCGCGGCTGATCGGGCGGTGTGACCTCGTCCACGCGCGGGGCGGTGACGTCGATCGCCACCCAACCGACCGGTTCGATGTAGATCTCCGGCCAGGCCCGCGCGTGGCCGGCCGTGACCGTCACCGGGCCCTCTCCCGACTCGGCGTCCGGCACGAACCCCACGACCACGCGGGCCGGAATGCCCAGGGCCCGGGCCAGCACGGCGTAGGCGGCGGCGAACTGCTCCGAGGTGCCGCGCCGTCCACCGATGCTGGGATCGGCGGTGAGAAACCGGTTGATGCTCGGATATCCGCTACCGCCCGGAGCCAACGGGTCGTACCGGTACTCGGTCTTGAGCCACTCGGCGAGCGCGATCGCCTGCGCGTACGGCAGGGCGGTGCCGGCCGCGTCGACGGCGAGCTGCACGATGGGCCCGGTGTTGCCCGGCGGCAACTGACGGTACCGGTCGAACTCGCTCGACGCCGGCAGGTGCGCCACGGCCAGTTGCTCGGGCGTGGGCTGCGGAACGTCGGCGACGACCTCGTAGGTCTGCCCGGCCCGCAGGCCGTCCGGCACGACCAGCGTGGTGGCCTCGTCGTCGATGGCGACGGAGACCCCGCTGACCCGTCGCAGGCCGTCGGGCACGGGCAGCCAGGCCCCGGTGAGGCCCAGCACGGTGACCGTGGCCTGCACGGTCCGGACCGGGACCGCCGACGGCCCGCCCACGGCCCGGTCACCCCCGGCCGCCCGGTACACGGCCGCCGGCCGCCAGCTCACCCCGTCGAACTCGGTGAGCACCGCCCAGCGCAGCGGCACCGACTCGGTGCTGTCCACAGTGAACAACGCCAGCTCCGGGTTGGCCTGCCAGCGGCCGAGCAGGCTCAGCGGGTGTACCTCGGTAGGTGCCAGTACCGGTGGCAGCAGCACCGACCGCAGGTCGGGCGGGGTCGTGCCGGCCCCGACCAGCACCGCCGGCGTGGCGAGGCCGCTGAACCCGGCGAGCAGAGCGGCGATCACCACGGCCACGCCCAGGCCTGCCAGCCGGGGCCGAACCCGGCCGTCGCCGGCCGCCCGGGCCACCGTGATCCGGCCGACCTGGTTGACCGCGAGAGCCAGGCACAGCGCCGCCACGAGCGCGGCGGCCGGAACGTATCCGGCCTCCCGGCGGGGGCCGACGAGCACGAGCATGCCGGTGGCGAGCAGGGCGGGCGGCAGCATCGCCAGCGCGGGCCGCCGACTGCCGGCCAGGGCACAGCCGGAGGCCACGCAGATCCAGGTGGCCACCACTGGCAGCAGCAGAGTGTCCACCCGGGACGGAAGAGGCGGCGCGATCGTGAGCAGCCGGGCTCCCGCGTTACCGAACGCGGCCAGCAGTCCATCCGGTGCGGGCATCAGGTACTGCAGGCCCGTGAGCAGGCCCGCCAGCCCAGCGATGCTCACGGGCAGATGCCAGGCTCGGTGGCCCCCCGTGACCAGCCAGACCAGGGCGGCCCCGAAGCCAGCCGCGGCGATGGCCCAGAACGCCTCGCGACCGGCGTAGACGCTGGTGATCTGGGCGCCCGCGGCGATGCCGGCGATCGTCATGGTGACGGCGGTCAGCACTCGGCTCATGCCTGCCCCTGCAGCAACGTGACCAGGCGGGCCGCGTCGGCCGCGCGCACCGGGCCGATCGGGCCGGCCCCGACCGGTGCTGGCTCAGGGTCGACTACCGCGGTGAGCCCACTGTGGTACACGCTGGACAGCCGACGCGAGAACTCGCCGTCCGCCCGCGCCCCGGTGATCACCAGCAGCGAGTCACCGCCGGGGTTCTGGCGCAGGGCCGCCTCCACGTGGTCGTCGTCGATCTGCGCCGCCGTCAGCTGGACCGCCGCCAGCAGGTCGAGCGCGGCGGCGGTGGAGCCGACCGGTCGGGGCCGCGTCGGATCGGCCGCGAACACGATCACCAGCCGGAGACCCTCGACGGCGGCCGAGACCACCACCGACGCGGCCGCCTCGACCGCCGCCTCGAAGTCGTCGGCATCCACATAGGACTGCTGCCGGTTGTCCAGCAGCAGGACCTGCCGGGCCACCGAGGTGCCTTCGTGCGTACGGACCATGATCGTGCCGACGCGGGCGGTGGTACGCCAGTGGATGTGCCGCAGGTCGTCACCGGGGACGTACTCGCGCATCATGTGGAACGCGAAGACGTCGATGTTGCTCATGTCCCGGGCGGCGTCGATCTGGGCGATGCGACCCCGCGGCGAGCGCGCCAGGGCGTGCCAGGCGGGCCACACCGTGAGCTGCTGCGCCGTACCCACGGACCGCCGGGCCGACCACAGCCCGAGCGGATCGACCCGTCCCACCTGCAACGGACCGACCTGGAAGACGCCGCGCCGCGCCGTGGGCAGGGTCAGCCGAACCCGGGTCGGCAGGCCGGGCCGGGCCACCACGGTCGCCGTCTCGGACCGCTCCACCAGTCCCCCGTCCGGACCGCGAACGACGTCGAGCATGTGCAGGATCGGGGCGGTGCGGCTGCGCACGAGCACATCGACCACGGAGACGGCCGACTCGCCGCGACGCACCCGGCCGGGTTCCACCGTCCGGTCCACCGTCAATCGCGGGGTGTGCACGACCCATCCGGCGCTGAGCGCCACCGCCACGAGCCCGGCCGCGCCGATGGCCACGAGCTCGCGGTACCCGAGCAGCAGGCCGACCGCCAGCAACACACCGCCGCCGGCCAGCGTGCCCACCCCTCGTCCGGTCAGTCTGATCAACAGTCCGCTTCCCCGTCGCGCCGTTGCCGAAGTGCAGCCACACCCAGGACATCCCGCCGCCGGCGGCAAGCAGCCGCCGACGGCCGCCCACGGTGGAGTCGTTGCCCGGCCCGGTGTTCTGCCCCTCGCGAAGGACCGGACCGATGTGCTGCGACTGGGCTCACGCGGGCTTGGTGCGCCGAACCGGCCCGTGGTTGCTGGCCGACCAGACCGGCCATCGCCCGGGGGCACCCCTCTGGAAGGAGACAGGTCGGCTTCGGCCCGGCCGTGGCTGGGTTGCACGAGGGTGCGGCCGGGTTTGGCCGGGTTGTCTGGGTTGCGCTCGACCCACCGACGCAGGTCAGGTCCGACCCGGCGTTGATCGGCTCGGTGCGCTTTGTCGCGGTGACGGTGGCGGTGCCCCGGAAGTTCCTCACCACAATCGTCACTTCGTAGACCGTGTAGGGCTCCAGGCCGGTAAACGTCGCGGGTGAGTCGCACCCGGTTCTCATGATTTCGACACCAAGCCCGCCCCCGCTCCTGGGCGAGACGCTGACCTCACAGCTCGCCCCGGCGAGGTACGGCTGCACCGTGAACTCGACCGTCAGCGAGCGGGGCTTCGCGCCGATCGATGTGATGGCGACCGACGGTGCCGTGGCCGCGTGGACCGTGCCGGTCCCGGGTGGACTGTCACCGTCGTCACTGTTCGCCGTGACCGTGACCGACCTCAGATTGGTCGCCGTGACGGTGGCCCGGAGAGTGCTTCCATCGACAGTTGCCAGTACTTTACCGGCACCGTCACGTACCGTGTAGGACTTCACGGGGGTGTCGTGGGTCGGCGACGCGGTCCACCGGATGAGGTACGAGTTCGCGCCGACCTGGTACCCCACTACCCCGCCCGGCGCGCCGGGCGCGTAGTGCACCCGGACGGCGTTGCTGCGCTCGCTCGCGGCCGAAGCCCGGCCGTACTGGTTGCGCGCGGTGACCGTGAACGTATACCGGTGGCCGGCGGCCAGGCCGGCGAACCGGGCGTACGTTCCGGTCACGGTCTGCGGCGGGTTCAGCCCGGCCTCGCCGTCGCGGTACGGCGTCACCACGTAGTCCGTGGCCCCGGGTACCTCTTTCCAGGTCACTTCCACGGCGCCGGTGGGGTGCCCCGCGCCGTTGAGCTCCAGGGCCGCCACCGGCGCGGCCGGTCGGGCCGGCGGGGTGCTCTCCCGCGGGGTCACCGGCTCGGAGAGCGCGGGCGGCCCGGCCCCGATCGCATTGGTGGCGATCACCCGGAACTGGTACGTGGTTCCGTTGGTGAGACCACCGACCGTGGTTTCGAGCACGTCGCCGCCGACCCGGACCTGGCCGCCGCCGTCCTCGCTCCAGGTGATGACGTAGCCATCCACCGGCGCGGAGCCCGGGTTGGCCCGCCCCCAGGACAGGTGGACCTCCCCGTCGCTGGCGAGCGCGATGACCGGCACCGGCGGGCCCGGAGGCTGAGGCGGCGCCGGCACCCACGTCGGCTCCGGCTCTGGCTCTGGCGCAGGCGGAGGCGGCGCCGCGGTCGGCGGGGCGGGCGGCTCTGCGGTGGGCGGTTCCGGCGTGGGCCGCGGTGACGGCGTCGCCGGCCGCCTCGGGTCGTACTTCTCCACAGTGGAGGCTTCGCCCTCTCGGTTGACGAGAACGGCCGCCTCGGTGTCGGGAGCGTTGATGAACAGGTAGTTCTCCCGTACCTCGAGCTCAACGACGGTGTTCGGCTCCCCGACCGGGATCGTGCCGGCCGGCTCACCGTCCACCGTGAACACCTCAATGGCGCCACTGGCCACGTGCGGAACGTAGACGCGGCCGCCGAAGCAGACGGCCGGTACCGGCTCCGTACCGGGCTCCGCCGGCATGGGCAGAGTGGTCAAGGGCTCACCGGACTTCGTGTCCCCGATCGTGAGCACCGTCTCCTCGGCCGGCACGGTGATCGCCGCGGACGGGCCCACCGTCCGGTCGGGCACCACGGCGTCGGCGAGCGGCACCGGCGACGGGATCTTCGTGATCCCTTCGTCGGTGACGACCGCGATGACGTCCTCCTCACGGTCGATGACCAGCGCGCCCTCGTCCAGGACCGAGATCGCCGTGTCGTGGCCGGGCGTGGTGACGGACTCGGTCCGATCGACCCGCAACCGTCCCCGTTGGACGGTGAGCGCGACCGCCGTGCCCTCGGTGGGTAGACTCAACCACAGCCGGCCCGAGTCGTCGAACGCACCGCCCACCAGCGGAGCCGGTAGGCGGGTGATCTCGCCGGACACCTGCAGCGTGGCCGGGTTGAGCGGGCGGATGAGACCGCGCGTACGGTCGATCACCACCGCGGTGTCGCCCTGCAGCAGCAGCACCGTGTCCTCGACGGAGCCGAGGTCGAGCGATCCCGAGAAGCCCAGGCGAGTGAGGTCGATGGAGGTCACCCGTCCGGTCTGCAGGTCGTGCAGGATCACGTACTGGTCGCTCTGGGTGATGCGGACCGGATGGCCCTGGGAGTCGATCAGTGGGTGGCTCAGGCCGGGCAGGCCGGAGACCGCATTGATCTGGGTCGTCTCCCCGACCATGCTGCTCCAGAGCCAGGACGCACCGTCGACGACGGACGGTCGCTGACCGGTTGAGCCGACGGCGAACACGGTGGCGGCGAGCGCCACGACCGCGCCCACCACGCCGGCCGTATAGGCCTTGGTCAGCCGTCCAACCTTCATGGCGTCTCCCCAGGTCTCACATGCACCAGGCGGCGAGCATGAGTAACGCCCGGTTCGTCGCGCCCCGAGTGCGGTCGAGCAGCGACTCCTCGAGCGGGTCGAATCCCCGGTCGACGGGAATGGCGAACTCAGCCTGGCCGGCCCCGTCGGCCCCAACCACCACGCGGGCCCGCACCTGCCCGTCGGTGCTCACCTCGTCGGCCCGCGCCGCGGCGAGCTGCGCACCGCGGCCGAGCCGGTCGGTGACAACCAGAAGTCGGTGAGCGCTGCCCATCAACGCCCGGGCGGTGGGGTCGGCGTGCGCACCGATGTCCAGGACCACGACGGCGAAGTCGGACCTCAGGCGCGCGACCAGATCTGTGTCGACCGTGTCCGTCCACACGGGAGCTTTTTCGGTGTGTACTCCGGGCAGCCGCGGAGCGGCCGCGAGGCCGGCGTAGGCGACCTGGCCCGGCCAGAGTGTGCCCAGGGTGGCGGCGATGCCGGCACAGACCGAGGTCACGCCCACGCCACCAGCCCCCGATATGGCCGCGATCACATGCGGCGTCGATGGAAGCCGGCGGAGGCTCTCGGCCGCTGCCCGCTCCGCCGCCACGTCATCGGCGTCGGCAAACCACCGTCGGAACATGGCGCTCAGCCCTGCGTCACGGCGGCCGCGGTGGCGGCGCCGACCACGGCGATCTCTCCGAACCACAGCCACCGGCCCCGCCAGCGGCGCCCGGCCACGCCGGTGGTCGCCACCAGAGCGAGGCCGGCCAGGGCCAGCAGCGCGACCGCGGGACCCCACGCCGGACCATGAGCGAGCAGTCGCACCGTGGCGAGCAACGGCACCACCAGGGCCGCCAGCCGCAACGGCAGCACGTGCCATAGTCGACCGAACAGACGCGAGCGCAGCCAGAGCAGCAGGCCGAAACCGAGACCCAACAGCACGTCCACCGCTTCGCCCAACCAGACCAGCGCAGCGGCGGCGCCGCCTCCCACGACGGCGAGCCCGATCACGACGCCTCGGAAGTGTTCCTCGGCCCGCGCGACCATCCGATCGATCTCACCGCGATCGACCCGACCGCTCAGGCGCAACCGGAGAAGCGCCTCGGCGATGCCACCAGCCCCGACCGACTCGCGGGCGAGTGGGCCAAGGGCCAGAACGACCGCCAACGGCAGCACCCGGGCGGCTGGACCGAACTGGACGCCGAGTGCCAACGCCGCGGCGACCACAGTGGAGGCCACCGTGACCACGGCGGCTGCGGCGGCGAGCGTCCGGAGCGCGCCCGGCGCGTCCCGGTAGCCCCAGCCCGCGGCGACCACGACGGCGGACGCGCAGACCACGCCCGCGGCCAGCGTCCGGTCCAGCAGGCTCGCCACCGTCACCCCGGCCAGGCCGGCGCAGAGTCCGGCCCCGGCGACCAGGGCCGTGACGACGGCCCGATGCCCGAGCTTGATGGCTCGCCAGCCCAGAACCAGCGCCAGGACGCATGCCCACGCGGCCGTTGCGGCGCTGACCGCGTCGACGGCGCGCGCCGCCACCAGCCCGCCCCCGAGCGGCATCAGTGCCGCGGCGACCCACAAAGCGAACCCCGATCGCGCCTTCGCCGACGGATCGCTCCTCTGGATCACGAGTTCCCATGGTCCAAGAGTGGATCGGTCAAGACAATTACGCCGTAGTTGACTCAGGTGTGACGCCTACTGCGCTGGTTTGACCCCGGCCTGCACTTTCGGCACGACCCGCCTTGGGGTGACCGCGGGAACCCGGCCCTACGCCGGCCAGGCGGTCGGCGCGGTGCTCATGGTCACCGATCGCCACCGTCGCGGAACGCGGTGAGCGGGCGACCAGGTACGGCCAGGCGTACGGTGCCCGACCGCGCCAGTCACGAATCCCAGATCGGGCCGTAGGCGGGGACGCCGCGCCGCCGCAGCTCGGCGACGAGACGACCGGTGGTGTCCTGGTTGGAGATGCAGATGACGGCCTCGGCGCCCGCACGCCGGTAGGCTTCTGCGGCCAGATCGGCGAGATCGGGCTTGCCGTACGCGTCGGTGTCCCAGATCCGGTGGGGCGGAGAATCGATCAACTTCGCCGTCCAATCGCCGCTCTGGACACGATCACGCGGTACCCGCCGCCTTCCGGATCGGGAATGGCAGCGAACGCGTGCGACTGCCCCAACCGCTGGTGGGAGAGCCGGACGAAGGTCCCGGCCCAGGCGCGGCGCTGGTCGGGCAGGTGGAGCACCGCGGCGTGGCTGGAGGGCACGTGCACGGCCACGTCGAGGCGGCGCAGCTGCAGCCACGGGATGAGGATGCTGACCGCGGCACCGACCAGCATCCAAGCCGCGGGAGTGCTGGCCAGGCCGGTGGCCAGGCCACGCGGGTCGTCGGCGGCCTGCAGGACGGTGAGGACCGCGAACAGCCCCAGCGCGGCACAGCCTCGGCAACGTGCTGCCCGCCAACCCGGCGGCCCGTGACCACGCGGGCGGCATCCGGCTCGTCAGCGGGCCCGACGAGCGAGCCAGAGTGCGGAGATGATCAACGCTGCCGCGAGGACAACCACGGGGAGGCGGATGCCGTCCAGGTAGAGCGTCTCCTGGTACACGGTGACGCCGATGACGACGCTGACGATCGGATCGACGAGGGCGATCGTGGTCAGCGGGGCCGCGATCCGCCCGTTCTGGAACGCGTTCTGGTTCAGCACCAGTGCGACGAGGCCGCCGAACATGAGCGCATAGACGTGCCAGTTGGTGAACACGACCACCAGGCCGCCACCGAACTGAGCCGTGACCGTCTTCAGCAACGAGACGTCAAAGCCGTACAACAGACCGGTGCCGACTCCGAGAACGATGCCGCGCGAGGCGTCGGTGAGCCGCCAGGCCAGGCCCAGACACACGGCAAAGAGGACAGCCACGGTGACGATGACCGGCAGCCAGACGACGGTACGCGCCTCCCGTACTCCGGGCTGAGGGTCGGTGGCCGCGAGGAACGCGCTGAGTCCCACCACGCCGAAGGCGACGACGACGAAGTCCTGCCGCTGCGGCCGTTGGCGGTTGAAGGCCGCCGCCAGGGGAACCGCGAGGAACACACCGGCCAGCAGAAGCGGCTGGATGAGGGCGAGGGGGCCTATGCGCAAGGCCAGCGCCTGTAGGATGAACCCTCCCGCGACCGGCACCCACCCGAGGACCCACCGGGGACGGCGCAGCAGATGGAGAACGAGCCGAGGATCCAGGGTCCGGGTGGGCTTCTCCTGCTTGGTCGAGCTCTGCTCCATGGCCCAGCCGATCGCGAAGAGCACGGCCGAGCCCAGGCCGAGCAGAATCGCCGGGAGATTCACCGCCTACCCCGTTCAGCGGGGCCGGTCCTTCGTGTACCCGATAATGCGGGAACGTCCCCAGAGGACATTCCCGTGGGTCGCCCGAGTATCGGCGACGCGATGGTGCCGTAACCCATCCACCCGCAGGGTGATGGCGGCGTCTGCCTGTGCTCCCCCAACGGACTCCCGGTCGTCGCCTTCCCCATCGCGATGTCAGCCTTGGTCAGGGCGTCGGCCGTGGTTGGGGCGTCGGCCGTGGCAACCTGCAGCGACACTGGCGGTGAGGCGAGCGCCCCGCCGCGAGCTTCCAGGCAATGGTAGGGAACAACCCGTCACGCGGTAGGTGTTTCCCGGCGATCAGGTCAGCCTCGAGTGCGCCGCCGCACGGCGGTAGTCACCCAGGCGGGTTGAGGCCGGGCCCCGGCGACGGCACCGCCAACGGGAACCGCCCCAGCTACTCCGGGGTGTTGCCGGTGGCTTTGCCGGAGCGGAAGGGGGTGTGGATACCCTCGTAGGTGACATGGGTCGTCATCCCCGCAGCCGCGTGCTCCAGATTATGACAGTGATCCATCCAAATTCCAGGATTGTCAGCGCGGAAGGCGATGTCGTACATGTCGCCGGGCGCCACGTTGAGGGAGTCGGTCCACCAAGGAGGCCGACGTCGCTGACCTCGGCCGGGTCGATGACGTCATTGCCGTCGATGGCCACGAGCCGCATCGGCGTGCCGGAGACCACGAACCCGGACCGGGGTGTTGTCCGTGTTGAGCAGGCGCAGCCGTACGCTCGCCCCCGCCCCGACCCGCTGCACGGGCGGCAGGCCCAGCGTTGCCACGTCGTACTGATCCCACGTGTGCACGGCTACGGCAAGGTCCACCGCCTCCCGGTCCACGGCCTCGCTGTTCGCTGTCTCGCTCTCCACGGTCTCGCTGTCCACTTCGGATGGCTCGACTACGAGGACTCCGTGCAGACCGCGAGCCACCTGGATGCTGGACGACTGGTGGGAGTGGTACCAGAACGTGCCCGCTCGGTTGGGCCGGAACCGGTATACGTGTGACTCGCCGGGATACACGGCATCCGGCGTGACGCCGGCCACGCCGTCCTCCGCGTTGGGCACCTCCACCCCGTGCCAGTGGATGGTGACGCCGTCCGGGATGTCGCGGTTGGTGAGGGTGACCTCGAGCAGCTCTCCCACGGTGACCCGCAGTTCAGGTCCGGGTACGCTGCCGTTGAAGGCCCAGGCGTCCACTGTGGTCCCATCCTCGATGGTCACCGTCGCGGTCTGCGCGGTCAGCGTCACGGCGCGATCAGCCGGCTCGTCGGCGGGGCCCGTCAGCTCGGTCACGCGGCGATGAGGGGCGTCCGCCGACTCCTGCGCATGGTCGACGTGGGAGTAGGAGTCGGGCAGGCAACTGCTGGCCGCGGCCTGCGCGCTCAGCCCCGTGACCGGGGCCACCCCGGCGAGACTCACGATCGCCCACCGCGTCGCGCGGGCCCGAGGCGTCGGGTGGCCGTCCGACCGATAAGCCGCGATGGCTCGCTGGCTCGCCACCGAGAGCGCAGCCGCGACGGCGACGATGGCCAAGCCACCGACGAGCGCGCCAACGTAGGGCGGCTGGGCGACGACGGCCAACGCCCGATAGATGGCGACGACGGCAGCCGCGGCCGACGCGTGCAGGGGCGAGGCTGCCACTGCCGGACGTTCAGCGGGCGCGACCGTACGGCCTAGCCGGACCAGGGTCGGCAGTGTGAGCAGCCCCACGGCGATGGCCGGGCCGACCAGAACTCCCGCCACTGTGAGGATCGGCGCGGCGAAGACCCAGCCGCCGTGCAGCCAGGCGAGCCCGCCAGCGGCGACGACCACCACGGTCGCGGCCGGCCCGACTCCGGCCAGAAGCCCGATGACGGCAACGCGGACGGCGAACCCGCGGCGCGCCCAGTCCAGCCCGTTGGCGAGCAACGCAGCGCCGAAGGAGGCAACGAGCAGCGTCCACGTGGCGCTTCAGTAGAGGCTGAGAATCGCGGTGTACGGCACGCGGCGACCGTACGGTCCGGGCTACCGCGGTGCCGTCGGGCGCGCGGCGTATCTTCCCGTACGCAACAGTTGCAACCACCGGCGGGATCTTCGACGCCCAATCCCAACGGGCCTACCGCACCGCGCCCGGAGGCAAGCCACCCATCAGCCGCGTCACCACCCACGTCGACCGCCAAACCGCCTTCGTCGTAGCCGGAGCCTTCACAAGCCGACTACGCCGCCCCCTGAGAACTGTCAACCGCCGTCGCTGGCGGTGAGCAGCATCGTCGGTGTGCCCGCACCGCTTCGCAGGCCAGGAGTCTCATTTGAGACCTATATCCATCGCCTTACGACAGGGACCGTAAGGTCACTAGTCGGTACTTCCAAGTACAGCGGCTGTGGCCCGGCCGGATCAAAAACATCCCAGTCCGGAAGCCGCTCCACACGCTCGACCACCCCGAAGGACACGTGCAAAGTGCCGCTGTGACAGTCCTCGTCCGGCTTGCGCGTCACCTGAGCCACGTAGCCGACGCCGCTGCCCTCACCGACCAGAATGTCCCCTTCAAAGAAGGTTGTGCCACCGAGGCGACCGAGAAAGCCCCCCCACACGTACTCCGGCCCTGCCGTCTTCCTTGACGGGTCTTGATCCTTTAGGCCAGACCACTGCGACCGGCCGGTCGAACACCTCGGGCCGCCTCTTGCTGCTGCTGGTCATGAGGTACAGACACTTCGTCTGCTCGTCGTAACGGAGTTGGCCCCACACGGCGATCGGGATATAGCCAGGATTTCCCTCCCACACCAAGACACGCGGATCATCGCCGTAAAGCCCGATCACCCATTCTTCCCGATAATGAATCTTGTATATCAGGAGACCCAGCAGCGGGACGGAAATAGCTATGGCTATCCCAGTAATAGCCAAACGCCTTTTCCAGACAGCCGACACCCGTGCGAATCGCGCAACCAATCTTCACACCAATCCCGTAGACAAATCACGAGTAGAAACTACGAGAACTGGCGATCAGGATAATGCAACCTAGTCAATGCTCGCGTGCCTCCGCGCAGGGTATGTCTTCGTCCGCAGGCATTCGGCAACGACATTGACGCCGTCCAGTCGTGGGCGCGGTTGCCAAGCCCTGAGACACTGGCGGCCGTGGCGGCGGCCGATGGTGGGACGCGGAACCTGCGCAGTGTGCTCGGGTCGGCGGACGCTGAGTATTTCGTCGGGCGCGAGGCCGAACTCGACATCGTGGCAGGACTCCTCGACGCCGACACCCCCAGCCGTATCCTCTACGTCCACGGGCCGGGCGGGATCGGAAAGTCGGCGCTGCTCAGGGCGGCGGGGCGCTTGGCCGAGCGCGCTGGGTTCGTCTGCTCCGCGCACGATGCCCGTACCCTGCCCGGCGAGCTCGACGCTCTGCTGGCCAAGCTGGTCGGCGAGGCGATCGGCGGGCCGCTGTTCCTGGTCCTTGACGAGGTCGACCACCTTGGCTCCATGGTCGGGCCGGCACGAGACGCGCTGCTCGATCAACTGCCCGACGATGCCCGCATCGCGCTCGCCGGCCGAGCCGAGCCGGAGGCCTCCTGGCGTGCGGACGGGCTGCCAGCATCGTCATCGATCTAGCGCTCGGTCCGCTCGCCGACGACCGCGCCGACGAGTACCTTGCCCGGCGCGGCCTGACCAACCCGGCGCTGCGGACCCGGATCGTCGCCTGGGCACGGGGCTATCCGCTGGCCCTCACCGTCGCCGCCAGCGCGCCAGGCGGACGCCTCGGCGCCCGGCTGGAGACGCACTTGGAGGAACGGCTTACCGCCTGGCTGGGCGCGCTGATCGAGCTCTCGTTGCTGATCGAGGGTCCCGTCTACCGCCGTCGATCGGCAACGAGCCGAGCCGAAGCCAGGTCCCCGTCGAGTCAGGTGTCCACCAGCGACATGCTCGACCTGACATCCATGCGAATCTAAAGAAAAAGGGTTCCCGCAAGCTTCTGACCTGCGAAAACCCTTCCGCTGTCGGGCTGGCCGGATTTGAACCGACGACCCCTTGACCCCCAGTCAAGTGCGCTACCAAGCTGCGCCACAGCCCGGTCCCGGGCGCCGGAAGCGCCGGGCCGATACAGATTAGCGCACTCCCCCGCAGCGACGCGCGCGGCATACCGGTCGCTGAGAATCTCGCCGTCACAGCGCGTACGGCATCCTAGGAAGCTAGGGTAGGACCGGCGAGAGGGCCGCCAATGTCAGGAAGGACGCCCTCCTAGGCGCTAGGCGTCAACAGGGCGTCCTTCCTGCACCGAGCCTGCGCGCGTGACCTCACGCGTGCCTGCCTCACGCTCGCGCCTCAGGTGCTGCGCCGCTTCCGCGGGCGGACGCTGATGACGATGGGCGTGCCCTCGAAGCCGAACTCGTCGCGCAGCTTGCGTTCGATGAAGCGGACGTACGACGGCTCCAGCGGCGCGGTCGTGAAGAGCACGAACCGCGGCGGCTTGGTTCCGGCCTGCGTGCAGAACAGCACCCGGGGCGCCCGGCCTCCGCGGATCGGGTGCGGTGTGGCGCGGACCACGCGGGCCATGAACTCGTTGAGCCGAGCCGTGTTGACCCGATGCTCCCAGCTGGCCAGGGCCCGGCGCAGCGCCGGCGCCAGCCGGTCCACCGCCCGGCCGGTCTTGGCCGAGATGTTGACCCGGATGGCCCAGGGCAGGCGCCGCAGCTCCCGCTCGACCTCCCGCTCCAGGTGGTAGCGGCGCTCGGAGTCGACCAAATCCCACTTGTTGAAGGCGATGACAAGGGCCCGCCCCGCCTCGGCCACCTGGCCCAGCACCCGCTGGTCCTGTTCGGTGATCGGCTCGGAGGCGTCGAGCAGCACCACCACGACCTCGGCCGACTCGATGGCCGCCGCGGTGCGCAGGCTCGCGTAGTACTCGGTGCCGCTGGCGGTGGCGACCCGCCGGCGCAGGCCGGCCGTGTCGACGAACAGCCAGGGCTCGCCGTCGAGCATCACGACGCTGTCGACCGGGTCGACCGTCGTACCGGCCACGGAGTCGACCACGACCCGCTCCTCCCCGGCCAGGCGGTTGAGCAGGGAGGACTTGCCCACGTTGGGCCGGCCGACCAGCGCGACCCGCCGCGGACCCCGGGTGGCCCGGAACGACACCGGTGGCGGCGAGGGCAGCGCCTTGATGACCGCGTCCAGCAGGTCGCCCGACCCGCGCCCGTGCAGTGCCGAGACCGGGTACGGTTGGCCGAGACCCAGCGACCACAGGCTCGCCGCCTCGATCTCCTGGTCGGCGTTGTCCACCTTGTTGGCCACCAGGATCACGGGCTTGCGGGTCCGGCGCAGCATCCGCACGGCCGCCTCGTCCTCGTCGAGGGCGCCGACGGTGGCGTCGACGACGAAGAGAACGACATCGGCGGTCCGGGCCGCGGTCTCGGCCTGGGCAGCGATCGCGGCGGCGCGGTCGCGGGCGTCGGGCTCCCACCCGCCGGTGTCGACGATGGTGAACCGACGGCCGGACCACTGGGCGTCGTACGCCACCCGGTCCCGCGTCACGCCGGGGACGTCCTCCACCACCGCCTGGCGGCGCCCGAGCACTCGGTTGACCAATGTGGACTTGCCGACGTTCGGCCGGCCCACGACGGCGACCACCGGGACGCGGACAGACTCCGCCTCGACCGCTTCATCCTCGTCCTCGTCCACAAAGGACAGACCCGACTCGTCGGGCTCGAAGTCGCTCTCGTCGACCTCGCCGTACTCCTCGTACGCGTCCAGGTCGAACTCCTCGGCCGGCTGCTGGGTCACGCGGCGGCTCCCGGGAGAAGAGCGGCCAGGCGTGCCACGACCTCGTCGATGCCGAGCTCCGTCGTGTCGAGCACGACCGCGTCGGGGGCCTGGGCCAGCGGGTCGGTGGCCCGGCTCGAGTCGAGTCGGTCCCGGCGGGCCAGTTCCTCGGCGGTGGTGTGCAGGTCGGCGGCCAGCTCGGCGCTCCGGCGGCGGGCCCGCTCGGCCGCGTCGGCCGTGAGGAAGACCTTGAGGTGCGCGTCGGGGGCGACCACGGCGCCGATGTCGCGCCCCTCGACCACGATGCCCGTCGACTGGCGGGCCTCGGCGATGATCTGCCGCTGCTGCTCGACCAGCAGCCGGCGCACCTCGGGCACGGCCGCGACGGCCGAGACGTTCGCGGTCACCTCGGGCCCGCGGATCGGGCCGTCCACGAGCTCGCCGTCGACGCTGATGTGCGGGTCGGCGGGGTCGGTGCCGACCACCAGCTCGACCGAACTCGCGATCTTGACGACCGTACCGGCGTCATGCGGGTCGACTCCGGCGCGCAGCACGGCGAGCGTCACCGCCCGGTACATGGCCCCGGTGTCGAGGTACCGGGCACCCAGCTGCTGGGCCAACCGCCGGGACACGGTCGACTTGCCCGAGCCGGACGGCCCGTCGACCGCGATGACGGGAGGCTCACCACGCACCGCAGCCTCGGCAGCACTGCCCACGACATCCCTCCACCGATCGTCGTCACGCGCTCGGGCCCGCCCCGGCCCGGCGTCACCCCCAATCATGCCGTCCGGCTGGTCCGTCCCAGCGCCAGGCGCCGACCGCCACGCCGGCCCACGTCGATCGGGGCCGGCCGGTGTCGGCCCGGACTGGTGTCAGGAAGGACTCCCTCCTGGGCACTGGGCGTCAAGAGGGCGTCCTTCCTGACACCAGGCCCCTTGTAAAGGGTTCTTTCTAAAGATAGCTTTAGACACCATGGACGACAGGGTCGAACTCGCCGATCCGCGGGCGTTGCGGGCGTACGCGCACCCCATCCGCCTCGCCCTGCTCGGCCTGCTGCGCCGCGAGGGGCCCCAGACCGCCACCCAGGCGGCGGCGGCGATCGGCGAGAGCGTGGCGAGCTGCTCGTTCCACCTGCGCCAGCTCGCCCGGTACGGCCTGGTCGAGGAGGTCCCCGGTGCTCGCGGACGGGCCAAGCCGTGGCGGGCCACCGCCCGCTACACCTCCTGGCGGTCCGACTCCGACGACCCCGAACTGGCGTCCGCGGCCACCGCGCTCGACCGGACGGTGCTCGACCACTACTACCGCACGGCGGCCGCCTGGCTGGAGCGTCGCTTTCGGGAGCCGGCCGCCTGGCGCCGGGCCGGTCAGGTGAGCGACCACCTCGTGTACCTGACCGCGGACGAGACCCGCGAGCTCGGCCGCCGGATCGCCGCCGTCGTGGACGAGTTCGCCCCGCGATCGGTCGATCCGGACCGCCGCCCAGCGGGCAGCCGTCCCGTCCACCTGATCCACCTCGTCGTGCCCCAGGCGGCCTCGGGGGCGACGGAGCACACGCCCGACGCCGGAACGGGTTCACCCGCCGCTGACGGCGGGCCCCACGGCGGAGCCGCCGACAGCGGGCCGCGAGCGCGAATCGCCGACACCGGACCGCGGGCCATTCACGACCGCGACCGGGCCGCGGAGGCGAGCCGCGGGGATCGAGCCATGTGGCCGTGACCGACCAGCCAGCGGCGGCCGGCCGGTCCGCCTGGAGACTGCTGCGGGACACCATGTTCCGCCGCTACTGGTGCGCGGCCGCGGTGTCGTTCGTGGGCGACCAGGTGTCGCTGCTCGCGCTGCCGCTGCTGGCCGTGCTGATGCTCGACGCCACGCCCGCGCAGATGGGCTACCTCACCGCGGCCGGTCTCGCCCCGAGCCTGGTCTTCTCCGTGCTGGCCGGCGTGTGGGTGGACCGCCGGCCGCAGCGGCGCCGCGTCATGGTGGCGGCCGACCTGATCCGGTGCCTGCTCGTCCTGTCCATCCCGGTGGCCGCGCTCGCCGGCACGCTGCGCCTGGCCCAGCTGTACGTGGTCGCCTTCCTCGTGGGCACCTGCGCGGTCTTCTTCGAGGTCGCCAACGGCACGCTGTTCGTCTCACTCGTGCGCCCCGACGCGTACGTGCAGGCGAGTTCCCTCATCCACGGCGCCCGCAGCGTGGCCTTCGTGGCCGGGCCGAGCCTGGCCGGCGCGGTCGTGCAACTCCTCGGCGCCCCGGTGGCCCTCATGATGCAGGCCGCCTCGTACGTGGCGTCGGCGCTGCTGCTCGGCCGGACCAGGGCCACCGAGCCACCGCCGGACCGGTCCCGGCGCGGCGGGGTCGCGGCGGTGGTCCGTTTTCTGCGGGAGGACCGCACGCTCACCACGATGCTGGCCTCGGTCGCCACAGTGAACCTGTTCAACTACATGTTCTCGGCGCTGCTGGTCCTCTACGTGACCGTCCATCTGGGAGTGTCACCGGGCCTGCTGGGCCTGGTGCTCGGATCGGCCGCGGTGGGCGCGCTGCTCGGCTCGGCCGTCACCAGCCCGCTGGCCCGGCTGGTCGGGGTGGGGCCGGCGTACGTCATCGGGCTGGTCGTGTTCCCGCTGCCCCTCCTGCTCATCCCGCTCGCCGGCGGGCCCCGGCCCATGGTGCTCGGGCTGCTCATCCTGGCCGAGACGCTCTCCGGGCTGGGTGTGATGATCCTCGACATCACGGCCGGGTCGCTCATGGCCGCGCTCATCCCCCACCGGATGCGGGCCCGCGTGTCGGGGCTGTTCCGCACGGTGAACTACGGCGTACGGCCCGTGGGGGCCCTGCTCGGCGGCGCCCTCGGCTCGCTGGTGGGAGTCCGCCCGACCCTGTGGATCGCCGGAACCGGAGCCGTGCTGGGCGTGCTGTGGCTGGTGCGCTCCCCGATCCCCCGGCTGCGCCGGCTGCCCCACCCACGCGACTAGACGCAAGCCGAGTGACGTCGCCCCACCTTGGGGGCCGGCGATAAGGCCGGCCCCCGACGGGCTCAGCCGTGGTGGTGATGGTGGGCCGACGGTGATTGCGCCGCCTGGCCGGGCGCCACCACGACGAACTGCGCCATCATGCCCTGGTCCTCGTGGTAGAGGACATGACAGTGGTACATATAGGGAATCGTCGGGTCCGGGTAGGTCGGGAAGCGCACCACCAGCTCGTACTCCCGCTCCGGCGCGATGTAGACCGTGTCCTTCCAGCCGGACAGGTGGGCCGGCGGCGGCGCCCCACCGACGCGGCGGACCTGGAACGAGACGCCGTGGATGTGCAGGTTGTGCGGCTTGCCGTCGAGGTTGCCGACCCGCCACACCTCGGTGGCCCCCGACTCGATCGTGGCATCGATACGAGACATGTCCATCTGCTTGTTGTTGATGCCCTGGTCGGTCAGACGTACGGTCCGGGTCGGCGTCGCCGCGTCCGCGGCCAGCGTCGGCACCTCGACCAGCCGGTCCGGCACCTCCGAGCTCGGCTGCAGCGACGCGGCCGCCCGCAGCTCGAGCACGTCGAAGGCGTCGGCGCCGCCGAAGAGCCGGCCCACGGGCGAACCGAGCGCCGGCGGGTCGCTGCGCAGCACCGCGCGCTCCCCCGGCCGTACGGTCACCACGACCTCGGCCCGCTCCCCTGGCGACAGCATCACGTGATCGGTGGTGACCGGCGTCGGCAGCAGGCCGCCGTCGGTGCCCACGAGCGCGAACGGCCGGCGGTCGGCGAAGGTGAACTGGAACACCCGCGCGTTGCTGCCGTTGAGCAGCCGCAGCCGCACCCGCTCGGTGCCGACCTCCAGGTACGGCGCCAGCGTGCCGTTGACGACGATCGACCGGCCGAGGATGCCCATCCCGAACATGCTCGGTGAGAAGTCCAGCCGTCCGCCGTCGAAGTTCTTGTCCTGCACCACGACGGGAATGTCGTCGACGCCGTACCGGTGCGGCAGCGCCTCGACCGACGTGGCCGGGTCGTCGATCAGGAACATCCCGGCCAGGCCGCGGTAGACGTGCTCGGCCGTCCGCCCGTGCGGGTGCGGGTGGTACCACAGCGTCGCGGCCGGCTGGTCAACCCGCCACTGTGGACTCCACGTCGCACCCGGCGGGATCGGCGTGTGCGGTCCCCCGTCCATGGCCGCCGGCAGGTGCATGCCGTGCCAGTGCACGGTGGTCTCCTCGGGCAGTCCGTTGTGGACGTTGACGAGGACCTCCTCGCCACGGGTGGCCCGCAGCGTCGGGCCGAGGTAGTCGCCGTCGAAGCCCCAGGTGGCCACCGGACCGTCGCCGAAGTCGTGCCGTCCCGGGGCCGCGCGCAGGTCGAAGACCCGCCGGCCCTGCTCGTCCACGCGCGACGGGGCCAGCGGTGGGATGGCCAGCCGGTTGACGAAGTCGACGTCACCGCGGGTATCGACCGAATTCCACCGCAGGAAGCCGACCACGCCAGCCACGCCGGCGACACAGCAGACCAGCACGACCGCGGCGGTGATGGCGATCCACGTACGGGGACGCAGGCCCATGCCGACACTCCCCTCGACGAGACTGCGGGCCGGAGCCGAGCCGCCGGCCCGGCGCACCCGGGCGGTGCGCCCGGATCGAGGCTGCCCGCCGGCGACCGGTGTCGTCGAGGGATGGGCGTGGAGTTGGGGGTGACGTCAGGGCATCCCTGAGACGGCGGCTCAGGGGACCCGCACATGGGGTGGTGACAGTTCGGCGGAACCGGGGCCTTCAGCAGCTCGGCGGAGCCGGGCCTTCAGCAGGTCGTCGGCGCCGGGCCTTCACCGGGTCGGCGGAGCCGCGGACTCAGCCCACGGCCTCGCGCGTGGTCTCCAGCTTTCCGTCCCCGTCGGTGTCCACGGCCACCACGTCGAGGTAGCCGTCGCCGTCGCGGTCGTGACCAATGAAATCGATCAGTCGGTCGCCGTCGCGGTCCAGCGCCATCATGTCGGCCTTGCCGTCACCGTCGCTGTCCAGTGTGTACTTGTCGGCCTTGCCGTCGCCGTCGGTGTCGTAGGCGATCAGGTCGACCCGCCCGTCACCGTCGCGGTCCACCGCGGCGACGACGTCGTGGATCTGCTCGGTCGTCACCGCCTCCTGGGGCGTCATGCCCATGGCCCCGAGGTCGTACCTGCCCGACGGCCCGCTCATCGCCGCCTCCCGTCCGATGTCAGTGAGTTGTGGTCTGCGTGGTGGGGTCGTACGCGGCCACCCTAGCGACCCGGCGCCACCCGCCCGGCCAACCGGCTCACCCGGACGTCGCGGAGGCCGGCCCGAGCCGCTCGGCCAGTAGCTCGGCCAGATGGAGACCACGCCGGTGGGCGAGGTCGTCGAGCTGGGTTCGGCACGAGAAGCCGTCGGCTAGCACGACCGCGTCCGCCGGGGCCTTCCGTACGGCCGGCAGCAACGCGGACTCGGCCACGGCCACCGACACCTCGTAGTGGCCGCGCTCGACGCCGAAGTTGCCGGCCAGGCCGCAGCAGCCGCTCACGGTGGTGACCGTGGCGCCGGCCTTGGTGAGCAGAGCCCGGTCGGTGGCCCACCCCATCACCGCGTGGTGGTGGCAGTGCGGCTGGGCCACCACCTCCACCCCGGTCAGGTCGGGCAGGTACGCCCCACGCTGCGTCAACAGCTCCGCGAGCGTCTGCACCGGCACGGCCGGCCGGGTCGGCAGCAGTTCCCGGGCGTCGCCCCGGAACACCGCGGTGCACGACGGCTCCAGCCCGACCACGGGCACGCCATCCTCGACCGCCGGGGCCAGGTGGCGCAGGCTGCGGTCGATGATGCGGCGCGCCGCGTCGAGCTGTCCGGTGCTGATCCAGGGCAGACCGCAGCACAGGCCGGCGGGCGGGATGCGCACCGAATACCCGGCCGACTCGAGCACCCGAACGGCCGCGATGCCGACCTCCGGCGAGAAGTAGTTGGTCCAGGTGTCGACCCACAGCAGCACCGGATCACCGGGCGCCCCGGGGTGGCCGGCGAACCAGCGCCGGAACGTCGTACGGGCGAACCGGGGCGCCTCCCGACGCGGGTCGACCCCGGCCAGGCGCTTGGCCGGTCTCGCCAGCGGCCCGCCCATGACCCAGTTCGCCACGGATCGGGCGCCGGGCACGGCCGCCGCGAGCCGCGACCACCGGGGCAGCCAGCCGAGGGTGTAGTGGTTGATGGGACGCAGCCGGCGCCGGTACGCCTGGTACAGCACCTCAGACTTGTACGTGGCCATGTCCACGCCGGCTGGGCAGTCCGTCGAGCAGCCCTTGCAGGACAGGCACAAATCAAGGGCCTCGCGAACCTCCGGCGAACGCCACCCGTCGCGGACCAGCCCGCCGTTGACCATCTCCTGCAGCACCCGGGCCCGGCCCCGGGTCGAGTCCTTCTCGTCCCGAGTGGCCACATAGGACGGACACATGACGGCACGAGCCCCGTCCTGCGTGACCCGACACTTGCCCACGCCGGTGCAGCGGTGCACCGCGGCGGCGAAGTCGCCGCGGTCGTCGTGGTACGCGAACCCGAGCCCGGTCGTCACCGGCCGGGCCGCCGGCACCCGCAGGTCGGCGTCGAGGGGACGGGGGCGGACGATCACACCCGGGTTGAGCAGGTCGGCCGGGTCGAACACCGCCTTCACCGCCCCGAACAGCTCGATCGCGGCCGGGGAGTACATCAGCGGCAGCAGTTCGCTGCGGGCGCGCCCGTCGCCGTGCTCGCCCGACATCGACCCCCCGTAGCGGGCCACGAGCCGGGCCGCGTCGAACAGGAACGAACGGAACACGCCGACCCCACCGTCCCGCCCCAGCGGGAAGTCGATGCGGACGTGCACACACCCGTCGCCGAAGTGTCCGTACGGGACGCCCGAGAGCCCGTGGTCGGCCAGCAGAGCATCGAACTCGCGCAGGTACGCGCCGAGGGCGTCCGGCGGCACGGCCGCGTCCTCCCACCCCGCGTAAGCGGGCCGGCCACCCGTCGACCGCGAGGCCAGGCCGGCCCCGTCCTCGCGGATCCGCCACACCGCCGCCGCCTCGGCCGGATCGGTGATGACCCGGCTGTCCAGGGCGTCCGCCACGGCCACGACCTGGCCCGCCGCCGCCTGCGCCTGCTCCGGGGTGTCGCCCCCGAGCTCGACCAGCAGCCAGCCGCCGCCACGAGGCAGGTCCGGAACGCGGTCGGGACCGTGCCGGGCCACCACGACGTCCACGATGCGCCGGTCCATGCCCTCGACAGCCGTCGGCGTGAGCGGCAGCAGGGCCGGCACCGCGTCGGCCGCGGCGGCCATGTCGGGATAGCCGAGGACGACCAGCACGGTCGCGGCGGGGGCCCGCACGAGCCGTACGGTCGCCCCCACGAGAACGCCGAGGGTGCCCTCGGTGCCGACCAGCGCCCGGGCCAGGTCGAACCGCTCGGGCAGCAGGTGCTCCAGCGCGTAGCCGGAGATCTGCCGACCGAACCGACCGAACTCGGTGCGGATCGTGGCGAGGTTGGCGTTCACCAGCGCCCGCACGGCGTCCACCGTGGCCGGTCCCAGGCGGTCGCCGGTCGCCGTGATGACGTCGAGCGCCTTGACGTTGTCGGACGTCCGTCCGTAGCCGAGGGCGCGGGAACCGCAGGCGTTGTTGCCGATCATCCCGCCGATCGTGCAGCGACTGTGGGTGGACGGATCGGGGCCGAACCGCAGCCCGTACGGCCGTGCGGCCGCCTGCAGGTCGGCCAGCACCACCCCCGGCTCGACCACAGCGGTCGCCGCCTCGGGGTCGAGCGAGACCACGCGGTTGAGGTGGCGGGAGAAGTCGATGACCAGTCCGGCGCCGACCGCGTTGCCGGCGACCGAGGTACCGGCGCCGCGGGCGGTGACCGGCACCCCCAGCGCCGCGCACGTGGCGACCGCAGCGATCACCTCGTCAGCGTGGCGAGGAAACGCGACCGCCTGCGGGACCACCCGGTAGAGCGAGGCGTCCGTGGAGTACTCGGCCCGCCTGCGCGGGGAGGCATCCACCTCCTCCACCCCGGCCCGGCGCAGCTCGGCGACAAGGTCAGCGATCACCAGACCAACGTAGACGAGCGCCCCGTCAGCGGGCGGGCGGCGAGGCGCCGGCACGAGTGATTCGGGTCTCGCTATCGGCGCGCGGTCGCGGCTCGCCGGCCGACGCGGCCAGTGGGCCCGGGTCAGCGATCGCGGGCGGCCGCGTAGAGGGCGGACACCTCGGTGCGGGTCAGGTGCCGCCAGCGGCCCGGCTTGAGATCGCCCAGCTTGACCGGGCCGACCCGGGTCCGGATGAGGCGCGACACCGGGTGCCCCACGTGCTCCAGCATCCGGCGGACGATGTGCTTGCGCCCCTCGTGGAGGGTGATCTCCACCAGCGCGGTCCGCGGCGTGGCGTCGACGAGCCGGAAGGAGTCGGCCTTCGCCACGCCGTCCTCAAGCTCGACGCCCTGCCGCAGAAGACGCCCCACGTTGCGGGGCACGGGCCCCGGCACCTCGGCCAGGTAGGTCTTGGCGACCTCGTACTTGGGGTGGGTCAGGCGGTGGGCCAGGTCGCCGTCGTTGGTCAGCAGCAGCAGGCCCTCACTGTCGGCGTCCAGCCGGCCCACGTGGTAGACGCGACCCGGCAGGGGCGGCCGCGAGGACGAGCCGTTGGGACCCTGGCCGAGCAGGTCGGCGATACCGGGCCGGCCCCGCTCGTCGGACATCGTCGAGACGATGCCGCGCGGCTTGTGCAAGGCGAGGTAGAGCTTGGTCGTGTCGGTGATGATTCGCTCGCCGTCGACGTAGATCTCGGCCGTGCGGGGGTCGGCCCGGTCGCCCAGCACCGCGCGCCGGCCGTTCACCGTGACCCGGCCCGCCGCGATCAACTCCTCGCAGGCCCGCCGCGACCCGACCCCGGCCGCGGCCAGGATCTTCTGCAGTCGCTGCTCGCCCGCCTGCTCCGCCGGCGAGCTGTCCATCAGCTTGCCTCGATCTCGTCGAGGTTGTCCGGCAGGTACTGGGCCAGCGACGGCAGCTCGTCGACGCTGTTGATGCCGAGCTTCTCGAGGAACAGCTGGGTGGTGCGGTACAGGTGAGCCCCGTTCTCCTCGGTGCCGCACTCCTCGATCAGCCCACGGGTCACCAGCGTCTTCATGACCGCGTCGGAGTTGACCCCGCGGATCGCCGAGACCTTGGCCCGGGTCACCGGCTGCTTGTAGGCGACCACCGCGAGGGTCTCCAGGGCCGCCTGGGTGAGCCGGATCTGCTGGCCGTCCAGGACGAACCGCTCCACATAGGACGCGTAGTCGGGCTTGGTGTAGAACCGCCAGCCGCCCGCGACCTGACGCAGGTCGATGCCGCAGCCGGGACGGTTGTATTCCTCCCGCATCTTCTGCAGCATCGCCTCGACCCGGGTGGTCGGCTCCTCAAGGACCTGGGCCAGGACCACCGTGGTGACCGGGTTGTCCACGACCAGCAGGATCGACTCCAGCGCCCCGCGCAGCTGCTCGTCGGGCATGCCGGGGACGAACTGCTCCGGGTCGGGCAGGTCCTCGGCGTCGCCGTAGGCGAACCGGCCGACCTCCTTCTCCTGTGGGCCGAACTCCGGCGGAGTGGAGTCGGCCGGTGGGGCCGGCGGCGAGTCCGCGGCCGGCTCGATCTGCAACTCGGGCACCTCGCGGGCCCACGGCGGTACCCAGCTGGCGAGACTCTCGAACGCGGTCGACACGGACGAGCGGCCCTCGTTCTGAGGGTGGGACTCTCCCTGCTCCTCGGTCACGGCGCCTCCTCCTCGCCTGAGATATCCGTATCGTCCACAACGTACCCCTCGGGTAACTCGAAGCCGGTGTCGTCGTCGTCCTGCGCGGTGACGAGTTCACCGACCACCTCCGGGTCGCCGTCGCCGTACTCGTCGACGCGGAAGTCGACGTCGGCCGAGTCGTCGCCGACCCAGGTGATCGTGAGCGGGCCGAGCGCGACCTCCTGGTGGAAGGTGATCAGGCCCTCCCGGTACAGCTCCAGCAGCGCCAGGAAGCGGGCCACGATCTCCAGGACGTTCGTGCAGTCGGCGACCAGCTCCCGGAACGTCGCCTGCCGCAGCTCGATGAGCTTCTGGCGCAGGATCAGCATGTGCTCGCGCACGCTGACCCGGACCATGTGCACGTGGTCGATGGCGACCATCGGCACCGGTTTGGGCGTGAGCGCCTTCGCGGCGAGCTGGGCCAGCTTCTCGGTGTCGATGTTGAGCACCAGCTCGGGGAGGGCCTCGGCGTAGCGCTCCTCCAGCTTGACCGCCCGTGGGAAGGCGCGGCCGGCCTCGGCGTCCAGCTCGGCGATGACGGCGGCCAGCTCCTTGTACGCCTTGTACTGCAGCAGGCGGGCGAAGAGCAGGTCCCGCGCCTCGAGCAGCGCCAGGTCCTCCTCGTTCTCGACCTCGGCCTGAGGCAGCAGCTTGGCCGTCTTGAGGTCGAGCAGGGTGGCCGCAACCACCAGGAACTCGCTCGCCTCGTTCAGGTCCCAGTCGTCGCCCATCGCGTGGATGTACGCGATGAACTCGTCGGTGACCTTGGACAGCGACAGTTCGGTGATCTCCAGCTTGTTCTTGCCGAGCAGCTGGAGCAAAAGGTCGAACGGACCGGTGAAGTTGTCGAGGGTGACGTGAAAGCCCGACTTCCCATCGGTCTCCTCGACCGGGTCCGCCACGCCCGTGACCTTGTTGCCGGGCATCGACAACTACCTCTGTCGAGCCGCGTGGGCCGCGATGACCTCTTTGGCGAGCTGGCGGTAAGCGCGGGCACCGGCCGAGGACGGATCGAGGACGGTGATGGGCGCCCCGGCCACCGTGGACTCGGGGAACTTGACCGTCTTGGTGATGACCGTCTGGAACACCTTGTCGCCGAACGCCTCCACGACCCGCTGCAGCACCTGCCGGTGGTGCGTGGTGCGGCTGTCGTACATCGTGGCGAGGATGCCGTCGAGCTCGAGATCGAAGTTCAGCCGCTCCCGCACCTTGTCGATCGTGTCGAGCAGCAACGCCACGCCGCGCAGGCTGAAGAACTCGCACTCCAACGGCACGAGCACGCCGTGGGCACAGGTCAGCGCGTTGATCGCCAGCAGGCCCAGCGACGGCTGGCAGTCGATGAGGATGAAGTCGTAGTCCTTGATGACCGGGCGCAGCATCCGGCCCAGCGCCATCTCCCGGGCCACCTCGGTGACGAGCTGGATCTCGGCCGCGGACAGGTCGATGTTGGCCGGCAGCAGGTGCAGGCCCGCCACATTGGTCTTGATCAGGATGTCGTCGATCGTCACGTCATCCTGCATCAGCAGGTTGTAGATCGACAGATCGAGCGTGTGCGGGTTGACCCCGAGACCGACCGAGAGGGCGCCCTGCGGGTCGAAGTCGACCAGCAGAACCTTGCGCCCGTACTCCGCGAGGGCCGCGCCCAGATTGATCGTCGTTGTGGTCTTGCCGACGCCGCCCTTCTGGTTCGCCATCGCGATCACCCGGGCCGGACCGTGCTTCTCCAACGGCGCCGGATTGGGGATGGGACGGCGTGTCGTGTAGGCCGTGGGGTCCGCCGGACCCAGCTCAGCACCGAGGTCGAGGGCGGCTTGTTCGCTCCGCCCCTGTCCCCAGTCGCCCCGCTCGTCGATGGTCATCTCCCTGGCCTCTCACCCGACGGGCCGACTGTACGACACCGCAGGCGCCGCGACCGGGCTAGCGCTCGGCGTGTCGCGCCGGGAATTCCGCGCAGCTCACCGACGCGGAATCTACGAGCAATTCCGGACCGACGAGCGCTCACGCGCGCAGCGCGCGGGTCAATCGCGAGCGTACGCAGCGGCACCGGAGGCTGCAAACGACCATCGACCGGCCCTCACCGTGACCTGGGCAACCCCCGGCTCCGCGGCCGGCCTCAGCCGACGCGGGCACGTGGATGGGTTACGGCATACACCTCCCGCAGCTTGTCCACGGTCACCAACGTGTAGATCTGCGTAGTGGTGACGCTCGCGTGTCCGAGCAGTTCCTGGACCACCCGGACATCCGCGCCCCCGTCGAGCAGATGGGTGGCGAAGCTGTGCCGCAGCGTGTGCGGCGACACCCCCGCCAGGCCGGCACGCTCGGCTGCGGCCCGCAACACCAGCCATGCCCCCTGGCGGGTGAGCGGACCGCCCCGGGCATTGCGGAACAACAGGTGCGGATGGCGTACGGTCCGGGGCGCGCGCCCGGCCGACCGATTCGCGGCGGCGAGCAGCGCGGGTCGGCCCCGGACCAGGTAGGCGGCGAGCGCCTGGCGGGCGTAGGCACCCAGCGGCACCACCCGGGTGCGGCCGCCCTTCCCCCACAGCAGCACGCTGCTTCCGGCCGGCCGGCCGTCGCCGGAGCCGGTCTCGCTGGGCCCGCCCCGGTCGACGTGGTCGACCGATCGCCCGAGGTCGACGTCGTCGACTGGCCCCCCGAGATCGACATCGTCGACTGGCCCCCCGAGGTCGACGTCGTCGACGGCGAGCCCGACCGCCTCGGAGACTCGCGCGCCCGTGGCGTAGAGCAGCTCGAGCAGGGCCACGTCGCGCAGGGCAAGCGGGTCGTCGCCGGTACGGGCCGCGGCCAGCAGCCGGTGAACCTCATCGATGCCTAGCGCGTGGGGCAGCCGTCGCGGCAGGGCCGGTGGGGCCACCTCCCGGCTCGGGTCGGCGGCCGCATGCCCCTCCCGGGCAGCGAACTGGTGCAGGCCGCGCACGGCCGACAGGGCGCGGGCGGCCGAGGCCGGGGAGAGCACCGACTCGTCGCCACTGGGCTCGCGCAGGCTGCGCAGGTACGCGGTCACCAGCCGCTCATCGATCGATGAGAACGTCGCGCCGGCCGTGGCCAGGAACCGGGCGTAGCGGCGCAGGTCACGCCGGTAGGCCGCGATCGTGTTGGCGGCCAACCCCCGCTCCACGGCCAGATGGTCCAGATAGGCATCGATGAGGCGGAGCAGGTCGGCACCCTCGGCCGCGGCCCGGGCGTCCCCGTCCGCGGCCCGGGCGTCCCCGTCCGGCGAGGACCCCTCCGGCCGGAGCGCCTCCCCCATCGGTGCCTCACCTCCCGGGCCACCGCCCCGCGGCACCCAGCCGCCGTTCGCCGTCCCCGGGCCCATGGGCAAACCCCGGGCCCTGTCCCCGGACCCTCGGCCCATTGGCAGACCTGAGTGACGCGCGCCGGTTTGCGGGCCCTGGGCGGAGTGTAGATCCGTGGCCGCCCCGGCCCACCTAAGCGGGTGGCTCGCCGGACGGCACCCCGCGTACGCTCAGCCGGTGACTCAACCCCCACCGATCCCGCCTGACGCGTCGTCCTCCCCGGCCACGCCCGGCGACAGTTCGCCGGCCCCGGCCGGCGGCCCACCGGCCCCTCCGGTGTGGGAGCGTCCCGATCCCCTGTCGTTCGCGCCGCCCGAGACGTCCGGGCCGCTCGTCTCGCCAGCGGTGGCGGCCTACCGACCGGCTCCCCCGCCCGCGGTGCCCTCGTCCGAACCGCCGACCGGCTCGGTGACGCTCGATCCAGCCATGGCAGCGGGGACGCCCGAGCCCGCAGCGGGCACGCCGGCACCGCCGTCGGCGCCCGACCCGGGGCCGTCGTCGTCGGCCCCGGCGGCCCCGCCGGTCGCACCACCCCCGCCACCGGCGTCGTCCGATCCGACCGCCCCGTGGATTCCGCCGGCACCCCCGGCCGCGAGCGATCCGACCGCGCCCTGGGTTGCCGCCACGACGGGGACGACGGCCCCGAGCGATCCCGGCGCCCCGCCCGTCAGCGCAGCTCCCGTTGCCCCACCCGTGAGCGCGGCCCCGGTGCCGTCCCCGCCTCCACCGGCCCCCTACTACCCCCCGCCGGCCTACTCAGGGGCGACCGGGTACCCGTCCGCCGGCTACGGCGGGCACTACGGGTACGGCTACCCCGCAGTCGAGCCGGGGACCGGCGTGCCGTACTCGGACAAGAGCAAGGTCACCGCCGGCCTGCTGCAGCTGCTGCTCGGACTGCTGTTGGGCATCGGCGGGGTCGGTCGTCTCTACGCCGGAAACACGGCGCTGGGGGTGACCCAGCTCGTCCTCTCGTTCGTCGGCTGGTTCTCCCTCTGCCTGGGCTCGATGTTGATCTTCCCGCTCTTCGTGTTCACGGGCCTGTGGATCTGGTTCTGGGTGGACGGCATCGTCATGCTGGCCGGCCGCCCGGTCGACGGCTACGGCCGCCCGCTGCGGTGAGCCGGGCCGGCTGAACCAGGCATGGACGAGCGGGCCGGCCGGGGCTTGGCCCCGACCGGACCGCTCGCGTGTCTGTAAGACATCCCGCCGGCCAGACGGACGAGGCGGGGTCAGCTCGGACGGGCGCCGGATTCCGACCGCAGGCGACGCCAGGCGGCGAGCAGGCCGACCACGGTGGTGGCGTTGGTGATCTCGCCGCGATCGACCATGGCGATGGCCTCGTCGAGCGGGACGAGGTGGGTGGTCATGGTGGACTCTTCGAAGACCCGCTCGAACTCGAACCCGTCGTCGACCCGGTCGAGCTCACGGCCGAGATAGATAGAGATCTGCTCGTTCGAATAGCCGGGCGAGCTGTGCATCGTCAGCAGCAGGTCCCACCGGGCCGCCACCAGGCCCGCCTCCTCGGCGAGCTCCCGGGCCGCGGTCACCGCGGGGTCCTCACCGTCGACGTCGCGCAGGCCGGCCGGCAACTCCCACAGCACCTGCCGCAGGGGGTGCCGGTACTGCCGGACCAGCACGACCCGCTCCTGGTCGTCGACCGCGACGGCCGCGACCGAGCCGACGTGCTGGATGTAGTCGCGCGCAGCCGTCTGGCCGTCCGGCATGGCCACCGTGTCGCGGATCAGCGTGAAGACCGGCCCACGGAAGTGTTCAACTGTGTTGATGACTTCGTACGGGGCCTCGTCCCGGCCCGGGGCGCCGTCGGATGCTGTGCTCACAAGGCACCGGCCCCGACGGGCGAGGAGACCGGGTCCGACGGCGAGGCCGGCGAGGACGGGATCGAGGCGCCACCGTTCGCCCCGGTTCCTACGTCGACCGGCAGCCGCTCGGCGTCGTTGTAGGCCAGCGCCGCGCCCACGAAGCCGACGAAGAGCGGGTGCGGCCGGGTGGGCCGGCTCTTGAGCTCCGGGTGGGCCTGGGTGCCCACGAAGTACGGATGCAGGTTGCGGTCCAGCTCGACGAACTCGACCAGTCGCCCGTCGGGCGAGGTGCCGCTGACGATCAGGCCGGCCTCGCGCAGCACGTCCCGGTAGGCGTTGTTCACCTCGTAGCGGTGGCGGTGCCGCTCGCTGACCTCGGTCGTGCCGTAGACCGACGCCACGATCGAGCCGGGCGTCAGCACGGCCGGGTATGCGCCCAGCCGCATGGTGCCGCCCATGTCCCCCTTGCCGGCCACGATGTCCTTCTGGTCGGCCATGGTGGCGATGACCGGGTGGGGGGTCTGCGGGTCGAACTCCACCGAGTTGGCGGCCTCCAGCCCGGCCAGGTGGCGGGCCACCTCGATGGTCATGCACTGCAGACCCAGGCACAGCCCGAGGATGGGGATGCGATGCTCGCGCGCGTACCGGACCGCGCCGATCTTCCCCTCGATGCCCCGTACGCCGAACCCACCGGGGATGACCACTCCGTCCACACCCGACAGTGCCTTCTCGGCGCCGGGCGGGGTCAGGCACTCGTCGCTGGGCACCCACCGGATCTCGGCCCGCACGCGGTGGGCGAAGCCGGCCGCCCGCACCGCCTCGCTGACCGACAGGTAGGCGTCGGGCAGGTCCACGTACTTGCCCACGATCGCGATGACGATCGTCTGCCGCGGGTGGTGCACCCGCTCGAGCAGGTCGTCCCAGCGCGACCAGTCCACGTCGCGGAAGCTCAGCCCGAGCCGGCGCACCACGTACGCGTCGAGCCCTTCGCGGTGCAGCACCTTGGGGATGTCGTAGATGGAAGGGGCATCGGCCGCCGAGACCACGCCCTCTCGGTCGACGTCGCAGTACAGCGACAGCTTGTGCTTGAGCTTGTCCGGGATCTCCCGGTCGGAGCGCAGAACGATCGCGTCCGGCTGGATACCGATGTTGCGCAGCGCCGCCACCGAGTGCTGGGTCGGCTTGGTCTTCAGCTCGCCGCTGGGCGCCAGGTAGGGAACCAGCGATACATGCAGATAGAAGACGTTCTCCCGCCCGACCTCGTGGCGGACCTGCCGGATCGCCTCCAGGAACGGCAGCGACTCGATGTCGCCGACCGTGCCCCCTACCTCGGTGATCACCACGTCGGGCCGACGGCCGTCCTCGTCGGGCTCGGCCATGGCCCGAATGCGCGCCTTGATCTCGTTGGTCACGTGTGGGATGACCTGCACCGTGTCGCCCAGATACTCGCCGCGCCGCTCCTTGGCGATCACCGACGAGTAGATCTGGCCCGTGGTCACGTTGGCCGCCCGCGACAGGTCCCGGTCGAGGAACCGCTCGTAGTGACCCACATCGAGGTCGGTCACCGCCCCGTCCTCGGTGACGAAGACCTCCCCGTGCTGGAACGGGTTCATCGTGTCGGGGTCGACGTTGAGGTACGGGTCGAGCTTCTGCATCACCACGTACAGGCCGCGAGCGGTGAGCAGATTACCGAGGCTCGATGCCGTAAGGCCCTTGCCGAGGGAGGAGGCGACACCTCCCGTGACGAAGATGTGCTTGGTCGTCCGTGAGGTCAGCGTCACCATTGCTCCCGCGGTGTCGGGGCGGGCCGCGCGCCGCCCGGCCAGGTCTGCCAGCTCGCTCCGCGAGGACGACCCTCGCAGCGATTTCCCACGGGATTTCACGCTAACACGGCCGGTGGTGACCGCGCCCGACCATGATTGCCCGGGCGTGTCGCTCCTCTCGGTGGCGCCCGCGAACCCGGTCACCTCGGCGAAGTCGGTCACCTCGGCCGCGCCGGTCACACGGCGAACCTGATCACACCGCGAACCTGGTCACACCGCGGGCTCAGCCACGTCGCGGACCCATCATTCCCGCCGTGCCGGTCACTCGACGGTGCCGGTCACCTCCGCGTACAAGGCAGCCAGATCGCGGGCCACCGCCACCGCATCCGGCCAGTCGGCCGCCTGGCGGCGGGCCGCCGCGGCCAGGTCGGCCCGGGCCGGCGCGTCGTCCAGCAGCGCCGCCACGGCCTCGTCGAGCGCGTCGGGGTCGCCCGGCGGCACCGTCGTCGCCCCCTCGGGGAACAGCCCGGCCACGGTGCCACCCGCGGCCACCACCAGCGGCACGCCGAGCCGGGCCGACGCCAGGGCGAAACCCGGCTGGGCCCACGGGTCGGTCACCACGGCGATGCTCGCGGCGGCCAGCAGGTCGGACAGGCTCGCCCGTTCCTCCTCGGCGACGTCGCTGTCGGGCTGCGTGCCCTCGACGGCGTACGGCGCCAGCGGCCCCTCCCCGCTGGCGGCCGCACGGTCCGCGGCGGCGCGCTCGGCCCCGGTGACCGTACGCTCCGTGACCGTACGTTCGGCGGCCGTGACCGTACGCCCCGCGACGGCGACGGCCCCGGGGGTCTCCCCGGCACCGACACCGGCACCACCAAGGTTCCCGGCGGCGCCCTCGGGGGCGGCCCCCTCGGTGAGGTCGGAGGTCTCCAGCAGCACGCGCTCCCCGGCGAACGTCACCGGCGCCCGGGCCACGGTCGCCTGGGCTACGAGCGGCCGGTAGGCCGGGCCCACGCCGACCAGTACCACCTGGGGCCGCGGGTCCCGGGGGCGCCAGCGGGCCGCCGCTTCCACGAGTACGTCGAGCCGGGTGTCGGGGTGCAGCCGCCCGGCCGCGAGCACGATCGGCCCGTCGGGCGACAGGGCCAACTCCTCGCGCACCTGCACGGGGGTGCGCAGCCCCACCACCGGATCAGGGAGCGGCGGCGGCAGGACGCGCACGTCGCACGCCCCGAGCCGGGTCACCGCCTCGGCGAGCGCCAGCGTGGGGACGAGCACGGCCGCGGCCGCCGGGAAGACCGCCCGGTGGATGGCCCGGGTCACCAGCGAGCCGGCCACCGGCGGTGCCTCGGTCAGCGAGACCACGAACGGGGTCCGGCCGGGTCGGGCCAGGGCCACGGCGAGCGCGGCCCGCAGCCCGTACGCGTGCACCACCACCCCGGCGCGATCGGTGCCCCGCAGCGCCCGGCGTAGCGCCGCCACCCCGCCGAGCCCACCCCCGGCCACAAGCGTGGTCGCGGTGACGCCGAGCCGCGCGAGCTGGCGGGCGAGCCGGGCCGCGTCCGGGCCGGCCTCGCCGTCGACCACGATCACCACGGAACGTTCCGGCCGCATGGTCTCGCTCACCGCCAGCCGTCCACGGGCAGGTCGAACTTGGCCACGAGCCGGTCGGTGAAGGGACGTGGCTCGAGCCGGGCCAGGTAGACCGGCGGGGCCCCGCGGGTGACCGTGATGACCGCCCCGGCCGGGACGTCGAACGCCCGCCGCCCGTCGCAGAACAGCACCGGCGCGGGGCCAGCCGGATCGACCATGATGGAAATCGTCGAGGACGGGTCGACGACCAGCGCCCGGTTGAACAGCGCGTGCGCCGAGATCGGCACCAGCAGCAGCGCCTCGACGCCCGGCCACACGACCGGGCCGCCGGCGCTGTAGGCGTACGCGGTGGAGCCGGTGGGGGTGGCGCAGATGACCCCGTCGCAGCCGTACCGGGACAGCCGCCGACCGTCCACGTCGACCCGCACCTCGAGCAGCCGGGACCGGGCCCCCCGCTCGACGCTGGCCTCGTTGAGCGCCCACGACGAGGCCACGAGGCGGTCGTTGTGCACGATCGAGACGTCGACGGTGAGGCGTTCCTCCACTGTGTACTCCCGGGCCACCGCCCGGCGTACGGCGGAATGCAGGTCCCGCAGCTCCGCCTCGGCCAGGAAGCCCACCTTGCCGAGGTTGATGCCGAGCAGCGGGGCTCCGGCGGGCCGGGCCGCCTCGGCCGCCCGCAACAGCGTCCCGTCGCCCCCGAGCGCGAAGACGATCTCCGCGCCGACGGCGGCGTCCTCGCCCGACACGGGCACCACGCCGTCGATGTCGACCTCGGACGCCTCGTCGGCCATGGCCCGGACCGTGAACCCGGCGTCCATGAGCAACGCCGCGACGGTGCGGGCGTGCTCGGTGGAGTCCTTGCGCCCCGTGTGGGTCACCAGCAGTGCGGTGCGGGTCACGGCCCGGCCTCCCCGGAGTCGGCGGGCTCGAGGCTGGGCGTGGACGCCGCGCCCGCGCGGCCCCGGAGCGCGGTCGCGCTCTCGTGGGCCAGCCGGTCCACGACCGCGGGGTCGACCGGGGGCGCACCCCGGCGAAGCCACAGGAAGAACTCGACGTTGCCGGACGGGCCGGGCAGCGGGCTGACCGTCACCCCGGCGACGCCGAGCCCGAGGTCGTACGCCGCCTCGGCGACGTCGAGCACCGCCCGGGCCCGCAGGCTCGGGTCGCGCACCACCCCGCCCTTGCCGACGCCGTCCCGGCCGACCTCGAACTGTGGCTTCACCATTGGCACCACATCTCCCCCGGGCACGGTACACGCGACCAGCGCGGGCAGCACCAGGCGGAGCGAGATGAACGACAGGTCGGCCACGGTCAGCTCGACCGGCCCGCCGATCGACTCCGGGGTCAGCGTCCGGACGTTCGTCCGCTCCAGCACGCTGACCCGGGGATCGGTACGCAGGGACCAGGCCAGCTGGCCGTAGCCCACGTCGACCGCCACCACCGCGGCCGCGCCCCGGCGCAGCAGGACGTCGGTGAACCCGCCCGTGGCGGCGCCGGCATCGAGACAGCGACGCCCTTCAACCTGCAAGCCGGCCGGCTGGAACACGTCCAGGGCGCCGGCCAACTTGTGCCCGCCGCGCGAGACGAGGTCGTCCCCTTCGGCCGCGACCACGTGCACCGGGTCGGCCGGGTCGACCATGGCGGCTGGCTTGCTGGCGACCGCCCCGCGCAGCCGAACCCGCCCGGCCGCCACCAGCTCGGCGGCGTGCTCCCGGGACCGGGCCAGCCCACGGCGGACCAGCTCGGCGTCGAGTCGGGTGCGACGAGCCACCCTCAGTCGTCTTCGACCGTCTCAAGCGTCTCGCGCAGCACCCGGTCGGCCTCGGTCAGCGGACCGATCATCTCGTGCGGCGCGGCGTCGCCGACCGCGGCCAGGTCGCGCAGCACCTCGTCCACGCGCGGGTGGCCGGTCTGCGGGGCCTGGTCACCGATCGCGATCGGTACGTCGGGAACGGTCACTGCTCACTCCCTCGGGCCGTGGTCATTCTCGCCGTGGTCGTGCTCATTGTCGCCGTGGTCCTGCTCATTTGGTCGCCGTGGTCGTCGTCATTGTCGCCGTGGTCGTCGTCATTGTCCGGTAACGGATCACGGCGGGTGCGTCGGTTACGGCGTCGGCCGCGATGACGGGGCCGCCTTGGTGGCCTTCGCCTTGGTGGCCTTCGGCGTGGCGCGCTTCGCCGAGGTCGCCTTGGCGGGCCGGGCCGCGCCGGCCTCGGTCGGCGTGGTCGCGGAGGCCTTCGCCGGCGTCGCCTTGGCCGCCTTGGCCCGGACCGCCTTCTTGACCGTGGTCTTGGTTGCCGTGGCCCGGGCCACCGCAGGGCTCGTGGTGGCCTTCTTGGCGGGCCGCCGTCTCGGCTCACCCGCGCCGGCGCCGCTGGCCCGCCCGGCCGGCGGCGTGGGCGCGACCGTCCGGGCGCCGGCGGGGGCCTCCTCAGTGGCCGTGGCCTCCTGGGCGGCGCGCGCCTGGCGAAGCTGACGCTCCAGCTCGCGCACCCGGGCGGTCAGCTCGTTCACCTCGTCCATGGTGGCGAGCCCGACCCGCCCCAGCGCCCGGTCGACCTCCACCTTGATGAGCCGGACCAGCGCCTCCCGGTTCGCCGTGTTCGCCGCGATCAGATCGGCGGCCAGGCCGCGCAGCTGCTCCGCCGTGGCGTTGCCCTTACCCACCAGGTCCTTAAGCACCCGGGTGACCTTCTGCCGGGACACCTCCCCCAGCCCGCTGGCCAGCTCCAGGTACGTCCGCCAGGCCCCGGCCGCCGTGCCCGAGCCCGCAGAGCGCGACGCCAGGAGCGACTTCTCTGTCATCTGGCGGTCCTTTCATCCGATTCGACCGTGTGGACATCACGCTACCGGGCGGCGGGACCGGATGCGGTACGGTGCGGCCAGCAGCCGTGGGGGCGCGGGTCCCCGGACCGACAGGAGGTGCGATGGCCACGGTCGACGAGTGCCGGACGGCGCTGCAGGAGGCGGCGGAGCGTCTGCTCGCCCACCCGGAGGCGGCCCGCCAGGCGAACCTCGACCGCTCGATCGTCTGCCACATCCGGGACCTTGACGTGTCGTTCCACGGTCGGCTGACTCAGGGCCGCATCGAGGGCCTGCGCGAAGGCGACGACCCGAAGGCCGACATCCGGCTGGTGCTGGCCAGCGACGACCTGCTCGCACTGGTCGCCGGGGAGCTGAACGTCGCCAAGGCGTGGGCCTCGGGGCGCCTGTCCATCCACGCCTCGTTCCGCGACCTGCTCAAGCTCCGCAGCCTCATCAGGTGAGACCGCCAGCGACCTGGACGGACGTTCGGGCCGGCCGGTCCGGCCACCCTGCGCAGAACCGACCGGCCCGACCGCCCCGCGTGGAGCGCGGTCAGAACATCTTGCCGGGATTGAGCAGGTTATCGGGGTCCAGAGCGGCTTTGATGGCCCGGTGCACGCGCAGGCCGACGTCGCCGATCTCGCGACCCAACCAGTCGCGCTTGAGCAGACCGACGCCGTGCTCGCCCGTGATCGTGCCACCGAGGCCGAGCGTGACCCGCAGAACCTCGTCGAACGCCGCCTTAGCGGCGGCGACGCTGGCTGGCGAGTTGCGATCCATCAGCAAGGTCGGGTGAAGGTTGCCGTCACCGGCATGCCCGTGAAAGCCGATCGTGATCCCCCGCGCCTTGGATATGGCATCCACCGATTCGAGTAGCTCGACGATACGCGTCTTCGGGACAGCGATGTCCTCCACCACGGCGTCACCGCCGCCCCCGGGATACTCGACCTGGGCCAGGTGCTTCATGGCCGGCTGAGCCAGGCGCCGGGCCGTGAGCAAGGATTCGGCTTCCGTCGGGTCGCTGGCCACATACACCTCGACGGCGCCGGCCTGCCGGCAGATGTCGGCCATGGCCGCGACATCATCGGCCGCCGAACTGCGGGCATCCGAGCCGGCCAGAAGCATCGCCTCCGCCTGGGGGTTGAGCCCCATGGGACGTATCAGCTCGACCGCGCGGATATGAACGCGGTCGAGCATCTCCACCATGCTGGGCTGAATGCGCGACGCACTGATCGAGGTAATCGCAGTGCCGATGGCCGCCTTGGAATCGAAAATGGCGACCAGCGTCAGGGTGGGATCGGGCAACGGTCGCAGCGCCAAGGTGATCTCCGTAATGATCCCGAGCGTGCCCTCCGCGCCGGTGAACAGACTCGTCAGGTCATACCCCGCGACGCCCTTCGCGGTGCGCCGGCCGCACCGCAGGACCTCGCCGTTCGCCAGCACGACCTCCAGCCCGAGCACGTAATTCGACGTCACGCCGTACTTGACACAGCACAGGCCACCGGCGTTCGTCGAGACATTGCCGCCGATCGACGACATCTCCCACGAACTCGGGTCCGGCGGATAGAACAGACCGACCTCCGCGGCCGCCCGCCGAAGCGTCGCGTTGATGACGCCAGGCTGCACCACCGCGATACGGTTGCCGGGATCAATCTCGAGTATCGTGTTCATGCGCTCCAGGCAGACCAGGACGGCCCCGGCCACCGCATTGGCACCGCCGGCGAGCCCGGTGCGCGACCCTTGGGGAACCACAGCCACCTTGTGACGAGCCGCGACCTTCACCACCGCCGCAACATCCTGCGTGGTCTTCGGATACACCGCGGCCACCGGCAACGGCGCCTCATAGGAAAAGAGGTCGGCTGCATCGCGGCTGAGACCACGCAAGACGTCCGGATCCGTTACGACACCCGGCGTAATTGATCGCAGATCTTCGATAAATGCGCTTCGCTCAACCTCGGCCGTCACAATCGGCAAGCCTACCAGACAATGACCCGAAGATCGCAGACCACGAACGGCGGGCCTTTCCGGCCGACATGATCATGCATAATGATCATGCAACACAGTCGACCGATTCGGCCCACTTTGGATCAAGGGCCAGTTTCGCCATCGTCTGAACGTTGACATCGAGGCTGCGAAAGGATAGGAGTAACTCGTCTATTCCGCCGTTGTCGGCCCGGATGGGTGAGAGATGATTGCTTCGCGGATCAATGGCGCCCGCGCAACAAGATCGAGACTTCGCTGATTCGAAGTCGACAGGACCCTTGGGCAATCATCAGCACGCGCTGACCCAGACTACTGACGAATGTTGGTAGGCCCCGATCAGGAAGGCTTCGCTCAATGAGGCTGAGGTTCCGGTTCAACGCACCAATCTTCACAGCGGGCGCAACGCTGTTGTCGATAGGTTCCGGGATCGCTTCTCTCGTTCCGAGCCTTCTCATTCCGGCGGGCATCCTCTTTGCCGGCGGCATCGTCCTGACGATCGCCGGCATCGTCACGATACGCCCCGCCGACGTGGTCCTCCACAACCGCTGGGACACCGAGCGCGTCTACCGCGCCATGGAGCGGGGGCCCAACGACGGAGTCGTGCGGATCCTGCAGACGTGGTTCCCGGAAGAGAACTTCATCGAGCGCCTTCGGGCGATGTACGCCATGGGCAAGAAGTTCGACCTGCGCATCATGCTCATGAACCCCGGAGAGCCCGGTCAGCCGCACCCCCTGCTCTCGGCGCGGGTGATGCTCCGTCCGATCTCGACGGGACTGGCCACCGATGAGATCGTGTCCGCCATCAACGCGCTTATCCAGCTCAAGGAATCGGTCGACGCTGAGCGGCGCGATCGCTACAACCGCAAGCGCGACACGCTCGACCTCGAGATCCGCACGTACGAGTTCATGCCGTTCGGGCCGATCTACCAGATCGCCGAGGAGGTCATGTTCGTTGGCTTGTACCTGAACCACACGACCTCCGCCGAAGCGCCGATGCTGGAGATCAGGAACACCCCGCACAACCGACTGTGGCGGCTGTTCGAGCAGCAGTTCAACGACGGATGGTCCGCCGAGACCACTCGCGTCGTCTACCCCGCTGGGGTCCCGCACCAGCGCCAGAGCGTTGCTCAATAACTCCCCGAGCCCGCTGGGTTCAGGCCGCCTTGGCGCCAAACCGGTGACTCAGGCCCAACTCGCCCAAGACGTCGGCCGCCGAGCGGTCGCGCGCCCGAATCACCGTCCACTGGGGATGCTCCCAGGCGGCGCGCGCTAACGACCGCAACGCGTCGCTGCGGTCACCTCCGCCGTCACGGCCCGCCAGAACCAGCGAACAGCCCTCGACGGTCACACGCCACCGCCCTTGGCCGGCGGCGCCACCCTGCCAGTCCGGGAGCCGGGACGCGGTCTCGGGAGCCAGCAAGGCGCCGAGATCCTCGGCCACGAAGGTCGGACGTTGCTGCTCGGGGGCGGTGAGCAGGTCAGCGGGCGTGGTCACTCCGGTCAGCACGAGCAGGCTGTCCATACCGGCCCGGTTGGCCCCCTCGATGTCGGTGTCGAGCCGGTCCCCCACCACCAGCACACGGTGGGCGCTCTGTCGCCGGGCGGCCGCCTGCAGCAGGCCGGGCGCCGGCTTGCCGACGACCAGGTCCGGACCCCGGCCGAGCGTGGTGGCCACCGCAGCGACCAACGCCCCGTTGCCCGGCAACGGACCCCGCGGCGACGGCAAGGTGGCGTCGGCGTTGGTCGCCACCCAGCGCGCGCCCGCCCGGACGGCGACGCACGCCTCGGCGAGCATGGCCCACCCGACGTCCGGACCGTACCCCTGGACCACCGCCACCGGCCGGTCCTCGGCCCGCGTCACCGGCGCCAGTCCGACGGCGGCCAGTTCCTCGCGCAACGCCGGCGCGCCGACCGGCAGGACCGCCGCCCCGGCGGGCAGCTCGGTGGCGAGCAGCTCGGCCGTGGCCCGGGCCGAGGTCACCACCTCCTCCGGCCGGGCCGGCACCCCGAGGCTGGTGAGCAGCCTCGCCACCTCGGTCGCGCGTCGGCTGGCGTTGTTGGTGGCGTACGCCACCGGGGTGCCCGCCGCGACCAGGGCCCGGATCGCCTCAGGCGCGCGCGGGACCGCCTGAGCCCCGACGTAGACGACCCCGTCGAGGTCGAAGACGATCAGGTCGTACTGGCCGGCGAGCGTCACCGCGGGCTCCGGGCCCCGTCTCCGTCGTCCTCGTCGCCGAAGTCATCGTCGTCGAAGTCGTCATCGTCGAATTCGTCGTCGAGGTCGTCGTCTTCGAGATCATCGTCGTCGAAGTCGTCGTCCTCGTCATCATCGAATTCGTCGTCATCGTCGAACTCGTCGTCGTCGAAGTCGTCGTCGTCGAGGTCCTCGTCATCGAGGTCGTCGCCGAAATCCGCCAGGTCCTCGTCGTCGAGGTCATCGTCGTCGTCGAAGTCCTCAAGGTCATCGTCGTCGTACGCCACAGCGCCCTCCACATCGGACATCGTGTTCGCCGGACCGACGCCCCCCACCGCGTTGCCCGGGTTCGCGCCGTTCCCCGAGTATCCACGATCACCAGCCCCATCGACGGACGCATCGCCGGAGCCGGAAATGCCACCGTCCGTGCGATCCGTTGCGGCGTCGGCCCGGCCGTCCAGTCCCGCCTCGGCCCCCTCGATCGTCGGGCCTACGCCGGGGCCGCGGTCAGCCTCCGGCGTGCGGGCGTCCACCGGCCGCGACGATGACTCCGCCGTGACGGACGGGTCGCCGTCGGTCACCGCCCCGTCGGCGTCCTTGCTGTCGGTGACCCTGCCGTCGCGGTCGTTGCCGCCGCTGTCCTGGGTGCCGGCCTTAGCGGCTTCCGCGGCGGTGCTTCCGGGCTCCGTCACGCCGCGCCCTGCGACCTCGGGCTCTCCCTCGGCCTCGGGCTCCTCTTCGAACTCTGGCTCGTCGTCGAAGACCACGCCCTCCAACTCCAGCAGGCGCTCGGCAGCGTCGGTGGTCGCCTCCGGATCCAGGTCGACCGCGCGGGAGAACCACTCACGGGCCTCGGCGGTTCGGCCGATGGCCAGGAGCGCGTCGGCGTACGCGTACCGCAACCGGGCCACCCACGGCTGCGTGCCCGCCAGCTGCGGCACCTGCAGCATCGCCACCGCGGCCTCCCGCTGCCCGAGGTCGGCCCGGGCTCCGGCCGCCACGATGAGCAGCTCGGTCGCCTCCTCGTCGGAGAGCTGCCGCCGGTCGGCGGTGCGGAATATGTCGATCGCTCGCTCGGGCCGGCCCAGGGCCCGCTCGCAGTCGGCGAGCACGGCCAGGTGGCTCAGGCGACCACTCATGCGGTGGTAGGCCCGCAGCTCCCCGATCGCCGTCTTCCACTCGCCCGCGCGGTAGGCCGTGAGCCCGGTCGCTTCCCGGACGGCCGGGATGCGCGAGGCGAGCCGCCGGGCCACGGTGGCGTGAGCCAGCGCGGTCTCGGGATCGACGTCGATCAGCTCACCGGCGGCCACCAGGCGCAGCGCAACCTGCTCGGCGATGCCGCGGGCCAGCGACCGCAACTGCCCCCGGACCTCGCGGTCCAGGCTGCGCGGGTCCAGACCCTCGGGCAGCGGGGGCGCCTCCGGCCGGGGCTTCCCCCCGGGGGCCGGCTCGGTCACCTCGGCGGCGCGCTCGATCCACCGATCCCTCGTCGGACGATGTGCCCCCGGCCGGGCCGCCTCCCGCAGGTCGCGGCGCCGGTGGGTCCGCCCCGGCCAGGCCCGGTCCGCCCGCTCACCCGTGCCCGCCCGGTCGCCGGTGTCCGCGCGCTCGCCGCGCTCCGGGCGGGGCGTCCGATGAGGACGCTCCCGCTGCACCCGGTCACGGTCCTTCCGAAGTGGACGGTCCTCGCGGGGCGGGCGGCGCCCCGCCTCGTCGACACCGGCCCGGTCGGGCTCGCCCGGGCCCGTCACCGGGTGGCGAGCGTCACCCCGGGCCGCGTCCTCGGCCCCACGGTCGCGCCGCTCCGGCCGGCCGTCCCGACGACCACCGCCACGGACCGTACGCCCGTCGCTGCGGACCGTACGGCCCGCGAACCCGCGCCCGTCGCGGCGCGCCCCGCGCTCGGCCCCGTCGCCGCCGCGGCGCGCACGGTCCTCCCGGTTCGCCACGGAACCATCCTCCAGCCCAGGTAGTGATAGGTGATGTTGTGCCCGAACGGCGATCAACCGAACGGCGATCAAGTGGTGAGCTCGACGCCGGCGACGTTGCGGCGTCCGCGGCGGAGCACCAGGTAGCGCCCGTGCAGCAGTGAGCTCGGATCCACGGTGGCGGCGGTGTCGGTCACCCGCTGGTTGTTGACGTACGCCCCGCCCTCGGCGATCGTGCGCCGCGCGTCGTTCATGCTCGACGCCAGGCCGGTGTCCCGCAGCAGCGCCGCCACCGGCGGCAGCTCGCCCTTCACGGTGGTCAGGCCGGCCTCGGTGAGCGCCGCGTGCAGGGTGGCCGGGGCGAGCTCCTCCAGCGACCCGCGGCCGAAGAGCGCCTGCGAGGCGGCGACGACCTGGGCGCACTCCTCAGCCCCGTGCACCAGGGTGGTCAGCTCCTCGGCCAGGAACCGCTGGGCGGCCCGCTCGGCCGGACGGGTGCGGGTCGCCTCGGCCAGCTCCTCGATGCGCTCCCGGTCGGCGAAGCTGAACACCTTGAGGTACTTGACGACGTCGGCGTCCTCGGAGTTGACCCAGAACTGGTAGAACGCGTACGGGCTCGTCATCGACGCATCGAGCCACAACGACTTGCCGGCCGCGCTCTTGCCGAACTTCGTGCCGTCGGCCCGGGTGATGAGCGGCGTGGTGAAGCCGTGCACGCCCCGCACGCCCCGGCGGCGGCAGAAGTCGATCCCGGACAGGATGTTGCCCCACTGGTCCGACCCGCCGTGCTGCAGCGTGCAGCCGTAGCGCTGGTTGAGCTGGTAGAAGTCGTGGGCCTGCAGGATCTGGTAGCTGAACTCGGTGAAGCTGATCCCGGACTCGAGCCGGGCCTTCACCACCTCCCGGTTGATCATCTGGTTGACCGGGAAGTGCTTGCCGATGTCCCGCAGGAAGCTGATCGCCGACAGCGGGGCGGTCCAGTCGAGGTTGTTCACCAGCTGGGCCGCGTTGGGGCCCTCGAAGTCGAAGAACGGCGCGAGCTGCCGGCGGAACTTCTCGACCCAGCCGGCCACGACCGACTCCTCGTTGAGGACCCGCTCGCCCTCGGCCTTGGGGTCGCCGATGAGGCCGGTGGCCCCGCCCACCAGCAGCAACGGCCGGTGGCCGGCCTGCTGCAGCCGCCGGGCGGTGAGGACCTGCACCAGGTTGCCGACCTGCAGGCTCGGGGCGGTGGGGTCGAAGCCGACATAGAACGTGACCGGGCCCGCGGCCAGGTGCTTGCGCAACTCGTCCAGGTCGGTGGAGTCCTGCAGCAGCCCCCGCCACAGCAGGTCGTCGACGACGTCGAACTGGCCCGAGGTGGGCGAGTCGGGCGAACTGGTCGGGGCCGAGCCGGGTACGGCGGTCACGGGACGATTCTCCCGTACGACCGCGCCGGCCAGAAACCGGGTTACCCCGACCCGCCACCTGACCTCCGCACGGCCGGGCTGCCTGCCCGAGCCGATGGTCGACCCCCGGGCGCCATGATCGACCTCCCCGACGGCCGGAGTCGACATCCCGGCGCCATGATCGCCGTGAGGCACCGGCCGCGGTCTCGGCGCATCCCTGCCTCACCGTGATCTTCGCCCATGATCGCGGTGAGGCGTTTCCCACCCGACACGTGCATGATCGCCTCATCGCGATCATGGGGCGGCGTACCGGACGGCGACCGGCGTACGGGGATGCCGGACGGGATTGGCCCACGCTTGTTGGCTCGGATTGGCCCGGGCGTCAGGCCATTGTTGATCTAGCCTAGGGCTGGTGAGCAGACTCTCCGTCTCCCAGGGCGCGGCCGTCTCGGTCGGGGCGGTCCTCGGTACCGGCGTCATCTCGCTACCGGCGCTCGGCGCCCAGGTCGCCGGCCCGGCCTCCCTGGTGGCCTGGGCCGCGCTGGTGCTGCTGTCGGTGCCGCTGGCCATGACGTTCGCGGCTCTCGGCGCGCAGTACCCCGACGCCGGGGGCTTCTCCACGTACGTCCGGCGGGCGTTCGGCCACCGGCTGGCCACCGTGGTCGGCTGGACGTTCTACTTCGCGGTGCCGGTCGGTGCGCCGACGGCCGGGTTCATGGCCGGGGCGTACGTCGCCTCGGCCGTGGGCGGTGGGACCACGACCGTGCTGCTCACCACGGCCGGGCTGATCGCCGCGGTCACCGTGATGAACGCGCTCGGCCTGCACGTGTCGGGCCGGGTGCAGCTCGCCATCGCGGCGGCGCTGGCGACGCTCCTGCTGGTGGCCACCCTGACCGCGCTGCCGCACGCGCGACTGTCCAATCTGGAGCCCTTCGCGCCGCACGGCTGGACTGCGATCGCCCCGGCGGCCGCGGTGCTGGTCTGGGGCTTCGCGGGTTGGGAGGCGGTGAGCTCGCTGGCCGGCGAGTTCCGCCGTCCGGCGCGCGACGTGCCCCGGGCGACCATGATCGCGCTCGCCGTGGTCGGGGTGCTCTACCTCGGCGTGGCCACCGCGAGCCTGGCCACGCTCGGGCCGGCCACCGCCACCACCGAGGCCCCGCTGGCCGAGCTGCTCGCGAATGGTTTCGGCGGTGAGGTCCGGCTGGTCACCGCCGCCGTCGCCCTGCTGCTCACGCTCGGCGCCATGAACGCGTACTTCGCCGGCGCGGCCAAGCTCGGCGCGGCGTTGGCCCGTGACGGGGCTCTGCCGGCCTGGCTGGCTCGGGGGAGCCAGGCCGGCGAGGTCCCGCGGCGCAGCCTGGCCGTGATCGCCGGCATCAGCGCGCTGTGCCTGGTCATCGCGGCCGTGTTCGACCTGGGCACCTCGCAACTCGTGCTGGTGACGGTGGGCGCGTTCGTGCTGGTGTACGTACTGGGCAGCGCGGCCGCCGTCCGCCTGCTCCCCCGGCGGACCTGGGCTCGCCGGGCGGCCGTGGTGGCCCTGGTCTCGTCGCTGGCGCTGCTCGCCACCATCGGGGTGTCGCTGCTGTGGCCGCTCACGATCGCGGTCGCCGCGCTGGTCTACCTTCGGCTGCGCCGGCCGGCTCCGGCCTCGGCAAGCGACGGTGAGCCGGCGGCGCGACCGCCGGAGCTGGCGTCACGGCGGTGACAGGCCGTCGGCCCGGTGGTCGGCGGGGTGCGGCGCCGGGCTCTGGCCTGAGTCGCGGCTCGGATGGCCACCCGCACCCTGGCGTTGGGCGACGAGCTCGCGCCGCGTGCGGGTCCGCGGATCGATCACGTAGATGACGTGGTTGGGCTGCCGGATGGCCAGCGCGTCGTGCGGGTCGAGACCCAGCAGATGCCGTTGCAGCATCCGGTTGATCATCTCGTGCGCCACGATGAGCGGTCGTTGGGCCGGGTAGGCGCGGAGCTCCGCCAGCGCCCGGCCGGCGCGTACGTCCGCGTCGGCGTAGCTCTCGCCCTCCGGGAAGGACCAGCGGTACTTGTCCGCGGCCCGGCGGGCCAGCTCCCCGGGGTGCCGGTCCTCGATGTCCTGATCGGACAGTCCGGCGAAGCTCCCGTGATGGACCTCGGCCAGGTCGTCGATGACGACGACGGGCAACCCTAACGAGTCGGCGGTGATCTGGGCGGTCGACCGGGCCCGTCCGAGGGGACTGGTGAACACCGCGTCGACGGCCTCGTCCCGCAGCGCGGCGGCGTGGCCGTGGGCCTGGGCGACGCCCAGCGGCGTCAACGGCGAGTCCAACTGCCCCTGCCGGAGGCCTCGCGCGTTCCACTCGGTCTGACCGTGGCGGGCGAGGTAGACCAGCTCCCACCCATACGCCCGCACCTGTCCGCCTCCGAACGCTCGCACCACCCGGCGCTGCCGCAGTGATCGCCTGTAGCACGGTATACAAGTGACCAACCGGCCCTGCGCACCATCAATTTATTAGATCGATCGCCACAAATCTCATTTCAGCATAGCGGCCCTTCGCACTTGAGCGGGGTGTCGGTGCGTGAGTGAGGCTCGTGGCCTCGCCATGCTGTCTGTCTGCCACAACCCGACAGCAGCGAGGCCACGAGCATGGACGACCCTACTCGTTGTTGTTCGGCCTGGAGTCCTGCCGTGTGGTCGACGTGGTGCGTGTCGCCGACCGGGTGGTTCAGGTCGTCGTGGAGACCGCCAACGCGTCACCCGCCAACTGCACCAACGCCGCGGCCTGGCGACCGATCCGGTGTGGGCGCATCGGCGGATGCTGCTAACCGCCGGCAATCGCCTGTCCCGACGCCAACTGGACCGGCTGACCCGGGTACTCGACACCGACGATCCCACCGGCGAGATCAGCGCCGCCTGGGCCTGCAAAGAGCTGCTGCGCCAACTGCTCACCCAGCACGAACCCGCCCAGATCCGAGCAGCGCTGTGGCGGTTCTACGACGCCCGCGCGCAGGCGAACATGCCCGAAACCACCCGCCTGGCATTCACGATCGAGACCTGGTGGCCGGCCATCCACACTGCCCTGACCGAACGCGTCACCAACGCCCGCACCGAGGGCTTCAACCGCATCATCAAACAGGTCAAGCGCGTCGCCTGCGGGTTCCGCAACATGGACAACTATCGACGGCGCATCATGGCACACATCGCAGTCACCCGACCGCGACCACAGGCAGCATGACGAGGCCGCCCCGCTTAAGTACCTGGAGCCGGGTTGGGGCGCTCCGCCTGACCGCCGGCGTCCCTCCGCCGGGACTCTTCGCGGCGTCCCCGGACGGGTAGTTCCGTGATCAACGATCATTCTCGTGACGGGGGTTGTCCTTACAGTGGACAGCCATGTCGCTGGTCCGCTGGGTGCCGAAACCCGCGTCGCTCGCGCGCGCTCTCGCGATCATCGTCATCGCCGCGGTGCCGGTGGTGCTGACGTGGTTCTTCGTCGAGAAGCAGACCGCGCTGGCGGTGTACCGGGGCATGACGCTCATGGTGGCGGCGGTGACCCAGGTCGGTACCGCTCACCAGATCGGCATTGCCTTGATCGGTGCGGTGGGCGCTGCCGTCGCCAGCGCGTTCGAGGGCACGCCGGCGCTGCTGGCGATCGTGGTCGCCGCCTGCCTGACGCAATGGGTATTCAATCAGTGGAGTGTCGCGATCGCCGCCCAACTGCCGGCGATGGTCGCCGCCTTCTCCGCGACCGCCCCGGATCACCCGTGGCGGCAAGGCTTGGCCACGTTCGTCGGGGCCTTGTTCGTGATCGGGGCGGCCTCGCTCGTGAAGGTGCGCGGCACCCCTCGGCCGGCCGACCGCCGGGTCGCGGCGCGGCACGCGATCGCGCTCGCGTTCGGTTGCGTCGCGCTGCTCCTCATCAACCGGGTGGCCGGCTTCCCGCACGGGAACTGGGGTGTGCTGGCGTTCTGTCTCGTCTTCGTACCCGTGGCCGGCCACACGACTGCCAAGCTGCGCCAGCGGCTCGTCGGCACGACCGTAGGCGCCGTCGCCGCCGGGTCGATCGCCGCGGTCGCCCCGCCCGCCGTGTGCTTCGCCCTCGCCGCCGTGTGCGCGGTGCTGGCCGTCACGTACGCCACCATGGACGACGGCTACACCCCGTTCGTCACCTTCCTGACCCCGACGATCCTGCTGTTCTACGGCGCGTACCGGTCGCCGCTGCAGGTGGTCGGCCTGGCCGGTGAACGGGTCGGCCTGACGATCCTCGGCGGCCTGCTCGCCCTCGCCCTGACCATCTGGTTCGTTCGACCGGGCCGACCTCAGGCCGGCCAGCCCGCTTGAGCCCGGCGGTCCGGCCGGGCCCAAGCGCCCATGGCCCCGCGGCCGGAGGCCTGCCGCGTTGCTACTGCGTCAAGGCGGGCAGGCTGTCCGGCCCGAAGACCTGGGCCCGGTCGACGGCGAGCCGCCCGTCCTTCACCACCGCGTGGATGTGCGACGGGTCGCCGAGCGCGTCGATGTCGGCGAGCGGATCGACGTCCGTGATCACCAGATCGGCCGCTTTGCCGGCGGAGACCGTGCCGGTGAGGTGGTCGATGCCGCACAGCTTGGCCGCGTTGCTGGTGGCGGCGACGATCGCGTCCATCGGGGACATGTCCCCGATCCGAACCATGAGACCCAGTTCCTTGAGGTTGTTCCCATGGTCCATGGTCAGGCCGCTGTCGGTCCCCATGGCGACGCTGACCCCGGCCTGGACGGACCGGGCGAAGGACTCCTGCGCGACCTTGTGCCAGTGGACACTCTTGGCCCGCGCCGCCGGGCCGGCCGAGTGAAGGTCCGCCGTGGTCTCCAGCAGCGTCGGCACGAGGTACTGTCCACGGTGGACCATCTCCTTGCGGAGCTGGTCGTCGAGGGCGTAGCCGTGCTCGATGCTCGCGACGCCGGCGTGAACCGCCGCCTCGATGCCGGGCCGGCCGATCGCGTGGACGGCCACCGGCCGGCCACCGTACGCCTGGGCCTCCTGCACGGCGGCCGCGATCATCTCGGGTCGCAGCCCGAGCCAGTCCGGCTGGTCGTGGGGGGAGCTGACGCCGCCGCTAGAGGCAAGCTTGATGCAGTCGGCCCCAGCCCGGACCAGTTCACGGACGCGGACGCGCATCTGGTCGACCGAGTCCACCAGGTTGGCCGGTGCGCCGGGCTGCGCGACGCCCAGGGCGTACGCGTCGACCCCGCCGGCCACGGTGAAGTCGGCGTGGCCGGCCTGCTGGCTGAGCATGGCTATCGCCACCAGCAGGCGCGGGCCGGGAATCTTCCGTTCCGCGATCGCCTGGCGGAAGCCGGCGTCCAGACCCATGAGGTCCCGGGCCGTGGTGACGCCGTTGTGCAGAGTGACCCGCAGGCGCTCCAGGGTGTCCAGCACCCGGTAACTCGGTGGGTGCCGGAGATTGTCGAAGATCGGCCGGCTCTGACCGGGCAGCGCGAAGTGCACGTGCGTGTCGATGAACCCGGGACAGATGGCGCGGCCGGCCAGGTCAACCCGGCGGGCCGACCCGTACGCCTCGGGCAGCGCGCTGAACGGGCCCACCCAGGCCAGCTGCGAACCCTCGATCACAACGCCCGCATCGGCCACGGGCGTCCCGCCAGTTCCGTCGATGAGGCGGGCGTTGTGCAGCACCACCGCTTCGCAAGGCATACCGGGACGGTAGCTCCGATCATGGGCCCTTGAAGGCGGAAGCCGAATAAGCGCCGAGCCGCCGCGCGTCGGCGATGCACAGGCCAGTGGGCTCGCGCTCGCTCGCCCACGCGGGGCGACGCGACCGCGACTGGACGCTCACCCGCCCTCGTGCCGCACCCCGTACAGCACACGTCAGCCGCGGTCGTCTCGACCAGCAGCTCCAGCTCACCGGCGTACTCACCCGCCGCCAGAACGCCGGCCACCCCAGAGACCGGCCGCACAGACACCGGTCCCCAGACACCGGCCGCGCAGAGACCGGCGGCCCAGAGCCCGGCGGGCCCCGAATGCTGAGACGCCGCCCGGGCTCGAGGTGAGCCCGGGCGGCGTCCAGTGCGGGGAGACCGCCGACTAACTCCCTAGAGGTTGCCGCGCTTGGCCTGCTCGCGCTCGATCGCCTCGAACAGGGCCTTGAAGTTGCCCTTCCCGAAGCCCAGCGATCCGTGACGCTCGATGAACTCGAAGAACACCGTGGGCCGGTCGCCGAGCGGCTTGGTGAAGATCTGCAGCAGGTACCCGTCCTCGTCCCGGTCGACCAGGATGCCCCGGCTGGCCAGCTCCTCGATGGGCACCCGGACATGCCCGATACGGGCCCGCAGTTGCGGGTCGGTGTAGTAGGTCATGGGCGTCTCGAGGAACTCGATGCCCCGCTCGCGCAGAACATCCACGGTCGTCAGGATGTCGTTGGTGGCCAGCGCCAGGTGCTGCACACCGGGACCGCAGTAGAACTCCAGGTACTCGTCGATCTGCGACTTCCGGCGGCCGACCGCGGGCTCGTTCAACGGAAACTTCACCCGGTGGTTGCCGTTGGCGACCACCTTGCTCATGAGCGCCGAGTACTCGGTGGCGATGTCGTCGCCGATGAACTCGGCCATGTTGGTGAAGCCCATGACCCGGCGGTAGAAGTCGACCCACTGGTCCATGCGGCCGAGCTCCACGTTGCCGACCGCGTGGTCGATGGCGACGAACAGACGCTTCGACGACGCGACGCTGCTGGAGCGCGCCACATAGCCAGGCAGGTACGGGCCGTTGTACCGGGACCGGTCGACCAGCGTGTGCCGAGTCTCGCCGTAGGTGGCGATGGCGGCGACCCGGACGGTGCCGTGCTCGTCGGTGAGGTCGTGCGGTTCCTCGAGCACGGTGGCGCCCTGAGCCCGGGCGTGGGCGATGCAGCGGTCGACGTCGGGTACCTCCAGCGCGATGTCGATGACGCCGTCGCCGTGCCGACGATGGTGCTCGATGATCTCGCTGCGCGGGTCGACCCCGCCCTTGACGACGAACCGGACGGCGCCGGAGCGCAGGACGTACGCGTGGTGGTCCCGGTTGCCGGTCTCGGGGCCGGAGTAGGCGACGAGCTGCATGCCGAACACGGTCTGGAACAGCAGGGCCGTCTGCGTCGCGTTGCCCACGGCCCAGACCACCGCGTCCCACCCGGTGACCGGGAAGGGATCGCGCTGCGCGTCGTACTCCACGAGCCCGACCAGCTGACGCAGCTGCGTAGCGTCCAGCCCGGCCAGCTGCTCCTCACGGGTGAGAGTGTGCTCGATGGTCATGACGCCGATGACAGCATCGGCAGCGCATTGTGGGCAACAGTTCGCCTTGGAGTTGAGCATAATGCTCAAACAGCCCTGCCAGTCGGCCCGAGTGGAGGTGCACGGTGCTCACCGACAACGACGACACGACACGGCGCGAGGTGGACCGGACGGCCGCGCGAATACTGTTGGCCCTCGACGAGGACCCCATGGCCACGACCGTGGCTCTGGCCGAGCGCCTCGGTCTGGCCCGCAACACCGTCCACAGTCGACAGCGACGGCTGGAGACCGACGGCACCCTCGCGCCGCCGAGCGTACGCGTGCGCCCCGACCGGCTCGGCCACCCGCTGGTCGCGTTCGTCACGCTGGAGATCAGCCAGACCCAGGGCGAGCGCACCCTGCAGGAGATCGCGGCCGTACCCGAGGTCTGCGAGGTGCACGCCATCACCGGCGGGGCCGACCTGTTCGTCCGCGTGGTCGCCCGCGACAGCACCGACCTCTACCGGGTCACCCAGTCCCTGCTGGCCTGCGCCGGGGTCGTCCGGTCCAACACCTCGGTGTCCATGGTGGAGCTTGTGCCCCTGCGTACGGCCCCGCTGCTGCGCCAGATCGCCGGCGTCGACGACTGACGCCGGGGCTCGCACACGCCTGTCCTCACGACACCGGGACCGGCCGACGGCGGAATCTACTGCCGCCGGGACCGGCCGACGCCGGCCGGGTGCAGGACCGTCCGACGCCGGCCGGGGTCAGGACTTTACGGTGCCGGCGGGCTCCCGCCCGTCCACGCGGGGCGCCAGCAGGTGCCGCTGGATCTTGCCGAGGGCGTTGCGGGGAATGGCGTCGACCACGTGCCACTGGCGGGGCCGCTTGTACGACACCAGGCGCTGCTCGCACCAGGCCGCCAGCTCGGCCGCCAGACGCTCGGGATCGCTGACCGTACGGCCTTCGTCCACAGTGGTCTGTGACCCGCCGGCCGGGACCACGAACGCCGCCACCGTCTCGCCCCATTCGTCCGACGGCACGCCCACGACCGCGGCATCCGCCACCGCCGGGTGGGTGCGCAGCAGCTCCTCCACCTCCCGCGGGTACACATTGAACCCTCCGGTGATGATGAGCTCCTTGGCCCGGCCGCTGATGATGAGGTACCCGTCCTCGTCGAGGGTGCCGAGGTCACCCGTGCGGAACCAGCCGTCCGGCGTGAACGCGGCCGCCGTCGCCTCCGGGTCGTCCAGGTAGCGATCGATGACGTTGGGTCCGCGGACCTCGATCTCGGTCACTCCGCCGTCGCGCGGGGCCAGCCGCAGCTCGACCCCGGGCATGGGGAAGCCGACCGTGCCCGGCTTGCGCGGGCCGTCGTACGGGTTGGAGACGAGCAGCACCGTCTCGGTCATGCCGTACCGCTCCAGCACCGCCTGGCCGCTGCCGGCCTGCACGGCCGCGTGCAGATCGGCCGGCAGCGGGGCCGACCCGCTCACGGCCAGGCGCAGCCGCGACAGCGCGGCCAGGTGGGGCGACTCGGCGAGCCGGTGGTACATGGTCGGCACGCCGAAGAACAGGGTGACGCCCTGGTCGATCGCGTCGGCCACCGCCTGCGGGCTGAATGGATGGATCAGGGCGGCCGCGCCGGTGACCAGGGTGCCGTGCAGGCCCACGCCGAGCCCGTGCATGTGGAACAGCGGCAGGCACAGCGCCAGCGTGTCCTCGGGCGTCCACCGCCAGGCCAGGCGCACCGCGTGAGCGCCGGCCAGCAGATTGGCGTGGGACAGCGGGGCTCCCTTGGGCTTGCCGGTGGTTCCCGAGGAGTAGAGGATCAGCGCGGTGTCCTGCGGCTGGGCGGCGTCGAGCACCAGACCCGAGCCCCGCCGGGGCAGGGCGTCGAGCGTCGGCGGCGTGATGGGGAAGGCGGGCGACGGCAGCCGGCCGGGATCGTCGAGCACGCCCAGCGCCGGCCCGGCCACGGCCACGAGAGCGGCGAGCTCGGCCGGCGGGTAGCCCGGGTTGGCCGGCACCACGGTGAGCCCGGCCCGCAGCGCGCCGAGATACGCCACCACCATCTCGATGCCGGGGGCGGCGCAGAGCAGCACCCGGTCGCCGGGCACCAGCCCGGCCGCGGCGTAGCGCAGCGCGGCGACGCCCGTCCGCTCCTCCAGCTCGGCCGCGCTCACCCGCCGACCATCCAGGGTGGACAGGACCGTCCGCTCCGGGTCGGCCGCCCAGGCCCGGATGAAGGCCCCCACCAGCGTGCGCCCCTCGGTGAGGTCTACATCGGAGGGTCGCACCCCAGCCGGGAGGTGCACCGCCCAGGCCGGCTCCTCCGCACCCGTCCCCCTCACCCGTTACTCCCTTCGTTTCCGCACCTTTGTGGGAGCGTGGTTCTCACAGTGGACGTAACTCGCAAGATCCTAGGAGGTGACGGCAAGAGGCCAGCCGGACAGCACTGGCCGATCATGGAGGTTTCTACCCCCTATAGGGGGGATCAGCCTCCAAGATCACAGGGCAGAATGGGCGGGTGACCCCGCTCCTTGCGCGTACGACCCCCGCCGCCGTGGGGCTGGACCCCGCCGCCGTACGACTACTCATCGACCGACTCAACGCCATCGACGCCGTCCACAGCCTGGTGGTGGTCCGGGACGGACACGTGGTGGCCGAGGTGGCCTGGGCGCCGCACACCCTGGACCGGCCGCACATGATGTTCTCCGTCAGCAAGAGCGTCACGGCGCTGGCGGTCGGCCTCGCCATCGACGAGGGGCGCTTCGGTCTGGAGGACCGGGTGGTGGACCTGCTCCCCGACGACGCGCCGGCTGACCCGTCGCCCAACCTCGCATCGATGACCGTCCGGCACCTGCTCACCATGACGAGCGGGCACGCGGCCGACACCATCCGCGCGGTCCGTGGGGCCGGCCGAGGCTGGGCCCGCCGGCTGCTCGCCCTGCCCGTCGAGCACGAGCCCGGGACGGCACCCGTCTACAACACCGGTGCGACGTACCTGGTCGGGGCGATCGTGCAGCGACTGACCGGCCAGCGTCTGCTCGACTACCTGCGTCCGCGGGTGTTCGAGCCGCTCGGCATCACGACCGCGACCTGGGAGCAGGACCCGGACGGCCGGGACGTCGCCGGCTACGGGCTGGCCATGACGACCGAGGAACTGGCCGCGTTCGGACAGCTCTGCCTGCAGCGCGGGCACTGGCGGGGGCGTCAGCTCGTGCCGGCAGAGTGGATCGACGCCGCCACCAGCCGGCAGGTGCCGTCCCCCGCAGTCGGGGGTGTGGACCCGACCCAGCCGCGGCCCGATGCCGAGCAGGGGTACGGCTTCCAGTTCTGGCGGTGCCGGCACGGGGCCTACCGGGCCGATGGCGCCTTCGGCCAGTTCGCCATCGTCTGGCCCGAGCACCGCATGGTGATCGCCATCAATAGCGGCACCAACGACATGCAGGGGGTCATGGACGCGGTATGGGACTCGCTGCTGCCCGCGCTCTCTGACGGCACGGCCGCGCGCCCCGACCGTACGGCTCCGGCCACCGGCGCCCCCGGCGAGACGATCGACGCCTCCGGGTACCGCCTGCCTCCGCCGGCCGGCGCCCCGGCGTCTCCCCGCGAGGCGTCGATCATTGGCGTGACCCATGCGCTGGATGCGCCGGTCGGGCGGATCACCCACCTGACCCTGTTCCGGGACGAGCACGGCCGGCTCAGCCTGCACCTGCGCGCCGCCGGCCAGGACCGGACGATCCGGTACGGGTACGACGAGTGGCTGCCGGGCGTCCTGGCGCTGGGCGGGCGGCCGGCCGACGTGGCCAGCGCAGCGGCCTGGGCGGACGAGTCCCGACTCGTGGCCCGGACGATCACGCTCGGCACGCCGTTCGCCACCACTCTGAGCCTGCGTGTGGTCGACGGCGGCCTCGAGGTGGCGTTGGACCAGAACGTCTCGTTCGACGACACCCACCTCGGCCACGCCACCGCCCGCCCGGTGACATCCGCGGAGGTGTGACCGTACGTCCGGCGCCGGCAACCGGTGACCGTACGTGCGGCCCCGCCCGGCCACCCCAACACCCGCCGGTCGCCCGGTTGGCCGGGCCCTGAAGATCACCTACAGTGCCGGGCATGGAGCCACTCGTCCTCTGCCTGTGGATCTTCGCTGGGGCGTGCGCGGTCACCTGGCTGCTGTCGGTCATCACGCGCGAGTACTCCTGGACGGACCGGCTGTGGTCGATCATCCCGATCGCGTACGTGGCGGTCTTCGCCGTCGCGTCCGGCGGCAACGCCCGCCTGGTGCTGATGACGGTGGTCGTCGCCCTGTGGGGTGTCCGGCTGACCTACAACTTCGCGCGCAAGGGCGGGTACGCACCCGGCGGTGAGGACTACCGCTGGAAGGTACTGCGGGACCGCATGAAGCCCTGGCAGTACCAACTGTTCAACTTTTTCTTCATTTCGTTTTATCAGAACCTGATCCTGCTGGCGATCTCGCTGCCCGCCTACACAGCCTACCAGCACCCCACCCCGCTCGGTGTGCTGGACGGGGTGGCCGCGGTCGCGTTCCTGGCCTTCCTCGCGGGCGAGACCATCGCCGACCAGCAGCAGTGGAACTTCCACCAGCGCAAGAAGGCCGGCACCGCGCCGACCCGGTTCCTCACCACAGGCCTGTTCCGCTACTCACGGCACCCCAACTTCTTCTGATAGCACCACGCTAAGTGGTATCGTCAAGTCCCATGAGTGGCACCGTCGCCCGCGAATACCTGCGGGTCTCGTTCGATGCTTCGGGCCGCGAACGCTCCCCCGAGGAGCAGCACGCCGACAACCAGCGGGCCGCCGAGCGGCACGGATGGAAGCTCGGCCCCGCCTACCGAGACATCGGCTCAGCCTCCCGCTACGCGCGCAAGACCCGCGAGGAGTACACCCGCCTGATCAGCGACCTTGAATCCGGCCGCTTCAATGCGTCCATCCTGATCCTGTGGGAGGCGTCCCGCGGGTCCCGCCGGCTGTCCGAGTGGGTGCGGCTGATTGAGCTGTGCGAGGAACGCGGAATCAAAATCTTCGTCACGTCGGATCACAAGCTGTACGACCCGGCCGACCCCCGCGACCGACGCATCCTGCAAGAGGACGGCATCGATTCCGAGTGGGAGGCCGCGAAGATCTCCAAGCGCACCAGACGAGCCGCCCAGGCACGGGCCAGGGAAGGCCGCCCCGGCCCCGGCCACGCGCCCTACGGCTACCGGCGCGTCTACGACCCCGCCACCGGCCGACTGGTCGGCCAGGAACCGGATCCCGTCGAGGCCCCGATCGTGCGGGAGATCTACCAACGGCTGAAGGCCGGCCACTCGCTGCGCTCGATCGCCCGAGACCTCACCGCCCGCGGCATCTACACCCGCACCTGGACCACCGCGAAAGGGAAGGTGCGCGGCGGTCAGCCGTTCACCGAGGCGACCCTACGGACGATCGCGCTCAACCGAGCCAACATCGGCGAGCGCGTGCACGACCCCGGGCGCAAGAAGAACAGCTACCTCACCGACGCTGCCGTCATCACCCCGGCGGCGTGGCCGCCCATCATCGACCGCGCCACCTGGTCGGCGGTGTACCGCATCCTGACCGCCCCCGAGCGGCGCACCAGCCGATCGGCCCGCGCTCGCCACTGGCTCGCCCGGATCGCAGTCTGCGACGAGTGCGACGGCCCGATGGCAGCTCGCAAGCGTCACGACATGACGGAGTGGATCTACGTCTGCCACAACGCGACGCACAGCGCCGTCCTGTACGACGAGCTGAACAGCTACGCCGAGGCCGTGCTGCTCGGCTACCTGTCGCGTGAGGACGTGGCGCAGCAGCTCACCGCCGAACCGGTCGACGTCGACGAGCTGGGCGCGATCGAGGCCGAGATTGCCAGGATCGAGGCCGACATCGACGCACTGGCCGACAAGCTGCTCACCGGCGGGGCCGCCGCCCGGCGCCTCGTCGATCGGGCGTTGCCGAAGCTCGAGGCCGAGCTTGCCGCGGCGAAGGCTCGCAAGGAGGAGCTGACCGCACCGTCGCGCCTGCGTGGCCTGATCGAGCCCGGCAAGGACGTCAAGCGGCGATGGAAGGCCGCGACTCTTGAAGTGCGGCGGGAGATCGCGAAGGTGGTGTTCGCGCCAGATCTTCTCGGCGAACTGCGCATCGTCAAGGGCCCGATGCGCGACCCGATCACGCAGCGTGTGATGTGGCGCCGGGCCGCCGTCTGATCTCGGCGAGACTGATCCGGCCGAAGTCGACGTGCGCGAGCAGTGTTTCTTCGGTGAAGATTCGCTCCTGCGTCTTGTGACCGCGGCGACCACCGCAGGCGATCCGATACCGCCATTCGGTAGGGCTCGACACGTCGCGGACCCACCCGTTTACCGCCGTTACCTCGACCCGTTTGGGGTACCGGCCGACCTGACCGGTGGCTGGCTCGTATGACCGCATCCATGCCCGCGGCGGATCATCCGGGCGAAAAAGGCTCCTAACAGTAGCGACGTCCTTGTGGCAGACGGGGCACACGATGGTCAGCGTGTCGCGCACGCTGACCATCGTACGCACAGAGATGCGTAGTAGACTGTGCGACACAACTAGACCGCTCCCCGCCGACAGCGGGTTGAGGCGCCACGGAAGCGAAGGCGCAGATAGAAGTGTCGCTCCGCGTCGACCCCCAGCCAGGGCCGGCGGAGGAGACACGCCCAAATGGCTTCCGTGACTTCTTCCGAGGCCGCCCGCGCACTCGCGTCGCGCCGGTGGCACAAGCCCGAGAACATCGAGGTCCGCGTCCAACGGCTTGAGGAGCACATTCGCCGCGTGGTCGAGTCCGCGGCGCCGCCTACCCCTGAGCAGATCGAGCGCCTGCGCGCGCTGCTGCCGCCCGTTGATCGTCCGAATCGGACGGGGGTGGCCGCGGCATGAAGAAGCCCGCCCCCGTAACCGGGTCAGCGGGCCTCAACAAGGTTGTTCTCGACGAGACAGGCGCACTGTCGAGCATAACCACGCCCGCTGACACCGCTACCCCACCACGCCGCCCCTGCCGCGTCTGCAAGCGCCCCGGCGCCCGGCCCGTCGTCCCGATCGGTTCCTCGCGCTGGTGGGACCTGTGCCCCAGGTGCACCCGCGTGGTCACCGGCGCCTACCGCGCGTTGGGCGGTGGTGCGCCGTGAGCAACCGCCGCAAGCTGCAGCCGCCACCCAACGTCGCCCGCTACGCCGCCGCCTACCGGTGCACCGACTGCACCGGTCGCGCCGGGAAGATCTGGCGCGACCACGCCGGGGTTTGGCACGTGGCCATCCAGCACGACGACGGGTGCCCCGTCCTCACCGGCCGGGTCTCGCCAGCCGCGGCTGATGTGGCCGCCGTTGACCGGGCCGGCATCGACCGCGCCGTCGTGATCCTGGGGGTGCGCGATGGCGACTGACGCGCGCAAGCCCGGGGGGTGCGGCCCGAAGTGCTGGACCGGCGTCGGCCGAATCGAGCACAAGGGCGAGGTCATCGAGCCCGTCCTGTACGAGGGCCTGCCGGTCAAGTGCCGACTGTGCCCGTCCTCGCCGACGTACTGGCGCCGCGCCTCGATGGAGGCCGCCGGGACGCCGGCGACCGCCGAGCAACCGAGCGGGCCGAACATGCTCGCCGCCGCACTGCGGTACGCCGAGTTCGGCTGGCCGGTGTTCCCGTGCAAGCCCGACGCCAAGGTGCCACTGACCCGCCACGGCTTCACCGAGGCGACCACCGACCCCGCCGTGGTGCGGGCATGGTGGACGCGCTGGCCGGACGCGAACATCGGCATCGCCACCGGCGCCCCCGGCCCCGACGTCGTCGACGTCGACGTGCGGGACGGCAAGCCCGGCATGTCCAACCGCGACCGGCTCAAGGCCGCCGGACTGCTGCGGGGTGTGGTCGCCATCGTCACCACCGGCACCGGCGGCCAGCATCTCTACTTCCCCGGCACCGACCAGCCCAACGGAGCCATCCCGCACGCCGGTATCGACTTCCGCGGTCGAGGTGGCTACGTCATCGCCCCACCGTCCACGGTGAACGGTCGGCCGTACGTGGCCGGCATTCGTCGGCCCATCAGCGAGGGCCGGCCGGTCGACTGGCAGGCCATCCGCGACTTCCTGGCCCCGCCGAGGCCCGCTGTCACAGCGGTGATCGACCGACCAGCGGTCGACCCCGACGACCCGCTCGCCCGGTGGGCCGCGGCCGAGTTCCAGCGCATCCTCGCCGGTGGCCTCCCAACGTGCCGCGACGGCACCCGGTCCGGCGTGTTCCATGAGCTTGTCGGGTTGGCTCGCAAGGCCGGCATGACGCAGGAACAGACCGTTGCCGCGCTCACGCCGTGGTGTGAGCGCAACGGGAAGTACGTCAACCGCGTGGCCCGTGAGGTGGCCCGGTCGTGGGCCGTGAAGGCGAGGGCGTCGTGAGCGACTTCGACGAGTTCGACAACCCGACCCCCGCCGAGACCGCCGAGACCGGCGCACCGGCCCCGCTGACGGCCGAAGAACGGTACAGGCTGCTGCTCGACGACGAGATCCGCCGCCAGCGCATCAAGCGGGAAGCCGCCCGCGCGATCGAGGCCGAGGAGCACGCCCAACTGTGGCAGCCGCCCGAGGACGTCGGATCTCTCAAACACTGGCTAGAACAGCCTGAGCCGACCACACGGTGGCGATTCCGCGGCCTGATGGGTGTTGGCCACAACCTGGTCATCATCGCCGGTCGCAAGGCCGGCAAGACGACCCTGATTAACAACCTCGCCCGGTCCTACGTAGACGGCACGCCGTTCCTCGGCCGGTTCGAGGTCACCACCACCGGCCGAGCGGTCGGCATCTTCAACTACGAAGTCGAGGCCGAACAGTACCGCCAATGGTTGCGTGAAGCGCGTATCGAGGCCACCGACCGGGTGTTCCCGCTCAACCTGCGTGGCAAGTCGCTGCCACTGGCCAGTGATCGGGTGTTCGACTGGGTGGCCCGGTGGCTGCGAGACCGCGACATCGGCCTGTGGATCGTCGACCCATGGTCACGGGCTTACGTCGGGTCGGTCGACAACGGCAACGACGAGGCCCAAGTGGGCCGGTTCCTCGCCCGCCTCGACGAGGTGAAGCAGGCGGCCGGCGTCGACGAACTCGCCATGCCCGTCCACACCCCGAAAGGACGTGTCGACCCCGGCGCAGAGTCCGCCATCGGCTCCCAACGGCTGGAGGCGTGGCCTGACGTGATGCTGTACCTGGTCCGCGACGAACAACAACGGTTCCTGCGGGCCGAAGGCCGCGACGTGGACGTGCCGGAATCGCCGCTGCACTACGACGCGGACACACGGGCGCTCACGCTCGACATCGGGGGCGGGAGCCGCGCCGAGTTCCGCCACCACAGTGACCGGGCCGCGCTGTTGGAGTTCCTGCGCCAGCACCCGGGCAGCAACTGCACCGAGATCGAAACCGGACTCGGGTGGCGGGACAAGCGGCGCCGGGCCGCGGTTGTGGACGCCGCCATACGCGATCAGTTGGTCGTCCGGCGCCGGGTTGGCCGGTCCGAGCTGCATTGGCGCGCGATCGACGTCGAGGAGACCGAAGATGCGACGCATTGATTGGTGCAATGGTGCAGGCCAGTGCCGCACCATGCTGCACCAATGCACCGGTTGGAATGGTGTGGTGGTGCTGTTCTTAAGCACCACCACCAATCAACCGGGCAGGTGCACCGGTGCAGGGGTGTGGTGGCGATGATCGAGAACCCGCCCGCCGAGACACCCGATCCGCCCCGCTGGCTCGCCGCCGTCATCGAGCACCAACGCCGTCGCGCCGTGCGCCGCGAGATGCGCGCCGTACTTGAGGCTCGCCGCCGCGCCGGACTGGCCCGGCGCCACGCCGAACGACTCCGACGTATCCGTGACAGCGATCAGGAGGCTCACATGCCCCGACGCAACCGCAACGCCAGCCGTAGACCCGAGAGCAACTTCTCGGCTCGCTGGCTCGCCGTGGACCGCCACCCGTGTGGCTGCCGCACCGACGGCACGTGGAAGTGCGAGGACCACTGGCGTGAGCATCTCGCCGCCGAGCGGGCTCGCCGCGCCGAGCTAGGGGGGATCCGCCGATGACCGCACCGATGGTCGGACCATGCGGCGCCGGATGTGACCGCGACGTCGAGCTTGCCGACCCGGCCGTCACGCTCGACGTCGCCCGGAGCCTGATCAGCGGCGAGTGGGTGATCTTCGGCATCTGCCCGACGTGCCTGCCGACCGCCCGACTGCACTGTCCGCCCGGCATGACGCCGCCGTGCTGCGCCGAGATCGGCGGAGAGTGCGAGGAACACCGATACATCCGCACCGCCCGCGAGCGCGCTCGCGGGACCAGTGAAGGGAGTGCCTGAGTGGCCAGGAAGATCACGCTGTCTGACGACCAGATCGAGGCGCTCGCCGACGCTCTCGGTGTCGAGCCCGCCGACATGGCCGCCGCCGTGTGGACGGCCAACCGTGGGGCCACCGAGGTCGAGGCGGCCGACGATCTGGCCGAGGATGCCGACACGTCCGAGCGGTCGGCCGACAAGGCTCCGGAGCGGAGGGCGTCCGAGGTCATCGACGAATTCATTCGGTCCAAGGCTGGCGCCTCGGACTGGATGCGGCAGCAGGCGAGCCGGTGAGCCATGACCAGCCACGTGCCGCCCGTGCACGACCTCGACGGCCCCGTGGTCGTCCTCGGTGCCCGGGTGTGCGCGTGGCTGGTCCGCCGCCTCGACCTCGACTCCGTGCGCACCGCGGTCCGAGGCATCGACCCCGAGGTCGACGCCGCGCTCATGGCGATCTCGGTCGCGTCTCTGGCCTGGCGGACCCGCAACGGTTGCGCTCCCGCAACCGAGATGGCGCACCGCCCGCAACCTGACGCATCGTCCGAGCTAACGCCATCGGAGGCTGCCGCGCGGGTGGGCGTGAGCCCACAAGCAATCCGGAAAGCCTGCGCGACCGGACGCCTGCCCGCGCGGCGCATCGGCGGTCGGTGGGTCATCGCCGCGGACGACTTCGAGCTTTGGAAGACAAGGAGATAGCCGTTGTTCACCGACCAGGAGCGTCAGAAGATCGACCGCCTGCGGCTCGAGTACCAGGAGCGCGTGAACGCGATTCGTGCCGACAAGCGGTACACCCCGGAGGGCAAGCGGGCCGCCATCGCGCGCGAGTACATGCGGGTCGACGCGGGGGTTCGCCGCATCGTCGAAGCCGCGCAGAAGCGGCGGGACGACCGCATCCGGACGCTGCAGCAGCGCCTGTTCTCGGCACCCGGTGGCAACGACCCGGCCGCGGTCCTGAGCTTCCGCGACGCCATGGACCGGGCCGAGCGGGTCAGGGATGCCACCGAGGCGGCCGCCCTGCTCGACCGAGCGGTTCGCACCAACGACGTGGCGCTGCAGCGGGCCGTGCTCGACCGGGCATTCCGCGCCGCGCAGTCCGACCCGTTCGGTCACCGCGGCCCATGGGTGGGACTGCTCGACCGGTACCGCGAGATGGTCCCGAGCATGGGCGACGACATCGCCGAGCTGGCCGAGCTGACCGGCGCCGGACGCAAGCCGGGCATGACTCAGTTCTGGGACAACGTCCGGAGCAGGACCGAGCTGCCGTCCGAGCTCGCGCACCTGCCGAACGATCAGATCGCCGCGCTCGCCGCGCGAGCTCCATCCGAGGCTGCCTGACCATGGCCGGGTCCGTGCCTCCACCGGCCGTTGTCCTCGGTGGCCCATGTGCGACGGGTTGGGGGTTGCCGTCGACCCCCGCCCGTCGCACGAACCCCCGGGGGGCATGAAGTGATAGGGGGTTTCTTGTGACCGGGGGCGTCGGCAAGACCTGGACGGTCAGTCCTGGTGAATGGAGAACGGTCCCCCGACCTGTCGGGTGGAAACAGATACGCCGTCGCATCCTTGAGCGGGACGGGTGGCAGTGCACATGGACCAACCACACAGGACAGCGCTGCACCGAGGCGGCCACCGAGGTCGACCATCTCGGCGACCCTGACGACCACAACCTGGACAACCTGGCCACCAAGTGTCACTCGCACCACGCGAGCAAGACGGGCCACCAGGCCGCCGCCGCGCGCTGGTCGCGAGTGCGCGCGCTGCGAGCGCGGCCGCAGCGGCACCCTGGTCTGGTCGGCTGAGGGGGGAGGGGGGGGTACCCCCGCCCCGCGCCAGCCCGGGTAGCGGCACGGCATACAAGCTGCCAGCGGCTGAGGCCTGAACCCTGGGAGGTTGATCATGAAAGCGCCACCGCCACCGAAGGATCTCAAGGCGCCGGGCCGGAAGATCTGGCGTGAGCTGCAGGCCGCCTACGAGTTCGAGGTTCACGAGGCGGCGTTGCTTCATGAGTACTGCCGCTCGATCGACACGCTGCACGAGCTGGCCGCCATCGTCGAGCGCGAGGGCGTGATGGATCCCGAGACGGTGCGTGTCCATCCGGCCGTGGTCGAGCAGCGGCAGATGCGGATTGTGGCCGCCCGGCTCGCCGCGGCTCTGCGGCTGCCGTCCGGCGACAAAGAGGAGGGCAAGGCCGGCGACGGCCTGCGTCGTCCGCAGCGTCGTGTCGGTGTCCGCGGCATCTACTCGATCGAGGGTGGCCGGACGGCATGAGACGTCGGGTGCCGGTTCGCGCGGCCGAGGAGTTCCCCGGCCGCGGGATCCTCGAGGCCGCCTGGTCCCGTTGGGAGGCCGGCGACCGGTCCCGCGCGGTCGTCGACGCCCTGGTCGAGGCGCTCACGGCCCAGCTCACGGCCGCGCCGCACTGGCATACGTCGCACTGGTACGTGCTGCGTCTGGCGGCTGGTGAGCCCGACGAAGCGACCGGCGGTCGGCTGTCCATGACCGGCGCCGAGGTGGGCACGCCGACGTGGCGCGCGGCGCGTGAGGTGGTCGAGCGTGTCAGGGGGGTGATGTGGTCGTGAGACGGCGAGTCGTGGCCCGTCCTTCGCCGCCTGAGCGGCCGAGCTGCTGCCCGCGGCCGTGGTCGCCCAACTCGGCCGACGCCCTGGACCTCGACGGCGCCATGGCGGACCTGTCCGACGCCTGCCCGCACACCCTCGCCGAGCTGGACCGGCGTACGGCGCATTGGGAGGCCATGCGTCCGGATGACCGGCCGTGGATGTACCCGCCGCTGCCGATGCGGCGCCTGATCAACGCCCGCCGGGCGGGAGAGAGGTAGAGATCATGGCGTTCCCTGACACCGACCTGCAGGTGCTGGTGAAGGCGTACCTCGGCGCCGATCCGAACGCCGACCCCAGCAACTGGCCGTCCCCTGTGGACCTCACCGACCGGCTGCTGGACCGGGATATAAGCATCAGTCTCGGCCGCAGTTCGGGCCAGCGGACCGCAGCGGCCGGGCAGTGCAGCTTCTGGTTGGACAACCATGACGGCGCGCTGACGCCCGGGCTGGCGAGCTCGCCGTACTTCGACACTTGGCACATCGGCGTTCCGGTGGCGCTCGACGTGGACAACGTGGGCGCTAACCCGCCGTACGGCCTGTTCCGCGGCCATGTGGTCGACATCAGGCCGGAGATGATTCCGACCACGGGCGGCGTGACCTCGGTGGTGAAGGTGACGCTCGCTGGCGTCCTGCGCCGCCTCGGCCAGGGTGCGGTGGTGAAATCGGCGATGCAGCGCAACATCACCCGCGTCAACCCCACCGCCGCGCCCCGCGCGTACTGGCCATTGGAGCGGGAATCGGGCTTGAGTAACGTCGCCACGGCCACACTGCCCGGCGTCCTGGTCGAACCGCTCAGCCTGTCCGAGGCGCCATCATCTCCGACCGGCTCCGATGGCGCCGTACGACTCGTGTCGCCTGGATCCATCGCGGGTGGCACGGTGCCATACCAGGGCATCATCCGCCTGCCGGTCGAGGCGTACACCCGGTCGACGAACACTGCCACGGTGGGTCTCGTCCTGCGGCAGGCCCGCGAGGAGGTGCCGCACTTCCAGAGCGGCCGGGCGCCGCTGCGCGGCACCATCCAGGTCTCGGTGTCCGGCTCGGTCGTCGGGCTGGTGTTCACGTGGTCGAGCGACCCTGACTCGATCGTCGGTTCAAGCTCCGTCTCCTTCGGGGACGGTCTCGGCTCCGGTGCGCTGGCTACCGGTGTCGACATCGGCGACGGTTTCTGGCACCACATCAAGCTGGTCATGCAAGACGCGTCGCCGAACCTCAACGTGTGGATATTCGTCGACGGAATCCTTGTCGGCAGTGGCGCCATTCCGAACGCCTCGTTCGGCACCATCACCGAGCTGCACGACTTCGGCGCCACGTACTTCGACCCCGACGCCCTGGTCGTCAAGCCGTGGCACATGGACCTGTGCCAGATAGCGGTGTTCGACACCTACTCGTCGACGGGCACCGTCTATCCCCCGCCGGCCGCCGTAGACGGTTATGCCGGTGAGACCGCCTCGGCCCGCTTCGCCCGCGTCTGTGTCGAGGAGGGTATCCCTCACACGCCATGGTCTCCGGCTCCGACCCGCGACGTCCAGCTCGGACCTCAGCCGGTCGGCACGGTCCTCGATGTGCTGCGTGATACCGAGCTGGCCGGCCACGGGATCCTGTACGAGGAGACCTCGACCTGGGGGCTCGGCTGCCGGCCGATGGGGAGCCGCTACAACCAGTCGCCAGGGCTGACTGTGGACCTGTCCACGTACCGAGTGACCGGCTCGACCGGGCGGGACGTGCTGCAGCCGGTCGTGAACGACCAGCGGCTGCGCAACGAGTGGACGGTCAGCCGGCCCGGTGGCGGCTCAGTGACCCTGCAGGATGACGCCAGCGTCGCCAGGTACGGCCGCTACCCGGACAGCGTGACCGTCAACGTCGAGTCCGACGCCGACCTGATCCACGAGGCCGGCTGGCGGCTGCGGGAGACGGCATGACGAGCCCGCAACTGTGGCGGGACGACTGGTGGCGCCTGGCCGTGCACGAGGCCGCCCACGGTGTCACCGCGGCGTATTACGGGGTGCCGATCCGCGAGGTCCTGATCGACCGGGAGCTAGGGAAGGGCATCACCGTCACCCGCACCGGCCAGTCGCCGCGGATCGAGGCCGCCATCTCGCTGGCGGGCATCGCCGCCGTGCCGTCACCTCTCGGCACCGACCTCGCCAACGCGCTGGAGTTCATCAGCGTCGCCGAGATCGACGAGACGATCCGGCAGGTTCGCTCCGAAGTCCTGCTGCCGTACTGGCACATCGTCACGACGGTCGCCGTCGAGCTGCACCAAGCCGGCTCGCTGCCCGGCGAGCGGGTGGTCGAGCTGCTCCGATCCTCCCCGGCGCGACCGCCCAAGCCGGCACGATCCGCGGTTACGTGGATGCCGTACGACCCGAGCTAGGCGTCGTTGATCGGTGTCACGTCGACCGTGAGTAGTTCCGGGGGGAGCCGGACACCGAGCATCCCGCACCCGGCGGCGGCGTTGGCGAGCCCGGTCACGAGGTCGGAAAGGCCCGCGAGTGGGTCAGTCGGCGCGGTGGCGTTGTAGCGGGCCCACGCTTCAGCAGCGGCCCGCAGGTTCGGGTCGAGGCTGGCCTGTAGCGCCTCGATCGTGGCGGCCGTGTCGGCCCGCTGGCCTGCCCGGTGGGCGTCGACGATGGCGCGGCAGGCGTCGAGACCGGGATCGTCCAGCCGGTTGGCGACCACAATCGCGGTCGCCGCGCTGACGGTTACCAGCGTCGCCGCGGCCGGCAGCCAGATCTTCCATGCGCGAGGCACGGCGCTCACGGTAGAGCCTTCCAGCGCGTCGCGCCGCCCCGTGTCCGTTGCCTCATTGCACGCCCGACCTCGGGGAGGCGGTCGCACCGGGTTGCGGCCGGCGCGACCGCCTCCCGTCCCCGTGGGTAACCGGCGCCGTCCGCAGCTCGGCCAGCGTGCCGCCGTGGCCGAGCCGGGCTGCCCGCTCCTCGTCCGTGAGCGGGCGCGTCCGGACCTCCCCGGACGGGTAGGGCGGCTCCATGGGCGACGCGATGGCGTCATTGACATCGCGTGCCACGGTTGGCCGCGCTCCCGCCCTGGACGGGGAGAGTAGGCACGTCACGGTCCGGCCCGTGCCCCGGTGGACGGCGCCACAGTGCGGGCATGGCGGGGTCGGGTTGGCGGCCCGTTCGCCGCGCAGACACGCTTTGGTACGGCCGGCTACGTGCTGGCGTCCACAGTGCTCACACGGTGGCTTAGCGGGCTTGCCGGGCATGACGACCTCGACGAGCACGGTCGGTGCCGGTGCTGGCGCTGGTTCGGGTGTGGGCACGGTCGGTGCCGAGCTGGAGAGCATGAGCCGGACGTCGGCGCAGCCGGGCATGTGGGCGGTGACGCCGGGGATGTTCGGCGCGTTGGCGATGTCGGCGCCGCAGGTGCGGCACAGGTGCAGCAACATGCGTCCCCCTCGTGCAGGTGGGGCCGCCCGCGGCGGCGTGCGGGCGACCCCCCGTGTGCGCCGGTCCACCTCCCCCCACTGCTCGCTGGCGGACCGGCAACCCTGGCGCCCCGGGGGCCGGTCGTCTGGCCGGGATGCGCGCTGTTGCGCGACCGGCCCCCGGTTCACCCGGCCCGCTTGGATCGCCACCACCCGGGCCGGGGTCTAGGTGTCGGGGCCGGCCGGTGGTGCCCAGCCGCGCCGTTGGTGGGTTGGCGCGAATCGACCGGCCCCGACGTCTCCCCGTTCCGTGCTGGTCAATGCGATGCGCGGTGCGGGGTTGGGGAACATGCTGCCCGGGCCGGGGCCGGGCCGGTATCGGCGCCGCAGCCCGACCTCGACCGGTGGGTGTCGCCGTGACGGGCTGTGGATAGCGGCAGCCTGGTCGCCCGGTCAGACCGACCGGTCGCTGTGGACAGTCGAGTCGGCATCGGCCGAACGGCTGACCAGTAGCCCGACGGCGTGGTCGAGGTGCTCGGCGAGGGTGTGGGCCGCCTCGACGTGCAGGGGCAGCATGGACCGGCGCGGGCCGCGGACGGTCGTCAGCGTCACGACCGCGGGCACGCCGATGGACTTGTGCACCTCGATGAGGACGGTCATGTCCGCCGCCACCGTCACCGTCCCGATCAGCCGATAGCAGGCCGCATGGGGTTGCGCGGTCCTGGTGCACCAGTCGGTGTGGATCACGACGACCGCCCGGCGTTGTGGAGCGTCCACAGTGCCCGGCGCACCGCCTCGACCTCCCGAGGGTCGGCGCCGTCGTGGGCGGCCTGGTTGAGGGCGCGCAGCCGGTCGCGCATGTCCCGGTGCTGTGTGGTGATCCGGTCCCACAGCGTCTGTCGCGTGTCAGGCCGGGGTGGTGTGATCGTCATCAGGTCCCCTCCCTGGATGGGACTCAGGCCCCGGCGGGCGGTCGCGTCGCTTCGCCGGGGCCGCCTACTTGGCGGGGACGGTAGGTGACCGGACGCTCACAGCGCGGCGACAAAAGGGGCGACATTTCGGCGTCATTAGGCGTACCGTGGTGGGCATGACCGCGACCCCGAACACCACCCTGAAGGCCGTACGGCTCGGCATGATGCTGAGCCAGGATGAATTCGCCCGCCGCCTGCGTGAGGCCGGCGCCGATGGCGCATCCAAACGGCTCGTGCAGCGGTGGGAGGCCGGCGAGACGGTCGCGCCACGCCCGGCCCACGCCCGCGCGCTTGAAGCCGTGACCGGGCTGCCGGTCGCGTTGCTGGGGTTCCGTGTCCCGGCCCCGGCCGAGGGGGAACCGCCCGCACCCATCCCGGCCGGCGCCGGTGGTGGGGCGCCGCGGGGGAACTACTCGGGGATTTGGCTGTCGGAATACGAGTACGAGTCGTCGAGCCGTGGCGCGACGTTCACCGGCCGGCACCACGTCCTGGTCCTGCAGCACGGCGACCGGCTGTCGGTGCGGTCCCTGCCCGACACCGCTCGCGGCGAACTGACGATGGACCTGACGGTGGACGGTCAGATCATCACCGGTACGTGGGTCGAGGTCACCGCAAGGGATGGGTACTACCGGGGTGCCCGCTACCACGGCGCGATCCAGCTCGTGGCCGACGCCACCGGCCGCCGGATGGCGGGTCGATGGGTGGGCTTCAACAGGGAGATGGGTGTGGACACCGGCCCGTGGACGCTCACGTTCCTCGACCCGTCCACCGACATCAAGGCATTGGAGCGGTACAACCACCCGCCGCAGGACTGACCAGACCACTACTCGTCCTCCAGCAGCAGCCGGGCCAGGGTGGACCGTTGCTCCGGGGTCAGGTACTTCCGCAGGGTCGCGGCGATGGACTCGACCCGGTCGAGCCGTACCGGGACCCGGTGCGGCCGGATGCCAGCGGCGACGGCGGCCGCGTTGATGCTCTTCTCGCCACGCCGCACTGCCTCGTACTCATCGGGGGCAACACGGGCGAGGCGGTCGGCGTCGAGACCGGCCTTGGCGTCCCCTATTGAGCGACGTGAACCTGACGGTGATTCACCGTCAGGTTCACGTCTATCAGTGCGTGTACCCTGTCCGACCTTCCGCGCGTTGCGCCCGCGGACACGCGAAAGGCCCCGGCCAGACGGCCGGGGCCTTGTCGTCGTCAGTGCTGCCGGTCGTGGCGGATCATCCGTGCGGCCGCCTGCAACGCCAGCGCCAGCCGGTCCGCCGGCTGCTCGGCGAGCGGCAGGGTCTGCCGCCGGCCGCCACGGTCGACGAGAACCGCCACCAGCGGGTCGACCTGGGGTGCCTGGGTGATCTCGACGGTGACCGTGACGCCCGGTGCGACGTCGATCCGGTCGACGGTGAGGTGGCACGTCGAGTGCAGCGTGTTCGGGTAGCCGCACCACGACCGGTGGGGCCGCAGGCCGGTCACCGGAGCCACCGCCGACCGTCAACCGTGGTCGCCGACGCGAGCACGTCGGCCGAGCACCACGAGCACAGCGCGACCCGCAGCCGCCCACCCCGGTCGGACATGCCCAGCGTGTCGGCTGGGCCGGTGGCGCAGCACCGCGGGCACGTCGTGTGCCCCGCCGCCCGGACACGCTCGCCCTGACGCTGCAGGGCCGCCACGAGCCGGGCATGGGCCGCCTCGACGTCGACAACCTCGGGGAACCGGCGCAGGACCGCCGCCCGCTCCCGAGCGTTGAGGGTGAGCCCGTTCCGTTCGAGAACCTGCAGCGTGATCTCCGCCCGGCTGCGCTCGATCTCGTCCGCGGTGTTCCCGCCGGCCGGGCAGATGTCGATGATCCGCCGCACCGTGTCGTGAACCCGGCCGTAGCCGTCGTAGATGTCCCCGAGCTGGGGCACGCCGTCGATGTGGCCGATGACGGTGCGCGGCCGTCCGGCCGGAGTGGGTACGTTGTGCATGGGTCGGACCTCCCGTGTCCGATCAAGGCCCCGGCCGGTGGCGCAATCACCGCGTCCGGGGCCGCCTTGCAAGATCACCCCGTGACAACTCTTTGTCCCGGGATGATCTTGTGTCCGCTCCGTACGGACAGGAAGGGCGACCACCCCGCGAGAAGTGGTCGCCCAACCTCACCGTACGGCTCGCGGGACCGTACGGTCCCGTCTGCCGTTACCGGCTGAGTGCATCCTCGATCTCAGCCACCGTCGCCGGGCTCACCGGCGCCGCGGCGGGAGCCTTCGGAGTCCGCGACCGGCGACGCTTCGTGGCCTTCGCCTTCCGCGTCGCCGCAGCCTTCCGTGCCGCCTCGGACCGCTTCGGGTCCTTCTCCGGTGGCGCGTCCTTCACGACCATCGACACCCACTCCGCGAGCAGGTACGCCAGCACCGCGGCCGCGTGCAGAGCGCCGGTCTGCACGTTGTGACCGGCCAGGAAGTTGGCGTAGATCGAGCCCGATCCGGTGAGGACCAGGACGATCGAGACGACCACCTTGCCCGCTCGCGTGATGCGCAGGTGAATCGCGGACGCGCAGATCATCGCCAGGACGTCGATGATCGCCGGCATCACGTGGGCGGTCAGTGCGTCGGCTCCCCACCGCAGGAACAGGTCCCGCTGAGCCGCGTAGGACAGCACCATCGCGGCGAACATCAGAGAGCGGGTGCTGTACCGGATGCCCTTGACCCCGAACATCGGGGATCTCCTTTCTGGGATCGCTCGGACGGCGTCCCCCGCGAACGCCGGAGCGGTATCCCTGCCCGGGGGCGCCTGTGGCTGCCACACCCGGGGTGGTGGGTGCCCCGTGGGTCACCGGCCGGGGCCACGCCGGTTGCCTGTCAGAGTCCGTTCCCTGCCGCGGCCAACCGGAGCACGAGCTCGGCGACACGCTCCCGGTCGAGGTGGACGGTCGCCTGGCCTCGGTGGTCGGCCACCCGGATCGTCACGATCGAGTCGCCCGGCTCAGGCCAGACGATCTCGATGGTTCCTTCGGGGTCGAGGCGGTTCTCGACGCCGGCCAGGGTTCGGATGATCGACAGGTTCTCCATGACGGTCTCCCTCCGTCGTCCCGGGTTCCGCCGGGCCGGTGGCCGCGCTCCTCGGCGACCCCCGCGATCGCCGGTGTGCTGCAGGCCCGCCCCGGGCGCTGCGTGTCACCGCTGCTGCCTCTCGGGGTTCTCTGCCGGTTTCTGCCTCTCGGCTGGCCTACCTGTTGTCAATCACCAACTAGCGTGGCACTCATGCGAACAGGCGCAATGGTGGGTGTTCTTCGCCTTCGGCGCGATCGCGGCCGGCTCGGTGCTGCAGTGGACGGTCATCGGCCCCGTGCTGCTGACCCTGCTGTTCCTGGGTTCCACGGCGTTCACCGAAAGCATCACCAAATCGAAGTACCCGGAGTACGCCGAGTACCAGCGGACGACCTCACGCCTGATTCCGTGGTTCCCCCGCCGCTCGGCCGACGAGCCCGTGACTCAGCCATCGATCGGCTGACGGCGGGACGGCCGGAGCACCCGTCCGCAGGCGAGGCAACGGCGCTCGCCACCGGCCCGGCACGTCGCGGTCCCCTCGGCCCGGCTGCCACCGATATGCCCTAATCAAGGAACGTCGCTGGGAAGGCTGGGCCCACGGGCGGTGGTCAGGTTGGTAGGGTCCGTCGAAGCGCCCTCCCCTCGACCCTCGGAGTACACATGATCATCTTTGGCTTGGCCACCTTTTCCATCTTCGGCCTCATCGGCACCGGACAGTTCCACTGCCCCGAATGCGGCGGCGACCGGGCCTACGAGCACCGGGTGGCACGCCGGTTCTTCACGCTGTTCTTCCTGCCGGTGATCCCGCTCAACAAGGTGGGGGAGTTTGTCCGCTGCCAGACCTGCCGAACCAAGTTCGACCCGGTCGTGCTGCAGCGGCCCACGACCGCGCAGCTCGCGGCCGCCTTGCCAGCCGGGATGCGGGCCATCGCAGCCACCATGATGAGAGCAGGCGGGTCGTCCGAGTGGGCTATCAACGCCGCCGTCGACGCGGTGCGTCGCGCAGGGCTGCCGGAGTACAACGCTGCACTCCTGCAGTCCGATGCCGGCCAGCCCGCCGAAGCCGCAGCGGCGCAGTTGCAGGCCCTGGCCGCGCAACTGACGCCGGAGGCCTGCGAGCGTTTCCTGGCCGAAGCCGTACGGATCGGGCTCGCCGACGCGCCGCTCACCCCCGGAGAGCGCGACGGTCTCCAGTGGATCGCCGGCCACCTCGGCCTGACCCCGGCCCACGCGCAGGGGGTCATCGTGACCTTCGAGCAGTCGGTCAAGCCCAGCTAGCCTCGCGGACCGGTCCCGGCCGGCGCTGGTCGCCTCGACGGCCTCCGCGCGACGACACGCGTTCGGCCGAACCGCTCATTGGGGGAACCGGGTCTCGGCTCCGTGCGGGAACGGGGTCTCGGCTCAGCGCGGGAACGGGGTCTCGGCTCAGCGCGGGAACGGGGTCTCGGCTCAGCGCGGGAACGGGGTCTTGGCTCAGCGCGGGAAGGGGGTCTTGGCCGGCGCGGCGAGCTCGTCCAGGTGACCGCGGATGAAGTCGAGGTTGCGGTCGCGAGGTGGTCGAAGCGCTGCGGCGCGTTCGAGCCGGGCGCCAGCGAGCGCAGCGCGGTGGCCGGGTCGATGTCAGGAAGGACGCCCTATTGTCGCTCGCGGTGTCAGGAGGGCGTCCTTCCTGACACGCGAACCCTTGCGCTCGAGCAAGGCCGCGGCGCTTCCCGGTGCCGACCAACCGTCAGGCCCCTTCCCCGTGGCGCCGCACCGGCGGCGACGCCTCTCCCCTTGGCCCCGGCAACGGTGGGCCGAACAATCCCGCCAGTTACGCTCGGTGAACGGAACCGGGCAGGTTACCCTCACCACTTCACTTGCTTTGCTCTGCTGCCCTATACGCAGCACACCAAGACCAGCGGAGATACAGGGCTCGCCACCTATCGATGCTGGGATCGGGACTACTCACCGTAGTCTTTCGGGACTACTCATCATGGCCGGCTATCCGGTGGCGGAGGTCGCGTCGACGCTGGTCTTCGGGGCGTTCCCCCGCGTCGGCGCCTGGATCATCCGGGGCCTGGGGCATGTACAGCGCGGGATCCCATTCGTCCACGTCGTACTCCTCGGTCGGAAACGGCGGGGGTACCGGCCGGGGCCGCAGGGCCGCCCGGATGGCGGCCATGCGCCGGTCGTGGGCGTCCGGGTCCGGCGGTGGTGGCAGACCCCGGTACTGCTTCGCCCGAACCTCCCACTGGGACAGGGCCCGACGCGCGTCCCGACGCCGACGGTCGCGATAGAACGTCTCCGGCGGACGGGCCAGGCCGTACTGGTCGCCCCACCACTCGCCGGGGCGAGGGTCCAGGATCGTGTCCAGGTGTGCCGGGTACCGGCGATCCGCTCCATCGTGGATGTCGGCCACATCCCGCATCGGCTGAATCACGTGACCGTCGCGATCGACGACCACAAGGGACAGTCCGGCCGTGTCGAGAATGCGCTGCATCACCTCCAGAGACGGCATGACCTCTCCGGTCTCGATTCTGGCCACAGTAGACGGTGCCAGGCCTGCCCGGCGGGCCAGTTCGCGCTGGCTGAGGTCGGCGATCCGGCGGGCCCGGCGAACCAGACCGCCGGCCGGGTAGCGCCCGATCTTCGGCAACGGCGCCTCGCGTCGATCCGCCTCGCGCGACCACACTGAAACGTCCCCCGTTGATTCCCCGTTCACATCCACGAGCCTCGTCCGGCGACGTGGCGAGTCGCAAGTAACGGTTCCATCAATCGCCGGCCTTCAAGCCCGCCTCTCTGCGTGAGCGTCCCGCCGGGTGGTGGGGATTGGGGGTGGCCGGCTCGGTCGCGGTGAGGTTGGCGGCCATCGGCTAGATCTTCGGTGTGTACGGCCAAGCACTCACTGAAGGGAGCCAGCCGATGGCC